>VFSW01008823.1_pt1 | contig 14449 bp, 14 predicted proteins | sample 5358111 | NCBI WGS metagenome assembly VFSW01 (sample SAMN11554181, study PRJNA540505) | mine drainage metagenome | isolation source: sediment from site ElyBrook_90M | place: USA: Ely Copper Mine, Vershire, VT | collected 2017 | reverse complement strand
CTCAATTGGCAGAGCATTTGACTCTTAATCAACAGGTTCCGGGTTCAAGTCCCGGTCGGCGCACCAAAGTAATCCCTGGTCAGAGCACCGAGTATTCAGCGCCTGCCCCCAACAGTCCCCCCAAATGGGGACGAAATGGGGACAGACACCGCGAACAACCTCGAACACTCTGAACATTTTCGAACGAGTTCGCATGTTGATTAATGTGGCAGCGCCATCTTTCCGATTCTGAAGTTCGAAACAAGGCGTCGGAGCACCAGAATCGACCCGCCTTGGCCCCGCTTTCAGACTCCTAAAGGACGTCGAAGGTCACGAAACCTGTTATGCATGAATCAAAAGGCTTCGTCGAGATTCACGCGAGTGGCTCAAACCAAAACCCGGCCAAACGGAAGAAAAGTCAGGTGTCCACCTACGTCGATCCCGCCACTGGGAACATCACGGGAACGGACCAATCGAACCCTCTCGAACGAAAACGAACATTTCGAACGGTCTCCAACTGGGTCTACCCCTAGTTTTACTGAGTTCACGTCTGGAAGCTTCGGGGAACAATCGAATCCGTGCCCCGATGGCACCCCGAACAGCACGAGACCCCAGATTTCCCTGGGGTCTCGACTTCGTTTATTTCCTCTCTATTGTTTATTGGTCGGGCAGGACTTGAACATCGACCTTAGGGTTATGAGACTATTTGGCTTGTCTGAGGGGTGGACGGACATAGTCCGGAGTGGACCCGATTTAGCTGTCTACCTGGGATTATGTCCCAGCGTAGGCCGATGGCCTGGGGTGACGGTTTGGCAAGTCGCCAGGGCGTTCATGGGATTTCCATTGGATGCACAGGCCATGGACCTCGATCTGTTTCCGGTCGGTCACGGAGTCCCTGGGGACGCCTGCTCCGGTACGGCGCTCACGAGCTGGCGGGCGAGCTTGATGGCCTCACGGGCGTCGGTAAGCGTGATGTGGACCCGCTGGCCGAGCACGAACCCATGGCTTGGGAACCGGGTCAGGTGTCGCTGGTCCACCACACCGTTGGTGTGGGTGGCGAGGTGACGGATGCCGTAGAGGATGCTCAGCCGATCCCACGAGGCTGCTCCGAGGGCTCCTGGGAGATCGAGGAAGAGGTGGTCACGGTAGAGCTGGGCAGCATCGTCAATACGCTGGAACACGTTTCCTCGTCCGGCGATGAGTGCATCGCCTCCAGCAACCTGATCCAGGAACGTCTGCTTGAGGAAGGTTTCGAGGATGGATACCACCGAGCCGAGTGCACCGGACGCAGTGCGCTCAAGGGACCCTGCCTCCCGAAGCTGGGCAAGGACGTCGTCGGGAAGGCGGTCGAGGGCGGCAAGTGCCGCTTCTTGTGCATCGAGGGCGTCCTCGGCGACCACCCGTGGTGGGAGCGGTCCACAGACCGGACAGGCGACGTGCTCCCCGAAGACGGCGTAGCGGTTCTGACATCGCGAGCACTGGCGCTCACGAATGGGAGCCTCTTCGGTGATGCGAGGGAGCGGTCGGGGCCGCACTGAACGGGAGGACCCACCCGAGTATTCGATCCGGATGGCACCACGACGAGAGTTCTCTCGGCGGGCCATGTCCGAGAACGCCTTGTCGAGCATCCCAGCGGCAAGGTGCTGGGCATACTCACCAGCGGCAGCCATCGCCCGAGCTTGCTGCTGTTGGGTCATGAACCCCCCGTGGCCCTCCTCGGCACAGCAGTACGGGCAGGTGAGCCGTAGGTCGTCTGGGAGGGCGTGATAGTCCTCGACGTGCATCCGGAAGATGCGCTTGCACTGCGGGCACTGCCGTCCTAAGTGCCCGGCATCGTCTGAGGGCAGCGTGACGGCCATGGTGACGGTGCTGCCGTTCTCACTCACGATCTCGGCACCGTCAGGCATCCGGTAGCGGATGGTGCTCATTCCTCCATTGTGACAGGCGCCTGTGTCGGTAGGAGCGACGTGCTGGTGTCGGGTGGCACTTCGTGGGCCTCCGGCTCCGGTGGCTTCGCTCCCTGACCTTCTTCGAGTCCCGCCACGTCCGGAGGGATCCGGCCTTAAGACGTGCTCAGGAATGAGTTCCTTCGGGCTCTCCGCTCCGTCCGGTGGCGGCAGTGCGGGCTCTCCATGAATCCACATTCACGTGAGGGCACCACGATGGCCCCGACAACTTCACTCCACTCCTTCTTCCGAGCACTCACCGGGCGCTCCTGCCGGATGGCGTCTCACCCGGACGCTGTACCGGAGGCAGGGCTCAACCTGCCCCGGATCGACGACCCGGCATCGGCTGCCCGGGTCGCGCGGGACCTCCTCCGCTGCCGCCGTGAGGATGTGTCACTCGCTCTCTATATGGACGACCGCCACCGCTTCGTCGGGCATGCCGTCGTCGCCGTAGGCTGGGTGCAGGTGGCCCGGCTCTCTGCCCACCCGGTGGTCCTGGGGGCGCAGGCGTGCCGGGCAACGGGCTTCGTTCTCGTCCGCTACCGCCGCTATGGGGTGCCGAGCGCAACGGAAGCCGAGCAGGCGTCTTTCCGGGCCATCGCGGCAGCGTGCGGCCGGCACGGGATCGCTGTGGTGGACCACCTGGTGGTGACCACCACGGGCGGATACGGCTCCGAGCGGCTCAAGCTGTAACAATGGCGACCCACCCGGGCCGCGGACGGTCCCTTCTCGTATCATCAGGCTATGTCCCGGTTGGTCTCCATTCTCTGCCTTGGCGCTGCTCTGAGCTGCGCTGTGGCATGGAGGGCTGGGCGATGACCGTCCGGGTGCCCGTCCCACCAGCGATGCTCGCCTGGGCTCGGGAACGGTCCCGACTCACCCCAGAGGACCTCTTCGCTCGGTTCCCGGCGCTTTACGAGTGGGAGCAGGGGACGAAGCAGCCGACGCTCAAGCAGCTTGAGAAGTTCGCGCAAGCGACGCACACGCCAGTCGGATATCTGTTTCTTCCCGAGCCGCCTGAGGAGCCGCTCCCGGTACCGGATTTCCGGACCATCGGGGACGTGGAGATCGGGCATGCAAGTCCGGACCTCCTCGACACGGTGTACCAGTGCCAGCAGCGCCAGGAGTGGTATCGGGACTATGCCCGGCTTCACCGAGAGTCGCCGGTTCCATTCGTCGGCACGTTCACGGTCGGCTCCGATGTTGAAGAGGCAGCCACCCGGATGCGCGAGGTGCTGGAGTTCGCTCCCGACGAGCGAGGCAGTAGTTGGAGCGAAGCGCTTCGTCGGCTAGTCGAAGAGGCGGACCGAAACGGCGTGTTGGTCATGGTCAGCGGGATCGTCGGGAGTAACACGCATCGGAAGCTGGACCCTGACGAGTTTCGAGGGTTCGCACTTGCCGACGAACTCGCACCTCTGATCTTCGTCAACGGTGCCGACACGAAAGCAGCGCAGATATTCACGCTTGCGCACGAGTTAGTTCACATTTGGGTTGGCGAGTCTGCCGTCTCGGATGCTGACATGACCTCGACATCGGACAATGCCATCGAACGCTGGTGCAACCAGGTGGCTGCTGAGTTTCTCGTTCCCGAGTCTGCTCTCCGGGGCTACCGGCTCAATCGTGACGACCTGACGGGCGAGCTGGAGACGCTCGCCCGGCGTTTCAAGGTAAGCACTCTTGTCGTCCTTCGACGTCTTTTCGATGCGAACTACTTCACCGCAATGCAGTATCGAGAGGAATTCTCTGCTGAGCTGAACCGCATCCGGACCCTCATGGAAGAGCGTGGCACCGGGAGCGGAGGCAACTTCTACAACACGCAACCAGTTCGTGTCAGCAAGCGATTCGCCCGCGCTCTCATTGAGAGCACCCTTGAGGGACAGACGCTCCATCGCGACGCCTTCCAGATGCTTGGCTTCAAGAAGGTGTCCACCTTCAATGAACTGGCAGCGAGACTGGGTGTTGCCTGATGCCATACCTGCTCGACTCGAACATCTTCATCCAGGCGAAGAACCTCCATTACAGCTTTGACTTCTGTCCTGCCTTCTGGCAGTGGATCGACCAGGAGCACGTCAACGGCAAGGTCTATTCGATCGAGAAGGTGAGGGACGAGCTAATCGGGGGCGATGACGAGTTGGCAGAGTGGGCCAAGCGGCGGCGCGACGACTTCTTCTTGCCCCCGGATAACTCCGTGCTCCCCAGTCTCGCCGACTTAAGCACCTGGGCCGGGAGCGGCAACTACGAGCCGGGCGCCGTTAGCCAGTTCCTACAGGTCGCCGACTACTACCTCGTGGCCCAAGCGCACGCTCACGGCTTCGATGTCGTGACGCATGAGGTCGCTGCCAATTCTGTCAAGAAGATCAAGATTCCGAATGCCTGCATTGGGATGGGCGTGAAGTTCCTAAGTCCCTACGAGATGCTCCGTACCGAGAAAGCGCGATTCGTCCTGGGAGCTGTGCGCTAACCATGAAATTCTCGGAGGTTGCACGCAGAGTCACCGGATTCTCCCGCCCGATGTTCTGCGTGAGCTGGAACCCAGGAGTGGCGAAGGTGACGGCAGCTCGTCGGGTGCTTGTCTACCTGGAAGATCGGCGTGTCCTGTTCGAACCGTTTGAAGCCGAGTCTCCAGGGCACTGTGTTCAATCGATTCTCGATATGCGTCAGTTCCTCACGTCCGAGCTTGACGACAAGGAGGACGACCTTGCCCCCCACCTTCGGGACATGCGGGCTGCATGTCGGAAGTTCCTACGCAGCGCGAATGTACTGGATGGAGGTGCTGGCGGCTTCCGAGGACACTTCTACGGATCGCACGAGTGTGCCTTCAATCAGGCGCTTGGCGAGCTGCGAGGCACTTTCGGAATACATATCGCCATGGTCTCATCCAAGTTCGGAATCGACGTCGAGGATGACCTCGCGACGATCCTCTCTGAGGCGGACCTGGACTCCGGGAACGATGCCAACCCGCCCATCCGTCCTGGTCGGAGGCGCTGAAGGGCATCTAAAGCCAGACAGGCGACACAGTATTCTCGTACCATCTCATCATGGCTATGACCTACCTGACGTGCTCCTCGATCGTTGCCGACGCCAGAGGCGTGTCTCATGCCGCCTAGAGGAAGACCTCGGAAGGTAGCGAGCGGCAGCGCTTCCGACGGCGCCGCGGCGCCCACGAATGGGTCGCTCGATGTGAAGGCGCTTGAGACCTGGCTCTGGGACGCGGCCTGCCAGATCCGTGGTCCCCTCGACGCTCCGAAGTTCAAGGACTACATCCTTCCCCTCATCTTCCTCAAGCGGCTTTCCGACGTCTTCGACGATGAAGTCCAGCGGGTTTCTGACGAGGTTGGGGACCTGGCTACGGCACGGGAGATCATTGACCAGGATCATGGGCTGGTCCGGTTCTACCTTCCCGCCGAGAGTCGTTGGCCATCGATCTCGCTCAAGACCACCGGCCTTGGCGAGGCGCTGACCGATGCCGTACGAGCTGTAGCCCGCCAGAACCCACGGCTGCAGGGGGTCATCGACACCGTAGATTTCAACGCCACGGCAGCCGGACAGCCGATCGTGGACAACGACAGGCTCGCATCCCTGGTCAAGACCCTCGGGCAACATCGCTTGGGCCTGAACGACGTCCAGCCGGACCTCCTTGGTCGGGCCTACGAGTACCTGCTCCGGAAGTTCGCCGAAGGCCAAGGACAGAGTGCTGGCGAGTTCTACACGCCCGCCGAAGTTGCACGGGTCATGGCACGCATCCTTGATCCCCAGCCCGGTATGACGGTCTACGACCCATGCTGCGGCTCTTCGGGGTTGCTCATCAAGTGCCACCTCCGACTTCTGGAGACCCACGGCAAAGCCGTCAACGAGCACCGGGAGCTGCCTCCTGAAGTCGCTCCGCTGAAGCACTTCGGCCAGGAGATCAACCCATCAACGTTCGCACTGTCGAGGATGAACGCCTTCCTCCACGACATGGACGCCGAGATCGCTCTTGGCGACACGATGCGCAACCCAGCATTCACGGACCGTTCTGGCCACCTCCGGCAGTTCGACATCGTGACGGCGAATCCCATGTGGAACCAGGACTTCCCGGAGGACTTCTATCGGACCGACACTAGCGACCGCTTCGATCGTGGCATTCCGCCCTCCTCCTCTGCAGACTGGGGATGGGTGCAGCATATGGTCACCTCCCTCAAGCCGACGGGACGCATGGCCATTATCCTCGACACTGGAGCCGTAAGCCGTGGCAGCGGAAACGCCGGAGTAAATCGAGAACGTGACATCCGGCGAGCATTCGTCGAGGCCGACCTTGTCGAAGCCGTGCTCCTACTCCCCGAGAACCTCTTCTACAACACGACGGCACCAGGAATTGTCATGGTGCTCAACCGCAGGAAACCGCATCCGGACGAGATCGCGCTCATCAACGCCTCACAGCTTTTCGTGAAGGGCAAACCCAAGAACGAGCTGACGGACGAGCACATTGCCACGATCCACGAGTTGTTCTCTACCTGGCAGTCCGTAGACGAGCGCTGCGCCATCGTTAACACGGAAAACGTGGCGACGAACGACTACAACCTGTCTCCAAGTCGTTACGTCGCTGGAGCTGCTGCGTCGGATGTCCTTCCACTTGATGAGGCCGTCAAGCTCCTCCGGGAAGTGGAGGCAGAGCGCGTGGCGGCAGATGTTGAGTTGTGGAAGGTCCTTCGCGAACTGGGGATCGAATGACAACCTCTTCACCCCTACAGTTCTCTCTTATTGCCTGCCGATTAGGGGATATTGCATCAGTCAGGTATGGGAAGGCAAAGCCAGCAACTTCGGGTGAAGTGCCGGTGATCGGTTCCGGTGGTGTGTATGCATACACCGAAGAGCCGTTGGCCGATGAGAATGCGATAGTGGTGGGCCGCAAGGGTACTGCAGGCCGAGTGATATTTCCACAGCGGCCATCATGGCCTTCGGATACCACGTTCTTCATCGAACCTGATACCTCCCGGGTTCTTCCAGCATTCCTATCGCTGTATCTGCAACATGCCAATTTAAGCAGTGACTCAACGAAGACCACCGTGCCCAGCCTTCAGGCGCAGCAACTTACCGAGCTTCGAGTCAATCTTCCGCCTCTCGAAGAGCAGTGGCGGATCGCACGGATTCTTTCGACGATCCAGAATGCCATCAGACGTCGGGATGACGATGTTGCTGCCACGCGCGAGCTGCGACGCGCTTTTCTGGCAACTCTACTGAAGGGTGGGACGGGAATCGACGGGACAGCTGAGTCCATCTACGGAAGGATTCCGTCTCATTGGGACTCACGAACGATAGATGAAGTCTGTGAGCTGACCGTCGATTGCCCTCATACGACTCCACACTTCATCGACAGTGGCGTCCTAGTCGTACGCAACTTCAACCTCCAGGCAGGCGAACTCGTGCTAGATCGTGCCTTCTACACCTCCGAGGCGGAATACTCCTCTAGAACTTCGCGAGCGGTCCCAACAGCTGGAGACCTCATATTTAGCCGAGAAGCTCCCGTAGGAGAAGCTGCGATCGTCCCCCCAGATCTTCGCCTCAGCTTAGGGCAGAGAATGATGCTCCTTAGGGTCAATCGAACAGTAATGAACCCAGCCTTTCTTCTTGCGTTCCTCTATACCGACGAGGCGCAGCGTTACATGCAACTCAATTCGACGGGCGTGACCGCGCCACACCTAAACGTCGCCGACGTCCGCCGAATGCCGATTCCGGTACCGCCGCTAGCTGAGCAACGGACCATGGCCGACGCGCTCGGGGCAATCCAACAAGGCATAAGGGTTCGCCGGAAGGAAGTTTTATTTATTATGTTATTGTTTGCTTCGTGATTTTCAGAATTGTTTTGGTCGGCAGCGTGACTACTGGCTCCGAAGGCGGCTCGGTCCAATACCCCTTCATCCGTTACGCACGCGAGGCAGGATGGACGGCAATCTCCCGAGACGAGGCTCTGCGGCTCCGAGGTGGAGAGACTGGGGTCGTCTTCACCGACGTGCTCGTAGATCAGCTCCAGGCACTCAACCCTGGCACCGTTAACCCTGATCGTGCCGTCGATCTCGCTCATCGAGTGGTCAGAGCCCTTCCCAACCTCAAGGGGAACGAGGATGTCTGGGAGTATCTGCGTAATTTGAAGAAGGTCTTCGTCGAGGAGGAGAGCCGGGAGCGAGATGTCCGGTTCCTGGACCTCGACGATCCGTCCAACAACGTATTCCACGTCACGGACGAGTTCTCCTTCCGCCCCCGACCCGATGCGGAAGCGATCCGCTTTGACATCGCTCTTCTCATCAACGGGATTCCCGTGATCCTCGTCGAGACCAAGTCGGCAACGAAGCGGGACGGCATGGCAGAAGCGCTGGTTCAGGTGCGCCGGTACCACGAGCAGGGACCGGAGGTACTCGCTGTTCTGCAACTCTTCGCCATCACGCACCTTCATCGCTTCCTCTACGGAGCGACCTGGAACGCCAACAGGAAGTCGCTGTACAACTGGCGGGAAGAGGTCGCAGGGAACTACGAGGAGCTTGTCAAAGCGTTCGTCGCCCCGGAACGGGTACTGCGCGTGGTCTCGGACTTCATCGTCTTCAGCAACATCGACGGAGAACTGAACAAGTTCGTTCTCCGACCGCACCAGATGCGAGCAGCGGATCGGGTTGTGGAGCGGGCAAAGGACCCGGCCAAACGTCGGGCGCTCGTCTGGCACACCCAAGGCTCCGGCAAGACGTACACGTTGATCACGGCAGCGAAGCTCCTCATCGAGGACAAGGCCTTGGAACACCCGACTGTGCTCGTGCTCGTGGACCGTACCGAGCTTGAGACGCAGTTGGCTGAGAATCTCGAAGCGCTTGGCTATGGGGATGTCCGGATCGCCCAGAGCAAGAAGGACCTCGAAGGGCTTCTCCGTTCGGACTGGCGAGGACTCATCGTCTCGATGATCCACAAGTTCGACGGGATGCCACCAGACCTGTGTACGAGGGAGAACTTCTTTGTCCTCATCGACGAGGCACACCGCACTACCGGAGGTGCTCTCGGCACGTACCTGATGGCAGCGCTGCCGAGCGCCACGTACGTCGGCTTCACCGGCACGCCCATCGACAAGACCGAACACGGCAAGGGGACGTTCAAGACCTTCGGCCCTGACGACAAGAGCGGCTTCCTCGACAAGTACTCGATCCGTGAGTCCATCGAGGACGGTACGACCGTCCCGCTCAACTACGCCCTCGCTCCGAACGAGCTGCTGGTGGACCGAGCGACCCTGGAGGCGGAGTTCCTCCAGGTGGCGGAGCTGGAGGGTGTGTCGGACATCGAGACGCTCAACAAGGTGCTCGAACGGGCAGTCACGCTCCGGAACATGATGAAGAGCCGGGAGCGGGTGGACGGCATCGCGACGTTCGTTGCTGAGCACTACCGGTCCAACGTTGAGCCGATGGGCTACAAGGCGTTCGTGGTCGGTGTCGATCGGGAAGCCTGTGCGCTCTACAAGGACGCTCTCGACCGCCATCTTCCACCGGAGTACTCGGACGTCGTCATCAGTCACGGCCACAATGATCCTTCGGAACTGCGGCGCTTTCACTACGACGAGACCAAGGAGCTGGAAATACGGAAGGCATTCCGCAAGCCGGAGGGCCTTCCAAAGATTCTCATCGTGACGGAGAAGCTCCTCACCGGCTTCGATGCCCCGATCCTGTATGCGATGTACCTCGACAAGCCAATGCGAGACCACGTACTGCTGCAAGGCATCGCTCGGGTAAACCGGCCCTACGAGGATGCGGACGACAGAGCGAAACCAGCCGGGTTCGTCCTGGACTTCGTCGGCATCTTCGAGAAATTGGAGCAGGCGCTCGCCTTCGACTCGAAGGATGTCTCCGGCGTCGTGACGGGCATCCCGGACCTGCAGAAGCGGTTCGCCGAGCTGATGGCCCAAGCCCGTACCGATTACCTCGGCATTGGCCGAGGCCTCCATGCCGACAAGGAAGTCGAGGCGATCGTCGAGTACTTCCGAGACGAGGAGAGGCGTACGGCCCTTCAGGAGTTCGTCTCCGAGCTGGAGAACCTCTTCGAGATCATCTCCCCTGACGCCTTCCTCCGCCCTTACCTTGATGACTACGACGCTGTTATGCGCATCTCGGCCATCGTGAGGGAAGCCTTCTACCCTGGCATCGACGTGGATAGGTCGTTCCTACGCAAGACGGCGGAACTTGTCCAGGAGCACACCGCTACCTCCCCGATCCAGGGGATCAGCAAGGTCTACAAGCTGAGCGAGGAGTCGCTCGATCAGTTGACTCTCATGGATGCGCCAGACACCGTGAAGGTCGTAAACCTCGTGAAGCTCCTCCACGACCTCGTGGCGAACGAACGAGACACGAAGCCCTTCCTGCTCTCCATCGGGGAGAAGGCGGAGGAGATTGCAGCAGCGTTCCGGGATCGGCAGATGTCAACCGAAGACGCTCTCGTAGCGTTGGCCAGGCTGGCAACGGAGGCAATGGATGCGGAGAAGGAGCAAGAGGCAACTGGCCTCAAGCCAGAAGCCTTCGCCGTGCTCTGGTACCTGAAGGGGAAGGGGGTCGAGGAAGCCAAGGCTCAGAGCGTCGCTAGAGCCGCCGCTGCTGTCTTCGACGAGTGTCCCCAGTGGCGTCTGCGAACTGACCAGGAACGGCAGGTCCGCATCAAGATGCACGCTGCACTAATAAAGGCGGGCGAGAAGGACGGATCGAGCGACTACGTCGAGGACATCATCGAGTCACTGCGCAGGGTGCAACCATGAGGCGAGACGTACGCCAACACTCGTTCGCACCTGCGGCTCCCCTGAGCACGCCGCTGTCCCCTGAGGAACTGAGAAGCGAGGTGCGTTCCTGGTCGGAGCGGCTCGAAGTCGCTCCGAGGGAAGTGCGCGTCGCCCCGATGACCCGCAAGTGGGCGAGCTGTTCCTCTCGGGGTAGGGTCACTTTTGCCTCGGACCTCTTGGCACAGCCGGAGAATGTCCGGCGTGAGGTGATCGTGCACGAGTTGCTGCACTTGAAGGTTCCTAACCATGGGCCACTATTCCGGGCATTGTTGTCGGCACACCTGAGCTGCTCCTTCAACAGCCCCTCCAAGCGGTGATGTGTGCCGCCCCCTTATCATCAAATGATGAATACCAGTTTCGCTCCAAGTAGGGCGGGTGATTGATGCGCGTGAATGCGTTGCACGTCGAGAACCTATTGACGTTCGAACGCTTTGAACTCGATCTGAACGGCAAGACGAACGTCGTCGTGGGCCCGAACGGTGCAGGCAAGTCCAACATCGTGCGCATAGTTGACCTTGCGTGTAAGGGCATCGACTGGGCGGCATCGAGCGAACGCGCGTCGCCGTTCGTACAAGCTGCCGAGCAGGTCCTCCGGTCGTTCGCGGCTGCCCATCATCACGGCTCTGCCCCCGAACACATTGCTTCAGTCAGGTTGGAGGTGGAGTTCACGACGTCCGACGAGTTGGAGGGCTTGGGCACTTTCATTCGGGCGGCAGTTCTCTGCACGCTCCTCGACGAACTCGGTCGCGATCCTCAGACCGCCGTGACTGTCAGCGGTTGGGTGGATGCGGAGATCACAAATGATCGTCTCGCATCGCTCTTTTCTGGAACGATCGTTCTTGAGCACAGCGGAATGTCCCAGCACCCTTGGGATGTCAGCTACGAGTTCCAGCACGGCAGCGAGAGATACCGATGGCTTCTGGCGAACCGCGGCTTCATGCAAAGCATTGTCCCCGCGTCCTCTCCGCTTGCCCGCCTGGCTTCATCGACGCACAAGCAGTTGAAGGAAGTGCTTTTTCAGATACCCCAATCCGCTCAGCAACCGATTAATTTGCCATCCCCACTCCCCAGCTTCGACTTCGTAACGCTATGCCCCTCTGGAGCCGACGCCCTGACGTCGATCATGATTCGGACCGGAACTGGCAGCTTCAGTACGGAGCTTCCTCCGTGCCGACGAGCCACCGAGCTTCTGGGAATCCCCGACGAGCGTTCTGTAGGCCAGCGGCAGTTTTCCCTGGCACATGTCCTCTCGATACTGCTCGGTGATGGCATCATCACCGTGGGCGAACAGTTCCGGGGCTTGGGTGTCGGGGGAACCCCGCCGCAACAAGCAGGCCCCTACGACTGGGAGGTCCTCGTCTCGCCGGTGCGAAGTAGAGCGCCGTGGCTGCTACCGCTTCGTCTTTTCGAACTGAAGAACGGCACTCCAGCGCAGCGGCAACGGTTTGAGGCGGTGCAGAGAAAGTTTACCGAGCTTGCCCCCGGTCGCAGGGCAGACGTTAAGTTTCAGGCGTTCGATCTTGGTGCAGTGAACCCCACGACAATCGGGGCGGGGCAGGTTGTCGTGTTCGGACAACAAGCCGAGCAGCAGGAACCTCCGCCACCGCATCCGGGAGCGGCCATCACGGTCGTCATTGATCGTACGAGTGATGATGGGCGCCATCCCAACGATCTTCCTATTCAGCTACATGGCGGCGGAACGTGGGAGTCACTGGTAGTTGCAGAGGCCCTGGTCGAGTCGGAGAATCGCCTCGTAATCCTCGATGAACCCGCGTTGACGCTTCATCCGACCTGGCAGCGAGTAGTGCGTGTAGCGATCCAGGAGGCTCCGGGCACGTGTCTGATCGTCACTCACTCGGCGAACCTGGTACCGGTGGAGACGACGGATGATCTTTCGCGGATCATCAGAATCGAAAACGAGTCTGGATCGTCACAGGCCCATCGGCTTCCGACGCTCTCTGAGGACGATGCAAAGCGGATCACCCGCGAATTCGCGCTTTCTACGGATGCGGTCTCCCTACTCTTCGCTAGAGGCGTCGTGCTCCTGGAAGGTGAGACCGAACAGGGGGCACTCCCCGAGTGGTTCGACCGGTTCGAAGAATCAGAACTCCCAACGCCGGGGGAGCTTGATCTTGCCTTCTACTCGGTGGGTGGGGACTCCAACTTCCGCATCCTGCTGACCGTATTGCACTCTTTGGCAATTCCGTGGGTGCTGGTGTGCGACGGCGCCGCATTCGACGTCACCAAGCGAGTCAAGCGCTTTCCGCACGTATTCGAGCAAGTGAGCACTGCGTGCGGCGGGATTCCCGATCTGCGGCAGTTTCTCGATAGCCTCGATCCCGACCCGTCCCAGAGGGTTATGGACGAGGACGCGTTCAACCAGCAGAAAGAACTCGGCCGCTCTCACGGCGTGTTCACCCTTGCCCGAGGGTGGACGACGGCCAACAAGGAGACCGGAACCGTAAACGATGAGAGCTTCGAGGTGTTCGTAGAATCTGTCGCACCGGGCAAGCTTGGCGAGGCGAAGGACGCAGTCGGCGAAAGCAAGGTGCGGAAGGGACTGTGGTTAGGGGAGCACGTGCCTTGTCCGTCGGAGGTGCATGAGCTGTACAAAGGTGTCGTGGAGGCGCTGCGCAAGCGCGGGCTGAGCTACAGCTCTGCCCAGCAGTCAGCGCAGTAGAAGTCGCCATCGTCGGCGTAGTGGTGGCTGTCAGGGTGGATGAGGTCGGTATCGACCGAGCACCCGCAGCGGTCGCAGAAGACCCAGGTCGCCTTTCGGCAGAGGGGACGGGGCGCCAGTAGCTCGAGGTGGTGCACGAGCTGGACGAGGTTCGAGTGGGCGACATCGTCGTCCGGGGCGGATGTGACGAGGTGGTATTCCACCAGCTCCGCAATGTCGGTGGTCGTTTAGGCCATGACTGCAACTCCTTTCCCTTCTCGGTTCATGGGCGCGAACGGGTACGGAGGGAAAGCAGGGAGTCAAGGGAAGAGGACGCGGTCCTCCGGGAGTACCGGAGCGAAGCGGCGCCTCGGACCGCCTTGACGCCCTGCTGCTCCGTGTAATCCTGGAAAGCACCGAAACCCAGAAGATTCGTTTCGGATGGGGCCTGCCATCCCCGAGAGGACTGGGTGAGAGCACCTCGGGGACCAGCCTCAGTGGCTGTGCCGCCGCAGCGCTCTTGAAAGAGAGCGCCTGGAGCCGGTTGGCGACAATGTCGACGGTGCATCGAGTGCTGCCATCGGTGGCCCACCACTGGCGGCTCTGGAGTCGTCCCTCGATGTCGACGAGGCGGCCCTTGCCGAGATAGCGGCTGGCGAAGCTGGCGAGCTGGCCCCAGAGGACCACGTCGTGGAACTCGGCGTGGTGCTTGCCGTTGGTGGCGACCCGGATGGTCGTGACGGACTTGCCGGAGCCGGACTTCTGAATCTAGGAGAGTGCCCAAGACCCGAATTCTCGTGAAGCAGGGCGTGAGTTCCTCGTGAGCCAAGTCTGGTTCCCTGGCGGCGCTGTGACCCGTGGCTTGGGAACGGAAATGGGGACGGAAATGGGGACGGAAATGGGGACGGAAATGGGGACGGACATCTCGAACACATCCGAACAAAACCAACAAAACGAACAGTCAAAACGCCCATGACCAGGACATTTCTGACAAATCCGAACACTTCCGAACACCAGGAATCACGTCAAGAATTGACTCTTAATCAAACGGTTCCGGGTTCAAGTCCCGGTCGGCGCACCAAGGTAATC
>VFSW01008821.1_pt1 | contig 14450 bp, 8 predicted proteins | sample 5358111 | NCBI WGS metagenome assembly VFSW01 (sample SAMN11554181, study PRJNA540505) | mine drainage metagenome | isolation source: sediment from site ElyBrook_90M | place: USA: Ely Copper Mine, Vershire, VT | collected 2017 | reverse complement strand
CGCCGAGTTGTGGGATCAGGCGATCGCCGCGCGCATCAACCTGGCCATGGAAGCCAGCGTTGCCGTGGAATCCACCTCCAAAGCGATGGTATCCAGCTCCACCTTGGTATCCGCGGCCAGCATATGTATGGCCGTAGCCACCGCGTCCGTATCCGTATCCGCCTCCGACATAGCCTCCATGGCCGTAACCCCAGCCACGTCCGCCCCAGCCATGACCGTCACCCCAGCCGCGACCATACCCGCGGCCCCAATATCCGTCGTGGCCCCACCAGCCATCGTGATCCCAGCCCCAGTGATACCACGGTCCAGCGCCAATAAACAGTCCGTTCGCAAACCAGTCGGGACCGTAATAACCGTAAGGGGCGCACGCGTAGGGATAGTAGCTGTAATATCCATACGGGCAAACCGGGGGCCCGTCATCGTAGTCGTAGTCCGGTCCAACGCCGATGCCAATTCCAACGCCAATCTGCGCCTGCGAGTACGCAAGCGGCACCATCAAAACTGCCAGCAACGCAACGTACTTTAGGTAACGCATATAGCCCCCTGACTTGGGTTCGGTCGATGCTGCTGCGAACCCAGAACCTCTCTCACCGCGAATCTCGTGTTTGGCTTCGTCTTTCACCATCCACCTGCTTCTGTAGTATTTGAACCTTGCAGCGCAGAAAAAGTTGCAGGAAAGGGGGTGGTTGATTTCAACCATCTCGGTTAAATTCAACCACTTACGAAGGTAGGGTGCCGAAATCTGTGCAGAATTTCTAAGGACGGTAGATCCAAGCCTGTGTGTGGCTTGGGAACTGGTCATGGCATTTCTCCTGGAGAGATGGGACGCACATGAGGCACGCTGGTAAGCAACGTCCGATAGGGGGCTTGAGGTCGTCCCTACGCGCCCACCAACTCCTTCTTCTCGCTCGGATCGTACTCCACGATGTAGCCCGCGACAGCACTAGCTGCGACCGTGAACGGTGATGCCAGATACATCTGCCCCGGTCCGCTACGTCCCGGGAAGTTGCGGTTTTGCGAGCTGATCACCACCTGATCGGGACGCGTCGAGACTCCCGGCCTGGCGTTGATGCAGGCTCCGCAACTGGGCTCGATCACATGCGCCCCCGCCTTGCGGAAGACTTCGAGATAGCCGCGGCGCACGCAGTAGTCGCGCGTCTCCTGCGAGCCAAATTGAATGTAGAACTTAACCGAATCCGCAACGCGTTTGCCCTGCCTGAGCGCGGCAGCCAGGACGGCCGCATACATGTCCATGTCTTCGTTCTTGCCGGCCGTACAGGTTCCTCCGTAGGCGATCTCGACCGGCACGGGCGTGTTCAACTCGCGAATGTACTTGCCATTGCCTGGATCACCCGGTGTAGCCACCATGGGCGTGATTTCGGCGGCATCGAGTTCAATCACGTGCGCATACTGCGCTCCCGGATCGCTAGACAGGCCCTCGATCATCGCTTCGGCTTTCTTGCGGTCGAGGCCGCGGCGTTCCACCAGGAAATCGACTGCCTTCTTGTCCGGCGCAACGATGCCAGTGAATCCGCCGATCTCCGCGGCCATGTTGGTCATGGTCGCGCGCTCGTCGACACTGAGCTCTTCAATCGCCTCGCCCGCGTATTCCATCACTTTCGCCAAAGCCTTGCCGCTGCGGACGTAGTCTAGGCTGAGGATCTTCAGGATGAAATCTTTCGCTGTGACGTTCGGTTGCTTCTTGCCGCTAATCATGATCTTCACCGACTCCGGCACCTTCGCCCGCACGTCTTTTGTGATCCAGGAATTGAACACGTCGGTGGTGCCGATTCCGAACGCCACGCAGCCGATCGCGCCCACGTGCGGCGTGTGCGAGTCGGAGCCGATATTCAACTGCCCCGGCAACGCATAGCTCTCGAGCACAATGGAATGGCAGATTCCCTCCGATCCTTTGCGGTCGGTCAGTTCGCCGTGCAGGCGGATTCCCTGCTTCTTGGCAAAATCTTGCTGCTTGAGCTTGAGCTGCGTCGCCAGATCGAGCAGGCCGAGCTTCTTCTTCTCTTCGGAAATCACTTCATCGAGAAAGGTCAGATGGTCGCGGAAGAACAGGATGCTTGAGGGGTCATTGACCTTCGCATCCTTGCCTACGTAGTGCTCGAAAAAGATTGCCGCCATGGGCGTTACGTACTCGTGACTGAAGCGCAAATCGGAGCGTGCGAACCCTGTGTCCCCGGGCCTCACCGACGACACTCCAACCTCGCCCTTATCGTTCAGCATGTGACGCGCAAAAATCTTCTCAGCCAACGTCATCGGCCGTGTGGTGCGGGCGCCCCCGCCCGCATTTTCGATCGCTGGCAAAAACACTTTCCCTTGCATCCGTGCGACGTTGAATGGAAACAGCCCGCCGTACTCGATCACCTGCCGCGTGATCTCATCTTCACCCGCAGTGAACTCGCTCAACGCAATCTCTTCCCCGCTACGAATCCGGTCAATGAGTGAAAAGTTAGTGGAAGTCAGCAGCCCCAGGTTCTGGCAATTCTGCTTGTAGATTCGCTCGATGTTCTCTGCGATCACCACGCGGATGCCCGCGCACATCTCCGCATAGGGAGATTGTTCGCGGCTCGATCCTTTGCCGCGCCGCTTCCCGCTCACCGCGCACACGAAGCCTCCGCGCTTCACATCGCCACGCCCAATTGGAGTCACATCGCCGCACTTCAAACCTAAGTACGGAATCTCTCCCAGCGTCTCATCGAAGTAAAAGCAGTAGTGAGCGGGAGTGATCTCGTCGGTCGAGATATCGTCTCGCAGCTTGGGATTGTTCGCCGGATTTTTTGTATCCCAAAGCAGGTCCTCGCCCGCGAGTTGCTTCCGGATGAGTTCCGGGTCTTCGGTGAGAAAAAGGATACGTCCGTGCAGCCGGACTTTGTCCGGGCGCTTTTCGATCTTGCGTTCCAGAAGTGAGTTAATCACGGTTAACCTGAGGCTTCCCTAGAATCGGCCGCCGCAGCGGATCGGCGTCCCCACGAATTCATTGTACCGCCTCCCACGACAGCAGAAGCGCTTCCGGGGTTAACGCTGGTAAACACGGGGATCGGGCAAAGCATCCAGTCCGCGCCCGTCAAAGATCGCCTGAAATTCGTGCAGCAGCGCATCGTGAAGCAAACCATTCGAAGCCAGCGTCTCCCGGCTATCGAGCTGGAACGGAGAGCCATCAAAGCGCGTAACCTTGCCTCCGGATTCTTCGACGATGAGCACTCCCGCCGCCGTATCCCATGGATTGAGATTAAATTCCCAGAAACCATCGAAGCGTCCGCACGCCACATTGCACAGGTCCAGCGCGGCAGATCCGGCGCGCCGAACTCCATGCGTGCGCAGCGTGATCTGGTGGTAGAAGTGGATGTTCGGATTCTTGTGCCGCTTGTGGCTGGGAAATCCCGTCGCCACGAGACATTCCTTCAGCTGCGTAGCCTTAGAAACATGAATCGGGCTGCCATTCAGTTGCGCGCCTCTTCCCTGCTCGGCAGTGAATAACTCATCACGGGTTGGATCGTAGACAACACCAGCCACTCGATTCCCCGCCGTTCACGACGGCTGCGTCCGGTGCTCCAAAGCCATCGACACGCAGAACACTGGATACCCATGAGCAAAATTCGTAGTGCCGTCGAGGGGGTCTACGTACCAGCGGTAGTCGCTGCCCTGATCGTTCAATCCCTGTTCTTCGCCCAAGACGTCATGCGAAGGGAATAGATTCGTGATCCGCTCGCGAATCAGCGCTTCAGAAGCACGGTCCGCCGCGGTCACAAGATCGGCGTCACCCTTGTATTCGATTTTGAGCCCCTGGCGAAAGTACCGGAGCAACAATGCGCCCGCCTCACGCGCGATGGCAGACATGGCGGGAAGAAAGCTTTCAGAATGAATTGAAGAAGACATCAGAATTCGGACCCTCAGACCACCAACATCAGGAAGTCAACCAATTTAGGGGACAATACGAACGACCGGAACCGCATCTGTCGAAGAAAATCGCGTCCGAAGTCTGACGCCTGATGTCAGGCTTACTTGCGTTTTCCGCCATCTTCCGCGATGTACATGATCTCGTGCTTGAAGATGAACAAATTAGGCGCACCCTCGCGCGTCAGCCGCACCATGTTCTTGTCGTAGTACTCGATCAATCCGCGGACGACTTGGCCGTCCATCAGTTTGACCGAAACCGGTTTCTGTTTTTCCCCCAGGGCCTTGAGGAAGGACGATTCCTCAAACGTCTCCTCCGGAGGAGGCGTCCGGCCGCGTTTGGCATTCGGATTCCCGTGATTACCGCGGAACGACATGCTGGCATTGTACACAAAGCGCGCAGCGCATGATGCTCACGCAGCACGTTGCTATGCAATATCGGGAGTACAATACTGCGAACTTTCTTCCGGCAGGAGGCGCACCGTGAAGAGATCCCCATTTTTGATACTCCCCGCAGTTTCCTGTCTATTCGTCGCACTGGCAACCCCGCAAACCACGGGTCACCATTTCCCTACTCCTCCGCCATCCATGGATTCCGACACCAACAATCAGGCTCCCGAAACTCCGTGGCGGCGCATCGATCTCGCTCAAATTCAGCGGGAGGCGGATGACCTGGCCCGCACGGCTCAGACGATCCCGTCCGACGTGGCAAGCGTCCGCAAGGGTATGATGCCGAAAGATGTGATCGAAAAGCTGAAGCAGATCGAAAAACTATCCAAGCGCCTGCGGATGGAACTGAACCCGTAAGAATCGCTTCACGCCGCCGTCCATCTATCCCACAATCGTAGCTCGCAACGTCGTCGACAAGAAAGTGACAGGCAAGGCGTTGCGCCTCACGTATCGACTTCCCTGCTCAGAACTCCACGCGCAATCCAAACTCGATCTGCCGGGGAGCACCCAGCGCGTACGTTCCAGACTGCATCGTAGAGCGGAAAGGCAAACTGCTTCCCTTCATCACCCCTCCGACCACATACGGAGCCAATGTGCCAGCGGGCCCTCCCGGCACAAGCGACGCTAGAGGAACATTGCCTGGCGTGAACGCGTTATAGATATTGAGCACATTATAGATGCTCGCACTCGGCTGTACCGTAATCCGGTCCTTGATTTTGATGGGCCAGGAGATTCTTGCATCCACAGTTTCCAACCATGGGAAATTGCCGGTCTGGGTTGAAACCGACCCGACTGACGGCATCACCCATCCCAGTGCGCTCATGTCGCTCATGGTCATCACCGGGAGCGTAGATCCCCCGGGGCAACCCTGATCGGCTACCAGACAGTGTCCAGCGGGAGTCAGGGTTCCCGCAAAGTGCGTGTTGTAGTTGCTGACCACCTTTTGCATGTCGCTGATGTCGCTGGTCCGCATAATCTGCCCGATCTGCGTCCCGGGCAAGGGTTCAGGCACACTTCCCGAAGTGAGTCCGGAGCCCAGCCAGTCGGTTGCGTAAATCTCGCCGCCGTTGGTCAGTTGGGGCAGCAGCAAGCTTTGCGAAAGGGGGCTATAGATGTGCCCGACGAAACTGATTCTGGTGAAGAACGGCAGCTCAAATGTTCCTGCGAAAGAAATCTGGTGCTCGCGGTCCATGCCGTTGGGCCCGGTGAACTGCAGTGGATTGTCGTTGTTGATAGCAACGCTGGCGAGCGACAGATCTCCACCCTGGCTTTCAAATTCTGAAAGAGTGTACGCAACCTCGAAATTGGCGGCCTTGATGGCTTGAAACGGATTTTCGACTCGCTGCACCAATTTCGCTTGCACGCCTTGGTAGACGGAACGCCCGATGGTGGCGAGCGTGTCCAGCGTGCCCAGCGCACCGTTCCCGACGCCGCCGCCGCTATTGTTGATCCCGAAAGGAGTAATGCCAGGGAAGGCGCAGAAGCTGCAGGGGCCGCCACCAGCCGTGGCGGAGTTTGCATCAAGCCCGGCGGCGGAGTACGCGGCCTGCGCGCCAGCCAGCCCCAGAGAACTAATCATGCATTGCGCCTGGTTATATACGGGGGGACAGTTCTGTGTTCCGTGGTACAGAGTGGCCGCGTTCGTCTGCGCCTTATCCCGGGCGGCAACGGCATTGGCGACGTTGTAAGAGCGCGCCGCTCCACTGTGGTTTGCGTCCAGGACCATCAGGTTGTGCTCGCCAACACTGCGCACGTAATCGACAGTGAAGGTTGCTCCTGGACCAAGGTCATGCTCGAACCCAAAATTAATCTGCCAGGCACGCGGGGTACGGTAGTTCGGATCGAAGACGTCGAATCCATTGGCATGGACCGCACTCAGCGACACTCCGGAATAATTCGGGTTGGACTGAGCACTAGCGCCTGCGGCTGAAGCCACTTTAAACGCATTGCTGAGCGCAAGGATGCCGTTGCCAACGTCCGATATGGCGCCTCCGCAGAAGGTTGGCTGGAATTGATCCGTTCCAACCACGACTCCCGCCCCTCCAGCAACCGAAGATCCTACCGCGCCTGGATTCGTTGGCCATGCGAAAGGACTGGGGTTGCCGTACGAACAAACCTGCGGCGTGTAGGAGTACAGGCCTTGCGCCCGGCGAGCCCGGCTATCGGCAAGCATGTTCGTCCATAGCGAAGTGTCATAGTACAGTCCGCCGCCGCCGCGGATCACAGTCTTGCCGATACCGTCCACATCCCAGGCGAAACCGAATTGCGGAGCGAAATCCGCCTTCGGGTTTCGGATTGTATTGCTCAATCCGGGTTGCCAGAGATTGAGCGCCGCTTCGGGACCAAGTCCGCTATCGACCCGTCCGGGATCGTGCAGGTAGCGCACGCCATAAGTTAGCGTCACATGCGAGCCAGCCTTCCATTCGTCTCCGATATAGCCTTCGATCCGGGTTGCGGGGCCCAATCCTCCCCCCGCGTAGCCGAAAGCGCTCTGAGGAGTTGAGAAGCCGATGCCATTTCCCAGCGACACGAAGTCTGCGGCATACGCGGTGGGATCTGCATTGGTGACGCAAGTGGAGAGCGCCGTCCCAGGTAAGCAAATGGTAGTCGTGCCAGCCTGCGGACTAGTAAACAACGACGCGAACCCTCCGGCGTGAATCCGGTTGAGGGTCCCCCCGTAGCGGAACAGATGTTTTCCCAACATTCGGCTGCCGTCATATTTGGCCTGCAAATCGGTCTGGATCGTGACCTGTGGACCAAATTGGCTGGGCCCGCCACAGAACGCGCCGCCGCTACTGAGCGCGCAACTGCCTTGGACCGGCGCTCCGATGTTGATCCCTAAGCCGGGAAACGGATTGTTGATTCCCGCCGGAATAGTCCCCGTGACGTCAGAGACTCCATCGCTCATCCGCAGGTATTCGAAACGGATGCTGTGTGTGTAGCGCCCCGTGGTGAAATCGTAGCCGAAGACATTCGACGGAGTGTGGAGCGCGTTCTTGGTGTCCTGTAAGGAACTGAAAGCGCCAAAAGGACGAATCTGGCTGACCTCATCAAAACTGAAACGATAAAACGCGTGGGTGTCGTTACGCCCCTGCCAGTCCAGCCTGCCATCTAGAAACGAATCGCGGAACGGTTGAGCTGCACTGGTGGGCAACAAGTCAAAAGGGGCGGAAAACGGCTCCGGCTCAGTCAAGTCCTGCTTCGTGCGTTCGGCATCCAGAAACCAGAAAAGCTTGTTCTTGATGATCGCGCCGCCGACGCGTCCCCCGAATTGCTGGCGTTGAAATCGTGTGGGCGCCAGGCCCGGCAGACGCGCCGCAGTTTGATCTCCCCGGAAAAATCCGAATGCTTCCCCGTGCAGATCGTTGCCGCCGGAGCGCGTGCTGATATTCACCGTACCAGAAGAAGTCGGTTCGGTCGGCAGATCGAGGAAAGACCGGGAGACATTGAATTCCTGGATTGCGCTGGCAGCCACGTTTTGTGCACTGCCTACGACGGTCTCGTCGGTTACGTCGACTCCATCCAATTCGGTCCGCACACCACGGCCCGTCCGACTGTTGACTGAGATCGTGGGAAGTCCGCTTTTGCTGGGGTCCACAACATCCCCGTCCTGGAACTGAATGCCGGGAGCCAATTGCGCAAGATCCAGATAATTGCGTCCGCCGAACGGCAAGAGATTCATCTCATCGCTGCGAAGGACTGTCTGCACGGTCGCTTGCTCAATATTGACAGTTGTTTCGACGCCCGGCACAACGGCCTTCTCTTCGCCCTGCTCCAGATTGATGTTGCCGTCCGCAACCGCTGCAACTCGTACCGACACCTCGAGTAGGACAGTTTTGAAGCCTTTGGCTTCAACCCGCAGCGTATAGTTTCCCGGCGGCAGCGGCCCTAAGGCATACATCCCATTTGACGACGTTACTGCCTGCAACACCCGTGCCGTGGACTTGTTGGTGATGATGATCTTTGCACCCGCAACCACGCGGCCCACCTGATTAAGCACGGTTCCACGAATAGCACCGGTACTGAGCGTCGACTGCCCCAACATCAGCGAAGACAGCAGAGTCGCGCAAAAAGTCACCAGGACCAACAGGCTCATTCGCTTGCTGTGGGCACAATTAGGGTTCAGCATGTCCACCTTTCATCTCTTTGTTTTCCTACAAGATAATCACATCCGGATGCTTTGTGGCAAAGCGCGTAGCGCTTTTCATTTCATGGAACTGCCTCCGCCCAAAGCTCTGGCGCACGGGAGCTTCAAAGATTCTTGTGTTTAGTGCGTAATCGCCCGCCCGGTGAATGTACATGATAACCCGAGGAATCGGATACGCCCGTACTTTTGACTTCGATGCGGCGGAAATCTGAAAACGATGTGTGCGATGGGGGAATAAGGCGGCAGGCCTCTACTGAACAATTCACACGTGGATAGCCTTAGGGCACCGCAGAAATAGCTTAACAACAAAAAAGGCCACCGCCGGACGGGCTGGTGGCCTTTCTTAGTAACCGAGTTAAAAGTCTACCTTTAAGCCGAATTCCATTGCGCGGGGCGCCCCCAGCCCGAAAACTCCGGTACCAGCACCCACGCGGAAGGTATCACTTGCGTAGCTGGTGCCGACCAGTGATTTGGGAGTGCTGTTAATGGAACTCGATCCTTGATTGAGCCAACCGGTCATCGCTCCCGGCGGCAGGTTGAAGTTGCCGAAATTGAAGAGATTGTAGAATCCGACGCTTGGAGTGATCGTAAAACGATCAGCAAACCGGTGCACCCAATCAAGTTTGAAATCGAAATCTTTCACCCAAGGGAAAGTTAACTGATTTGTCGGGGCCGTTTGAAGAATCGGAGTGACCAAGCCAATTTGGGCCAGCTGAGATGGAGTAAACAGACCCGCGCTGACCAACTGCTGACCTGCCGGAGTAGGCTGTCCGGCCCCCGAAGCGTTGTACTTCTGAATGGCGCTGTTAAGACCGTTGACGCCAAAATCTCTTTGGAAAGATCCATTTGTAGTGCCCGGCAAAGGTTCGCTCGGTTCGCCGCCACCAGTAAAGTCAGTCTGGAAGACCTGTCCACCGGTCTGCGTATCCCCAACGATAGCCGGACTTGAAAGTGGGCTGTAGAAATGGGCTATTACGCCCAGCCGGAATCCCAACGGCACGTCGAAGTTTCCTCCGAAGGAGATCTGATGGGTACGATCCAAAAGCGACGGTCCCATAAACCTGAGCGGGTCGTTGTTATCTGCAGCCTGGAGAACGAAATCCTGATCGTTTGCACTGACGGCGTTCGAAGGCGGAGATGCGCCCTGTGCTGCCAAAGGATTGACAAAGCGAGACAGAGCATACGAAATCTGGAAGTTGGCGGTCTTTACACCTCGCAGCGGATTGGCAACATTCTCTACGAGCTTCATCTGGAGACCGTTATAAACCGACCGGCTGATGGGGAACAGCATCGACATGGCGCCGTAATTCTGGTTAATCCCACCGAATGCGCAGGGGTGACCAAGGCCACCTGCGCTTGGGTCCAAATTGCACGCTACTCCGTTAGCGTCGGTAGGAGTACCGAGACCATTAGCGAGAAACGTCCCCGCAGCAGCGGCGGGATCAGCTGTAATTACGCAATTAACTGCGGCGGTCCCCGTCAGTCCTGCGCAGCCACTTGTGGCATTTGCCGCTCCTGCAACCGCAGCTGCCGCGCCTGCAGAGCTAAAATTATTAGCCGTTCCAACTTTGTTGATGTCTATCCCCAACAGCGCGTGGGTTTCGACGTTGCGAAGGAAGTCAGCGGTGAACACCATTCCTTGACGGATCTGACGCTGAATCCCGATGTTCATCTGCACGGAACGAGGGGTGACGTAGTTAGGGGCGAACATACTTGCCCCGACGCCCGCACCAGCGGAAAGGAAGTTGCCGATGAATCCTCCGTTGGGTTGGGTTGGATCGAATGGGTAGGACGCCTTGAGATTGCTTTCGACTGTAGCAATGTTGTTGGCGACTTTCCAGATAGGAAGCATATTGCCGGCTGCATCTCCGCAGGTATTCGCCGGGAACGGCAATTGTGATCCACTCGGCAGGACGACCGGTTGGTTTGCTCCGGCTACACACGCTGCAGTGTAGTAGAGGAATGCGCCTTGGCGTAAACGCAACGGACGATCAAAGAGCACATTGTTGAAAATCACGTTCTCGTAGAAGAGGCCTGCTCCCGCGCGGATCACCGTTTTTCCATTCTTGCCTGGATCCCAAGCGATTCCCAGTTGCGGAGCGAAGTCCCGGTTGGGATTTGTTACAGCATTCCCATAACCAGGGAACGCTGCGTTCAGTTCCGGAATCGCTGGCAGATCACTATCCGTGCGTCCCGTATCACGAACCCAGCGCAAACCAGGCGAGATAGTCAGATTGGGGAGAACCTTCCAGGAATCACCAATATATAGTGCCGTGCGATTGTCGGGTCCCAATCCTCCGGCTGGGAATCCTAATGCAGCCTTTTCGGTGGAGTAGCCTTGGCCGTTACCGACGATTGCTTCGAACATATCTTCGTTCGATGGATTCGAGTTAACCGTTCCGTCAGGTCCGAGCGGGCAACCCAAAGGATTCGAGCCTTGACATCCTGGATCGATCGTTCCAGAACCATAAACGTTGGCCGTCGTGCCAAAGAAGCCTGCAAAACCGCCGCCCTGAATGTGATTCCAGGCAACCCCGAAGCGGATGATATGCTTGCCCCAAGCCTTACTACCGTCGTATTTCAACTGGTGGTCCGACTGTGGCGTACTCTGCGGCGCCAACAAGTTGGGGCCCACTGTAAAGCTGCCGTTGTTAATGCTCACGGGGTAATTCGCAAAGGGTACGCTCGTGCCCCTGGTACCATCCACGAGTTGGTTCTGGAATTTGAGATATGAGAAGCGAATCGTGTGAGAGAAGCTACCTGTATTGAAATCGACTCCCACTACAGTATTGCGGGTAATGTTTCGATTGTTGTAGACCTGAAAGCTGTCTGGGAAGAACGTCGCATTCGTGGCGTTCTTATTGTAGTTATATCGGCTGAATAGACGTGCGCTCTGGGTTAACTGATAATCCAGCCTCCCCGAGAGTTCCTGGTCAGTGAAGGGCGCTGGAAAGAAACCGGAATAGCCGTCATATGGAAACGCCTCCAAAACCGGCGCACCCAGATGCTGGAATGTGCGTTCGCCGTCGGCAAAGAAGAACAACTTGTCCTTCTTGATAGGGCCGCCAAAGTTGCCGCCCTCTTGGTTGCGCTGGTAGTAAGGAGACGGCAAGCTGGCAGCGTGCGGAAGACTGGCTCCTCCAACAGAGTGGTCACGGAAAATGCCGAAGGCTTCGCCGTGGTAGTTGTTTGTCCCCGACTTGGTGACAACGTTTACCGCGCCAGATGAGGTCAGTTCGTTAGATAGGTCGAGGTTCGACTGGGCGATGGAGAATTCCTGAATCGAGCTGGCGGGAACATCTAATGTTGTCGTTCCGACAGTCTCATCGCTGATATCGACGCCGTCGAGTTCAATACGAGCGGTGCGGCCAAAGCGCCCGCCAAACGAGATTGAAGAATATCCGACCTTGGTCGGATCAAAGTTGGTTCCGTCCTGAATTTGGACGCCCGGTTCGAGTTGCGCTAGGTCGAGGAAATTGCGGCCATTCACAGGCAGGTTTTCGATTTGAGTGGCGTTGAGCACTCCCTGTACGGTGGCCTGCTCGGTGTTTACCTGAACCTCAGTTCCCTGCACCTCAACTACAGTGCTCTCCTGACCAACCTCCAGCTTTACGCTCCCGTTGGCGGTATTGTCCACCCTCACATCTAAGGGCAACTGTGTCGTCTTAAATCCCTTTGCCTCAACACGTACCTTGTAGACGCCAGGCACCAAATTACCGGCGGAATAACTACCCTGGCCGCTGGTAGTAGTTGTGATCGTCTGGCCGGTGGGGCCCGTGATCGTGACCTTGGCACCCGGTACAACCGCTCCCGAAGCGTCGGTCACGGTTCCCACAATACTGCCGGTTGAAATTGTCGTTTGGGCAAAAGCCGCACATGTCAGCCACGTGAACGCGGCCAGTAGAACGATTGAGGAAGCAATGCGCGCCGCAGTTCGGGAAAAATCGAGGCTCACCATCTTCGACCATCCTTTCGGAAAGTTCACAGAATCCCCTCGGTCAATTCTTAGGAAGCCAGTGGATCGAATCTCAAATATAAAAACAGAGCTGACCCGTCATGCTTAGGCCATAAGACTTCAATTGAAATTTCTTATTTCCCGGGTACTGTTAGGATGTTGTCTGGCGCTAATCTAAGCAATTTTCCAGCCAGCATTGGATGAACGGACATCGGATAGAATACAAAAGCCACGATTCCAATGATTTGCAGCCTTTAGACAAGGCGGAAACCAAAGGGATTCACCCCCTATTTCGGTACAGTCACATACCAAATACTGTATTTTCATTCCGAAAAATTGGACCCATGCGTGGTCAGGCGTTCGGCGATTTCTCCGGATTGGGCCTCTTCAATTTGTGGGGGTAACGGAACGGACCCTCCCGGAAGAGACCTCTGGCAGAAGGGTCTCTGGTCGACCCGGCTTAGAATTCCGATTTCACTGTGTAGTACCCCGCCCGGTGGCGTACATAATAACCCGAGGGATCGGGTACACCCGCCACTTTGACCTCGATCCGGCGAAATTCTGAAAACGACGTACGCTGGGAGGGGTAGTACGCCAACAAATATTGGGTGCGCAGTTCGTCGCTGATTTTCTTGAAGGCGTCGTCGAGTTGCGACGTGGAAGTGGCGTAATAGTACCTTCCACCGGTATCTTCCGAGAGCTGGATCAGCGCGTGCTCGCCGCCGGTTTCGCGTCCGGCACTGCTTTCGATGGGGACGACGATAATCGAGTAGACCAGCGCCTCAGCCTCCTCGGCAGCCCGCACCGCTTCTTTGTAGTCGATCTTGCTGTAGGTGTCGCCACCGTCGGTGATCAGCACCATCACTTTGCGTCCCTTGCGGCGGTCAAGACTTCGCGATGCCAGATAAATCGCATCATAGAGTGCTGTCGCCGCGCCGACTCGAATATGATCGATGCTTTCGTCGATGCGTTTGAGATCCGACGTGTATCCAGGAGTGGCTTCACGGACGACTTCGCTGAACGCATACACCGAAAGCGCGTCCACAGGGCGCAGGATGGCGTGCGCGAACCGCTTGGCCGATTGCTGTTCCAGGGGCAGATCGTGGCGCGTGCTCAGACTGGTGTCGACCGCAAGGGCAATTGAAAGGGGCAGGGCGGATTCCTTGTCGAAAACTGCGATCTTCTCCTCGTGACCGTCTTCCTCGACAACGAAGTTTTCCTTCTTCAGTCCACCGATCGGAGCTCCCTGTGCATCGGTGACGGTGACGAATACGTTGACCAGATTGACATTTACCTTGAGTGTGGTGGCGGGTTCTGACTGCCGCTCAGGATGGGTTGGAGGAGGCGGGTTCGAGGGTTGCTGCGCCCGTAAGCTGGGGACGATCCCTGACAGGCTTACCAGGAGCAGACCGGTAGCGAGTTTTCTCATCAAGGGATGAAATTATACCTTTGGAAATTCGCGAACCTGCTTCCGTGTTCATCGGTGTCGGCCCCTCATTCGCGGTCTAGGAAGAAAACCAGAGCCCAAGCAGGCACCGTTCTCTTAGATGCTGGGCTCGTGGCAGGGCTGCCTGCCCTAACAATTCGCCCGGGGAATTTCCGCAGGAAACGGTTCGCCGTCAGCCCAGACTGCCCCATCTTCAAAATATTCTTTCTTCCAGATGGGCACCTTGCGTTTAAGAGTGTCAATCAGCCATCGGCAAGCTTCAAACGCGGCTGCTCGATGTGCAGAAGCGACGGCAATCAATACGCTGGTCTCACCGATTTCCAGCCGTCCGAGCCGGTGAACGATGGCAACATCGCGAATCTGGAAATGTTGAAGCGACTCCGTAGCCAGAGACTCCATCTGCTTGATCGCCATCGCTTCGTAAGCTTCGTAATCGAGATAGAGCGTCTTGCGCCCGCGAGTCTGGTTGCGGACAATGCCCTCAAAAACAAGTGCCGCGCCATCTTCCCCGCTCTTGAGTCCCTTGAGGGTACGTTCCGTGT
>VFSW01008820.1_pt1 | contig 14450 bp, 11 predicted proteins | sample 5358111 | NCBI WGS metagenome assembly VFSW01 (sample SAMN11554181, study PRJNA540505) | mine drainage metagenome | isolation source: sediment from site ElyBrook_90M | place: USA: Ely Copper Mine, Vershire, VT | collected 2017 | reverse complement strand
CGATGAACACCCCCGCCTCAGTCGGACCGCAGAGTCTCCACCGGATCCATCCGCAGTATCCGGGCCCCCGCCGCCAGGCTGCTCCCGGCCGTTACCAGCAGAAGCAGTGCCGCCATCGCTAGAAACGTCAACGGGTCTCCCGGACCCACTCCGAACAGCAGGTGCTCCAGGAAACGCACCGCGAAGCGAGCCAGCACCAGCCCCACAACGGTTCCCCAAGCCGCCAATCGCAAGCCCGGCATCGCCAGTTGCGCCAGCGTCTGTCTCACCGGTGCGCCCAGCGCGATCCGCACGCCCAGTTCGTGCTGCCGCCGGGTGATGGCCTGCGAGATTGTGCCGTAGACCCCGATGGCCGCCAGCAGCACGGCCAGCCCCGCAAGCACCGCAAACAGCCTCGCCAGGTAACGCTGCCCGCCGGTGTACTGCTCCGCGAACTGCGCAATCGTCTTGAGGTGTGAGAGCGGCAACCCGGCATCCACCGCCATCACCGCGGCCTGCACCTGCGTTTCCAGCGATCCCGGCGCGCCGCGCGTGCGGATCGCCCACTTCGGCGAGAACCACCGGTGCGCCCCCGTCAGGAATATGTTGGAGAGCTGCGCCACCGGAAGATAAACCGTGGGATCCATCGAGACGGGGAGACCGGCCCCGTTCAGCGAGCTATGCTGTACCACATCGCCCACCACGCCCACAATCTCGCGCGCCTGTTCGTCAATCCGTAGATGATGCCCCAGGGCGTTTTCGGCGCCGTGAAAATATCTGCGCGCGAAGGATTCGCTCACCACCACCACCGCGCCGCTTTCCGCGTTGTCGCCCGCAGTTACCGTGCGCCCTCGCAACAGTGGAATCCGCATGGTCTCGAAATAGCCCGGGGTCAGATATACCATCTCGGCCATGGCGTGCCGGCGGGCTTCGCTATCCAGTTCGCGAAAGCTGTCATTCATCGGCCGCTCATACGGCAGCGTCAGCGCCCCGGCGGCGGATTCCACCCCCGGCAGCCGCCGGATTCGTTCCAGGCTCGCGGTAAACAGATGGTCGATCGCCTCGTGGCTCTGGTACCGCCGGTCTTGCAGAGACGCCTCCGCAGCCATCACATGGCGCGGGTCGAATCCCGGAGCCAGGCCAGTGGTATAGCTCAGACTACGCACCAGCAGGCCGGCGGTCACCAGCAACACCAGGCTTAGCGCCACTTCCCCCGCCACCAGCGCGTTTTCCGGCCATCGCCGCCGGCTGCCGGCGATGCCCCGCCCGGATTCCATCAGTACCGCCCGCACATCCAGCCGGCTGATTCGGATCGCCGGGAACAACCCGAACAGCACGCTCGTCACGACAGCGATTCCCAGCATGGCCAGCATCACGCGCCCGTCCAGTTCAATCGCCCGCCACCGCTCGAAATCCTGCGCGCCCAAGCTGCGCAGCCAGTCGAGTGAAAACGCTCCCACCGCAATTCCCACCGCGCAGCCGCCCAGCGCCAGCACCAGGCTTTCGGCCAGCAACTGCCGGACAATCCGCCACCGGCTGCCGCCCAACGCCAGCCGCGTCGCAATTTCCAGACGCCGCGCCCCGCCGCGTGCCAGCAATAGCCCGGCGATATTGGCGCAGCCGATGGCCAGCACCGTCAGCACCGCGGCCCAGGTGATCAGCAACTCCCCGCGCATCCCCACGGTAGCGGCTTCCTGATAGGGCGTCAGGCGCGCTTCGATCACAGGATACGTCCTGGGAAATCCCGGCATCTGCGTCAGAAAATGACTGACCGCGGTGAGTTGCCCGCCGGCTTCCGCCCACGAGACACCCGTCCGCAGACGCGCGATCACAGTATAGTTTTGACCCGCGCCCTCGTCCTGGCGCGAAGGCCGCAGCGGCGTCCACACATCCACCGGAGTTTCCGTCCGGAACCCGCGCGGCATAATGCCCGTCACGCGAAACGGCTCACCGCGCAGAAGAATGGTCTTCCCCACCGTCGCCGGATTTCCGCCCAGTTCGCGCCGCCAGAGATCGGAGCTGACTACCGCCAATGCCGGGCCGTTCGGCACATCTTCGGCACGGGTGAATTCCCTTCCCCGCTCCGGCGCTACGCCTATCACGCGGAAGAATCCCGCCGAAACCCGCTGCTGGCGCACCACCGCCACCCGGCTGCCAGCCGCGAAATTCGCCGCCGTGATGGTGTCGGAATAAGCCGCGGTATCGAGCCCGGGGGCGCCGTCGCGCACCATCTCGAACAGCGCGCCTGTTTGCGCTTCCTGCGTCCCCTGGCCCGCCTGCGTCACGATCAGGCCCAGGCGGTCCGCCGCCGGATACGGCAGCGGCCGTAACAGAACCGCGTCCAGCACGCTATAGACAGCCGTGTTGGCCCCGATACAGAGCCCCAGCGTTGCCAGCACGATGGCCGTGAACGCCGGAGCCTTCCGGAGTTGGCGCAACCCGAATCGAATGTCTTTCCACACGGCTATCGATCCAAAGCAGCATCCAACATACCAGATCGGAAGTGAGGAAACTGCAGAGCTTACGCGCGCTACCACTCCCGCCGCTGTCCGCTTGCGGGAACTCGCGGACGCCTGCGGGCCCGTGCCGTTCGGTGCATAACGGTACGGATACTCCGTTCAGATGATTGTACCCCGCTCAGCACCGCTGGTATATTCAGGTTGCAGACGGTTTTAGTACCGCGGCACGCACCGGCGCCCCGTCAAGCTCCGCACTGGCTCGGCCAATCCGTCCCTTGCTCCTCACCGCCGCGGAATGATTTCGGAGAATTGAGCCACGTTCGGAGGACTAGTAGCTTGGTCCGCCAATTGCTCTTCCAACGTAAGAAAGAGAGTAATTCTATGACTGAGCTCGCACACGATCCTACTGTTTCCGCTCTTCTCGTGGGGGAATTCCCTTCTGAACGGATGCTGGTCCAGGACATCTTCCGGCAGTGCGGCTGGCGGCTCCTCGAAGCGCCGGACAGGCGTCGCGCGCTTCACTCGCTCGGCCGGAACGAAGTACACGTGGTGATCGCGGAAAGCGACCTGCCGAAATGGAACTGGCGAAAAGTACTCACCGACCTCCGCCGCCTGGCAGTTCCGCCGCAACTGGTGGTCACCTCGCGAACGGCCGACGAGCACCTGTGGGCCGAGGTGTTGAATATCGGCGCGTACGATGTTCTGGCACAGCCCCTGGACCGCGAAGAGGTGGAACGGGTTGTCGCCGCCGCCTCCCGCCAGTTCGCACAACAACGTCTCCGCGAGAGGAATTCCGTCCCGCCCGCCGTCTTTCACGCCTGATTGGTTGGCAGGCCCCGCCGCCTGCCGCTCCACTTTTTTCGGCTTCCCTCTTGACACGATTTCGTACCTTTTTGTCTTTGGAACTGTGCGCTCCGGAACCGAGTGCTGTAACTGCTACACGCAGCATATAGATAAACTTCTTGACGTCACACCATATATTGGGGCAACATTACGGAGGCGTTTCTTTCCAGCAGGAATATCCGGAGGATCATTATGGGCCAGCTTTCGGTCGATTTGAGTGCGAAAATAGAAGCATTGAGGACCAAGAACCTAACGAAAACCAGAACGGGAGTCAGCTTTCCCCGCTACTTCACGGCCCGCCTGGAGGCGGGCAAGACTCCTTACGATGAGATTCACTGGGAGACCCGGACCGCCTCGATCGGTAACGACAAGGGCTCGGTAATTTTCGAACAGCGCGACGTGGAAGTCCCGATGGAGTGGTCGCAGACCGCCACCAACATCGTCGCCAGCAAATATTTCCATGGCAAGCTCGGGTCGCCCGAGCGTGAGACCAGCGTATGTCAGTTGGTTCAGCGGGTAGTAGACAGCATCACCGACTGGGGCCGGAAGGACGGCTACTTCAAGAGCCACGAAGACGGTGAGAACTTCCGCCTGGAACTGGCCCACCTGATGCTCACCCAGAAAGCCTGCTTCAATTCGCCCGTCTGGTTCAATGTAGGGGTTAAGGAAACTCGCGGCTATGGCTGGATCTATGACGAGAAGAGCGACCGCGTCGCCAAACTCGAATCGGGCGTGCTGCGCCCGCAGTGCTCCGCCTGCTTCATCGTCTCGGTAAAGGATTCGCTGGAATCCATCCTGGACCTCGCCAAAACCGAAGGCATGCTGTTCAAGTGGGGCTCCGGCACCGGCTCCAACCTCTCCGCCCTGCGCGAAGAAGATGCGGTGCTCTCCGGCGGCGGCCGCGCCTCCGGGCCGCTCTCTTTCATGAAGGGCTTCGACGCCTTCGCCGGCGTCATTAAAAGCGGCGGCAAAACCCGCCGCGCGGCGAAAATGGTGATCCTCAATGTGGATCACTCGGACGTCGAGAAATTCATCTGGTGCAAGGCCAAAGAAGAGAAGAAGGCCTATACCTTGGTGGAAGCCGGCTATGATGCGTCGCTCGATGGCGAAGCCTACAGCTCCATCTTCTTCCAGAACGCCAACAATTCCGTCCGCGCCACCGACGATTTTATGGAAGCCGTAGTGTCGGATGGCGAATGGTGGACTAAAGCCGTTGCCACTGGACAGCCGGTGAAGCGCTACAAGGCACGCGACCTGATGCGCCAGATCGCCGAAGCTACCCACCAGTGCGGCGACCCCGGCATGCAGTTCGATACCACCGTCAACCGCTGGCATCCCTGCCGCAATACCGCCCGCATCAACGCATCCAATCCCTGCTCGGAATACATGTTCCTGGACGATTCGGCCTGCAACCTGTCTTCCCTCAACCTCATGAAGTTTGTCGGCCCCGACGGCCAGTTCGACGTGGAAGCATTCCGCCACGCCGTCGATACCATGATCCTGGCGCAGGAGATCATCGTCGATAACGCCAGCTATCCCACCCAGAAGATCGGCGAAAATTCGCATGACTTCCGCCCGCTCGGCCTGGGATTCGCGAATCTGGGTGCGCTGCTGATGTCCATGGGCGTGCCGTACGACAGCGATCAGGGCCGCGATTTCGCCGCCGCCATCACCGCGGTGATGTGCGGGCAGGCCTACCTTACCAGCTCCCGCGTGGCCGAAAGCGTCGGCACCTTCGCCGGCTATGCGGTCAACGAGCAGCCTTTCCTGGAAGTCATCCGCATGCACCGCGATGCGGTCTCGCGGATCGGCAAACATCACGTCCCGGCCGCAATGTATCAGGGCGCGCAGCAGTGCTGGGACGACGCCTACGAATCGGGACGCCGCCACGGCTATCGCAACGCGCAGGTCACAGTGATCGCGCCCACCGGCACCATCGGCTTCATGATGGATTGCGATACCACCGGTATTGAACCGGACCTGGCGCTCATCAAGTACAAGAAACTGGTGGGCGGCGGCGTCATCAAAATCGTCAACAATACCGTGCCGGCCGCGCTGATCAAACTGGGATACACCTCCCAGCAGGTCGAGCGCATTGTCAGCCACATCGATGCCACTGGCACCATCGAAGGCGCGCCGGACCTGAAGCCCGAACACCTGGCTGTGTGCGATTGCAGCTTCCGCCCGCAGAACGGCGCGCGGTCCATCCATTACATGGGCCATGTGCGCATGATGGCCGCGGTGCAGCCATTCATTTCGGGAGCGATTTCCAAGACCATCAACATGCCCGAGGAGTCCACGGTGGAACAGATCATGGACGCCTATACGGAAAGCTGGAAGCTCGGCCTGAAAGCCGTGGCCATCTACCGCGATAACTCCAAGAAGGTGCAGCCGCTCAGTTCCGGCTCCGGTAAGAATGAGAAGCGCGCCTCGGGCGCCGCTCCTTCCGGCGCTTCGGCCGAAACGGCCCAGGTGGTGGAGAAAGTGGTCTTCCGTCCGGTGCGGCGCAAGCTGCCGGATGAGCGCAAGTCCATCACTCACAAGTTTTCCATCGGCGGGCACGAAGGCTATATCACTGTCGGCATGTATGACGATGGCGCGCCGGGCGAAGTCTTCATCACCATGGCCAAGGAAGGCTCCACCATTTCCGGCCTGATGGATTCCATCGCCACCGCCGTGAGTTTCAACCTGCAATACGGCGTGCCGTTGAAGTTCCTGGTGGACAAGTTTGCCCACGTTCGCTTCGAGCCCAGCGGCTGGACCGGCAATCCCCAGATCCCCTACGCCAAGTCCATCATGGATTATATGTTCCGCTGGATGGGCGCTAAGTTCCTGGGGCCGGAATACGCCGTTACCGAAGCCGGAGAAACTACCAACCTGCGGCCCACTGAGACCGATCCGCAACAACAGCTACCCTTCGTCACGGTAACCGCCGACGCCCCGCTGTGCGCCGAGTGCGGCTCCATTATGACCCGCAACGGCAGTTGCTATAAATGCGGCAATTGCGGCGGCACCAGCGGCTGCAGCTAAGATATTTTCGCTCGCTACAACGATGGGAGAGCCTGTGCCGCTCTCCGGCTCAAGCCCGCCGGAGAGCGGCTTTTTTGTGGCGTGAAGAAGCGAATTGGGATGGGATCGTCTTCATTGGAGTAGCTCAGGAGAAAGCCAAGGCCTTCCAGGGGAAGAAGGTGAACGGCCAATTCCAATTCGCCCGGGATAACTGGAGCGCGCGGGGATAGCCTACGGAGCTCTGGATAATGGATCCCTGCCGTGCGGTGACCTTTACTTCTGGCCTCCATTGGGTTGCAGGTCGATGCCGATGGGAGAACCGGAGACGACCATGTCGACGCGGCGATTTTGCTGCCGCCCGGCGGCGGTATCGTTGGAGGCTACGGCTCCGGCTTTGCCAAGGCCGAGGGCGGTCACCGTATCCGCGGGCACTCCCTGAGAGACCAGATAGTTCATGACGGAGTTGGCGCGTTGCTCGGAGAGCTTCTGGTTGTACTCGTCGGTGCCGATGCTGTCGGTATGGCCTTCGAGTTGGATCTTCAGACCGGGATAGGCGAGTAGGATGCCGGATACTTTGGCCAGTTTCTCGCGGGCGCCCGGTTTAAGGGTGTACTGGTTGAAGTCGAACAGCACATCGTTGATATTGACGATCAGTCCGCGCTGGCTTTCGCGGGTTTCGAGAATCAGGTTCAACTGCTGGCGCAGGCGCTCGCGCATGGCGGTCTTTTCCGTTTCCGCCTGCAGAGCGGCTTGTTTGGCGCGCTCGGCTTCCGCTTGGGCGGCCTGCTGCTGGGCTAAGGCAGCGGCCCGGGCGGCATCCGCATCGGCCCGTTCCTGCGAGGCAACCTGGGCAGCATGTTGAGCTTCCATCTTGGCCAGGATGGCGGCCTGCTGCTCGGCCTCGGCCTGGGCGCGGCGCTGCTGCTCCTCGCGGGCCTGCTCGGCTGCGGCCTGGGCCTGTTGCGCGGCGGCGGCTGCGCGGGCCTGCTCATCGGCCTCACGCTTTGCGGCGGCGGCGCGCTCCGCGGCTAACTGCTCGTCGCGGATTTTGCGAATGGTAATGATGCGGGCATCTTCGGCCATTTGCGCGGCTTCGCGGGCGTCGGTTTCGGATTCTTTGCGATTTTTGCCGCCGTGCAGGAAGCCCTCGGCATTATTCAGGTCGGTAGTGGCTTTCTGGAAGGTATCGGCGGCATATTTATCGGCGCCGGCCAAGCGGGCGATCTGGACGGCGTTTTCCGCTTCGGCGAGTTGCAGCGGGCCCTTGGGATTCACTTTGACGGGTGTGTAGGTGCTGCGGTTCATTACGTATTGCCCGCGCCGCAACAACTCATACTTGGCATCCACCTGTTCGATGGTGCCGGCGGTATCGTTGCGCAGGAAGTTCTCGGCCACGACTACGTCACTGGGCTGGGTGACGGCGAAGTAAGGCTCGGCGGTCACGATCAGGCCGAAGGTCTGCAGATCGGTGGTGGAGAGCAGCTTGGCGTGATCGCCCTGGAGGACGACTTCTCCTAAATTATTGGCGCGCCCTTCGGGGGTAATGCCCCACAACACATAGGTCATATATTCCTCCCCAAACTGGGCTGCGGGGGTCATGTGATTGAGCGAGGTTTCGATTTTGGTGGAACCCATCTGGCTGGAAACGCTGGCTTCTCCGCGCGCGGCGGGCATCAGTTCCGTACCTCGAAAGTCGATGTGGGTAGTGCCTGTACGATGATGATAATTCACCGCCTTAGTGGTTCGCGAGACTACGGTCACGCGATAGATGGGCATCCCCTGGGACGCCTGTTCAGGGGCGGCGGGCGTCTGTTGGGTGGGGTTGGGAACCTGTGCCGCCAGGGTCCCGACGGCCAGCATCAGCAAGCCTGGGAATCTCATTTCTACTCCCTCCTGACAGCGATCATGCAAAGTGAGTGCCGAAGTACGGCGCGACACATCGGGCGGTAAGCGGCCGTACAGGCGCGCCCGACGAGAATCTACGGTTTTACGACCTGCAGGTTGTTGGTCACCGAAAAGACGCCGGCGACGGTGTTGGCGCGCAGACCGGCGAGATCCTTGTCCGCCTGCGTGTCGACAACTCCGACCAGGGTGACCTTGCCGTTGTCCACTATGATGTGAATGGGAGGCACGGCCTGCATGGCGTACCTGTCCAGGCCCTGAAATCCGTAAATCGCGCGATATTCGGCGATGCGCGACTGACGGTCCATGGTCGAAACCGGAAGCACCTGAATGCGGTTCATCACCTTGGTGACGCCCTCGATACCCTTGACGACACGTTCGGCATCGCTTCTGAGGACGGGATTGGTCACCTGCCCCATCAGCGTGACGACCGAATCATCTACGCGATAGGTGAGATAGTCGAACACGCCGTAATAAGGAAGCATGACGAGTTCGTGGCGTACCTCGTGGGTAAGCCGGTCGGTGGACTGCGCGGCGGCGGCCAGCGACAGAACGATCACGCATAGAAAAGCGGACAACTTCCTCATGAACGCCTCCCGGCAGGCCAGGAGGGCCTGTCGTACTTAATCGTTACCGGATATGTTGACCAGGTTGGGCGCGGCAGTGCCGTTGGCGGCAGCCTCGGCTTCCTCCATGGTAAAACTCTCGACCTTGGCCGAAATATTCATGGAACAGAACTTGGGGCCGCACATGGAACAGAAGTGCGCATCCTTGAATCCGTCCTCGGGCAGGGTTTCGTCGTGCATGGCCCGTGCCGTCTCCGGGTCCAGGGAGAGATCGAACTGGCGATTCCAGTCAAAGGTATAACGCGCACGCGAAAGTTCGTCGTCGCGCTCGCGCGCGCCGGGGCGGTGGCGGGCGATATCCGCCGCATGGGCCGCAATTTTGTAGGCGATGATGCCGGCTTTCACGTCGTCGCGATTGGGCAGTCCCAGGTGTTCCTTGGGAGTGACATAGCAGAGCATGGAAGCGCCGTACCAGCCGATCATGGCCGCGCCGATGGCGGAAGTAATGTGATCGAAGCCCGGCGCGATATCGGTGACCAGCGGGCCCAGGGTGTAAAAGGGCGCCTCGTAGCACATCTCGTTTTCCTTGCGGACCTGCATTTCAATCTGGTCCATGGGGATGTGGCCGGGCCCTTCGATCATCACCTGGACATCGTATTCCCAGGCCTTTTTGGTTAATTCTCCTAAGGTTTTCAGCTCGGCGAACTGGGCTTCGTCGCTGGCGTCGGCCACGCTGCCGGGGCGCAGGCCATCGCCAAGGGAGAAGCTGACGTCGTGCTTCTGGAAGATCTTGCAGATATCTTCGAAGCATTCGTAGAGCATGTTCTGTTTGTGATTCTTGACCATCCATTCGGCCAGGATGGAGCCGCCGCGGCTCACGATGCCGGTGACGCGTTTGGTGGTGAGCGGAATGTACTGCACCAGCACGCCGGCGTGGATGGTCATGTAGTCCACGCCCTGCTCGGCCTGCTCTTCGATCACCTCAAGCATCACCTGCCGCGACAAGTCTTCCACGCGGCGGACGCGGCTGAGAGCCTCATAAATCGGCACGGTGCCGATAGGGACCGGCGAATGAGCCAGAATGGCTTTGCGGATGGCCGGAATATCGCCGCCCGTGGAAAGGTCCATCACGGTATCGGCGCCATACTTGACGGAGTAGCGCAACTTTTCCAGTTCGCATTCAATGTCCGACAGCACGGCGGAATTGCCGATATTGGAATTGATTTTGCACTTGGAAGCCACGCCGATGGCCATCGGCTCCAGGTTCGTGTGATGGATATTGGCCGGGATGATCATGCGGCCGCGCGCCACTTCCGACCGCACCGTTTCCGGCGAGATGCGTTCGCGCTCCGCAATGAAATGCATCTCCCCGGTGATTACCCCCTGCCGGGCGTAATGCATTTGTGTGCGGATTTTGTCGTCTTTTCGTTGTGCTACCCACTCTGTGCGCATGGTCCCTCCCTGATGGCTGCGAGGGCCGGGGAATGCCCGGCCCGAACTCACTTCTGCTTCTTGGGCTTCTTGGTCTCTTTTTTAGGGCTCTTGTCCTTAGCCATTTAAATTCTCCCTTACAGATGAGATTATAACCGCTAGACTGGCGATTGACGCCGGATTCGATAGCGATAGCCTCGCCAGTTTACGGTGTTTCCGAATGCCGAAGCCAGCAGCGCGGCAAGCCACAGCCAGGTGGCCAGAGGGACCCAGATGGCGTGGACCCAGGAGTGGCGGCGAAACCACGGCTCCAGTTCGGGAAGCGCGGCCTTGGCCAGGGTAGCGCGATTGAGGCCCTTTAACATTCCGGGCGACAACTGCGCGATCAAGGCCCATTCGGCCAGGCGGTTCCCTCTGATCGATGCGGCGACGGACGCCGCCATGCCGCCGCAATAAAAAACGTGGGCCGCCAGTCCGAGCCACCAGAGGCGCGGATGGTATACCCGGGTGATGGTCATCTGGCGGCGCATCCAGGCAAAGAAGCGGCGGCCGGTGGTGTGGTCCGTGCCGGGCACCAGGGCGCCGGGCGCGTAGGCGATGCGCAGTTTGGCGCGATGGACGGCGGCACTCAGGGCGTAATCGTCGCTGATGGTATCGCGCCACCATTCCGGCACGCGGATATCGAAAAACGTTTCCTTGAGGATGGCGGTCGCCCCGCCCCATGCGAAGGGGCAATCGCCAGGGCCCAGCAGTCCCAGACTCACCGAATCCCACACGCTCCGCATGAGGCTCCAGAAATCGGGTGGCTCCGGAGCGAACCAGCGAAAGCCGGTGGATGCGCCAATGCCTTCGCCTGAAAGAGGCGTAACCAGGGCGCGGAGCCAGCGCTTTGTGGGGCGGCCATCGGAATCGGCAAAGGCGAGGACGCGGCTGGTCTTGCGCGTGGCCCGCACGGCGGCGTTGAGGTTCTGCACTTTTTCGCCGGTGTGGGGGTCATTGCCGTGAGCCAGCACCACTTTGACGCGCGCGGGCAGCACGCCGGGCGGAATATCGGCGGCGCTGTGAGCGGCAACGATCAGTTCGTAATCGGGATAGTCGAGCGTTGCCAGCGCCTCAAGGTTTTCGCGCAGACCCTCATCGGAGCCTTTGACCGGCACAATGACACTGGCGGGCGGAAGGGCCTGGGGTTCTTCCACCAGACGGGCCTCGACATACGCGGCGCGTTTTCGCTCGCCGCGCAGAGACAAGAATGCCAGCAAAAGCGCGGGGCCGGCGAAGAACCAGTACCAGAGCACTCAGGCTTTGCGGCCTTTGCCCCTGGCCTTGACCGCGGCTTTGGCTTTGGGCTTGGGGGCTTGGATCACGGTAGCAGGTTCGGGCTCGGGTTCGGGCTCGGCTTCGGCGATGGCTTCGGGCAATTCGTCGCCGTCTGGCGGATCGTCGAGCACGGTTTCCAGTTCCGGATCGATGGCATCGGCGACCGCCGCGGCATCCGCATCGGCGGGGGAGACCTTTTTTAATACCTCGCTGAACAGCGCGTCCTTACGGAGATCCACCTTGGGCGGGGGCGCCTGCTCGTGACGATAATCGTGATCGTTGTGGCAGGTGCGGCAGCGGACTTTGGCCGGCTCGTTATTCAGCACGGAAACGATCGCATGGTTCATGATCCGCTTACAGCGGACGCAAAAATCGTCGATATCGTCTCCCAGGCGGGGATCGCGCATAGAACTCTCCTAACTGCCTGCCGTTTGGCCGGCGGGCTCCGGCTCGGTTTGCGTTTTGGGTTCCGGGAGCACCCATTGCGCTGGTTCGAAGCCAACATACTTGCAGATGCTCAAGCGGCCTTCGGAAGTCTCCAGGAGATCGCCCACATCCAGCGCCTGGCCCGAATCGCGCAACTGGCGCCAGGCACCGTATTCGTGCGCGGCATCGATCTGGTCGCGCGGTTCGTAGTCTTTGGGCTTGACGGACGCACAACCGGAAACGTGGGGAGCCCAGCGAAACTGCTGCCGTGGCGAATCCTTCATACGATAGATCCGATAAAGCGGCATAGCCCTATATTGTAATTGAAAGAAGCGTCCGATTCGCGTCGCGTTCGCCGAGTTCGATCCAGCGTTTGACATTTTCCGCGGTCCACGAAATGGCGTCGTGGAGGGAGCCGAGCGGCTCGGAAGGCTCGAACCGGACGACCTGGAGGGCGGCACTGATCTTGCGCGATGGCACCACATAGCGCAGCATGCGGAACGGCAGGGTATTGAGGCACAGCACGGCGATGGCGCGGGTGGCGCCCATCTCCTCGGCCGCCCACAGGGGCAGCGCAGTGGCTGGAAAGCCGCCGTCCACGTAGTGCCTACCCAGAATCTTTACAGGGGGAAAGCAGAGCGGGACGCTAGCGGTGGCCGCGAGGTGCTCCCAGGTGATTTCGGAATCGCGAACCAGGCGGGTGCGGAAGCGGGCCACGTCCGTCACGGTGAGTCCGAAGGGAATGCGCGGGCGGAAGCGGGCGAACAGGTCGCGCGCTTTCTGGTGCATCGTCTCGGGTCGCAGAAAGCCGCTACCGTGGATTCCCGGTTGCATGATCTGCGCGGTGCGCGGGTCCAGCCATTCCTGGGCCAGTTCCTCCACCGTGCATCCGCCGGCAATGGCCCACCCGTTCCAGGCGCCGGCCGAAGCGCCGACGATCATATCGAACTTCATGCGTGTGCGGAGAACTTTCCAGACACCGACTTCCCAGGCGGCGAACATGCCGCCCGCGGAGAGCACTAATGCGGTGGTCATTCGCTTTCAGCTTACTGCTTTTCGCCTGGATCGCGGATCTCCATGCGGACGATGAGACCGCGCGGATCGAGATGCTCCCACTGGCGAAGCCAGTATTCCCGGACGCTGCTTTGGCCGCGCAGGCGGCGGTAAGCATTCCCGCTTGGACGGCATGAGCGGATTCCCTCTTCCGCTTTCAAGATAGCGGATGCGGCGCGGCGCCGGCCGTTTTAAGCTGATAGCTGATTATGACTTTCGATCCGAAGGCGTATGGGCCTGACGTAGCGGCGATCCTGGCGCTGGATGGCGATGGCGAGCGGCTGATGCCGCCGGCCGGCGGGCAGTGTTCTTCCGCGGAGGCGCGGGCGCTGTTGCAGGCCGCCGGGGCGAGCAAGCTGTTTCCGCGTGCGCGCGCGCCAGAGGCGGCGCTGGCCGGCCTGTATCTTTATTTCTCGTGTTGGACGGAGGCGCACCAGGTCGCGCAGGACGTACCCGGCGCGGAAGGGGCCTACTGGCATGCCATTGTGCACCGGCAGGAGCCCGACGACTGGAACTCGGCATATTGGTTTCGGCAGGTGGGCAGGCACGCGATCTTCCCTGCCCTGGCGAAAGCGGCTTCGGCGATCGGCATCGAGACGGACTCTGGTTGGGATCCGCAGGCCTTTATCGAACTGTGCGCGCGGGCGCGGACGCTGCCGGCTTCGGAACTCGAACGGCAAACGATGGAGGTGCAGCGGCGGGAGTGGCAGTTGCTGTTTCATTACTGCGCGACGGGAAAGGCAATGTTGGGGCCGTGATTTCAGGCGGTGTCAGCGAACCTCAACCGGCTATGGTGAGCCACTGCTTGAGAAATTCGGCAACTTCGCTCAGCGCCTCGCGCGCAATCCGCAGGGCGCCGGGCATGGTGAAGAAGCCGTGGATCGTGCCGTCATACCGTCGCGCCTGAACCGGGATGCCGGCCTCGATCAGTTTTCGCGCGTAGGCTTCGCCCTCGTCGCGCAACGTGTCGTACTCAGCGGTCAGTATCAATGCAGGCGGCGCCGCAACCAAATCCCGGGCATGCAGGGGCGAAGCCAGCGGGTCGCGCGGATCGCAACCTTCCGGCAGGTACTCCATCCAGCCCCGTTTCATATCCTCAGCCCCGGGCCCGCAACCCTCGGCGTATTTCACGAACGAAGGCGAAGTGCACGTGGCGTCGATCATCGGATAAATCAAAACCTGGCACCGTATCCCCGGCTTCCGGTGAGCCAGGGCAGCCCCCGCGGCCAGGTTGGCTCCGGCACTATCGCCCGCCAATCCAACCGGCACGCCCTGTTGGGAAGCCCACTCGACGGCGCGGCATGCGTCTTCAGCCGCGGCAGGAAAACGATGCTCCGGGGCTAACCGGTAATCAACGGCTAACACGCGGCAGCCAGCCGCGAGGGCCAGCAGGCGGCACAGTGTGTCGTGGCTTTCCAGATCGCCGCTGAAGAACCGGCCTCCATGAAAGTACATGACAATGGGC
>VFSW01008819.1_pt1 | contig 14451 bp, 7 predicted proteins | sample 5358111 | NCBI WGS metagenome assembly VFSW01 (sample SAMN11554181, study PRJNA540505) | mine drainage metagenome | isolation source: sediment from site ElyBrook_90M | place: USA: Ely Copper Mine, Vershire, VT | collected 2017 | reverse complement strand
GCGCATCAATATCCCCCCGCCGGCGCGTCAAGTTCCGACATAGGCGCGCGATCATACCCAAGACGCATATGCTTAGAATTAATGAATGCTTCATCTTGCGTTCGGCGCTGTGTAAGGTCCGGCGCATGAACAGCAATGCGCGTGCAACGTTTGCGCCGGACCCGCAATCAGCGGACGCTTGGGGCGTTGCGCCGCTGCCGGCGGCACTCGCCGGCGAGGCGCGCAATCTCGTCGCGAAGCTCGACGAGCGCCAGCGCCTGTGGCTCGCGGGCTATCTCGCCGGCAGCGTGAGCGCCGCGGATCCGGCGGCCGCGGCGGCGTCCCCGGCGGGACCCGGGGTGACGGTGCTGTTCGGCTCCCATACCGGCAACTCGGAGCGCCTCGCGCGGCAAATCGTCGAGCGGCTCGCCGCGCGCGGCCTGCGCTACACGCTGATCGACATGCTCGAATGCCGCAAGACCCACCTGCAGGAAGCGCACACGCTGCTGCTCGTCGTCAGCACCCACGGCAACGGCGACCCGCCCGAGCGCGCCGTCCCGCTGCTCGAATTATTGAGCGGGCGCAAGGCGCCGCGCCTCGAGCAGGTGCAGTACGCGGTACTCGCGCTCGGCGACTCGAGCTACGAGAAATTCTGCGAAGCCGGCCGGCAGTTCGACGCGCGGCTCGAGGCTCTCGGCGCGGCGCGGCTGCACGCACGCGGCGAATGCGACGTCGACTTCGAATCGGCCGCCGCGCGCTGGATCGACGGCGTCGTTCAGCGGATCGAGCCGGATGCGGCGCCGGATGCGCCCATCGAGGGCGGCGCCGAGCGGCGCTCGGCCTCGATATCCAATGCCTATACGCGCAAGAACCCCTTGCTCGCACCGGTCCTCGCGAACCTGCGCCTGACCGCCGCGGGTTCGACGAAGGACGTGCGCCACATCGAACTCGCGATCGAGGATGCGGGCATTCACTATGAGCCGGGCGATGCGCTCGGCATCGTCGCGCAGAATCGCGCCGCCGACGTGGACGAACTGCTCGCGCGGCTCCCGTTCGACGGGCGCACGCCGGTCGCGATCGACGCGCAGGGCGCGATGCCGCTGCGCCAGGCGCTCGCGCAGCGCGTCGAGATCGGTCCGATCAACTCGTCGTTCCTCGAGCGCTATGCCGCGGCGACGCAAAGCGCGGCGCTGCTGGCGCGCGTCGAAGGCGACGCCGGCGAGCTCGCCGCCTATGTGCGCGCGCGGCACCTTCTCGATGTGGTCGCGGAGCACGGCGCCGATGCACTCGATGCCGATGCGTTCGTGAAGCTCCTGCGGCCGCTCGCGCCGCGGCTGTATTCGATCGCCTCGAGCCAGCGGGCGACCCCCGACGAGGTTCACCTGACCGTCGGTGTCGTCGACTACACGGCGCTCGGACGCGCGCGCCGCGGCCTGGTGTCGGGCCTGCTCGCCGATGCGAGCGCGGAGGACGCGAGCCTGCCGGTCTACCTGCACCGCAACGCCGGCTTGCGCCTCCCCGCCGATCCCGCGGCGGCCATCGTCATGATCGGCGCCGGCACCGGAATCGCGCCGTACCGCGCGTTCCTCGCGGAGCGCGCGGCGCTCGGCGCGAAGGGGCGCAATTGGCTCATCTTCGGCGATCGCAGCTTCGAGACGGACTTCCTCTATCAAGCCGAATGGCTCGACTGGCGCAAGCGCGGACCGCTGTCGCGCATCGACGTGGCGTTCTCGCGCGATCAAGCGGCGAAAGTCTACGTGCAGCAGCGCATGCTCGAGCGCGGCGCCGATTTGTGGCGCTGGCTCGAGGACGGCGCACATGTCTACGTTTGCGGCGACGCCGAACACATGGCCCCCGACGTGCAGCGCGCGCTCATCGACATCATCGAACGGCACGGCGGCCGCTCGGCCGACGACGCGCAGGACTACCTCCTCGAACTGACGCGGCAGCGGCGCTACCAGCGGGACGTGTACTGATGGAGGCGCCCGAGCGCCGGGCGGACCTGTCGCGTCCGCTTGACGAGCTGCACCCGAACGAACGCCTGAAACACGGCAGCCGCTTCCTGCGCGGCACGCTCGAGGAGGGCCTCGCCGATCCGCTCTCCGGCGCGATCCGCGATCCGGATACGCAGCTCACCAAGTTCTTCGGCATCTACCAGCAGGACGATCGCGACCTGCGCGACCAACGGCGGCGCGCGAAACTCGAGCCGCGCTATCAGTTCATGGTGCGCGTGCGCATGCCGGGCGGCGTGTGCACGCCGCAGCAATGGCTCGCGCTCGACGCCCTCGCGCGCGAAACGGCGGACGGCACGCTGCGCTTGACGACGCGCCAGACGTTTCAGTTTCACGGCGTGCGCAAGCGCAATCTCAAGAAGCACGTGCGCGCGATTCTGGCGACCGGCCTCGATACGCTCGCGGCCTGCGGCGACGTCAACCGCAACGTGATCAGCAGCGCAAATCCCCTGCGCTCCCCCGCCCACGCGGCGGCGAGCGCGCTCGCCGCGCGGATCGGCACGCATCTGTTGGCGGGCACCGGCGCGTCCCGCGAGTTTTTTATCGGTGCGCGGCCGCGCGCGGGCGGCGCCGGCGAGGAGGCGGGGTGCGGCCGCACCTATCTGCCGCGAAAATTCAAAATAGCGATCGCGATCCCGCCGCACAACGACGTCGACGTTTACGCGCACGACCTCGGCTTCATCGGCATTCAGGACGGCGCCGGCCTGGCGGGCTTCAACGTCACCGTCGGCGGCGGCATGGGCATGACGCACAACGCGCCGGCCACGTTCCCGCGCGTCGGCGACCTGGTCGGCTTCTGCGCCGCCGAGGACGCGCTCGCCGTCGCCGAGCACACGCTCGCGATCCAGCGCGACTATGGCGATCGCAAGGACCGCGCGCACGCGCGCTTCAAATACACGATCGAGGACCGCGGCGTCGATTGGTTCCGCGCACAGCTCGCGCAGCGCCTCGGCAAGCCGCTTGAGCCTGCGCGTGCGTTTTGCTTCGATTCCTCGGGAGACCCCGGCGGCTGGCACCAGGGCGCGGACGGCCTGTACCACCATTGCGTTTTCGTCGAGGGCGGCCGGGTCCGCGATCTGCCCGGCCGCAAGCTCATGTCGGGCCTGCGCGCGATCGCCGCGCTGCACCGCGGCGTGTATGCGCTGACGACGAACCAGAACGTGATCATCGCCGGGATTACGCCCGCGGCGCGGCCCGCGATCGAACAGGCATTGCACGAGCACGGCCTCGGCGATGATGCGGCCTTGACCGGTCTGCGCCGCAACTCGATGGCCTGCGTGGCGCTGCCGACGTGCGCGCTCGCGATGGCGGAGAGCGAGCGCTATCTGCCCTCGTTGCTCGACCGGATCGATGCGATCATCGTTGCCGCGGGCCTCGCCGAGGCGCGCATCAGCATTCGCATGAGCGGCTGCCCGAACGGCTGCTCGCGGCCCTACCTGGCCGAGATCGCACTCGTCGGCAAGGCGCCCGGCCAATACAACCTCTACCTCGGCGCAAGCGCCGGCGGCGAGCGGATGAGCACGCTGTACCGCGAGAACATCGGCGAGCACGACATCGTCGAGTCGTTGCGCGCGCTCCTTGCGCGCTATGCGGCCGAACGGCGTGCGCACGAGGCGTTCGGCGACTTCATGGTGCGCGCAGGCGTCGTGCCGGCGATGCTGCGCTCGCGCGATTTTCAGCGCGTGCGCGCGCCGTAACACCCGCCCCGATCCGCTATACTCCGCCGCCGTACGCGGCTCCCGGCCGCGATCATCGCGGACACCGGTGGGCGGCGTGAGAATGAAGTCATGAATACGGGCGTCGTCTACGCCCTCGGCGCCTACCTGCTGTGGGGACTGTTTCCGCTATATTTCAAGGCGCTGAGCGACGTGCCGCCGCTGCAGATTCTCGCGCACCGGATGCTCTGGTCCTTGCTTTTGCTGTGGCTCATCTTGCTCGTGCGGCGCCGCTGGGCGTGGCTCGAGACGCTGCGCCAAAGGCCCGCGATTCTCGGCCGGTTCGGCGCCAGCGCCCTCCTCCTCGCCTACAACTGGGGCATGTACATCTGGGCGATCAACAACGGTCATGTCGTCGACGCGAGCCTCGGCTATTACATCAACCCGCTGATGAGCGTCGTGGTCGGAGCGCTGGTGCTGTCGGAGCGCCTGCGCCCGGCGCAATGGGCCGCGGTGGCGGTGGCCGCGGCGGGCGTGGCGCTGATGACCATCGAGGTCGGCCGGCTGCCGTGGATCGCTCTGACGCTCGCATTGAGCTTCGCGCTCTACGGACTCCTGCGCAAGACCGCGCCCCTGGGCTCGCTCGAAGGCCTGGCGCTGGAAACCGCGGTCTTGTTTCCGCTCGCGCTCTGTTTCCTCGCATGGGAGGGCGCCCACGGCGCGGATGCGTTCGTCCACGGCGGCTGGGGCCGGCGCTTGCTGCTCGCGGCCGCGGGCCCGGTGACGGCGATTCCGCTGCTGCTGTTCGCCGCGGCGGCGCGCCGCATACCGCTGTCGCTGCTCGGCATCCTGCAATATTCCATGCCGACCGTGGTTCTGGGTCTCGGCATCTGGCTCTACCACGAGCCGTTCGGCGCCGACCGGGCGCTCGGATTCGGCCTGGTATGGGCGGGCGTCGCCGTCTACTTGGCGGACGCCGTGTGGCGCTTGCGCGGAGCGCGCCGGCGGCAATCTGCCATCACAGATACTTGACGATTGGCTGCGCCGCGGCTAATTTGCGGCTTTGCCGATAGGAACACGCCATGACCGCACGCTTGTCGACGACCCAGACGGCGGAACTCCGCCGCATGGACCTCGCCCATCATCTGCCGGCGCAAAGCGACTACAAGCTACAGCAGCAGCTCGGCGGCAGCCGCATCATCGTGCGCGCGCACGACTGCACGATCGAGGACGCCGACGGCACCCTACTGCTCGACGGCATGGCGGGCCTTTGGTGCGTCAACGTCGGCTACGGGCGCAAGGAACTCGCGCAGGCGGCGTACGACCAGATGCTGGAATTGCCGTTCTACAATACCTTCTTCAAGACCGCCAACGAACCGGCGATCCGGCTCGCCGCGCAAGTGTCCGCGCGCTTGGGCGCGGACCTTACGCATGTGTTCTTCAATAGTTCGGGCTCCGAGGCCAACGACACGGCGTTTCGCCTCGCCCGGCACTACTGGACGCTGCGCGGCGAGCCCAAGCGGCAGATCTTCATCAGCCGCTGGAACGCCTATCACGGTTCGACCGTGGCCGGTGCGAGCCTCGGCGGCATGAAAGCGATGCATGCCCAGGGCAACCTGCCGATACCCGGAATAGAGCACGTCATGCAGCCGTATTGGTTCGGCGACGGGTTCGGCGAAAGTCCGGAGAGCTTCGGCGCGCGTGCGGCCGCGGCCGTCGAAGCGCGCATTCTCGAGGTCGGCCCGCAGAACGTGGCCGCCTTCATCGGCGAGCCGGTGCAAGGCGCCGGCGGCGTCATCATTCCGCCGCCCGGATACTGGAAGAAGGTGGAGGCCGTGTGCCGCAAATACGGCATCCTGCTGATCGCGGACGAAGTCATTTGCGGATTCGGCAGGTTGGGCCGCTGGTTCGGCTTCCAGCATTTCGGCATCAAGCCCGACATCGTCACGATGGCCAAAGGGCTGTCCTCGGGCTATCTGCCGATATCGGCGACCGCGGTCGCTGCGCCGATCGTCGACCTGTTGAAGCAAAAGGGCGGGGAGTTCATCCACGGCTACACCTATTCCGGCCATCCGACGGCGGCGGCGGTCGCGCTGCGCAATCTCGAGATCATCGCGCGCGAACATCTGGTCGAGCGCGTCGCCGAGGACACGGGTCCCTATTTCGCCAACGCACTGACGCGGCTCGCCGCCAATCCGCTGGTCGGCGAGGCGCGCTCCTTGGGCCTCATCGGCGCGATCGAGATCGTGTCGCGCCAAGGCACCAACCAGCGCTTCGGCGGCAAGGAGGGCGCCGCGGGCCCGATCGTGCGCGATGCCTGCATTCGCAACGGCCTGATGGTGCGCGCGATCCGCGATTCCATCGTCATGTGTCCGCCGCTGATCATCACCCGTGCGCAAATCGATCAGCTCGTCGACATCATCGACCGTTCGCTCGCCGAGGTGGCGGCGCAACTGCGTGGCCTCGAAGCGGCCGCATAGCCTGCGCGCGCCGGCAACGGTGCGCCGCCGGCGCGCCGCGGCGGCGTCCACGGAGGCCGCTCCGCTGCATCGCAACGTGCATGCGGAGCTGTCGCGCCGTTTCATCACCGGCAACGTGATGCCGGGCGGCAGCTTGTCGACGCGCGGCCTCGCCGAGGAACTGGGGACCAGCCAGACGCCGGTGCGCGAAGCTTTGAGCCGCCTTGCGGCGGAAGGCGCCGTGCAAATCCGTTCGAAGAGAAAGATCGTCGTACCGCCGATGACGGCGGATCGCTTCCATGAACTGCTGCGCTGCCGCGAACTGTTGGAACCGGAGGCCGCGGTGCGCGCGCTGCCGCACATCGACGCGAAGCGCCTCAAGCGGCTCCGGCAGGTCGACGATTCGATCGGCGCGGCGATCGAGCACGGCGATTTGCACGCCTACATGCAGGGCAACTACGACTTCCATTTCTTGATCTACGATGCGCAGCCGCGCGGCATCTTGCACCGCCTGATCGAGACGCTATGGCTGCAGTTCGGGCCGTACATGCGCGTGGTGTACGGCCGCGTCGGCACCGCGCACTTGGTCGATCAGCATGAAGTCGCCATCCAGGCGATCCGCGACCGCGATGCGCCCAAATTGGGCCGCGCGATTCTCGCCGACATCCGCGACGGCATGGGCCTGATCGGCAAGAGCGGTTTCGAGCCCACGCTGCCGAATTTGCCGCCGGCCGGAAATCGTGTATCTTGATCCCAACGATCTGTGATCACACATGCTGACAAACCGTCGCCAACACGCGCTTGCGCCGAGTCCCCGGCATGCGCCCTCCTATTATGCCGCGACCGCCACGGAGCACGCGGCCGCGCCGCCGCTGACCTGTGACTCGAGCGCCCATGTCTGCGTCATCGGCGGCGGGTTCACCGGGCTAGCCGCGGCGCTGCGCCTCGCCGAGCGCGGCATCGACGTCGTTCTTCTGGAGCAATCCCGGCTCGCCTGGGGCGCGTCGGGCAGAAACGGCGGGCAGCTCCACGTCGGCCTGCGCCGCGACCAGGAATGGCTGGAAAAGACCCTGGGTGAGGCGCACGCACGCAAGCTCTGGGAACTCTCGCTCGATGCGCGCGCCTATTTGGACACGTTGATCGCCGCTCACCGCATCGACTGCGATTTGCGCCCCGGACTGCTGCACGCCGACCACAAGCAGCGCTACACGGACGGCACGCGCCGCCATGTCGATCATCTGCGGGAGCGCTACGGATACTCGCAGATTCGCTTCGTCGAGCGCGCCGAGGTGCGCGAACTCGTCGCGACCGACAGCTACTTCAGCGGCTCGCTCGACAGCGGCGGCGGACATCTGCACCCGATGAATTACGCGCTCGGACTCGCGCGCGCCGCGCAAGCGAGCGGTGCGCGCCTGTACGAGGAGTCCGAGGTTCAAAGCGTCACGCGCTCCGGCAGCGATTGGCTCGTGCGCACGCCGCGCGCGCAGGTCCGGGCGAACCAGGTGATCCTCGCCTGCAACGGCTACCTGCGCGGCATCGCGCCCGGCGTCGAGAAGCGCGTCATGCCGATCAACAACTTCGTCGCCGCGACCGAACCCTTGGGCGAGGAGCGCGCGCGCGCGCTGATCCGCGATGGTATTGCGGTGTCGGACTCGCGCTTCGTGGTGAACTACTACCGCATCACGCCCGACCATCGCCTGCTGTTCGGCGGCGGCGAGACCTACGGCTACCGATTCCCGCCGGACATCAAGGCGTTCGTGCGCAAGTACGCGCTCAAGGTGTTCCCCCAACTCGACCCGGTGCGCTTCGATTTCGGCTGGGGCGGCACGCTCGCGATCACGCCGACGCGCATGCCGTTCGTGCGGGAAATCGATCCCGGCTTCTATAACGCGAGCGGCTTTTCCGGGCTCGGCGTGCTCCTCGCCCCGTACTGCGGCAAGATCCTCGCCGACGCGATCGCCGGAGAGCGCGCGAATTTCGATCTACTCGCCCGCGTTCCCGTGCCGAAATTTCCCGGGGGACCCTCCCTCCGATGGCCGACGCTGGTCGCGGCCATGTCGTGGTACGCATTGCGCGACCGCCTGTGAGATAAGCCGATGATGAAGCGAGAATCTATCATGCGAAGAGAAATTTCCGATTGCGCGTCCGTCGCTGAATGGAACGAGTTGCTGCGCCTGAACCCCGGGATCGGCGCGCTCGATGCCTTCGTCATCGACGTCAACGGCAACACGCTGGGCAAGCGCATCGCGGCGGCCGATGCCGCGAAGGTCTTCAGCGAGGGCGTGCAATTCTCCGCCTCCGCGCTGATCGCCGACTGCCGCGGCCTCGGCCATAACGTCCAGGGAATGGGCGGCTCGGATGGCGACCCGGACGGCGCCGCGCTGCCGCTCGCGGACAGCCTGTGCGTCGCGCCGTGGACGCAGACGCCGGTCGCCCAGGTTCTTTGCAGCCTGCGCAACATCGAAACGCGGCGCCCTCTGTGGTTCGATCCGCGCGTCGTTCTCAGCGATGTCGTGCGCCAATGCCGCGAAGCCGCCATCCACCCGGTAATCGCCTGCGAACTGGAGTTCTACCTCGTCGATCCGCGCCGCGGTCCGGACGGCGGCGTCGCGCTCGCAGCCGCGGCGCCGAATGCGGGTCCGCCGCGCCGCGCCGCGAACCTGTCGATGGACGCGATCGAGCAGAATGCCGCGTTCCTGAACGCGGTCGAGCAAGCGGCCGCGGCGCAGGGAATTCCGGTCTGCGGCGCCGTAGCCGAGTACGGGATCGGTCAATACGAAGTGAATCTGCGGCATGTATCCGATCCGCTGGCGGCGGCCGATCACGCGGTTCTCCTGAAGCGCGTCGTCAAGGGCGTGGCCCAGTCGCTCGAAATGCAGGCGACGTTCATGGCGAAGCCGTTCGCGCACCAGCCCGGCAGCGGCTTGCACGTGCACGTCAGCGTCGTCGATGAGAAAGGCGTAAATCGCTTCGGCGCGGCCGGCGGCGAGGAGCTGTTGCGGCACGCGGTCGCGGGCATGCAGGCGCTGATGTACGATTCCGTCGGCATCTTCGCGCCGAACCTCAATTCGCATCGGCGCTATCTCGGCCCGTTCGTGCCGACGACCTGCGACTGGGGCCACAACAACCGCAGCGTCGCGTTCCGCATCCCGGCCGCGCAAGGCTCGGGCCGGCGCATCGAGCATCGCGTCGCCGGAGCGGATGCGAGCCCGCATCTCGTGCTCGCCGCGATCCTGGCCGCGGTGCTGCACGGAATCCGCGGCGAGCTTGCCGCGAGCGCGCCGGCGGCGGGGCGCGCGAATGCCGATCGCGGCGCCGATTTCCCGGGCGACCTGCTCGCGGCGCTCGAGCGCACCCGCAATTCGCCGCTGCTGCGCGGCTATTTGCCGCGCGGATTCCTGGAATTGTTCGCGGAACTCAAGCGCAGGGAATTCGCGGCGCTGATCGACGGTATATTACCGGTCGAGCACGACTTCTATTTGTAGAATCCGTCAACGGCACAGAGGATTGCATGGCTACGGAATTGAAGGCTGATTCGCTCTCATTTTTCGAATCGATCGTGATGGGCGTGGCGGGCAGCGCCCCGGGATTTTCGATCGCCGTCGCGATTTCCGGCCTGCTCGCGAGCGCGGGCCTGGTCTCTCCCAATGCGATGCTGATATTCGCGCTTCCGATGCTCGGCATCGCCGCGGCGTACAAGGGGCTGAATCGGAAAATCGCGAATGCCGGCGCGGCCTACGAGTGGACCAAAATCGGCTTCGGCAAGTTCTTCGGCTTTTTTTCCGGTTGGGCGCTGCTGATCGCCTCGATGGTCTTCATGGTCACCGGCAGCGTGCCGCTCGGCACCGCCACGATCGACCTCATCGATCCCTCCCTCGCGAGCCACGTCGTCCTCACGACTTCGATCGGCGCCGTCTGGTTTGTTGCGATCGGGCTCGTCTTGATCGCGGGCATCGAGATCACGAGCAAGATTCAAGTGATCATGAGCTCGATCGAATTGTTGATCCTGTTCGTCATTTCGATCGCGGCTTTCGTGCACACCGGACTCGGGCTTGGGGTGAAGCCCTTCTCCTGGTCCTGGTTCGGGTTCAATTACCCGCCGGGCACGTTCGCCGCATCCTCGCTCGTGGTCGTGTTCCTGTACTGGGGTTGGGACGTGACGGCGAACCTGGCGGAGGAAACCCGCAACGACGTGCCGAACGCCGCCGGGCATGGCGGCTTCCTCAGCATATTCGTCACGATCGCCACGTTCGTCGCGTTCAGCGTGGCCACGCTGATGATGTTCCCGCTGCGCACCGCAGCGGCATTCTCCGACAATCTGATCTATCACGTCGCGCTTGCCGCCGGCCTCGGCAAGAGCGGCGGCTACGCGGCCGCGCTCGCGCTGATCCTCTCCAGCATCGCGACGCTGGAAACGACGATGCTGCAATTCTCCCGCACCCTGTTCGCGATGGGCAGGGACCGCGCACTGCCGGCCCATTTCGGCATGGTGCACTCGAAAACCGTGACGCCGGTGCGCTCGATGTATCTGTTGCTCGGGGTCGGCCTGCTGGTGATTTTCGCGTCGAGCTTCCTGCCTTCGATCGCGACGATTCTCGCCGACTCGGTGAGCGCGATCGCCGTCCAGGTTTCGTATTATTACGGCCTCGCAGGGCTCGTCTGCGCGTGGTCGTACCGGCACAGCCTGCGCGAGTCGGCGGGAACGTTCCTGCACTACGCGGTCGTGCCTGCGGCGAGCGGGGTGGCGCTGCTCGTGCTCGGGCTGTACGCGATCTCGACGTTCAACACGACGACCAGAATCGTCGGTATCGGCGGTTTGGCCGCGGGCATCGCCTTCTACCGGCGCCGCGGCTACGGCGCGGCGAGCATCGCGCACGCACGCAGGGATTTTCAGCCGCCCGACGGCGTGGTTTAGGCTTGGGCGGGCCGCCTACGGGCCGACCAAATACGGGAACGTGCTGATCGATCGCGGCTCGGCGATGTGGAAGCCTTGCGCGAAACCGATGCCGAGGCGCGCGAGTTCCGTCAGAACCTCCTGCGACTCCACGCGTTCGGCGATCGTGTGTATGCCCATCGCCCGGCCCACCTGGCTGATCGCCTCGACCATGCTGCGGTCGATGGGGTCGCGCGCGACGTTCTCGATGAACTGCCCGTCTATCTTCAGATAGTCGACCGGGAAGGTCTTCAGGTACATGAACGAGGACAAGCCGCTGCCGAAATCATCGAGCGCGAAATGACAGCGGCGCGCCTTCAGTTCGCGCATGAAGTAGACCACGTTGCCGAGATTCGCGATCGCCGCGGTTTCGGTTATTTCGAAGCAAATCGCGCCCTCGGCGAGATTCGCGCCGCTCAATTGGCCGATCAGGTATTCGAGGAAACTTTCGTCGTTGAGCGAGTTGCCGGACAAGTTCACGGCGATCGTATACGGCTTGATGCCGGAGCCGTTGCGGTGAATGACCCGCTCCAGCGCCGTCTTGAACACCCATCGGTCGATGGACGGCATGACGTTGTAGCGCTCCGCGGCCGGGATGAATTGCGCCGGGGAAATCACCGCCCCCGAATCGTCGTGCATGCGCAGCATCAGCTCGAAGTGTTCGCGCTCATGCACGGTCGCACCGATCGGCACGATCGGCTGAAAATACAGATCGAAGCGGCTCTCGTCGCAGGCGCGCGTGAGCTTCGAGACCCAATGCATTTCCTTGTGGCGCTCGGGCACGTTGTCCGGCGTGTAGAGATGCAGCCGATTGCGGCCGCTGTCCTTCGCCGAGTAGCAGGCGACATCCGCCGCGCTCATCACGTTCGCGACCGTCGGCGTTTCCTGGGTGATTTCGACGATGCCGATGCTGACGCCGATGCCGAGCACCCCGTCCTGCCAGATGAAGCGGTAGTCGCGGATCGCCTGGCGCAAGGTCTCGGCGATCCGCATGGCCTGATCGAGCGTGCAATTCTGCAGAAGGATTCCGAACTCATCGCCGCCCAGGCGCGCCAGCGTGTCGCCGCTGCGCACCCGCGACTGCAGCACGCCGGTGATCTGCTTGAGGAGTTGATCGCCGGCCGGATGGCCGCAGGTGTCGTTGACCAATTTGAACTGGTCGAGGTCCAGGTACAGGAGCGCGTGGCGGCTGCCTCCGTCCTGGCGCACGCTCTGCACCGCGGCCGTCAATCGATTCTCGAATTCACGCCGATTGATGAGGCCGGTGAGCGCATCGTGGCTCGCCTGGTAATAGAGCGCGCGGTGCAGGCGGCGCTCCTTGCTCACGTCGTGGAACACCATGACCGCGCCGATCAAATTGCCGGCGCGGTCCCGGATCGGCGCCGCCGAGTCCTGGATCGCGATTTCCGTGCTGCGCCGATTCACCAGCACCGTGTGCTCCGAGAGGCCGAGCACGCGGCCCTCGCGCAGGCAGCGCATCACCGGGCATTCGCTCGCCTCGCGCGTCGCCTCGTCGACGACGCTGAGGACTTCGCTGATCAGCCGCGACTGCGCCTCGCGGTTCTCCCACCCGGTCAGGCTCTCGGCGATCGGATTCATGTAGTCGATGCGGCCTTGCGAATCGGTCGTGATGACGGCATCCCCGATCGACTGCAGCGTGACTTGCGCGCGCTCCTTGGCCTGAAACACGGCGGTCTCGGCCTTTTTTCTCTCGGTGATGTCGGATATCGTGCCCTCGTAGCCGGTGACGCGGCCCTGTTTGTCGCGCACCACCCGGCTGTTGTCGACGACGATGAGCATGCGGCCGTCCTTGGTGCGCAACACGATCTCCTCGTTGCGCGCCACGCCTTCGCTTTCCATGCGGCGCATGTACGCGTCGCGGTCGATCGGGTTCCAATAGAGCGACGCGACCGGCGCCGCGCCGATCTCCTCCGCGCTGCCGTAGCCGAGCATCTGCACGAACGCCGGATTGACCGCGAGAATGCGGCCGTCGCGCGTCGTTTGGTACACCCCTTCGAGCACGTTCTCGAACAGTCCGCGAAATTTCGCTTCGCTGTTGCGCAGCGCGTCCTCCGCGCTGCGCCGCTCGATCGCGATGCCGGCGATCTGCGCCATGCGCAGGATCAGCTCATGGTCCCGATCCGCGGGCATGCCGGGTTCGCGGCGGAACACCGCGAACGTGCCGATCACGAGCCAGTCCGAGGCGATGATCGGCGCCGACCACGCCGCGCGCAGGCCGGCGAGCAGCGCAGCCTCGCGCCGGCATTCCCACACGGGGTCCTCGCCGACGTCGGCGACCAGGACCGGCCGCGCCGATTCGACCGCGGCCGCACAGGACCCGAGCCGCGGGCCGACCGGCACGCCGTCCATCGCGACGATGAACTCGCGCGGCAGGCGCGTCGCCACGCCGAAATTCAAGGTCTGCCGCTCGCGATCGAGAAGATTGATCGCGCAGAAGCTCCCGGGCAGCGTGCGCTCGATGACTTCCGCAATCGCCTCGAGCACGGCCTGCAGCGGCGCGTTCGCCGCGATCTTCTCGAACACGCGCCGCTCGCCGGCGGCGATCGCCTCGGCGCGCTTGCGCGCGGTGATGTCGGTGATGCTCGCGCGGATCAGCCGCCGGCTCGAACTCGGCAGGCGCACGAAGCGCACCTCGCACGGCAGGCCGCGCCCGTCGGCATCGCAATGCGTCCATTCGAACACCGGGGTCGCGCCCGCGAGCGCCCCGTCGATGTAGCCGCGCTGGACGCCGAATGACGGCGTGCCGTCCATCTGCACCGGCGGACTGATGCGCCCCGGACCGCCGGACAACAGCGTCGCGCGATCCATTTTGAAAAAGCGGCAGGCGTTGTCGTTGACGTCCACGAACCTGCCGAGGTCCACGTCGAAAACGACGATCGCTTCGGGCGCGTGCTCCACGAGCGTGCGGTAGCGGGCCTCGCTTTCGCGCATCAGCTGTTCCGCGACATGACGCTCGGTGATGTCGCGGACGCAGACGATGTAGCCTTCGCGCCGGTTCAGGTTTGCCTTGCTGACGGCGATTTCCACCGCGACGCGCGTGCCGTCCTTGGAGACGCCCCAGGCGAGGTGCGCGGCCAAGTCGACGTGCGTATCGTCGATTTTGATCGCCAGGCGATCCAGGAAGCCGCGCGCTCCGCAATCGATGAGTTCCGGCAGTATGAAATCCAGCGTGCGGCCGAGGATTTCCGCCTGCGAATAGCCGAAGATGCGCTCGCCGGTCGGGTTGAAGCTCTCGATGTGCCCTTCACCGTCGACCGTGACGATCGCGTCCTTGACGTTGTCGAGGATCGCTTGCAGATGCGATGAGGTTTGCTCGCGGATCTCGCGCGTGAGGGCCTGCGCCTCGTCCGACATGATCTGCATCGAGCGCACGACGCCGCGGCGCTCCTCGT
>VFSW01008818.1_pt1 | contig 14452 bp, 10 predicted proteins | sample 5358111 | NCBI WGS metagenome assembly VFSW01 (sample SAMN11554181, study PRJNA540505) | mine drainage metagenome | isolation source: sediment from site ElyBrook_90M | place: USA: Ely Copper Mine, Vershire, VT | collected 2017 | reverse complement strand
GGCGCCGAAACTTTGCTGGGACGCGGCGACATGCTTTTCCTGAATCCCGAAGTCGGCAATCCGATTCGCGCGCAAGGCGTAATGATCACCGACATGGAGATCGAGCGCATCATTGATTATTGGCAGAAAAATAGCGAGACGGAAGTGGATAATGACGCGCCGTGGGAGAAATTGCTTTCCGAGCCGGATGAAAATGAAGATGACGGTTTGATCGAACAGGCCATCTCGATTGTACGAACGAACCAACGGGCTTCGGCTTCGATGTTGCAACGCCGCCTGCGGATCGGTTATCCGCGCGCCGCGCGTTTATTGGATCAGCTTGAAGAGATGGGCGTGGTTGGTCCATCGCAGGGCGGTGGTAAAGAACGTGATGTCATGCCGTCTGACGAGGAAGACATTTAATTTTTTGTTTGGATATCAGACCTGCATCCCTGATTTTTTCGGGTATGATTGGGCAATCCTGTTCCTGAGGTTGAGTGTGAAGAAAACATTCACTGATTTTTTGCGTGTTACTTTCAAATGGGTGCTCGATCCAATTGGCGGATTGTTGAATCGCATCGGCCTGACGCCAAATTCTGTGACCTTGTTGGGCGTGGCTGGGAATATTATCGCCGCGTATTTTATCGTACGTGGACAAATCATGGTCGGCGGCATCATCATGTTGATCGTCTGGCCGATTGACGCGTTGGATGGCACGATGGCGCGTCTGCGCGGCGAGGCCAGCGATTGGGGCGCTTTCGTGGATTCGGTCAGCGACCGCTATTCAGAACTGATTATTCTGGGTTCATTGCTTTTTTATTTTGCCATGTCGAACCAGCATACGGCCGAGATCGTCACGTTTGCAGCGGCGGCAGGCTCGATACTGGTTTCATATGTCAAAGCGCGGGCCGAGGCGCAAAGTTTTAGCGCCAAGGAAGGCCTGCTAACGCGCGCTGAGCGCTATTTCGTTTTAGGTCCATCGCTGGTGTTTGGCTTCCCCGTCATTGGCGTTTGGATCATCGCCATACTTGCTAATTTCACTGCGCTCCAACGTATCTGGGTTGTGCGTTCCCAGGCACATGCGAAGACGCAGATTGAAAAACAATAAAGGAGAGTTAAATGTTAGTTCAATGTGGTGCCGGTTCATTTTCATTTATTCAGTTCAGTGGACTCCATTTTTGTTTGTTCGGCGGCGAATTTGTTTTGTATTATTATGGCGTCCTGCTAATGCTTGGCGCGGTTGCAGGTGGCTGGCTGGCTGCGCAGGAACTCAAACGCCGCGGCTACGATCCTGAAATGGTTTGGGACCTCCTCATTTATCTTATTATCGGCGGGGTGATCGGCGCTCGTTTGTGGCATGTGTTAACACCAACGCAATCCTCAGGCTTATCGTTTGCCTACTATCTTAATCATCCACTCAATATCATCGATATTCGGAATGGCGGTCTGGGTATTCCCGGTACGATTATTGGCGGGCTTATTGCCCTGTACTTTTATACCCGTAAATATAAGACCGTCAGCTTTGTCGAATGGACTGATATTGCTGCGCCGGGTCTAGCCTTGGGCCAGGCGATTGGTCGTTGGGGTAACTTTTTCAACCAGGAACTATATGGCTCCCCGACGAATCTTCCATGGGGTATTTATATTACCAATCCTCAGGCGCGGGTTGCACCTTATACTGATTTGACAAAATATCCTCTGGATGTTACGCGCTTCCATCCGTTATTCCTTTACGAGTCAATCTTGAATTTGTTGATCATGTTATTGCTGCTTTGGATAATGCGCCGCTTTGCCAATAAACTTAGGCAGGGCGATGTTTTCCTGGCGTACTTGATCCTCTATCCCGCTGTTCGTTTCTCGCTTGAGTTCATCAGGGTTGATTATCCGGTGATCGGCGGGATTGATCCAAACCAGGCTCTCATGGCCGTGGTGGCTGTGATTGCCATTCTTGTGCTGATTTGGCGACACCGTCCCGGAATGGCGCAGCCGGAAACGATGTCAATGGCGGTTGAGCCTGTTGAGTTCGAGTCCGTTTCAAGTCCCGAAGCCGAAGCGGAATTAATCGAACCTGTTGCCGCGAAGAAGACTGTCAGAAAAACCACGGCAAAGCCGTCAACTACAAAGAAGCCGTCCACAAAGACTGCAGCGAGAAAACCGGCCGCGAAGAAAAAATCCGAATAAGCTTCAATCACCCTGCACGATGTAATTCTTTTGGAGGACTGTTGTCTTATTGACGCTGTCCTCCTATCCTTTTATGCTGGAAATACAATGATCGAAACTGATGACTTGAGCAAGCAATTTAACGACTTTTTGGCCGTGGACGGCGTGACTTTGTCTGTAAAACCCGGGCAGATTCTGGCGCTCCTGGGCCAAAATGGCGCGGGCAAGACCACCACCGTCCGTATGTTGACATCCTTGCTGACGCCCACGCGCGGCTGGGCGCACGTGGCTGGATATGATGTTGTGAAGCGCGGCAGTGATGTGCGCGCCTCGGTGGGTGTGCTGACCGAACAACATGGCTTATACATGCGAATGACCGGCGTTGAATATCTTGACTTCTTCGGCAAAGTTTACAGCCTCGACGCAAAAGGCCGCAAGTCGCGCAGTGACTATTTGCTGGATTACTTTGGGCTGGCGCAGGCTTCCACGCGGCGTATTGGTCAGTATTCGAAAGGGATGCGGCAGAAGTTGGCGCTGGCGCGGGCTTTGATGCACGAACCGCCGGTCTTGCTGCTCGATGAGCCGACCTCCGCCATGGACCCTGAATCGGCGCGGCTGGTACGGGATGAGATCGGCCGTTTGAAATCATCCCAACGCACGATCGTGATTTGCACCCATAACCTGGTCGAGGCCGAGGCGCTGGCTGATATTATCGCCATTATTTACAAAGGTCGTATTTTGATGTCTGGCACATTGTCCCAGTTGAAACAAAGAGTGTTGGGGATCATGGAGTACGAAGCGAAATTCTCTTCGTTGTGGAAAAGTGATGGATTGCATATACCTGAAGGTGCGAACCTGATCGAACGCAGCGAGTCGAGTATTCGATTCCAGATTGAGAATCCGCGCGAGACGAATCCGCTTGTGATGCGCGAGTTGGCGTCTGCACATGCGCCGTTGATGGCGTTCCAGGAAGTGCCGCGTACGCTGGAACAGGTATATCTCAAAGTGATGGCGGAGGCGCAATCGGCGCACGGGGAGGTCAGTTATGCGGCATGAATTGCAAATGATCTGGCTCGTGGCCGGACGCGAATTGCGCGACCAATTCCGCGATTGGCGGATTCTCTCGCCGTTGATCGTTTTGACTTTGTCATTCCCGTTTCTGATGAACGAAGTGGCGCATCAAGCCGTGGCGTTCTTTGCCAAATATGGAACGAATTTGATTGCGGACAGACTTGTCCCGTTTTCGGTTTTGATCATCGGATTTTTCCCGATCACAGTTTCGCTGGTGGTCGCGCTTGAATCGTTTGTGGGTGAAAAGGAACGCGGCACGATCGAGCCGTTGTTAAGCTCGCCGATGAAGGACTGGCATTTATATTTTGGGAAAGTGCTGGTCGGTATTTTGACTCCATTGGTTGCCAGTTATTCCTCCATTGCGCTTTATCTGTGGATGGTTTCGCATCAGCATTTACAAATGCCGAGTCTGTACACTTTGACTTTGCTCTTCGTGCTGACAACCGCCCATGCAGTGTTGATGGTCAGCGCGGCGATTGTGATCTCGGTGCAATCCACTTCGGTGCGGGCGGCCAATTTGCTGGCTTCGTTTATCGTGATCCCGGTTGCGATCATGATGCAGGGCGAAAGCGTTTTGCTGTTCTGGGGCACGGATCAAGTCTTGTGGCTGGCGGTTGTAGCGGTTGTCATCATATCGGGTCTGCTGGTGCGGTTGGGAATTGCGCACTTTCAGCGCGAGTATCTGCTTGGCCGCGAATTTGATTCTTTGAATCTGCGCTGGCTTTGGCAGACGTTCTGGCTGGCGTTCAAGGGCAAGGGATTTTCTTTTTCGAGCTGGTACCAACTGGAGGTCCCGAAGGCGATGCGGAAATTGTCCGTGCCGCTGCTGTTGATACTGACAGTTGCCGTCATCGGATTTTCGTCAAGTTATTATTGGGCGACCGTCAATATCCCCAGGATGCTTCCTGCTGCGACCACTACCAATTATTCAGACATCGTGAAGGGCGCCAGGGATTCGATTGGGCTGGCGCAGGCCAACCAGCATTTGTCAGCTTTATATCTTTTTACTAATAATGTGCGCGCCACCTTCTTCATTTTGCTGGGAGGCATCGTTTCTTTCAGCGTGTTGGGCATGCTCATATATCTTGTCAATGTTAGCTTGATCGGCGTTGTGCTGGGCATCTTCAAACTGATCGGTTATTCGCCGCTTGCGTTGTTTGCAGCCGGTCTGCTCCCGCATGGATTATTTGAGATCCCGGCGCTGATGATTGCCAGCGCAATCGTTTTGCGAATGGCGGCGGTGCTGGTTGCGCCTCAGTTGGGTAAATCCATGGGACAGGTGGTCTTGGAACTATTTGCTGATTGGGCCAAAGTGTTTTTGGGTGTGGTTGTGCCATTGTTGGGAGTTGCCGCGCTGGTCGAGGCGTATATCACGCCGTTGATTCTGGTGCATGTTCTGAAGTAGGTACACTATGCCCAAGGTGATTATCCTCGGTTCTTCGAATTCCATCCCATCTGCTGACCACGAAAACACGCACATGGTTGTGATTGGTGAAGAGCGCACTGTGTTGGTGGATTGCGTCAGCAATCCGATCTTGCGGTTGGAAAAGGCCGGATTGGATTTTAACAACCTGACTGACCTGATCGTGACTCATTTTCACCCTGATCATGTTTCGGGCCTGCCGCTTCTTCTCATGGATATGTGGCTGATGGGCCGCCGCAAGCCGATCAGCATCTATGGCCTGCACCACACGCTTGACCGCATCGAAGATTTGATGGGTTTTTATGGCTGGGCTGAGTGGCCGGACTTTTTTCCGGTGGCGTTTTATCGCCTGCCTGCTCAGGAAATGACAACGGTGCTTGATTGCCCGGATTTTCGGATTTTTTCTTCCCCGGTTTGCCATCTTGTTCCAACGATCGGTTTGCGTTTTGAATTCAACCATACCCAAAAGGTAATGGCTTATTCCTGCGATACCGAACCCTGCGCCCAGGTTATTCGTTTGGCTGACGGCGCGGATGTGCTGATCCACGAGTCGTCGGGCGCGCTGCGCGGACATTCATCTGCGACACAGGCGGGAGAGATTGCCAGTCAGGCCGAAGCCGAAAAATTATATTTGATTCATTATCCAACGGGTAAATATGCCAGCGGCGATTTGATCGCTGAAGCCCATCAACGTTATCAGGGGAAGGTTGCTTTGGCGGAAGACTTTATGGAATTGGATTTCAGTTAGCTCTTTATCTTATTGCCAATACAAAAACGGCGCGGAATTCCGCGCCGTTTTTGTTGAATGCTTTACCAGCCATTAATGTATTGCGACCATTCAGCGTTATCATCCAGGTGTCGTGCGAACATATAGGCTGCGTTGGTGGGCGGTTCTTTTGGAATATGCAGGAGCGTCATATGCGCTTCTTCCGGGCTGTGTCCGCCTTTGCGGTGATTACAGGGCGGGCAGGCCGCCACCACGTTCGTCCAGATGTGCTGGCCGCCCTGATACTTTGGCTGTACGTGATCCACCGTCAGACCGCGGTCGCGCCGTCCGCAATACTGACAGGTATAATTGTCGCGTCGGAAAACTTCGCGACGTGTCAACTTGATGTGCGGGCGCGGACGATGGATCTGCATTTCGAGGCGAATGACCGATGGGCGCGGTAATAATTCCTTGATGGTGTGAATATAACCGCGGCCATTTGCCACCATCGCCGCTTTGCCTCCCAAGATCAGTCCGATGGCTCGCCGGGTGGAACAAATGTTGATGGGCTCAAAATTTGCATTGAGTACTAAAACCGGCTCTTGCATGGTAACTCCGCAATAGGCACGATTATAGCATAATGAAACAAGGAGAGTTTAGAGTGAAAGTTTTGATCGCAGGTGGTTCGGGCTTTCTTGGAACAGCCCTTTCAGCATCGCTTCGCTCCGGCGGGCATGAAGTTTATACTTTGACGCGCCGCCAGTCAAATCGGCCAAATGAAATTCAATGGGATGGGAAAACAATGGGCGGATGGGTGAAGCGTCTCGAAGAAATGGATGCGGTTGTTAATTTGACCGGATTTGGACTCGAACACTGGCCGTGGACAAAATCACAGAAGCGGCGTTTCCATGACTCCCGCGTCCTTCCCGGACTTGTGCTGGCCTCCGCTATAAAAAATTGTGCGCGCCGCCCAGGCATTTTCCTACAAATTTCCGGCATCAACCATTATGGTTTGCGTGGTGTTCTTGCTGACGAATCCACTTCTCCCGCTGACGATTTCCTCGCACAACTCACCGTGCAGTGGGAAGCCGCCACACAGTCCGTCGAAGAACTTGGTGTGCGGCGTGTCGTCGCTCGAACAGCCGTTGTCCTGGATTCGCATGGCGGTTTGTTTTCGCTCATGGCTTTGCCAGTGCGACTCTTTGCCGGTGGTCCGCTTGGAGATGGAAAACAAGCCGTCCCGTGGATTCATTTGAAAGATGAGATCGAAGCGATCCGTTTCCTTCTCGAAAATAAAAATGCGCGCGGAGCATATAATTTGATCGCGCCTGCTCAAACCTCCAACGCGGATTTCATGCGCGCCGTTGCGAAGGCGCTTCATCGTCCATATTGGTTTCCAACACCCGCCTTTTTGCTTCGGATGGTGTTAGGCGAAATGAGCGTGCTTGTCCTGGATGGACGCTTTGCCCAGCCCAAACGCCTTTTGGAATTGGGTTATCAATTCCGGTTTCCCGCGCTGGATGGCGCGCTCAAGGATTTGATCGGATAATTTTTCATGCTGAGCGTGATATTATTAATCAATAGCACGCTTTCCAATTTGGATGGTCCCCTATGAAAAAAACATTCTTCCTTCTTTTTCTGTTTTCCCTGATTGCTGCTGCCTGTGCCCCGACGGTTTCGCAGCCAGCGCAATCCGTAATTGGCCCGCTCGCCACGCCTGTGATTGATACAACTTCTTATCCAACGGTTCAAGCGCCCCAGATCAACAACAGCCAGGCCGTGAGCGGATATTCTGTTAATCTCCAGCGCGCCTGGCGCAATGGAAAACAGGTCAATGCCGACGTGTGTTTTACATTGCCAGACACGTCTGATTGGACGATCTGGGCCGCGCATCTGGATTATGCCGGGCAGACGACTACCCAGTTTAGTTCATCCATGTTAAGCAAACAGGATGCGGCAAACGGACAGCCGGGTCTGCGCTGCGATGAATTAGGTTTTTATGTGCCGCCTGACGCGGACCTCTCGTCCGCGTCGTTGACGGTTGAATCGCTTGGCGCGCCGCCGAGCATCGGCGAATATTGTTCGCTGTATATGCCAAAGATTCAGCAGGTTTTGAATGAACGCAACATTGCAATCAGCTTGAATTGTACGGACGTTAATGGGGTGGCGACCATGCAAATCGTAAGCAAACCCGCCGGAATGTCCGATGAAGATGCGCAGAAAATCGTCTACAGCGATGAGTTTTACACCGTCAAAGGCCCGTGGACTTTTCAAGTCAGTCTCGGTCAGTAAGTTTGGTATAATGCGGCCATGTTTACTCACCGTTCTTTCTCGTACTACTATTCCCGCGCATAATTCATGTGAGGGAATTTTGACGCGCCCTCGCGGGCGCGTTTTTGTTTGTCATAATTTGGATTTTTGAGGAGGCAGAATGAATATCGATGAGCAGGTTGAGCTTTTGATGCAGGGCACGGAATATGGCGATGAAAAACTAAAAGAGACGATGAGCAAGGAGTTGCGCCAGCGATTGACGGATGCCGCGAAAGAAGGTCGTCCTCTGCGCGTGTATTGTGGCTACGATCCAACCTCCATTGATTTACATCTTGGTCATACGATCACGATGCGTAAGTTGCGCCAGTTCCAGGACTTGGGGCACGAAGTGACTTTTTTGATCGGGAGCTACACTGCGCTGGTAGGTGACCCTTCGGATAAAAATAAAGCGCGTCCGGTCCTGACCGAGGAGCAGGTGCTCGAAAATTCAAAGACCTACGCCGAGCAAGCTTATCGAGTGCTCGACCGTGAGAAAACGAAGATCCGCTATAACGGCGAATGGTTGAGCAAACTGACGCTGGTGGACTTGATCCGTCTTGGACAGAATTTTACTGTGCAGCAATTTTTGGCGCGTGATAATTTTGCCAAGCGTCTTGCCAAGGATGAACCGATTTTTTTGCACGAAACATTTTATGCCTTGATGCAAGGCTACGATGCTGTTGCTCAACAGACTGATGTTCAAGTTGGCGGTACGGACCAATTGTTCAACATTATTGTCGCGGGACGCAAATTGCAGGAAGCACTCGGGCAGAAACCGCTGGTGGGTATTATTTGTGGAATTTTGCCGGGCACGGATGGCGTCCAGCGCATGTCCAAGTCAATGGGCAATATCGTGCCGATCAATACCGGCGCGGAAGATATGTACGGAAAAGTAATGTCGGTACCGGATATGACAATGGGTACTTATCTGCGACTTGCTACGCGCTTTTCGCCGCATGAGATCGAGACTATCGAGAAAGGTGTGGCCTCAGGTAATCTCCATCCGCGCGACGCGAAGATGAAATTGGCGCACGAAATTGTTTCTATTTTCTACAGCGAGGCAGAGGCCAAATCAGCGGAAGAAGCGTTCGTGAAATTGTTCCAGCAGAAGGAAGTGCCGGACGAGATGCCGGAGTTTGCGCTGAAGGCCGGAATGACGGTCATGGATGTTTTAACGGGAGCCGGTTTGGTGTCCAGCAAGAGCGAAGCCAAACGTTTGATCGACCAGAAGGGAATCCGTTTGGATGGTGATCCGTTGGAGCGCGGCGATGTCCCGTTCCCGCATCCAGGAGTGTTGCAAGCCGGTAAGCGACGCTTTGTAAGAGTCAAGTAGTGATGAAATAAGACGAGCCAAACTCGTCTTATTTTTTTGTTTCGTTTTCCATCATTTGCAGGAAAACTTTCACGACCTCGGGATCAAAATGAGTCCCGGCTTCGCTTTGAATATATTTCAGCACTTTTTTTCTTGACCAGGCTTTTCGATAAGGCCGTTCGTAAAGAAGAGCATCCCAGACATCGACCACGGCAAAAAGGCGCGCGGCAAGTGGAATTTGATTTTCCCTTAATCCACGCGGGTAACCACTGCCGTCCCACCATTCGTGATGACAGTAGGCTACATCGAGGGATGGTCGCAGGTAAGCGATGGGGTAGAGGAGATCGAATGCGTGCTGCGGGTGCTTTTGCATTTCGGCCCATTCATTTTTCGTAAGCGGACCGTTCTTGTGCAGGATGTGATCAGGAACGCCCATCTTGCCAATGTCATGAACCAATACTCCGCGCCGAAGGTTTATGAGTTGCTCACTGTTGAAACCTATTTGTCGCGCCAGTTTTAGGGTTAGGTTGGTGACGCGCAGCGTGTGACCCTGCGTTTCCTTATCTCTGAGTTCAAGGGCTTTGCCCCAGCCTTCAAGTGTAGTGTCGTATGCCTGTGAAAGATCAAGATTGGTTTGTTGCAAGCTTTCAAACAGGCGCGTGTTTTCGATGGCAACCGAGGCTTGATGGGCGAAAGATTGCGCCAGTTCGGCATCGCCAGGACTGAATGTTCCGGGCATTGAACTGTCGAGGGTGATGAAGCCGATCACTTGTCCGCGTGCGATCAAGGGGACGCCCATCCAACCGTGAATGAGATCAGACCCCGGCCATTTTTTGAAGCGGCTATCCAGTTGCGCGTTTTCGAGAATCAGCGATTGACCGGTAGCGATGATTTGTTCGAAGAGCCCATCATAAGATGGATATGTTTTGTCCACAAATTTTAACTCATCCGGGAATCCATTTGTGGCAACGATGCGGACTTGATCACCTTCGGGTAGGATAATGCTGGCAGTGTCAAAAGGAACAACGTCCTTAAGGGCATTCAAGAGCAGGCCAAGCACTTCCTTGAGATTAAGAGAGGATGCAACAGCAGTGGCAGCCTGACGCAGTTTTTCCGCTTCCTGGTGGCGGCGCTGTTCAGATTTATACAGGAAGGCGTTCTTTATTGCCATCGCCGCCTGATTGGCAAATGTTTGCCCAAGCGCGGCATCTTCCTCAGTATATTTATTGACCTGGCGGCTGTCTGCATTTATGAAGCCTATCACGGCATCTTCGACGATCATCGGGATTCCAAGCCAGCCATGGATGTAGGGTGTTTCCTCTAAATCCTGGAATTTCGGATCGAGTTGTGCGTCAGCAAGGATTATGGAATGTTGGGAACTTTTTATTTCCTGCCATTTTGCATTGGCGGGCAAAGTCTTGCCGATGCTTCGTGAATTTTCCGGGAATCCGCGCCCGGCTACGATCTCCATTTCACCGTCCTTTTCCAGAACAATGGAGGCGCTATCGTAATATAATATTTTTTCCAAGGATGTAAGAATGGTATCGTATAAGTCGGGTAATTTCAGTGTGGATGTGAGAGCCGCTGTAGCTTCCCTCACGTGTTCCGCATTTTGACGTTGTTTTTGTTCCGCTTTGAATAATCTTATTCTTTCCAGCGCAGTTCCCAACGTGCCTGCTACGGTGTTCATCAAGCGTTCGTCTTCTTCGTCAAACGCATTTGGCTTTCGGCTCTCGGCATTCAATACGCCGATGATTTTTTCATTAACACGAATAGGGACGCAAAGCTCAGAGTGTATGTTGCCTATTGATTCGACGTAGTCGGGATCGACACTTACATCGGCAAGACGAGCCGGACGTCCGCTGGCGGCGACTCTGCCTGTAACACCCTTCGACAAGGGATAGCCATCAACAACGCTTTCTGGCCGCGCCCCGCGATAGGAACTATGTGGTTTAAGGTTTGTTCCTTCCTGATTAAGAAGAAGAATTCCACAACTATCCGGGTAGAGCATCCCGTTGATAATTTGGGTGGTTTTTTCAATGATCTTATCTTCGCTGTCGCCCTGTGAACCGGCGATGGCAACGGCGTGGAGCACTGTCAACTCGGCCAGACGCCGTTCCATTTGTTCCTCGGTTTCTTTTCTTTCGGTGATATTGATCAGCGCGCCGACAACGGATGCGGTTTTCCCATCTCTCACAATCGGCGTCTCGCGCACCTCCACCCACACGTGATGTCCATCTTTGGCTTTCAACTCCAAAACATACGGTTCCTGTGGCAGACCGGTGTCAATCGCTTTCTGTCTCAGCATTAGACCCCGCTGGTTGATGGGATGATCGGTTGGAAATTCCTTCCAGTTAACCAACGCTTCATTGGGCTCATACCCCAAAATGTTCTTCGTTTGCCCGCTCATGAAAGTGAGGATATGATCAGCGTTGTGCGAGTAATAAATATTCTGTGTATTATCAATAATGGCCCGCAGCTTTTCTTCGCTGGAGCGAATCTCTTCCTGGGCATGTTTTTGTTCCGTCATATCGTAGAACATGGCCAGGATACAAGCCTGTCCACCGATTTCAATCAACTCATAAAAAGCTGCAACTTGCGATATTTCACCCAGCGAATTTATGAAGACATCCTCTTCTCCCTGTATGATCTGATGATTCAGAAGTTTATTAATGAACTTCTCTCGATCTTTCGATTTATAGATGTTGAATTCCTGGATGGAATGGCCGATAATATCGTTGTGTTCCCATTTGGAAAGCTTCAGATATGCAGCGTTAACATCCACAAAGCGTCCATCTTCCAGTGTAGTAAGGCAGGTTGGGATCGGGCTGGCGTGAAAGGCCTTGCTAAAACGCTCTTCGCTGGAGCGAATCGCTTCTTCAGCCTGTTTTTGTTCTGTCAGGTCGCGGATGACCACCTGTATAGCCGGTTCGTTTTGATACTTAAGTGGGTAGGCAGTTACTTCGACATCCACAGTTGTTCCATCTCGACGAATGAATTTCTCTTCGAGGGGCGATACTTCCTGCCCCATGTTCAATTCCTGTAGCCGCTTCGATACGCTTGGACGTGAAGCGGGGTGCACAAAATCGATGATCGGAGTACCGTATAGCTCCTCAGCAGTGTTGGCGCGCATCAGTCGGACTGCCGCCTGGTTTAGATACACAAGCGTTCCCTTGCTATGCACAGCCACTGCGTACGGAGAATGCTCCACCAGATTTCGATATTGATCCTCGCTTTCCTGGAGGGTCTGTTCTGTCAATTTGTGCTCGGTAATATCGCGGTAATTTGCAACGATGGCATTAATGCCCGGTTCGTTCAAACGATTACTGAAGATGACCTCCAGCCAGCGGTAGCTGCCGTTTTTATGCCGGGCGCGGATTTCGATTGTAGAAATCTCTGATGGCGAAGCCAGCACCTTGGCCAATTCCTGACGAACATGGTTTATATCGTCCGGGTGTAGATAATCGTCAATTTGCAATCCGTATATTTCTTCCGGCGCATATCCCAAAATTCTTTTTATGGCCGGACTTTCATATAAAAAGATGCCATTGACTGTGTAAAGCCCGATGGCGTCCATGCTGTTCTCGATCAGTGACTGAAAGCGTTTTTGCTCCTGTGCGCGGACTTCTTCAGCCAGTGTTCGCTCGGTTATATCGCGGACAACGCCAAGCAAGCGGCCATCCTGCAGCGATTTTGAGCTGATCTCTACCGGAAGCGTGGAACCATCTTTCTTGATGAGGCGACGTTCAGTCGTCAAGGCTTTGCCATTTCTGATTTCTCGTAAATGCAATGGCTTTGTGTGCATTTCCTCGTATGGAATCAGGTCACGCATGTTCATTTGCAGAATTTCCTCGCGTGTATATCCAAGCATGGCGCATCCGCTTGAATTAACATCGTTATAGTTTCCCTCCGCGTCGCTGATAAAGATGCCATCTGCCGCCTGTTCCACCAAAGTTCGATAGCGTTCCTCGCTGGCTTCTATTTTTTTCTCATTCAGTTTTCTCTTTGTGATATCCAGGAGGATACCCTGCCAATGCAGAGGCTTTCCGCTTTCATCGTGAGCAACTCTGGATATGTCTCGCAGCCACACAATGCGCCCATCGCGTGCGATAATGCGGTACTCAAGGTCGAAAGTCTCAAGCGTTTCGTTCGTACGGTCATTTTCTTCGATATAGAGCTGGCGATCTTCCGCGTGAATGATACTCGGCCAGAATCCGTAGGTCTCCATCCACTCCGTGGCGGAATACCCCGAAATCATTTCGATCTGTGGGCTGATGTAAATGCCCCCGTTTAGATTGTCATCAAGGTTCTGGGTATAGACTGCTGCGGGCACTTCCTCAACCAGCGAGCGGTAACGAGATTCAGCCTCTTCCAGGGCCGCCTGGAATTTTTTCTGGCCGGTTATATCCGTGGCAAATCCATCCAGGTAAAGCGGATCCCCGTTTTTATCCTTGATGATGCGAGCGCTTTCTGCTGTCCAAAAAATCGTGCCGTCTTTGCGGTAATGTAAATCCTCATATTTTTCAACGGAACCGTTTGTCAGGAGTTCTTCGATAAATTTTTGTCGCGCCTGCGGATTGACATATACCTGATTGGCTATGTCTTTAACGGACTCGATCATCTCTTCTGTTGAATCGTATCCGTATAGGCGGGCCATGGCAGGGTTGACGCTGATAAAACGTCCATCCAGGGTGGATTGGAAAATCCCTTCCACAGCATGCTCGAAAATATTCTGATATTTTTGTTCGGTAATTTCGTGGGTTTCCAATTCATGTTTTAGAATAACGCTCAAAAAAATCGCGCTGATGAAAATGAATCCCCAATCTTCATAAAGATGAACGGCAGATAGATATACGGGGTTAGTTACATAATTGTGGATTAAATAATCAAAGAGCAATATCCATATACCCCCAGCCGTGATATATATTGCTATGGTTCGGGTTATTAATGCTATCCGCTTACCTTTCATATAAGACTCCTGCTATCTGGGAAGGCAAACAGATTATAGGGTCATTCTCTATAATTTCCATAGCAATTTGATTATTGTTCGTGATCAAATGCCGGGGACACCTTATGATGCAAAACAAAAAGCGAGTCGTCAGACTCGCTTACTTGAGGCGTCGACGGGATTCGGACCCGTGATGAGGGTTTTGCAGACCCTTGCCTTACCACTTGGCCACGACGCCATGCCCTTTATTATAAATTGAGGATTGCTGATTGACAACCCAATCATCAATCTGCAATCCTCAATCATTTGAGCGGGCGATGGGATTCGAACCCACGACCTTCTCCTTGGCAAGGAGACGTACTACCACTGTACTACGCCCGCGCTTTTCTGGCTGATCTTCCAGCCGAGAGTGCCGAGACCCAGGATCGAACTGGGGACACCGCGATTTTCAGTCGCGTGCTCTACCAACTGAGCTATCTCGGCCAGCTGTTCTGTTGTTAAGCGTGCGGAATTTTACTTGACGACTATGAGATTGTCAAGCAA
>VFSW01008817.1_pt1 | contig 14452 bp, 12 predicted proteins | sample 5358111 | NCBI WGS metagenome assembly VFSW01 (sample SAMN11554181, study PRJNA540505) | mine drainage metagenome | isolation source: sediment from site ElyBrook_90M | place: USA: Ely Copper Mine, Vershire, VT | collected 2017 | reverse complement strand
GCCCTCAACGGTGACGCGGTCGGTACGCTGGTGAACTAATGGATAACGAACTCGTCGAACTGGTGATGGAAGATACGCGTGATCGCATGGCCAAGGCTATTGATCACGTGAAGGTGGAGTTCGCCAACGTGCGAACTGGGCGCGCGTCCTCCTCGCTGGTGGAGAACATTCTGGTGGACTACTACGGCGCGGAAGCACCCTTGAAGCAGCTCGCCAACTTCTCAGTGCCCGAACCTCGACTACTCGTGATATCTCCGTTTGATAAGGGTGCGATGAACGCCATCGAGAAGGCCATTTCCAACGCGGATCTCGGACTCAATCCTTCCAATGACGGCATCGTCATTCGACTTTCGTTCCCCGCACTTACCGAGGAGCGACGCAAATCCTTCGTGAAGATCGTCAAGACGAAGGCCGAAGAGGGCAAAGTGGCTTTGCGCGGGGTGCGACGTCACGCGCGCCAAGAGCTCGAGAACCTCGAGAAGGAGCAAGGACTTTCGAAAGATGAGATTGAGCGCCTGGAGAAGGTTCTAGACAAGATGACACAGGACGAGGTGGCGGTTGTTGACGCCCTCCTCTCGCACAAGGAGCAAGAGCTTCTTGAAGTTTGACGACGACGACCTGTTGGGTGCGCCGACCGGCGAAGTTCCGGTGGCGAGCGCGAGCGACCCCCGGGTCACGGTGACGGGTGCCGACGTCGCCGGCGACGTGGTCAACGAGATCCCCCTCGTCGACCCGGTGACACTGCTGCCGCACTGGACCGATGCGCCTACGGGCCAGGTCCCCATAGTGGTAGCGCGCGAAGCGGCGGACGCCGTTGATCCCTGGGCCGCCATTCCCGCGCCCGCCTGGCGCGAGGGTGAAGCCGACTGGGTCGCCCATGAGGAACAGTTCGACGCCTCGCTCTTAGCCATTGACAGGGTCGACGACGACCTGCGCCCCTGGGAGTTCAGTTCTGAGCCCATCGTCGCCGACGAGCAGATTCTCGAGGAGTCACCCCGCCCTGAACCCGCTCGCGCACTGCGTACTCGACGCCCCCATCGCGAAGACCTGCTCTCGGGACGCGCAGTGCGCAAAGGCTCCTCGCGCAATGTCTCGGTGGCGACCTTCACTGGGATCGTTCTGGCCGTCATTGTCTTGGTGATCTTCTACCTCGGCGCGGCACCTACGGCCATTCTCATCATGGTGGCCCTGGCGCTCGCCGCGGGGGAGGCCTTCGCAGGCTTCCGCTCGGTGGGGGCACATCCGGCTACGATTCTCGGTCTGGTGGCGGTCGTGACACTGAGCGTCGGAGTGTACGAGAAGGGCGTCGTCGCGGTGGGCGTGGTGACCGCGTTGCTCATGATGTTCTCCTTCGTGTGGTACCTCAACGCCGAAAAGATGATCGACGTGATCGATGGCCTCGGGGCCACAGTCTTCGTGTTCGCTTGGGTCGGAGTGTTGGGTTCCTTCGGCGTAGAAATGGTTTCTCCCCACAATTTTGCGAACAAACACGGACTCGCTTACGTCCTGGGAGCCGTGTGGCTCACCGTGGCGAATGATTCGGGCGCACTCTTCATTGGTCGTTGGCTTGGCAAGCGACCGCTCAACTCGCGCTTGTCGCCCAATAAGACGATTGAAGGCACGGTGGGCGGGACGATTCTGACGTTGCTCGTCGGGGCAATAGTTCTGCCGATGATTCACCCCTGGACAATGACTCACGGGGTGGAGTGCGCCGTGGCCCTCTCAGTCGTGGTGCCGATGGGTGATCTCTTCGAGTCAATGTTTAAGCGCACGTTGGGGGTCAAGGACATCGGGCACCTTCTGCCCGGTCATGGTGGCATGCTGGACCGCGTCGACGGACTTCTTTTCGCGCTGCCCACGATGTATTTCATGACCCACCTGCTCTCACTCAGATAGCGATGACGGCCTCGCGCACCCGCGTGGCGCTGATGGGTGCCACCGGATCCATTGGTTCTCAGACTCTGGAGGTTCTGCGTCGCGAGACCGACCGCTTCGAACTAGTCGCCCTATCCGGAGGACGGCGCATCGAGGAACTCGCCGCGGTGGTCAATGAATTCCGCGTGCACGGCGTCGGTGTGGTCGACGAGACAGATCGGCGTCGCCTGTCTCGATTGGTGCCGGCCACCGTTGAGATCGTGGTGGGCCAAGAGGGGCTGCGAGGACTTTGTGCCGGCGCTGAGGTGGTCGTCAACGCCGTCATGGGTTTCGCGGGTCTTCCCGTCACTCTGGCAACTCTCGAAGCTGGCGCACGACTGGCGTTGGCGAACAAGGAGTCCCTCATCGCCGCCGCACCAATAGTGGCGAGGGCCCGTCGCACCCCCGGGGCAGAGATACTGCCGGTTGATTCAGAACATTGCGCGATCTATCAGTGCCTGGTGGGTTCATCGGAGCCGGGCCACCCCGACGTAGCGCAACTCCTTCTCACTGCCTCCGGGGGTCCATTTCGTGGATGGGAGAAGGAACGGCTGGCGACGGTGACCAGATCCGATGCTCTAGCGCACCCCACCTGGACGATGGGACCCAAGATCACGATCGATTCTTCGACGTTGATGAATAAGGGGCTCGAGGTGCTGGAAGCCTCGGCGCTCTTCGGTATCGAGGTCGATCGCATCGACGTCGTCGTGCACCCGCAATCAATCGTGCACTCGATGGTGGAATTCGTGGACGGCTCGGTGTTGGCCCAGCTCTCGCGACCCGATATGCGCCTGCCCATCGCATACTGTTTGGGTGCCCCTGAGCGCTTGGCACACCATTGGGGACAACTCGACTTTCGCACCGTGCTCACTTTGGAGTTTGAACCACCTGATCATGCCGCATTTCCAGCACTCGATCTGGCCTACGCCGCGGCTAGACGGGGCGGTGCGGCTCCCGCGTGGCTGTCGGCGGCCAACGAGGTCTGTGTCGAAGCGTTCCTCGAAGATCGCATCGAATGGGTGGATATTGTGCCCCTAGTCGCGCTGACGATGGACGAGTACGTGGATGACCCCTTGACGAGCCTCGACGCCGTCATCGCCAACGATGCGCAGGCCCGACGAATCACGCACGGTAATCTGCCCTCGTGATACAAAGTCGGACGTCGTCGCTCACCTCGGTGTCCTCACTTCTAGTGGGATCGATCGCGGTGGTTGGCCTGCTCACCTGGCTCTGGGGATGGGCGTTGCCCCTCGTCCTCTTCCTGGTCATCGCGATGGTCATGGGCCACGAATTTGGTCACTTCATCACCGCGAAACGATCTGGCATGAAGGTGACCGATTTCTTCGTCGGCTTTGGGCCGGTGCTCTGGTCGACGACGCGAGGCGAGACGCGCTACGGCATTCGAGCGCTGTTGCTCGGGGGCTACGTGAAGGTGCCGGGGATGACCTGGTACGAGGAGATTGTGCCCGAGGAGGAGCCGCGGACCTATCGTTCGGCTAGTTACCCGCGCAAGGTTGTTTTCGCTTCGGCGGGTTCATTGATGCACGTGGTGATGGCCCTGCTGATCGCCTACGCGGCCCTGGTCTTCGTAGGACACGCCGATCCTCAGCGGGTCAGCGTTGACGGCTTCACCACGTGGCAAGGTCATTCACTCAACGCGGCTCAAGTCGCGGGCATGAGAATCGGCGACGAAATCGTGTCGATCGACGGCCACCGAGTCACGGGGGCTAATGAGCTCACGACGCTGATCCACTCGAATGCAAATCGGTCGATCTCCATCGTGGTCCTGCGCGGGGCGCGTGACGTGACGCTGCACGCTACACCCGTGGACGGACGCACGGTTCTATTGAACGGTAAGCCCGAGGTGACGGGCAGTGCCCCGGTCGGATTGCTCGGCATTCATCTGACCAACCCCACCGTCTACACCGGCTGGTTACGAGCCATACCCGAATCGGTCCAGACGGTGGGATCAACCATCAACCAAGCAGCCCACTCCCTCGTGCACGTGTTCTCTCCCGGGGAGTTCTCCACCCTCTTTCATCAGGTGACCACACCGGCCGCCGCCAAGTCCACTGTCTCGCAAACGACCCGACCGGTCTCGATCGTCGAAGTCGTGCGACTGGCGGACCAGGCCGCGCAGTCCAACGTTCCCGTGTTCTTCACGATCTTGATCACCTTGAACATCTTCGTGGGATTGATGAACATGTTGCCGATGTTGCCACTGGATGGTGGTTACGTCGCCATCGCGACGTACGAGCGGCTGCGTCGGCGCGGTGTCAGACCGTACAAGGCTGACATCAACAAGTTGACACCCGTCGTTTTCGCCTTCGTTGGCGTTTTGCTGGTGCTTTTCGCCAGCACCCTGTATTTGGATATTGCTTACCCGATCGCCAATCCTTTCCATTAAGTGAACGCGGCCCGCGCTGGGCACGGCAGAATGGTGGAGTGGATGTCACTGCCAATTTTCTTTCGCCCCGTCGTCTCACGCGCCAGATCTCGGTCGGCTCGGTTAAGGTCGGCGGTGACGCGCCTATTTCGATCCAGTCGATGACGACGACTAAGACCGCGGATGTCGAGGGAACCCTCGCTCAGATCTACGCGCTCGCTGGCGCCGGGGCGGATATCGTGCGCTGCACCTGCAATGAACGCGCCGCCGCGGAGGGACTCGCGCAAATTGTCCCGCGCTCGCCGGTGCCCATCGTCGCTGACATTCACTTCCACGTCGAGATGGCCCTCGCGGCCCTCGAGGCCGGTGTCCACGGACTGCGATTGAACCCGGGAAATCTGCGCAAACCCGAGGAGATCAAGCTGGTGGCCACCGAGGCGAAGGACCGTGGTGTCCCGATTCGCATCGGGGTCAATGCGGGCAGTTTGCACCCGGACATCTACGAGCGTTTCGGCGGAGCGACGCCCGAGGCTCTAGTGGAATCGGCCCGACTCGAGTTGGCCTATTTCCAAGAGGTCGGCTTTGACGACGTGAAGATCTCGGTCAAGGCGTCGTCGGTGGCCACGATGATCGCCGCATACCGTTTGGCCTCGGAGACCTTTGACTACCCGTTGCACTTGGGCGTGACTGAGGCTGGCCCGCTTCCTGGTGGTCTCTTGAAGTGCACCGCGGGGATCGCCACCTTGCTCGCCGAAGGCATTGGCGATACCTTGCGCTACTCGCTCACCGCTGACCCCGTAGAGGAAGCGAAGGCTGGTCGTCAGCTCTTGGAAGTGTTGGGACTGCGCGAGCGAACGGGGCTCGACCTCATTTCGTGCCCGAGTTGCGGGCGAGCCGAAGTGGACGTCATCAAGGTGGCGAACGAGGCACAGATCGCGTTGGCGGCCCTGGACATACCGATTCAGGTGGCCGTTATGGGTTGCGTCGTCAACGGTCCTGGTGAAGCCCGACACGCCGACCTCGGCATCGCCGCGGGCAAGCATCGCGGCCACCTCTTCATTCGTGGTCAGATCATCCGCGTCGTACCTGAAGATGAGATGGTTGAGGCTCTCGTCGAAGAGGCCCAGAAGATCGCCAAAGAGGGCATAGAGGCCCGATTGGCGGCTCGGGACGAATCAGCCGAGGCCGCCGCTGCCGCGGATCGCGCCGAACTACTCGACGCCAAGGGGGCTGACGCGAACAATACGACTCAGGTGATCGAGCGGATTCGCCGCCGCGGCGAGTAGTAAATCCTCGGCGTGAGCGTTGATTTACTAGGCTCGTCCCACGTCGAAGAGGAGATTTGTGGCCAGCCCGAGTGTTTTGACCCCGCAGAGCGAAGATTTTCCCAAGTGGTACCAGGACGTTGTTGCTAAAGCGGAGATGGCCGATAACGGACCGGTGCGCGGCACCATGGTCATCCGACCCTACGGCTACGCAATTTGGGAACGTATCCAATCCGCGATCGATGAGCGCATCAAGCGCACTGGTGCGCAGAACGCCTACTTCCCACTCTTCATTCCTGAGAGTTATCTCTCGAAGGAAGCCGAGCACGTGGAGGGTTTCAGCCCCGAGCTCGCCGTCGTGACCCACGCCGGCGGCGAAGAACTCGCCGAACCCATCGTCGTGCGGCCCACTTCGGAGACGGTGATCGGCGAATTCATGGCCAAATGGATCCAGAGTTACCGCGATCTTCCCCTCTTGCTCAACCAGTGGGCCAACGTGGTGCGCTGGGAATTGCGCCCACGCCTCTTCCTGCGTTCTTCGGAATTCCTTTGGCAGGAGGGTCACACCGCTCACGCCAGTTCCACGGACGCAACGGCATACGCCATGAGGATCCACCTTGAGGTGTACAACGACTTCTTGGAGAAGGTGCTCGCGGTCCCGACGTTCCTGGGCATCAAGCCGCCCAGCGAGCGCTTCGCGGGTGCGACCAACACGATGACCTGTGAAGGAATGATGCGTGACGGTAAGGCGCTGCAGATGGCAACCTCGCACGAATTGGGCCAGAACTTCGCGCGGGCCTTCGACATCTACTACCAGAGCGTCGAGGGACAGGCACAGTTGTGTTTCACCACGTCGTGGGGGGCCTCCACCCGTCTCGTGGGTGGACTCATCATGGCCCACGGCGACGATAATGGGCTCGTGCTTCCTCCGGCGGTCGCGCCCTGGCTGGTGGTCGTCGTGGCGGTGCGCGAGGACGATAGCGTGCTCGCAGCCTGCCAACAACTCAACGATGCCTTGGCCGCCCAGAGCCTGCGAACGCAGATCGACGATGGTCGGCGTGGCAGTTTTGGCCGGCGAGTCACCGACTGGGAGATGAAGGGCGTGCCGGTGCGCGTCGAGGTCGGTCCGCGAGATCTGGCCCAGGGTTTGGTGACGGTCGTGCGTCGAGATACGGGAGAGAAGTTCGCGGTCCCCTTGGATGGCGTTGTCGCAGCGGTGCGGCGATTGGCCGATGAGATACAAAGCGATATGTACGCAGCGGCCGTGTCGTTTCGTGATGCGCGCACCCACGACGTCACGAGTATGGACGAGGCAATTTCTGCCGCCAACAGCGGTTTTGCGCGCCTGGCTTGGGATTTGGTGGGCGAAGACGGCGAGGCTCGGCTGAAGGCCGAGGCGATGACCGTGCGCTGTCTACAACGCGCCGACGGGTCGATCCCCGAGAACGAACTCGAAGAGGGACTTGTCGCGATAATCGCGAAGTCGTACTGAGCCTTTCTCCTCGTCAGACGATGTTTAAAGACTGGGTGACGGCGCGGTGAGGGCGGTTGTCTCTCACGGGGCAAACTGCTACAATTGAAGCCGACAGTCCGCTCAGGACGTTTGGACTCGTTTAAGCGCGGGCCTCGGGCCCGCGCTTTTTCTTTGTCTGAACGCTGGTGGCATAGAGAGGAGAGGCATGGATTTGGAGACCCCATTGCGCTCGCTCCTATCCAGTCTCGGTCTGGATCTATACGATCTTGAACTCGCAAAAGGGACCCTGAGCGTCACGGTGAACAAGGCCGGTGGTGTGGACTTAGAGTCGCTGACCAAGGCAAATAGGGCCATTTCGGAATGGCTTGATCTCAATGACCCCATCCCGGGTCGTTTCACGCTGGACGTGTCGAGTCCGGGACTTGAACGTCGTTTGCGTACGGTCGAACATTATCGTTCGGCCCTGGGCGAGGTGGTGACCTTGCGTGAGCAGCGCGAGGGACTGCCCACACGTCGCCTGGAGGGACCTCTGCTCAAAGTCTCTGACCAAACCGTGACTCTCAATGACAAGTCCGCCGGCGAAGTGGAAGTCGCCATCTCCTCGCTAGAACGCGCCCGCACGGTGTTTCAGTGGGGCGGCGAGGCCAAGCCTTCGCCCTCACGGGGCAAACCCACCTCAACGACGAGCAAGAAAGGCTAAGACATGGCAAATTTCGAATTTTTAGAAGCCCTCGGACAGATTGCACGTGACCAAAACATCGACGAAGGGGAATTGCTGATCGCCCTGGCTAACGCCCTGTTAGCCGCTTACAAACGGCGACCCGACTCTGCGGAGGACGCAGAAGTGGAAATCAACCCCGAGACCGGCGAAATCAAAGTGTGGGGGCTTGAACTTGACCTCGAAGGCAACGTCACCCGCGAGTGGGACGCGACGCCCGAGGACTTTGGCCGCATCGCAGCCCAGACGGCCAAGCAAGTCCTGATGCAGTTGATCCGCGATATCCAACGTCGCCAGATGTACGAAGAATTCGCTAATCGTGAGGGTGACATCGTCTCGGGCACCGTCCAGCAGAACGACAATCGCTACACCCTCTTGGACCTCGGCCGTGTCGAGGCCCTCCTGCCCCAAGCCGAGCAGATCGCCTTTGAAAGATACGAGCACGGTGCCCGGGTGAAGGTCTATATCGTCGAGGTTCGCAAGACCAACAAGGGTCCTCAGATCGTGGTGAGCCGTACGCACCCGGCGTTGGTGGCCAAATTGTTCGAGATTGAAGTTCCCGAGATCGCCAACGGCATCGTCGAGATCAAGGCGCTGGCCCGGGAACCCGGTCATCGTTCCAAGATCGCGGTCGCCTCGAACGACAACATGGTCGATCCGGTGGGTGCGTGCGTGGGCGCGCGCGGATCGAGAGTGCGCAACATTACCAATGAACTTCGATCCGAACGCATCGACGTGGTGCCCTACAGCGATGATCCGATTCAGTTCATCCAGGCGGCTCTGGCTCCTGCGCGCGTGCGCGAAGTCCAACTCAACGAGGAAGACGGTATCGCCACGGTGATCGTCCACGACCAGCAATTGTCGCTGGCGATTGGTAAGGAGGGTCAGAACGCGCGACTCGCCGCACGCCTGACTGGTTGGCGAATCGACATCCGCTCGGAGAACGAGGGTGAGGAAGAGGTCGTCGAAGAGGTCTGGACCGAAGAGGGCGTCGTTGTCGACGAGACCGTGGTGCAGGTGCACGAGCCGCACGCCCACGACGGCGAGCCGGTGACCGAAGCCTTCACCGACGGCGTCACCCTGGTCGAAGAGACCACCAACGTCGTGCGAGACGGCGAAGGTCACGAGGTTCACATAGAGGAAGTCGTCGTCATGGACGAAGGCGGTGCCGAGCTGGAAATTCTGGAAGTCGACCTCACGGAGGACCAGGCATAAGCCCGGTCCGGACCTGCGTGGTCTGCCGTCAGCACCGCGAGGAGGCCGATTTGCAACGTGCAGGTCGGTTGTCCGAGGGGGACTGGTACCTCGGACGAGGAGTCGGACGAGGAGTGTGGTGGTGTCGCGAGGGGGAGTGCGGGGCGCGGGTCAATTCGACTCACGCGTCGCGGGCTTTGCGCTGTTCTCTGAGTGAGATTGACGAAGCGGCGTTGGGCGAAGTGGTGAAACGCTCGAAAATGGTTGTAGTTGTGGAAGAATAGGGAACTGTGCTCGCGGACTGCGTGCACACGAATCAAGGGAATGTTTTGGCGCAGAAGAAGATCCGGGTACACGAGCTCTCCAAGGAGCTCGGTCTAACGAGCAAGGAGTTGCTCGCGCTCGCCCAGACATTGGGTATTGGCGCCTCCAGCCCCTCGGCCTCGATAGAGGATGCCCAGGCGGACCGCATCCGTCGCAAAGCTGATGCTGAGGGGCTTCGACGCGAAGTCGCCCCCGAAGAGGCCACGAAGGCCAAGTCCACCCGTCACGGTGCAACGACGCCCGACGTCGTCGCGACGATTGACACCCCCGCTCCCGCATCGCCACGTGTGGAGCCCACCGAAGGCGTGCGTGCCGCGATGAGCGTGGACGCAACGGCGTCCACGCCCGTGGCCGAAGCCCCGCGAGTGGTGCGCAGTCGACCGGCCCCCACGCCCAAGCCCGTCGTGGCACGTGTGACGCCGAGCGAAGGACCGACGACAATTCGTCCCACGCAGCGGCCGACGACGGGTGAGACGAGTGAGACGCCTAATGCACTTACTCGCCCGCCACTCAGTGCCACTGGCCGCCCAATTCCACCACCCCCTGGACGTCCGATCAGCCCGTCGGGTCGCCCTATTCCGCCCCCGCCGGGAATGCGTCGTCCCGGTGGTCCGGCAGGGCCCTCCTCTCGTCCCACCGGCACGGGTGGCCCACGGCCAATGAGTCCGCGTGGACCCCAAACGGGTGGTCCCGCTCGCACGGGAGGTCCATCACGACCCACCGGCACCGGCTTCGGAGCGCGCCCGGGAGCGACCGCGGGCGGCGCGCCAGCCACCGGACCGAACCGGGGTGGACCACCGCGCGGAGGCGGTGGGCCCCGTGGTTCGCAGCGCAAGACGACGCGTCGTCGTCGTCGCAACGTCGAGGAGCTCGAGCCGACCCAAATGACTACCTGGTTGCCGTCATCGGCGCCGGTCCCCGAGGGTGACATCATCATCGAGCGTGGATCGACGGCCAAGGACGTCGGACCGAAGCTCAATCGCTCGGCGGCTGACATCATTCGTTTCTTGTTCCTCCAAGGCGAGATTGTCACCGCGGTGCAGGGATTGACCGACGACATGATCGAGCTGTACGCCGCTGAAGTCGGCGCCTCGGTCAAGTTGGTGGATCCTGGTGAGCAACAAGAGGCCGCTCTCCTGGCCCGCTTCTTCGACGAAGAGGATATGGACGAGGAGATCGAGGCCACGCCGCGTCCGCCGGTGGTGACCGTGATGGGTCACGTCGACCACGGCAAGACGAAGCTCCTCGACCGCATTCGTAAGACCAACGTGGTCGCCGGCGAGGCCGGTGGTATCACCCAACACATCGGCGCCTACCAAGTGCAGTGGCAGGGCAAGCCCATTGCTTTCCTCGACACGCCGGGTCACGAGGCCTTCACCGCAATGCGCGCTCGGGGCGCGAAAGTGACCGACATCGTGATCCTCGTGGTTGCGGCTGACGACGGGGTGATGCCCCAGACCGTGGAGGCAATTAATCACGCTAAAGCGGCTGACGTGCCGATCATCGTCGCCGTCAACAAGATTGATAAGGAGGACGCCAATCCTGACCGCGTGCTCCAACAACTCAGTGAGCACGGCCTAGTGCCGGAGAAGTGGGGCGGCGACACCATCACCGTGGAGATCTCGGCGCTCCAGGGACTGGGCATCGAGGACCTCCTCGAACAGGTGCTCTTGGTCGCGGAACTCGCCGAACTGACGGCGCGGCCGACCGGTCGCGCCACCGGAACCGTGCTCGAAGCCAATCTTGAGGTCGGGCGTGGTCCCGTGGCGACCGTCATGGTTCAACAGGGTCTACTGCGAGTAGGCGATCCCGTGGTCGCCGGCGCCGCCTTCGGCAAGGTCAAGGCACTCATTAATGACCAGGGTAAGCAGATCAAGTCGGCCGGTCCCTCCACACCCGTTCAGATACTCGGATTCTCCGAACCTCCCTTCGCGGGCGACGAAGTGCGCGTGGCCCAGGACTTGGGTAATGCGCGTTCCCTAGCTGAAGCGCGGGCGCAACGTGTGCGCCTCGTCGGTCACCAGCCAGTGGCTTCAGCCTCGGGTGCACGCCTCGAGGACCTGTTCGAGCAGATCCAGCGCGGTGAGACCGCGACGCTCAACATCGTGTTGAAGGCCGACGTGCAGGGATCCTTGGAGGCGTGCACTGAATCGTTGCGCAAACTTGAACGCGATGACGTCAAGTTGGTCATCGTGCACCGTGGCGTGGGCGGCATTACCGAGAACGACGTGCAGTTGGCGAAGGCATCCACCGCGACGATCATTGGCTTCAACGTGCGCCCCGATCGACGCAGCCGCGAATTGGCTGAGTCCGAGGGCGTGGAGATTCGTACTTACGAGATCATCTATAAGTTGATCGAAGAGATCGAATCCGCCATGCTGGGGCTCTTGTCGCCCGTGTTCGAGGAAGTCGTTACCGGAGAAGCCGAGGTCCGCGAGGTCTTCCGTGTGCCCAAGATCGGCGCCATCGCTGGTTGCTTCGTACGTGAGGGAGTTATCACCCGCGGTTCGAAGGTTCGATTCCTCCGTGAGGGAACCATCATTTGGAAGGGCTCGATCACCTCGCTGCGACGGTTCAAGGACGACGCTCGTGAAGTGGCGGCTGGTTACGAGTGCGGTATCGGTCTCTCTGACTACCAGGACCTCAAGGACGGCGACATCATCGAGACATTCGAAGAGCGCGAGATTCCGCGCACGGCCTAAGTCATGGTCCATTCTTCGAGTAACCATTCCTATCCGCGATCCGCGCGGGTGAACCAGATCTTGCGCGAAGTCATCTCCGAGGAGTTGGTACGATTGAGCGATCACGACGAGCGTCTGGGATTCCTCACGGTGACCGGGGTCGAGACGACCTCGGACATGCGACAGGCCATGGTGTTTCTCGATTCACTCGAACCCTCGGTCGCCGAAGCGCTCGAAGAGCGTCGCGCCCAGATCCAAGGATCAGTGAACGCGCAGACACGACTCAAGAGGACGCCCAAGCTGTCCTTCATGGCCGATCCGGCTATCGCCAGCGGGAGCGCGGTCGAGGGCGTCCTGCGCCGCCAGCATCATGACGACGAGTAATGGCCTAGTTCTAATTGACAAACCGGTCGGGCTCACCAGCCACGACGTGGTGGCCCGCCTTCGCAAAATGTTCAACGAGCGCCGCATCGGCCACGCCGGTACTCTCGATCCGATGGCCACTGGATTGTTGGTGGTTGCCATCGGCCCGTCGACGCGCCTCCTGCGCTTCGCCCAGTCGCAGACCAAGCGCTACACCGGCACCGTACGCTTGGGTTCGGCCACCGACTCACTCGACGCCGATGGCGAGGTTGTGGCGACGTCGAGGGTGCCGGTAATGTCCCTCGAGGTTGCCAATAATCTGGCGGCCTCGATGATTGGTCCCCAGGGTCAAGTCCCACCGATGGTGTCGGCGCTAAAGGTAGATGGACGTCGTCTGCACCAACTCGCCCGCGAAGGTATCGAAGTCGAGCGTGCTCCGCGCGACATCGTGATCGAGTCATTTTGCGTCTCGCCGGGTGGGGTGATCGGTGATTGGAACTTCAGCGTCACGTGTTCGGTGGGGACGTACGTGAGGGTCTTGCTGAGCGATTGGTCCGTCAAGATGGGAACCCTGGGTCACCTCACGGCACTGCGGCGCGTCGCGAGTGGCTCCTATGACGTACGCGACGCTCATACGCTCGAAGAGATGTCCGCCCTTGGTGATGTCACGTCGGTGGTGCAGGCTCCAGCACGGCTCGTGGAGGTTTTGGAGTCGTGCACGCTGGGTCACGCCGACGTCGTCAAGATGCGCGTGGGCCAACGAATTGCACTCGACCGGACCTTCTCGAGTGATGAGATCGCCGCGCTCGACGCCGCGGGCCACCTGGTGGGGGTCCTGCGACGCCGCGGCGAACTGTGGAAGCCGGAGATCGTCATGTCGTCCCAGGGGCACAGCGAATGAAGCGCAGCAACTTCGACGCCGAGATGTTGCGACCCAGTGTGGTCGCCTTCGGGGTCTTCGACGGGTTGCACCGCGGACACCAAGCACTGATTGAACACGTCGTGCGCCTCGCGGCCGAGCGGCGAGCGACGGCCAGTATCGTGACCTTTGATCCCCATCCGGCACTGGTGTTGGCGGCGCCGAACGCACCGGAACTGATTGGGACGATCGAACAGCGGCTCGAGGGTCTCGAGCGTTTGGGTGTCGAACAGGTCGGGGTGCTTGACTTCAATGAATTTGCGGCGCGTGAGAGCGCCGCGTCATTCATCGAGCGCGTTCTGGTTGGATATCTGGGGACGACGGATCTCGTGGTGGGGGACGACGTTCACTTCGGTCGTGGCCGCGAGGGCGATATTGCTCTACTGGTGCGCGAAGGGGAGCGCCATGGCTTTCGAGTCCACACGTCACCTACCTACGGCGCTCCGGCGCGGTACAGCTCGACCGCCGTGCGTGCGAGTTTGGACCGGGGCGATGTCATTGGCGCACGCGAGATCCTCGGCCGCCCCTTCGTTTTGCGCGCTGGAGTCGTCCATGGTGACGCTCGGGGACGCGAATTGGGTTTTCCCACCGCGAATCTCGAGGTCGCCCTTCGTCAGAAGTTGCCTGCTCGAGGTATCTACGCAGCGATGGTGCGGTGGTCGGGCGCGACGTGGCGCTGCGCCGCGGTCTCGGTGGGAACGCGTCCTCAGTTCTACGATGACGGCCGGTTACTGGTGGAGGTCCACTTGACCGATTTCGAAGGTGACTTATACGGCCAGGTCCTCGACGTCGCATTTCTTGAACGTTTGCGCGGGGAGGCCACTTTTACCTCCGTCGAAGAATTGCTGGCCCAAATGGCCCTCGACGTCGAGCAGAGTCGGGAGATCTGCGAGAAATTCACGCCCGGGGCTTGGCTCCTGCTAGGATAGAAATTCGGTCAGCGACGCTGATCGTGTGGGTCGTCACGTTGGCGACTCGCAACGGGACCCCCGACTCATAAGGCACAAACGTTATGGCTGAGAAGCAGCAGATCATCAAGGATTATCAGGCTCACGCTACGGACACCGGCTCGCCCGAAGTCCAGATCGCGATCCTGACGGACCGGATCTCTCACCTCACCGAGCACCTCAAGGTTCACAAGGGTGATCACCACACCCGCCGCGGACTGATGAAGCTCATCGGCCAGCGTCGTCGTCTGCTCGATTACGTGCAGC
>VFSW01008816.1_pt1 | contig 14456 bp, 16 predicted proteins | sample 5358111 | NCBI WGS metagenome assembly VFSW01 (sample SAMN11554181, study PRJNA540505) | mine drainage metagenome | isolation source: sediment from site ElyBrook_90M | place: USA: Ely Copper Mine, Vershire, VT | collected 2017 | reverse complement strand
ATAATAAACAGTTATTTTGGACCCGTATATTGGCTATAGCGACTATTTGTTTAGCGATTGCAACAGTGTTACTCGTAAAATTTCACGGCTAGGAGTCATCGTTTCCGTTCGGATAATATCCCAGACGGCCAGCAATTTACTTTGGCTTTGATATACTTGTCGTATGGAAAATGATTACTCAAAAATAGCTCCGACAGCTTTTTTCCAAGCATATTACCGAACCCTTCACGATGTCCCTTATGCAAAAGAGATTGCCGCAGAACTCCACGCCGAAGAAAAGTACCATGAATTTCATGGTGCAGACGTCCAATCTCGGTTGCTTTTAGCACCAGTATTTGAGGCGCGATATAAGGGTACTGACCAGGCTATTCACGATTATCTGGAAAAGACAAATACACATCAAATAGTCGAGCTTGCGTCAGGACTTTCTCCCCAAGGAATGATATATACAGATAGATATCCCGACCTGACATATATCGAGACCGATCTCCCGGAGATGATTGCTACAAAAAATGCACTCATATCTAAGGTGTCTGCTCATAAAAATGATCGACTACTGTTAACGATAGCGAACAGTCTCGATGCAAAAGAATTGGACAAGGCAACCTCGATTCTGGAAAAGGGACCCGTGCTCATTTTCAATATAGGCCTCCTAAGCTATCTGGGTACGGAAGAAAAGAAAACTCTGTGTAAGAATGTTCAAAACATACTTTCAAAACACGGAGGAGCATGGATTACCCCTGATCCCGCAATGCATAGAGAGGGTAGAAAGAAAATGTTCACAGATTCCGCGGCAAAGTCTCGACTAGATAACAAGATGACGCAGACGACGGGTCGAAGCTACGATGAAAATGCGTTTGCCGATGAAGCCGAGACGGATGCCTTCTTCTTATCCGAAGGTTTCGATATAGAGAAATATCTTCCTCAAAATGGATATGATTTGATCTCGCCTAAAAAAGCTGGCTTGGCGTCTGCAGACGCAAAGGCGATGTCAGATTACGTCAATGCATATGCTAAGGTTTGGATTATGCGCACTCGGCGCTGAATCCAAGGTCTTACTGCAGAAGTCTGTGGAAATAAGTTCCAACTTCGTACCATACAGTCAGCCAGCTTGCGCGTCGCTCAAGTGCGTCAGTTTCGAGATTCACGGTAAACTATCTCAACATTAAGAAATACGTCGAATATGTTTTTTCGTCGAACCATAAAGAAAATATATCGCTTGGTCATGCCAAGCCACAGTCTTAGGCAAGAGACCATGGACTTGCTCATGACTGCCGTAAAGAAATTTAAGATAGAAGGCGATTATGTGGAGTTTGGTGTAGCCAGCGGCAAGTCATTCATCGCCGCGGTAAAGACCGCGAGAAAATACAGATTGCGCATGAAGTTTTATGGCCTCGACTCATTCGAGGGTTTGCCAGAATTACACGGGATCGATAAGACAAGTACCACGTACCACAAGGGTCGACATTCGTACTCGCTCGAGGAAGTGAAGGAGAATTTAAGGCGGGCGGATACCCCTTTAGACGATGTCACCTTTATTAAGGGATGGTTCAATCAGATAGACCGTTTGCCGACCAGAAAGATCGCTCTCGCGTGGGTTGATTGCAATTTGTATGAGTCTGCACGTGATGCGCTGAGGCTTTTAACGCCCCACGTCCAAGACGGCATGGTTCTCTATTTCGATGATTGGATGTCGTTCAAAGGAAATCAAAACTCTGGCGAGCAACGGGCCTTTCGAGAATGGTTAAAGACGAACCCCCATGTCACCGCTTCTGAATATCGTACCCACGGTTTCTGGGGGAAATCATTTATACTCAGTATGTAACGCGAGGCACTCTTACCGCCAACGGTTTTCTAAGGAAAATTCGTGCTTCGTACCAGACGACCGGCAACTACCGAGGACCGGGACTTTGATATACTTTACTCATGACGACCATTTATGCCGCCAAAGACAAAACGCTTGTAAAGTCTGCGGGGACGGAAAAAATAGTCGGTAAATGGAGAGAGGTTGTTGATGAGATCGTAAGGACATGCAGTGAACATTTCGGTCCGCACCTTTTGTCGATCTATATCGGCGGGAGTGTTGCACACGGCACGGCAATTGAAAATAGATCAGATGTCGATTCATATGCGATCGTTGACCTGAGTAGAGAAGAAATAAAACAGCAAGAGCAAGACTGGGTCGACGCAGAACGAAAAAGGATTGATCCACTATTTCCTTTCCAGCGAGGGGTGGAAATGCATCTCATACCGGTGAACCAGATCTCCGAAGGGATAAAATTTAAGATGAAAGTATTTTCGGCGCATGTCTACGGTAAAGATCTTAGCGTCGAACTGCCGGTATATAAGCTCGATAGAAAGACCCTCGGCCTCGTTCGCGTCAACCTTGCGAAAGATATTGAAACCGCACGGAAGGAGCTTCTAGAGGCTGACGATGCTGAAGAAATAAAGAAGATCGGCAGGTGGATATCTAAGCGGCTTATTCGCAGTGCGGGAATGATGTGCATGTGGAAAGGAGATTTCTTTACTATGGAAGTCGAAACGCTGGCCGACCTTTTCGCTTCACAATATCCCACGAAAAAAACCGAGATCTTTACGTTACTTGCATACACCAAAGATTCTCCGGAAGACAAAAGAATTCTTCTTAGTATATTCGGTTCATTCGGGGAATGGCTGGTAAAAGAAGATAGGGAGATTTTTAAAAATTGATCGGTCGCATTGCCCGAAGACTTCTGTCACGGACAGACCCGAAACCTTGGGATTTGCTATAATAGCTCGATGAGCAGAAAAATTTCCGGCGGTGTCGCGCATCTGCTGCCGGCAGACTTGCGGAAAGCCCTCTTCTCCGACGCCAGAGCGCTGAAGGCGTGGGAAGATATCACGCCGCTTTCTAGGAACGAATGGATATGTTGGACCATATCCGTTAAAACCCCGGAGAAGAGGAAGGAACATGTCGGGAGGGTCGTCTCGGAACTTAAAGAGGGGATGCGCCGCCCGTGCTGCTGGTATGGTTGCACCCATCGCAAAGATAAGGCGTTAAGTCCTTCGCAAAAATTCGTGCTTAGCAGAAGATCTAAGGCCGAGAGATCTTAACGCAGGATGTGGCATATGAGACCGATATTAAAATACCCGACCGCATGGATACCCGTGGCGCTGTCTTTCGCCATCCTCGGAATGTTTTGGCTGTACACCAGAGGGATAATGCTGCCGGACCCGTCCGGTGATGAAGGAACTGCGGCGCATCTTTTTCAACTATGGCTGGCGCTCGAACTATTGCTCATCGCGTTTTTCGCAGTGAAATGGCTGCCGCGCAGGCCCCACGACGCGGCTCTGGTCTTGATTTTGCAACTATGCGGTGTTGCCGCGGGGTGCTTTCCGGTCTGGTATCTTCATCTCTAAGCTCTGAAAAAGAGCATAATTATTGCCCTGAAACGGTCGCGAGTTTTTGATATACTTGAGACATGAAAGAACCGCGAAAGCATTCTATTTCATGGCCGATACTGTTCACGGCTTTTGCGGTAATGGTGGCGGCAGGGACGTATGTCTTGTGGGAGAATCAATATTTTGCGTGCCTGACGGGCGGCAATAACGCGTGCGGCGGTCAATCATCCGCGGCCACCTCTCCGGCGCACGACGCGTTTGCCGCCTGCGGCGCTCTTCCCAACGGTTCGCTCCAGAATGTCGTCGAGACGACGCGTCTGTTCATCAACCTTCCGAGGAAAGATTATCTGGTGAGCGATTCGGCCGATGACCGATCGTTCCAATTCGTGACCGCGAGCGGGACCGCGACGGCGTTGTACATTTCGAACGGCGGCCCGTGGGGAGAAGGTTTCGATGCCACTCCCGCATGTTGGTCGACGTATTTCGAATTCGACGGAAACGGGGAAGTCGATCTGAAGGTCAAAAGTGCGGTGAATGGCGCGCCTGATTATCTCGTGCGTTTCCTGGTCAAAGGGTCACCACCGGAGCCCGTCCTCACGTTTCGCGGCACGATACAAGCGGTGGACGATACTTCCGCCAACGTCCTTTACCTCGAAGTGAATGGTAAATGGATTAGTGTGTGGAAGAGCGTTCCCCCCGATTCGCACGAAGGCGCGACGGCGGGATTAGACTTCGTTCACGTTCAAAACAACGTGGGCAAGACGGTCGATGTCTTTGCGGAAAGCACCAATGGCCCCGACACCTCTCACCTGACCATTTTCGGCGACACCAAATACTACGTGCGAGTTGCCGAGTGAACGGCGGTTAGGGCCGGGATGTCTATGGCTTGTGCCGGGAGGTATAGCCGCTATGGGCGGCATGTCTTTTTCGAGTGCGGTTCTTATGCCAGATGATTATAACGAGGACAAGGAGGACCACCAACGCGGAGACCGCCCAGCCGGCGATATCGAACAAACCGGTGAAGCTCTGCCAATTGATGCCGAGGATATAACCGATATATAACACACCTCCGGTAGAGACGACGTTGCCGAGGAAGTCGTACCAAAGGAAGATGCCGAAAGGAATGTCGATGAATCCGGCAAGGATGTTCGCGACGGAGTCCGTAGTGCCGGCGAACCGGCTCAGGAATATGGTCGGCCCCGGATGGCGGCGCACGTATTCCTCCAGCCGTTCAATATATGAGGGTACGCGAATGTGGAGCAGCGTGAGCGCCGCTTTGCCGTATCGCCTGGCGATATAATACCCGACGGAGTCGCCGAGCATATTGGCGATGACGGCCACGGTCAATGAGAGGAAGAAGTTGAAATAGCCCTGGCTCGCAAACGCGCCGGCGGCAAGAAGCAGAGTGTTCGTGGGGAACGGAACTATGACCGCAGCCGCGAAAATTATCCCGAACAGCACCGGGTATTTGTAGAGCAGGAGGAAGGAAAGCAATAGTCCGGCGAGTCCGCTCATCTTTTTTGCGATATGTACGTGCGGATGGAATTTTCCACCTCAGATACCACGGCGCCGGTGGACGTGGCGTGTTGGTCTTTTGCAAAACGTGCAATGGTCAGCCGCGGATAGCGGGGGTCGGTTATCCCTAGGTCTGTCTGCAAGAACGGTGGCGGCAGGGAAAATATTTTATTGAGGTAGTCGAAGGTCATCCACGGTTCTATGAAAGGAACGTCGGCCACGGTCGCCGGCTCCCGCGCGTGGAGAGATTGGAACCATAAATTATAGTTGATCCGGTAGTCTAATATAGCGAGTCGCCTGTATTCGCGGACGAACATGGCGCAGAGGAAGATAAGAAAGAACGCCAACACCGCGATGGCGATTTTCAAGTATATTTCCGCGTTTTTTCGTTCTTTAGGGTCTTCCATGGGCTCAGGGGGATTACTTGACGGAGACGATCTTTCTGTACCCGCCGCCTACATATTATGTATATGATGACATCCTTTTCAAAGGTTACGGCGCGGGCAGTACATAGCCGGTTGCGATTTCGATAGTATACATAATTATGACCATATAGGTAAAAGCCGGCGCAACGAATGCTGATACCAGAGGTTCTCTAGGCGGCAGAGACTCGTTCGGGGTATACTAATTTGCATGGCATGGCTCGGCAAATTATTTACAAGCATCGCGCTTATCATCGGCAGTATGTTCGGTGGGCACGCTGCCTCGGCACCGCCGCCGGCGCCCCCCACCATTCCGGTACCCTCGTCCGCAGGCTTGAATGCCAGTACCAGCGTCGGCAGTTCCGCGACCTCGCACGCGGCCCAAGGCAATAGCGGCGCCAAGACCAAAGCGGCTTCGCACGTCGCGCAGTCCGAGGCTGACATCCTTATGAATCAAATAGGCTGTACGAATCCCGGGTCGTGCGCCGCCATATGCGTCGTGGAAGGATTTCCCGATGCTTGCCGGAAACTGCGGGCGCTGACCGACACCGGCGGCGGAAATTACGGCACTGGAGTCGTGTCGCAAGGGCAGACCTACGGCGCCGACGCGGTCGTGACCGCAAGCCCCGTCGACCTCGGCGAGATACAGCAGGTGTCAAAATATCGCAGTTGTTTCGGCCACACCTATGTCAGTAACGATACGGACGGCATTCCCGAACTTGACCGCTCGATGAAGCACTACTTCCAATCGACGCCGGCATTTACCGGGGTCGATAAGACGAAAGAAATGGCGCCCTTTGATGGGACGGTCACTGCGATCAATGGCGCGCTCGATGCGCCGTTCGGCTCGCAAGTGGTGGTCGCGGCGAGCGCCGACCCTTCGGAAACCGTGGTCTTTTTCCACCTTGATCCGTCGGCGGGCATTACGGAAGGCGTGGCGGTGAAAGCCGGACAAGTGCTCGGGTATACCGATCCGCCCGACGGCGCGACGTTCGATATTGCGTTCGGCTGGAACGCGTCGGCAGCCCACCCGATACCGCAAGCGCTCGATTCTATCTTTAATCACATGGCGGCGGACGTCCTTGCCCAATATGCGGCGAAGGGCCTGACGCCGGAGAATATCGTGATATCCAAAGCGGCCCGCGATGCCGCCACCTGCAACTATCCGCCGAACGGCGGCATAGGCAGTCCCTTGGGAGGATCTGCCGATAACTGGGTCGTATTGAAATAGGTGGTTCGGTAGACGGTCAAAGAAAAATCTTGTATCATCGCCCTATGAACTTTCCTCTCGTGCAAGTCGAGACCGAGGACGGCCTCTGGCTCCACGGTCTGTTTCTCGAAGCGAAAGACCCGAGGGCTGTTTTTATAAACATCCACGGGACAGCCAGCAATTTTTACGAAGAAGATTTCATCGAGACGCTCGCCGAGAAATTAATCCCCGCGGGAATATCGATGCTCTCCACGAACAATCGCGGGGTCGGTGTGTATGATGCGTGGGATAAAAAAGGAGCGGCGGTAGAAATATTCGAGGACTGTCTGAAAGACATCGACGCGTGGATAAACTTTGCCGTCGGGAAGGGGTACGAAAAAATAGTCCTCTCCGGCCACTCGCTCGGTACGGAAAAAGTCGTGTATTACGTGAATAAGGGGAAATATGCCGATAAAGTGGCGGCGTTGGTACTGCTTGCCCCCGCCGACTCTCCGCGCTGGCGCCATTATGATGATACCTACAAGGTTGTGGGAACGGGCGAGACCGGAAAAGCGCGCGTCGAGCTTCAGGTGAAACAGGCGGAGGCGATGGTCAAAGAAGGAAGGGGAGATGAGCTTATGGACCGCTCGATATATTCGGGGGTCATGCCAAAAAGTCCGAAGTCCCTCATCAATTTTCTTGGCGAAGGGACCGAGATACTGAAAGCGCTCCCGTTCCACTCAGGCAGGTTGGAAATGTATAGCGCGATACGCGTACCGATCCTGGCGGTCATCGGTGATACGCACGAATACACGGGCATTCCGATCACGGAAGCGCTTGAGCTTATGAAGCGGGAAAATCCGAGGACAGAAACGCATCAATTGACCGACTGCAACCATGACTTTGAGGGGAAAGAGGACGAGTTGGCGGCATTGGTGACGAGGTTTCTGGAGCATTCGCTCTGAGCCGCTTATGCTAAATACAAATATTGCCCCAACAGGTCGGCAGGTCGCCGTCTAAGAACCACCGGCCCCGGAATTGCACGATCTTTATCGTGCCGCCGGAGGCGAGGGTGCAGGTGCCTTCGGTGGGTGTCCGACTGGTGATCTGCGCACAGCCTCTGAAAGCCGCGTAATTCTCGAACGAACTGTGGGCGACGCGCAAGGTGGCGACTTGCTGGGCGAAATACCCGGCCAGGACTATGATGACCGCGAGCACTCCCAGTATCCACCAATGTCGTTCCAGGTACTTCATATGCTAAGGGTAACCGCGCTCTTGCGCACCGTATTACGCCGAGGTTTTTAGGAATCGAGGTTGTCCATCTACATATAATAGTATACACCCTGGCAACGCGAGCGCACCGGAGTTGTGCGCGGAACGTTTCCTAGTCGGTGCGCACCGCGTATATGATAAGGCGGTGGTCGTACGTGTTTATCGTCGGGTCGAAATTCCCGGCGCAGGTGATGAGATTGAGGTAGCGACCGTCGTAACGGCCAAAGAGGTAATCGAGGGGAACGCGGGCGAGAGGATAGGTCCTCCAGCCGTTCACGATGAAATGGAAATTCGCGCCGTTACGGTCGACGACATCGATGACATTTCCGACCTTCACCCCTTGCAGGTTTTTGAACGCGGCATAGACGTGGGCGTCGAGGACCGCGCTGCCGGTAGCGCCGGGGACGGGGCCGTTCTTGTACCAACCGACGTTGTCGGTGGTGCCGTCGGGAACGTCCATCTCACCGCGCGCATTCACGCCCACGGGAATTATCGGCACGTTGAGGCTGATGGCGGGAATGATAAGGCGTTTGGGCAAGCTCGGCGGGCCGGCCGGTGCGGCGGTGTGTGCGGCGAGAGGCGCCGGCGCCGCGGCGGTGACGGAAGAAGGGGCGGAGGGGTTGGTCGTGCTCGTGCCGACCTTTCCCGTGCTCGCGGGCGCGGTGCCGGCTGCGGGCGGCAGGGGAGTCAGAAGGGCTTTTGTATTTCCGACCGCTATGAGGGGCAGAGCTCGCGTCGCGTGCGGCGTCGGGCGCGGGAGCGAGACGACGAATAGCACGAGCGACGCGGTGACAGAGAACGAAGCTAATAAAAATTTCATAATTCCAATCCTAAGAGACTTCATCATTCCTGTCCAATTTCTTCATGAAGAGGGTATTTCCGCGGCTCTGTTTCCATTCACCAAGATTTCACTGCAATGCCGTTACCATTACTCCAGTTCGACTTTTCGAGTGACAGTCGTATCGTCGAATCTTAACAGCTAAATATTCAAACGTATGTTGAAATCAACAACGACGCTGAAAGTGATAAGTGTGGCATCGGTCATTTCACTCGCGCTCTTCGCGCAGCTAGCGGCGGCGCAGACGTACGACGCGAACGGGAATCTCATTTCGCCGGCCTCGAATTCGGCCAATACGACAACGAATACTAGCAACAGCACGCTCACGCCGGCCACAAATGCGAGCGGGACTACCAGTAGCACCTCCGGTACGACTGGCACGACGCCCGGCGTTCCGAATACTGGTGCGGGGGGCAACGCCGCGGAGAATATGATGGTGCTCGTGGCTTCCGGTGTGGCGGCCTTGGCCGGTATCCTCTACCTTTCGCGCCGGGCTATGGTGCGAGAGTAATTTCTCAAAACGGACGCCCGCGGCGGGCGTCCGTTTTGCGTACCTTGGTCACACTCATCGTATGAAAGGAAAAATCACTTTGTTCGCGGCGGCCCTTGCGACCGTGGTCGGCAGTTCCATATTTGCGACGACGCTCGTCCATGCTTTTTTCTACGCGCCGGAAGACGAGCTGCCGGCGGCAGAGGTGAGCCGCTATATTCCCGCAGGCTCCGTTTCTCCGGACCGGAACGCCGCCAGTTCTACCGCGCCGGCCTTGCCGCTCCGGCTCTTGATACCGCATATCGGCGTTGACGCGGCGGTCCAGCATGTGGGTATCGGCAAGACGGGAAACATGGCGGTCCCGAACAATTTTACCGACGTGGGGTGGTACCGCTACGGGCCGATTCCCGGTGAGGCCGGCAGCGCTGTCATTGACGGCCATGTCGACAACGGCTTCGGCCTGCCCGGCGTGTTCAAGCACCTGAGTCAGGTAGTCGTCGGCGACGATATATATGTGGAAACGCAGGACGGCGGACGACTTCATTTCACGGTGACCGACATCGAAGCGTACCCCCACGATGCGGCGCCCACCGGTCTCATCTTTTCCCGAAACGGTCCGGCGCGCCTGGTCCTCATCACTTGCGAAGGCACGTGGGTGCCGGGAGAAAAAACCTACGACCATCGGCTGGTCATCTTCGCAATGCTCCGGTGATATAGGGTCGCCTCCGGATGTGCCGCGCAGACACGCATGCAAGAGTGCGCTCGCGCGAGGCCGGGAAAGGCGGCGGCCTCACTCATTATTCATAGTCCCTGTCCTATAGTAGGACGAACGCGGCGGAAGGTCTCCCATTCATTTTTGTACCAAGGATGACCGCCGAACATCGCGTGCAGATCATTTAATATTTTTTTATAAATAACATGACCAGATTCGATCGAATCCGCACCGTTGCCGTATACGCTATTGCCATGGCATTAGTGCTCGGCGGCTCGGTGGCGTATGGTAGTACCAAGAAAGCGCACGTGCCCTCGGGTATCAGTGACACCAAAGGCCGGCCTCTCTATGTTGAAAGCGCAGTGACGCCGGATATCAATCGCGCGGCGCCTCTGCCGTTCACGACCGTGCCAGCCGGCACGGCAACCGCCCCGAGTACGAATACGATTACGAACACGAAAATAATGACGATGAACCAGACAAGCCTTGCGCCGCAGGCGAGCACCGCCTCTCCCGGAAGTTCAACCAGTTTGGGGCCGAATCTCATTGGCAACCCTTCGCTCGAATCAGCCGATTCGAACGGTATGCCGAGCGGCTGGTTTAAGGGCGGCTACGGCACCAACACGCGGACGCTCTCGTACCCGGCGACGCCCGCCGAGGATGGCAGCCGCGCCGCGAGCGTTTCGATCACGAGTTATACGTCCGGCGACGCCAAATGGTATTTCAATTATGTGCCGGTGACGGCGGGAAATACGTACCAATTTTCTGACTGGTCGTTCGGCAACGTTTCCTCGCAGGTCGACGTGCAGTTCAAAATGAGCGATGGCACTTTCCGCTATCTTGTCATTGCGGATCCCACTCCGAGCTCGTCCTACCAACAGACCGTGGCGCAATTCGTCGTACCCTCCGGCGCCGTGTCGCTCACTGTCTTCCACCTCATCCACGCCGTAGGCACCCTGACGGTCGACAACTATTCTTTGAACGAAGTGACCACGACCGTGAGCCAGAATCTGGTGGCGAACGGCGATTTCGAGGCCGAAGGTTCCAACGGCCTGCCGGTAAATTGGAATAAGAGCGGCTGGGGTACGAACACGCGTTCATTCTCGTACCCGGTCACCGGCGTCAACGGCTCTCGGGCGGCGCAGGTCTCCATCAGCAGTTACAGTTCCGGCGACGCGGCCTGGTACTTCACGCCGCTCACCTTGAAGAACGGCATCTACACGTACTCCGACATGTATGAGTCGAACGTACCGAGCGTCGTCGAGATCCAATACCACAATGCGGACGGCAGTTACACCTACGAAGACCTTGCCTTCGCCTCGCCGGCCAGCTCGTTCACGCTCGAGACATTCGGTTTCGTCGTCCCGCGCGGTGTCCAAGACGTGACGGTCTATCACTTGATAAACGATGTCGGTACGCTCACTGTCGACAACGTGTCGGTGGAGCCCAATACCGTGACCAGCGGAGTGTTTCAGAACGGCGCGGTGACCCTCACTTTCGATAACGGCTGGCTGTCGCAGTATCAGAACGCCGTCCCCAAAATGAGCCAAGACGGTCTGAAGGGAACCTTCTACATCATTACCCATGAGCTTTCCGACTACGGGTACACCGCATTCATGAGCAAGGCGGATATTCAAAAGATGTATGCGATGGGGGAGGAGATAGGTTCTCACACGCAGACGCACCCGTATCTCACGAGCCTTTCGTATTCGCAGCAGCAGCAAGAGATAAACGGCTCGCGGCAAGACCTCTTGGCAATGAACGTCGGCCCGATCAATTCGTTCGCCTACCCGTACGGCGACTATGACCAGACGACGGTCCAGCTTGTGAAGGACGCCGGCTATACCAACGCGCGCTCGACCATCACCGGCTACACCACGCCGTACTCGGACCATTACCAATTGCCACGGCTTGTCGTCCTCAACACCACCACGCCCGCGGAGATGGAGCAGTGGATAGACGAAGCGGTCGCGGACAAAGCCTGGCTTATCATCGAATTCCACCAGGTGGACACGAGCGGCGACACCTACGCCATTACGCCGGCGAACTTCAATCCGGTCATGGATTACCTGGCGCAAAAAGGCGTGTCGGTCGTGACCATGGATACCGGCGTGCGAAGTTTGGCGCAGTAATGAACACGGCGTTCGCCGTGAAGCGCGGGGTGCGGTACAATAGTATCCATGGATATGCCGTCACCAAGTCCCGCCCCCGCCGCGCCGTCTACTGCCGCCGTCACGCCTGCGGCCGACGCGCCGAGTACCTGCGCGGTGTGCCACCAGCCCCTCTTGCCGACCTATTACTTTTGTCCCAACTGCGGTGCGAAGGTCCGCGAAGCGCCGCTTCCGACGACCGCGCTGACGGAGCTTTGGATATATGTCTTCAGCGCTATCCTGCCGCCGCTATGTTTCATCTTCGTCAGCCGCTGGCCGGGCGTGAAGTACTTCAAATCGAAAGACCCGAAAGCCCACCGTATCGGCATCATCGCCTGGGTCACAATCCTTCTTTCCACGCTCGCTACTATTTGGCTCGCGGTCATTTTTACCCAAATGGCCGTTCAGTCTTCGATCCAGAGCATTAACGCCGACATGGGGTTGTAGCGGCGTGCGGAAAGTGTCTTAGCCGAGGCGCCGGGGTTTCTCGTTTTTCGAGTCTCTCGCGTCCAGAATGTCTCCAAAAGAAAAACCCGCCTTATGGATTCTTTCGAATCAATAAGGCGGGCGTGAGGAGGTCAGCGGACTGCCAGAAGCATCATTTTGAGTTTCTCGCGGCTTTCCGCCGAAAGCCCCATATCGTCAGCGTCCATGAAGTAGACGCGGGCGACGGCGGGCGCTTTGATGATATCCTCGATCGCGACGGCGGTGGAGGGATATGCTTCGGCGAACGGGACCACCGAGCGGCTATTTCGGACCGCGAATTTATTGACGCCGCTATTGGTGACCGCCTTGAATTCGTCGACGAGCGCGATGACCGACGGGTCGTGGTCGAATGCCGCAGCGCGGGCAGTGGCGGCAAGACGGTCAGGATATTCCTCAATGCGCGCACGTTCCATGTTCTGGAACCATCTGATAAGGTACTGGCTGCCGAGCGCGCAGTCGATCGCATTTTCGAGCCAGTGGTCGCTTCCCGCAAGAAGGGCGTCGCGCGTGAGCGCACCCGTCCGATAGAGGTACCTTACGATACCTTTGCCGAGCAGACACTCGAAGAAGCGGCTGCGTGGATTATAATAGAGGTTTTTGAACATGAGCGCCCGGAGCGTGAGGAATCGCGCCAGCCGGTCACCGTTGCCGATAACGAGGAAGCCCCTCTCTATCTGTGCGCTCTCCCAGAGGTTGCAGACATGGGGATCGGTCCTGATGATGGTCTCGATCTTGTCTCGGTCGGATTCGCGGGAGCCCTTTTTCCCGCGCGCCAAGGCGAGGTAGGCCGTGGTATCGCGGGCCAGGTAGCAGCTTTTGTCGGCGAGATCGAGTAGCCGGCCGAGAGGCCCGTGGCCGAGGATAGTTTCGATGAGCTGTTCGTGGTCCACCCCGTACGATTTCTGGAAGTTTTCCCACCGTTCTCCCGTAAGTAATTCCGGATAGTGCGCGTCTTCATCAAAGGCCGGCGGGTCGATCAATTTGACCGAGTCGCCGCCCGCGGGGGTGAGGGCATCGTGGCTGATGGCCGCGGTACGGAGCGTCATTTTTTCCGATTCGGAAAGCGGGTTGTTTTCCGAGAGCAGGTTCCCGACGGCGAAGGTGTCGAGGACGTGGCAGAAGCGCGAGTGTTCGAACAGGACCGCATACGAAGATCCGGTGTCGTGGTCGATTGGGTTGATGAGAAAACTCAGCTGTTTTACCCCCGCAAGTCGGCCGAGGCGGAACACTTGTATCGCATCGTCCGCGAAACCGATGTCGGGGATGAGGTAGCCCATTCCCATGAAGGGAATGTGGGGGACGATGGCGCGGGGGTCCATGCCGTTTCCGCGCGCGTATCTCTCCCGGATGAAGCGCCGCGTGTGGGGCGGCAATTTTTGAAGCCATGGCGGTTCAAATCGCCGCGCGAGATTCACGAATGGATCTTCGAACGAGAGGATATAGCGGTGCTCCCGGTCGTTAGCGATGTCGAGCGTGATCAAGATCTTTTCGAGTGCGTTCGGTTCGCCGGATTCGATCGGCGGCAGGCGGAGAGCCGCAACAAGCTCTCGGAACCAATCCGCGCGGGGAAGCCATACCGCAAGACGGCGAAGTTCTCGACGCGAGGAAGGTTCTCCCAAAAGGTAGGCGACGTTCCCGACGATCGGTACGTCAGGGTCAGCCCGTAGCGTTCGCAAGGAATATTTCATAGTGGTCGTGTTTTTTCAAGTTTCTAGGTCTAATCGCAGACTACTAAGAGGGGATTGCCCTGTCAACGATATGGCCTGGCGAGAAGAGCTTCCCGAAGAGAGTCTTGGTGCCGCACGCGACCACAAACGGTTATATTGACAATATCAATGTTATGATATAATATGTGGCTACGTGGGGTTTCGTAAAGACAGGGAGGCGCGCCGGTTTGAGGGGCGCTCCGCTCGCTCGCGGTCACTATCATGAAAGCCAATCTTTCCATTTCAAAAAAACATTTTCAGAAGGACGGCAAATGGATCTCCCGGCCGGAGAAAA
>VFSW01008815.1_pt1 | contig 14458 bp, 12 predicted proteins | sample 5358111 | NCBI WGS metagenome assembly VFSW01 (sample SAMN11554181, study PRJNA540505) | mine drainage metagenome | isolation source: sediment from site ElyBrook_90M | place: USA: Ely Copper Mine, Vershire, VT | collected 2017 | reverse complement strand
TTGTCCACGCCGCGCTGCGCACGCTGCATCCAGTACACAATGCACTTCCCGTTTGCACTCGGAAGGCCGGCACGCCGCACCGTCACGCGGGCATCGGTACTCAGAGTATGTAGCTCATCGGCCAGAGACAAAGTCGTAGTCATATCGCTAGTCTACTCAGTCGCCGCCAGCACCCTTCACCAAAGCAAAAGATGCGGCCCGCAGGCCGCATCTCAGTAAAAACTAGTTCCTCTACCAGAGGCCCCAGGCACGACTGATATAGTCGCTCAACGTCATGGTCAGCAACACCAGAAACGTAAAGAAGCCTGCGCCAACCGTCATCTTGATCAGCTTGGACTGATACATCACATGCATGAAAAACAGGATGACGACCACGCCCTTGATACTTGCAATCGCCAGTGCAATCACGGGATTCATAATCCCAAGATCGACAAACGCCGCGCCTACCGTGACCGCAGTCAGCGTCAACAACGTTGCAAAGATGATCGTGTAGGTCATCGGAGTCACAATATGATGCTCTGCGTGCTCCGGGTTAGTCACATTGGCTGCGTCGTGGTATTCAGACATTTCTATCTCTTTTCGTGGTCAGGAAACTGCGCCGTACTAAGTTGCGCCGTACTCAGTTAAGATCCCGGATGGCGATTGATCAGGTACAGCAGCGGGAACAGGAAGATCCAGACAATATCGACAAAGTGCCAGTACAGTCCAAAGTTCTCGATCGGCGCCACATACCCCGAAGAAAATTCCCCCCGATTCGCACGCCAAGTCAGCCAGAACAACTGCCCGATTCCGATAATCATGTGCAACGCGTGCATTCCGGTCATCGCAAAGTACAGCGAGAAGAACACCTGCGTCTTCTGCGCCATGTCCGGAGCCAGCGGAGTCTCTTTCAACCCATACGCCTGGGGATTCACAAACTCAGAGACGTCGAAGTGCTCGCCCGGAATGTGGTGCTTCTCCCACTTCTCGTGATACTCCACATACTTGATTCCAAGAAACACGAAACCCAGTACCGTCGTGATGACCAGAAACAGAACCAGCAAGCCCTTTTTACGAACCTCAGCCGCCCACACACCCAGGGCCATAAAATAGCCCGAGCCAATCAGCACAGCCGTATTGATTGCGCCCAGCTTGATGCTCAACTGGTTGGAGGCCGCGACAAACGCATCGTGGTACCAGTTGCGGTACAGCAGATAGGCGAAAAACAGGCCGCCAAAAAACATGATCTCAGTCAGCAGGAACAGCCACATGCCGAACGTGCCGGCCTCGCGCTGCTGCTGCTCCGTCTCAAAGTGATGACGGTGCTGCGGAAGAGCTACATGTTCATGCTCTTCCTCGTGAGTGTGAGCATGCGATGCTACCAGCGCATTATCCAACGGTCGTCACCTCATGTTCCGTCTTGTTCGCCAACCACTCGTAGTCATACGCGTCCTGGGTCACAATCGGAATCTCAGTAAAATTCTCAGTCAACGGCGGAGACTGAATCTGCCATTCCAGACCCGTCGCCTGCCAGGGATTATTGCCGGCAATCGCGCCATACTTCAACGACCAGCCCAGATACAACACCGGCAGCAGGAAGCCAACACCCAACACCGTAGCACCAGCAGTCGACAACACGTTCAGCACCTGGAACTCCGGCGGATACGCATGATACCGGCGAGGCATGCCCAGATAGCCCAGAACGAACTGCGGCATAAACGTCAGGTTGAATCCAATAAAGCTCGTCACCGCCGACAGCTTCGAGAGCGACTCCGGATACATACGGCCAAACATCTTCGGCCACCAGAAGTGAATCCCGCCCAGGAATGCCATCAACATGCCGCCCACCATCACATAGTGGAAGTGCGCCACGATGAAGTACGTCTCAGTCAGGTGAATATCCATGCCCAGGGCGCCCAGAAACACACCCGTCATGCCGCCGATCGTGAACAGTCCGATGAATGCGAACGCATACAGCATCGGAGTCTCAAATGTGATCGACCCCTTCTGCAACGTGAACGCCCAGTTGAAGATCTTGATCGCAGAAGGTACCGCCACCAACATCGTCAACAGCGAGAACACTAGGGCCGAGTAGTTCGACACGCCCATGATGAACATGTGGTGTTCCCACACGAAGAATCCGAACAGCGCGATTGCTACAGAACTGAACGCTACTGCAGTGTATCCGAAAATCCGCTTGCGACTGAACGTGCTGATCACTTCCGAGATCACGCCCATGCCCGGCAGAATCATGATGTACACCGCAGGGTGAGAGTAGAACCAGAACAGGTGTTGGAACAGCAGCGGATCACCGCCTTTGGTCGGATCAAACACACCCAGACCCAACGTACGCTCCAACGCCACCAGCACCAGCGAGATCGCCAATACCGGCGTCCCCAGCACCATCAGAATCGAAGCCGCATAGTTCGCCCACACAAACAATGGCATCCGGAACCACGTCATACCCGGCGCACGCATCCGGTGGATGGTTACGATAAAGTTCAAGCCAGTAAAGATCGAAGCGAAGCCCGCAATAAAGATACCCGTCGCAGCGGTCACAACGTTTGTATTCAGATAGTGCGTCGACAACGGAGTCGTAAACGTCCAGCCCGTATCCACACCACCCGTGACCAGCGCGGTCAGCGTCAACACACCGCCAGCCATAAACAGATACCAGCTCAGCAGGTTGATCTTCGGGAACGCCAGATCCTTCGCGCCAATCATGATCGGGATCAGGAAGTTACCCAGAGTTGCCGGTACCGATGGCACCAGAAACAGGAAGATCATGATAATGCCGTGCAAAGAGAACAGCTTGTTGTACGTGTCCGAAGCCACCAGATCCGGCTGAGGAGTCAGCAACTCCAAACGGATCAATCCTGCAAAGATGCCGCCCAGAAAAAAGAAGAAGGTAATCGAGATCAGGTACAGAATCGCGATCCGCTTGTGGTCGCCGGTAAACAACCAGCTCAGCAAACCATGCTCATTATTCAGATAGTCGCGCTTCGGCATCGTAGCCGTGCGCTGATCCGGCAGGTTCACAATCGTTGAAGTAGTTGCACTCATGGCTTCACCATCCCCGGCGTTGTCGGCGCCACTTTATCAGACTGCGATGTGGTCAGCGTCTGCTGCACACGGTAGTTGTTATCTAACGTCTTGATGTACTCCACCAGATCGATCAATCCATCTTCACTGACCTGGCCTTGATAGGTCGGCATGATCGGCGCATACCCTGCCGTCACATGCTGCGAAGGATTCAGAATCGCATCCCGTAGATACGCATCGTTCACCAGCACCTGCGAACCGTTCGCCAACTGCAGCTTGGATCCATACACTCCAGCCAGGTTGGGCCCACGAGCAGCAGCGTTGCCGGAGTGGCACGAGTTACAACCCATGCTTGCGAACAGCCGCTCCCCGTTCTGTGCCAGCGACATGCCGCTGGTCGACTGCTTCGTCCAGCTCTCATAATCCTCAGGCGACATCGCGACAATATCGCCGATCATGGCCGAGTGGGCTGTACCGCAATACTGCGTGCAGAACAGGTGATACGTCCCGGCGTCGGTCGCCTCAAACCACACGGTTGAGTACCGTCCCGGAATCACTTCCCGCTTCACCCGGAAATCAGGAATGGAAAAGCTGTGGAACACGTCCTGCGAGATCATCGTCAACTGCACCGGCCGGCCAATCGGAACATGCAGCGCATTGATCTCATGCTGCCCACCCGGATGCTCCGCCTTCCACATCCACTGCTTGCCCACGATGTAAATGTTCATCGAGTTCGTTGGTGGCGTGTAAATACGGAAGTACAGCAACGCGCCCCACACAAACGTCACCAGAAACAACGCCAACGGAATAATCGTCCAGGTTGCCTCCAGCAGGGTCGAGCCTTCCACCTGCGTGGCCACGGGATTCCGAGCCGCACGATAACGAATCGAGAAGCCAAACACCAGCGCCCCTACCAGCACAACACCAATCAGCGTGATCAGCAGCAGGAAGAAGTAAAGCGCGTCAGTGTAGGGAGCAATGGTCGACGCCTCGCTCGGGAAGAGCGCTGAAGCGTGGAGCCATTTCACCAAAAATTGCCACAGTACTGGACTGATATGCATCGTTACCCTTTATCCGTTCTCTTTCTTCGTCAGGTCGTGGTCGCGTCCTAACTTCATGTCGCGACGAAACATCAGAAACATAAATCCACCCAGGCCGGCCACCGTCACCATTCCGCCCAGCTGAACGACACGCGCAACAATCAACGAGTGTTTATTCGTCTCCGGATCATAGTGGTAGCAGTACGTCAAAATATTCGCTACCGGCGAACCGATCTTGTTGCCTGAGGCCTCAATCAACCCCAACAGCATGTCCTTCGGCGAGTACTCCACGCCCAGGTAATACTGCGCCAACCGGCCATTCGTCGTGACCAGTTCAATCGAGCTGGCATGAGCAAACTGGGTCAACTTCCCATCCGGTCCCGGAACCCGCACATATCCAAACCCAATCGCATCCGTGACCGCATCAATGGAAGGAGTCTGGCCCGTCAGAAAATGCCAGCCAGCCGCACTCTCAGGTCGCCCATAACGCTTCACATAAAAACTCTTCTTCTTCGCCGCCAGCTCCGGTGTGTCACTCGGATCGATGCTGATCACAATCACATCGAAGTCTTTGCCCGGCTGCAACTTCACCATCTCCAGAGCCGAGGTCAGCCCATCCAACTCCTCCGAGCACAGCATCGGACAGTTGAAGTACACCAGCGAAACCACTGCGGGCCGCTTCCCAAAGTAGTCGCCCAGTACGACCGGCTTGCCCGTATCATCCACAAATGCCGCATTCATCGGCAGTTGCTGATTCAAGTGCTGAGCCACACCAACCTTTTGCAACACACGCGGCAATTGATCGCCCGTGTTCTCGCCCGACTGCTTGTCCGCATAACCGGAGACCTGACCGAACACAGGCGCACTCAGCAGAACGCAGCCAACTACCGCTGCGACCCACCTCGCTCGAATTGTCAGCCTGCTCGTCATGCGTTCTCCCTGCTTCTATCTTATTGCGTCCAGCCCTGCTGACTACTTGATTGGCGTCACTGCAGCGTGGGTTCCCGCTTCCGCTTTGCTGTAATTCATCTTCTGCGCCCGGGCTTCCATCACGTCAAGTTCGTATCCCGTACGGGCAAACCCAGTCGTCAACGGTGCTGCTACCACCGGCTTCACATCGCCGGCCATCTCCACCGTCGCTGTTGCCGCCTGAGCATTCACCGGAAGGCCACGCTGCGCAATCAACTCCATCGCGCGCGAGATAGGAATCCGGATGGTGCCACTCTGGCCCGGGACTTCGCTGTAGTGATCCAGCAGCAGATCCTCGCGCGAATGCAAATCCGCCGTTGCCTGGTTGCCATCGTCGATATCCAGCCGAGGCGTTGGGAACGTCTCCGTCACCTGTTGCAGTTGCTTCTGCTGAATCTCAGGATTGCTGGCCAGATTCTGGCGCTGCGCTCCAGGCGCGGCCACACCCGGCAACTGTGCCTGCTGGTTCCACTTGTTCGACGGTCCATCCTGCTTTTCGAATGCGCTATTGATCACGCGACCCATTACAAAGCAAAAGCCGAAGAACACGACCAGGAAGCCCATCAAGCCAGCCAGAAATACGATAACGCCGCTGACGTTGACGTCGCTCGTCTCATACCCGGGATGCTCCGAATCCGGAACCTCGGAGTGGCCTGCGTGTTGATTCAATTCATCGTTAGTGGGCATGTTCAGGCTCCAGAATCTCCTCAAGATGAGGATCGTTCACATTGACCAGAGGACGCGCCTTCAGTTGCGTCAGGTAATAAGCTCCCCACAACGCCATCACCGTAACTGGAACCGTGATGTACGCCAGGATGCCAATATTGTCATGGATGTGCAGGTTTCCAGCCGCATCCTTGAAGTTCGGCTCGATCAGCCAGAACATATCCACGCAGCGGGCAAAGATCATCCAGCTTGTCAGCCATACCATCTTCGTCTTGTTGCGCTTCAGATCGCGCGACAGCAGCAGCGAGAACGGAATCAACCAATGGAAGATAAAGTCCGCCGTACACACGTACCACCAGCCGCCGTGGATGCGGTTCAGATACCAGGGAATCTCGTCCGGCACGTTCCCCGACCAGATGATCAGGAACTCGGCGAACGTGAGATAGATGTTCAACATCACGAAGGCAAAGATGAACTTGCCCAGATCGTGCTGTTCCGTCGTCCGTAGCAAGGTCTTCATCGGCTCAAACCGCGACAGCAGAATCACGCTCAGAATTCCAAGCGCCAACACCGCATAGCCCTGTCCTACTAGGAACTGCAAACCCCAGATCGACGAGTACCAAGTCACATCCAGCGACTTGATCCAGATGATCGCGCCGTCCGTCAGCAGGACCACATAGATAAAAATGCCAATACCGCTGAGGTTTTCAAACTTGATCCGCCACTTGTCAAAGCTCGCCTGGCTGCCTGCCGTCGGGTCAGCATCACGCTGCATCGACCACTTGTTCAACAATTTAGCAATCAGCAACAGCACCCCGAAGATGATCGCGCTCTGAACAGATACAGCAGTCGGGCTCAACATCGCTCGCTTGGCGTTCGCCGTCATCGCCTGTTCCGCGGTAATCGCATGAGCCGACAGCGCTTGGGCCGTTGCCGCAGCCGTCGGATACAGAGCCCACTGGTACAGGTGCTTCATCAGGAAGAGGATTGGCAGCAACATCACGCCCACCAGCCACAGCGTCCGCGTCATAGCCTCCAGCGGACGACGCAGCAACAGGCCCCACTTACCGCCCGAAACATACTGCAGCATCAGCAGAACCAGACCACCTCCGGCAAAGCCGAAGCAGGTCATATAGCCCATGAGATAGGCACGCAATATGTGGTTCTTGCCCTCGTGGCTAAAGCCAAACGGAATCGTCAGCACCGCAAACAGTGCCGCAACGATCAGTAACCGCGTCCGCCAGATGTCGACGACCTCTGGTGCGCCCAAAGTGGCTGGCAGCGTGCGAGATGCGTGAGCCACACTTCCGTGATGCCCGTCTGCTGCGCCGTGATGTTCGTGTCCTGATGACATGCTGTTCAAGCCTTCGTTCGGAAGCTTCCGATGTTATTGCTTTGCTGTGCTGGTTCCGGTTGTTGTAACTGCAGACTTTGCTGGTTTCGACGATTCAGATGCTGCTGGCGCGCCCATCGCTCCACTCTGCTGCGTCGGCAGAATATATGGCTGGCCGTCCGGCGTTCCATGGACCGCAGTTCCCGGCAGTGTCCACTCGTCGGCAAACGATGCCGGCAAGCCCTCGCTCTCGGCAATGCTGCTCAACGGTTCCACATGCGCTCCCGCAGCCACATCCGCCTGCGTCGCCTTCTGGCTCAACTGCAGCGCCTTGATGTATGCCACCACCGCCCAACGATCGGCTGGCGTCAGTTGTGCCGAGTAATCTGGCATCGCGCCGTAACCATTCGAAATCACGTTGAAGAAGTGGCCCAACGGCGCTGCTTCCAGCCGTGCGGTATGAAAGTTGCCCGCCGGTGCATAGCCCCGCTGCACAATCATGCCCACACCATTGCCCACGCGAGAGTGGCATGGCGTGCAGTACACGTTGTACCGCTCCTGCCCCTTTGCCAACACCTGCAAGGTCACCGGGAAAGGCATCCCTTCGCCTTCTTTACCCGCGATAAAGCCCGTGTAAAAGTACGAATCCTGATGCAGTTGGTTACGTGCCACCGTGTTCTCCACCTGCGGACGGACCGACCGTCCATCGGCATAGAAGTCCGTGCCGCGCTGTGGGTAGAACTTCGGCTGATTATGCATGTCCTGCCGGCAGCCTGCCAGCAGACTCATCGCCCCTACGGCGACGATCGCAGCGAATTTGCTCTGACTTGGCACGCGACGTCCTGCTCCCTGTGCTGTGATTCCTGCGCTCATCATTAGTGGTCTACCTCTACTACCGAAACTGCCGGAAACTGCTCCAGAAACTTCCGCGTTTCAGTCAGAGAAAACTGTGGGTCCACTGCCTCCAGGCAGAGGAAGAACTTATCCGTCGTCGCACCATTGCGAAAGTTCGGCGCATTGAAGACCGGGTGGTACAACTGTGGCATTCCATTCAGCGCAATCATGCCAAACGCCGCCGACAGGCCAGCAAACAGAATCGTCCACTCGTACGCCGGAATAATAAACGCAGGCCACGAGAACAACGGCCGACCGGCAATATTCAGTGGATACGCCCAGACGTTGATCCAGGTCTCCATCAGGTACGCCGTCGTCACGCCCATCAATCCACCTAGCAAACAAACCAGAGGAACCCGCGTCGTGTGGAAGTGCAATGCCTCCGCCGCTTCTTCGACCGGGTACGGGGTGTAGCACTCCATCCGGCGATAGCCTGCGTGACGCGCTGCCTCCGTAGCCTCGACCAGCTCAGTCGGCGTATTGAACTCCGCAAGTAAACCGTAAATTCCCTCACGTGGCGGCATTAGACTCTCTCCTCAACGACTGACGCAGCGTCCGATCCACCGCGCTTGACCTTGGTCTGCGGCAGCATCATACGAATCTCGGACATCGGAATCATGGGTAGGAAGCGGACAAACAGGAAGAACAGGAACGTAAACAGACCCATAGTTCCTACATAAATCATGTAGTCCCACTTAGTAGCGCGATACGTACCCCAGCTGGACGGCAGATAATCGCGGTACAAACTGGTCACAACGATCACGAACCGCTCAAACCACATACCCGTGTTCACAATCAGCGACAGGATAAACAGATACGTCACGTTCACCCGCAGCTTGCGCGACCACAACGACGTCAGAGGAATCGCGATGTTCGTCAGAATCAGGATCCAGTACGCCCAGCCCATCGGCCCGAACATACGGTTCCACATCATGAAGAACTCCCAGTGGCTGGCCGAGTACCACGACATAAACACTTCCATGCCGTAGCCATACGCCACAATCCCACCCGTACCCAGCATCACCTTGGCCATGTTATCCAGGTGGCGCAACGTCACCATGTCTTCCAGGTGATAGAACTTGCGGATCGGAATCGCCAGCGTCAGCACCATCGCAAAGCCGGAGTAGATCGCGCCAGCAACGAAGTACGGCGGAAAGATCGTCGTGTGCCATCCAGCCAGAGCCGCCACCGCAAAGTCGAAGCTGATGACCGTGTGCACCGACAGCACCAGTGGAGTCGAAAGACCCGCCAGCAGCAGCGAAGCCGACTCATACCGGATCCAGTGCCGCGTCGAACCGCGCCAGCCCAACGACAGCAGGCCGTACATATACTTGGCAAACGGCATCGTCGCACGGTCACGCAGCGTGCCGAAGTCCGGAATCATACCTACATACCAGAACACGATCGAGATCGTTGCGTACGTCGATACCGCAAACACGTCCCACGCCAGTGGGCTGCGGAACTGCGGCCAGACGTTCATCGTGTTCGGATACGGAAACAGCCAGTACGCCAGCCACGGACGGCCTACGTGGATCAGCGGAAACGTACCCGCGCAGACCACGGCAAAGATCGTCATCGCCTCGGCAAACCGGTTGATTGAGTTGCGCCACGTCTGTTTGAACAGCAGCAGAATCGCAGAGATCAACGTGCCTGCGTGGCCAATACCGATCCACCATACAAAGTTGATGATCGCGAAGCCCCAGGCGCCCGGAATCGTAACGCCCCAGATTCCTACGCCCTTCAGAAACAGCCAGGTGCAGCCGATCACCACGCCGGTCGCTACCGCCCCACCCAGCATCAGGCCAAAGAACCAGCCCAGTGGAGTGTTCGACGTCAGCACGATCCCAGCAATCTTCTGCGTGACCGACTTGAAGTTATGACCGGGAGCGATCACGGCATACTCGCCGGTACGCGGATCGATCATCGGATCATTCAATGGAACTTTGGTCGCCATTATGCCAGCTCCGGATTGGGATTGATGACACCGGCCGTGTACGTCGTGCGCGGGCGGAAGTTGAGGTCTGCCAGCACCGGGTAGTCGCGCTCCTCAGCCTTGCGCTTCGCCACTTTGCTCGCCTTGTCGTTGATGTTGCCAAATACAATCGCGTTCGTCGGGCATGCCTGCTGGCAGGCCGTCACAATTTCGCCATCGCGAATCGCACGGTTTTCCTTATCGGCCGTAATCTTGGCCGACTCGATCCGCTGCACGCAGTAGCTGCACTTCTCCATCACACCGCGCGAACGTACCGTCACATCCGGATTGCGCATGAACTTCAAGCTCTCCGTGTCGTAGTCCGAGTACAGCAGGAAGTTGAACCGGCGAACCTTATACGGGCAGTTGTTCGAGCAGTACCTGGTTCCAACGCAACGGTTGTACACCATCGTGTTCAGACCCTCAGGCGTATGCACCGTCGCACCAACTGGGCAAACCTGCTCGCAACCCGCGTTCTCGCAGTGCTGGCACGCCATCGGCTGGAAGTGCGCCTTCGGTGCATCCAGATCGCCCTCGAAGTACGTATCGATCCTCAGCCACTGCATATTGCGGCCAACCTTCACCTGCTCGCGGCCAACCACCGGAATATTGTTCTCCGCGTAGCAGCTTACGATGCAGGCATTGCAGCCAATGCAGCTGTTCAGGTCGATCGACATGCCCCAGGCATTCTGCATCTGCAACGACGACGCATCCTGCTTCTCGTAGTTCCACGCATCCGGAAAGAAGCTCTCGTCCTTCTTCGGCGTCTCACCCTGCGGGCCGTAGCCAACCTTGTTCACCAGCGTCCCGCTCGCACCGTCATGGGCAAAGTCAGGATTCTTCTTTACTTCTTCCAGCGTCGCGTACCGGATGATCGACCGTTCCATCGCCTCATGTCCTGCCAGCGAGTACGTGCCTTCCTTATCCGACAGCGGCTTCTCCAGATCATGCTGGGCAAATGCGCCGCGATGCTCGATGTTATGTACCTTCGTCACGCACAGGTCGTAGGTGCCATCCAGCTTGGTAATCTTGGCGCCGTCTGCATACAACGGGCTGTCCGCGGTCCGCAGCGTGTAGGCGTTGAAGCCCACGCCCGCACCCACACGACCTGCCTCAACCCGGCGGCCATGCCCCAGGTACACCGTAATCACGTTGTCAGGATGACCCGGAACCACCAGCACCGGGACCACCACCTTACGGCCATTCAGCTCAATCTCAGCCTTGCCGTTCTCATCCAGCTTCAACGTCTCCTGCGTCCGGAAGCTCATCAGCGCGGCGTTGTCCCAGCTCAGGCTCGTCACCTGCTTGGGCAACTCCTGCAGCCAGCCCACGTTCGCAAACCGTCCGTCATACAGCGAAGGATCAGGCCGGAACGCGATCTCGAGACCGCCTGTAGTTGCTGGGACCACAGCCGTCATCGCCTTCGGAGTACCAACCGCCTTCGGAGCAAATGCCGTACCCTCGACCCAGCCATCGTGCAGCGCCTTGCGCCAGCCCGTGGCAAAGTCTCCCGTAATGTACGTCTTCGCTGTCGCCTGTACCGCGTCGTACGCCGACTTCTGCGGATCGTCCAGCAGCGTCTGCAACACGTCATGCGACGACTTGCCGCCATACAGCGGATCGATCATCGGCTGAATAATCGAGATCGTACCGTCATAGGCCCGAGCATCCGACCAGCTCTCCAGGTAATGCGTCTTGTTGATGTGCCAGGTGCACAGCGAACCCGTCTCATCCAGATGCGTACCCAGGTGTGCCGTCACCGGAACCTTGTCGAACGCAGCCGCAAACTCCAGGTCAGCCGGAGCGGTGTACATCGGGTTCACACCCAGTATCACCAGCCACTGCACCTTGCCCGCGTTCATGTCGGCGACCAGCGCCTTCAGGTCCGCAGTCTGCTCCGACGGCATCGGGTTCACCGTCTCGGTGTACACCACCGTCTTACCCACGTTGCCCAGCGAACTGTTCAACGCATACGCTGCGGCATGGACAGCGGGCGAAGCCTGCTCGCCCGGAATCACCACACACTTGCCGCCATTCTTCTTCAGATCAGCCTGCAGTGCCGTCAAAAACTTCTGTGCATCCGGATTCGACAGCGTCACACTCGAGCCGTTCGCCAGCGCGGTCGCAAACTGAGCAATCTCGCTCGGCTTCAAGCCCAGGCGATGCTCAGCCTTGAACCCGGTCACCGTCGGCATGCTCTCGACCACATACAGCCGGTTCATCCCCTTGCCCGCTTCGTACCGGTGCCCTTCGGAGTACGCAGCCGCCAGCGGCAGGAAACCCGGATGCCCGATCCCGCCCAGGAAATCCGCATCCAGCGAGACGATGACATCCGCCTCCTCCAACTTGTACTGTGCATCCACATAGCTGCCAAACGCAGCCTTCGACGCCGCACGCGAGGAGTCCTGATTCACCGGCTCCCACTGCACCAGCTTCGCCTGCGGATAAGCCGCCTGCACCTGCTTCCACTGCGCCGCCAGCGTCGGCGACGTAATCGTCTCGCTCAGGAAGTACACGCCCTGGCCACCGGAGGTCTTCTTCACTGCGGTCGCAAACGCGCTCTGGAACTTGCCCCAATCCGAGTTCTGACCGCGATAGATCACATGCTGCGAACGGTCTGGATCGTACATATCCAGCAGCGTCGCCTGCGTCATCGCATCGCTCTTACCCTTCGCCATCGGATGCTCAGGATTGCCGTCCACCTTGATCGGGCGGAACGCATCCGACTTCACCAGCACCGGGATCGCACCCGTCGGGAATGGATACGCCGTCGCAAAGTACATCGGCTTGCCCAGCACCAGGTCTTCCGGCTGCTTGATGTACGGATAGATCGGCTCGTCCGGCTGCTTCGTACAACCCGCCAGCCCAGCCAGCGCCAGCGACGCGCCCATTACCTTCAGAAAGCCGCGGCGGCTGACCGCATCGACCCACTCACCTGAACCGCCCATCGACTGCCGCGGAAACTCCTCCGCCATCAGCTCATGGAACTCCGGCGTGTCCGCCAGCTCATCCAGGTTCTTCCAGAAACGCTTGCCCGTCTGGCCGTCCAGCTTCGCCTGAACCTGTGCCAGCGTCAGCTTTGCCTTGGCTATCTGGGTAACCACTACGGGTTGTCCTGCCTGCGCCTTCGTGTCGGCCATCGTATCGTCTGTTCCAGTCCCCATCAAATTGTTGCCTGTCGTAGCGTTGCCAATCGTCTTCATCGGTGACACGTCTCGCAGCTCGAGAGTTCATTCGGCGTACGAATGTGATACTGCGCGGTCAGATACTTGCCCAGCTCAGCCTGGCTCGTGAACTTCTGGTAGCTCGCAGGAATCGCAACTCCCATCAGCGGCCCCAGGTCAGCACTCTCCGTGCGCCCCGGTCCGTGCGGTCCATTCTCCAACATCGCTACCTCAGGTCCATTCGCACCCGGGTTGGTCGTCGTGCAGCTTACATTCTGGGCCGTCGCCCCGCCCTTTACCGTGCTCGAACACCACACCGGCTTATCGGTCGAAGGACCAGCCCACGACATGTTGTAGATCTCACTCACCGGACGCAGATTCACACCAGGATTGCGATGGCAGTTCAAGCACCACTCCATCTGCAGCGTGTTCTGCTGATACATCAGCGGCATCTCGTCCACACGTCCATGGCAGCTCGCGCAACCAATGCCTTTATTCACATGGATATCGTGGTTGAAGTACACATAGTCCGGCAGGTCATGCACCCGGATCCACTGGATCGATGCACCTGTCGCCCAGCTCTGCCGTACCGGCTCCAACAGCGCAGCATTCGTCCAGATCTGCGCGTGGCAGTTGATACAAGTCTTGGTCGGAGGGATGCCCGCATACGCGGCCTTCTCCACCTGCGTGTGGCAGTACTGGCATTGCAGCCCCAGACCCTCAACGTGGTGTTTATGGCTGAACGGTACCGGCTGGTCCGGTCGCTGGCCCTGCCGCGTCACCCAAGGCGAACGTTGCAACTGGTCCAGCGCTACCCCGAGCGAGATGACGATCAAGCCAGTCAATACCAGGCTGAATCGGACCAACGCGTTCGAACTGCGGTCAAAAACTTGCGCCATGAGTGCTTTCCTGCTTCCCCTGCGTTACTTAGCTACAGAGAGGTCGAGAAGTTGCCGTCAATCGGTTCCGCACCGTACAACTGCCTGATACCCGATCATCCAGCGGTTCACTTGTTGAAGACGCGTCACTTGGATGCGCCCGGAGTAAAAAGTACTCCACGAAATTCTGAGTATAGCAGTGGAAAAAGGGAAAAATAGTGGCCGTCCGAATACCGAAAATATTTTTCATCGCCAGTTTATTTTTTTTCTCAGTGACGACCATCACACCAAACACTACATCTCGTATGACATGCTCTATTCTCGGGCAAATTCACACAAAATAGCTGATAACCAACTCTTCCCGGAATGGATTCCGCCAACGTATCTCAACCGCTAACCCAGACCGCTTCAGTCGTAGTTCCAACCCCGAACTCCGCTTCCCAGCCACTCCAAAATCCCCCGAATACTACACCCCCATCTCCCCCACTGACCACCCCGCTGCGGTACCCTCATCTCCATGC
>VFSW01008814.1_pt1 | contig 14460 bp, 12 predicted proteins | sample 5358111 | NCBI WGS metagenome assembly VFSW01 (sample SAMN11554181, study PRJNA540505) | mine drainage metagenome | isolation source: sediment from site ElyBrook_90M | place: USA: Ely Copper Mine, Vershire, VT | collected 2017 | reverse complement strand
AATTCCATGGCACACGGCGAGCTTCCGTGACTGTGCGGAACCATATTTTTATAGACCCCGTTCTCGGATTTCACTCCGGCGCATTGGCACTTCCGGTGCCACAGCTTCAACGGATTCCGCTGCTTCAGACGCTCGTAGTGGCGGCAATTGGAACAGAGATGCGGAATCGGCAGGTCGAACTTCCGATAGAATGCGAGTTCGGCGGGCGTGATTTTGAACGCCGTCGCGCATTGGTCGTTGCATTTGCCTTCGTGGGCACAACCGATCGTTTCGTTGAGAATGGAGTCTTTTATCTCGCCGATGGTATCCGGGAGATCCGAGGATTTCACCGTTATGCCGTACTGCTTCTCGATCGACTCGTGCCATTTGTATCCCTTTTTAAGAGCTTCCTCCCTGCTCAGGGGATGCAATTCCGCCGCGACGGTCTCATTGTAAGAAAAAGGAGAGATCTCCGCGGGAAAGAATTCGCCGTAGCCGTGCTTCCGCCCTCCCCGGTCGACGTAGAGCATCTCATCCATATGTTTCTTGATCTTCGTCCTGAGCTCGTCGAAGGATTCTTTGTCGTACTGCTTATTGAAAATACAATACTGCTTGTTCCGAAGGCCGATGCACCCGAAAAGATCGGATGAATCGTGGCAGTTATACGAATACGAGACGTCTCGGCATGAACGGACGAAACGGGAATACCAAATGCCGTTCCCCGGGTATACGGTCGAGGAATCGACGACCCGCTCAGAATTGAGCCCTGAATGATCGCAGTCAAAGCAATCCTTTACCTTCGAGTAAATGAGCCAGAGATAGCCGGAATCCTCGGCTCCTTCGAAAACCTCGAACGATCGCCGGCAGTTCTTGGCACCTTCGAGATTGTCCCCGCTCGAATTCACGCTCCGGAGCACGCGGGCGAATCGCCGGGGGTACTTCAGGGATTCCAAGCGATACTTTTCTTTCGCTTCGGAAACCGCCCGGTACCCTTTCGGCGCGAGCGTTTTCATCTTTTCCTCGTATTCCTCTTTTGCATATTGGACATGCCCGATGCAATACGACTTGTTGTTCAAATTCGTGCACCCGAAGCAGTCGTGGCAGTTCTTGCAGTTGAAGAGGAATGCGCTGTCGTAGCACCCTTCCGAGTAGCGGCTCCAGAAAAGCCGGCTTGAGGAAATGCAATCCACCGTCTCATAATTGAATTCCCCTTTCGACACCCAATAGCAATCCATGCACTCTTTGCTGTTGAAGATGAACGCCGAGTAGAGCGTGTTCTCGTTGAAATCGCCGCCGATCACGAGGTAGCAATCCTTATTTCCCTCCGTGATGCTGCAGTATTCGCTCCGCACGCCCCGCTGGTTCATGAGCGCCACATCCGGCACTTCTTTCCACAGTTCGCGGAGCTGCTCGAAAAAAGGCCGGGAAAAATCATATTCGCGGCCGAAGGCCATCGGGTCCCAGCCGTCACTCCACCAGAATTCCTGATCGTACACCCGCTGCGGATTGTCGGGCGAAAACAAGCAGAGCATCGTTTCGTTATGCCCCGGCGCGTCGCATTTCCTCCAATAAAGGATGCGCTCGTTGCGATAGGTCATCCGGCGCTCGAGCCGGCATTCGGGACAGAAAGTCGGCGGCGGAACCTGCATTTTTTCGTAGAAGGAGAAATCCTCCGGCTCGATCACAAATTCCTTTTTGCAGTTCTGACAGGTCCTTGATTCGGAAGTCATATATTTATCTTACAATCGGGTTCCAGTTTAGGCGAGCGGGGCACCGGGAGGCGCCCCGCCCGCACCGGGAGGCGGCTCGGGAGAGAGTGCTCGGCGACCCCGATGCTCACGCCGTTAATTCACTGTAACACTTTCTGCAAAGAACACCCGCAATGTCATGATTCGCGATCGATGTCATGAATTCAGCACCACACTTCGAACAAACCCTCTTCTCCATTTTCAGATTATTGACCCAGATGTTTATCTTTTCGTTGATGCGGCAGAATGGGCACTCGCGGGGCAAGGGATAGCTCATTTTCCGTAAGAATTCCAACTCGTCCCTCGTTAGGCGGAATCCTCTGCCGCATTTCGCACAGCCGATAATTTCGTCCAAAATTGAATCTGGCGCGTCTTTGATATTGTCCGGCAGATCGATTGCTTTTTTCGTCACCTCGTATTCCCTCTTCTCGAAAGTACGCCACCCATAACCTTCGGTACGTACTTCGTTTTCGGTCATCGGGAAAAAGTTTTGAGCCAAGGTCTCGTTATATGCAAAGGTGCTCATTTCTATCGGAAAAAACTCGCCGTACCGGTATATTCTGCCTTTTGCATCGACATACGGCACATCCATCATGTGCTGCCGTATCTTCGGAACCAATGCCGCATACTCCTCGGGCGAATACTGTTTGTTCAAGACGCAATACTGACCTTTTTTAAGCGAAATGGATCCGAAAACGTGCGCTCCGCCATAAATGAGAAATGAATATTCGGAATCAACCAAATTCAAACCTGAGCCGTAATTGAATTTCACCTCACTCGCATTTTCCCCCACATTCGGCGAATCGTATGAAAGTGTGAGATTATTCCCCCAGCTCGTGATGTCATAGCAATCCTTCGTTCCCGGAAGATACAACATAGCAAGGTATTTGGAATTTTCGGCGCCTAAAACTTCGTAACACTCTTTGCAATTCCTCGATTGGAACACATTATTCCCCGTGCAATTTTCGGTGAATTCATCAAAAACGGGTTTCGGAGGGAATTTTTTCCAGTGCTCTTCGGCCAATGACTGAATTTCCCGGTACTGCTTGTATGATCCGAGGTCCCACTTTTTGATCTCCTTGAAGTACTCTTCTTTCGAGTATGGCTTGTTGAAAATATAGTACTTCTTATTCCTTAAGTTGATCGAAGCGAAACAGTTTTGGCATCCCCACGAGTATTTCAAAAAATGCGAATCGATCGATTCCGTCACTTGTCCTCGGAGACCGGCGCATCGGTTGCACCGATACGTATGCATCGAGTCGTAGCAAAGCTCCGAATTCATGATGAGCGAACAATCAAAAACCGATTTACTGTTCGTTGCATAGAACCCGTACGCGGAATCTTCATCGAAATCGGCATGGAAGAGCATATAGACGTTCTTGTTGTTGCCGCTCAGGTGCGAATAAGGCGAGGTCTTCAAGGTCATGAAGTCGGTCGAAAGTGCCGGAAGCGGCGCGTCGCGCAGAAGATCCTTGAATTGCTCGAAGAAGGGCCGGGAAAAATCATAGCTGCGGCCGTAATCCCGAGGATCCCATTTGTCACTGAACCAGCAAGGTACGCAAAAAACCCGATACGGCGCATCGGGTGCATAAACGGAAATCGTATCCTTGCCGCACAGATCGCACTTCCGCTTGTACAAATTGATGACGTTCATAAACGCCAAGCGCCGCTTTTTGCGGCACTCGGGACAAAACGTCGGCGGCGGAACTTTTACCTTTTCGTAAAAAGCGAAATCTTCAGGATCGATAGCGAAATCTCGATGACAACTTTGGCAGATACGCTTTTCGGAAGACATACCTTGTGTCACTCCGCATCATCACCTTCCTCTTCCACAGTTACATGATTCTCAGTAAGGAGCCCTGATTCCTTCAATTTCTTTTGCTGCATTTTGAAAATCCTCTTGCATCGGGCGGTCAAAATCAAACCCCTCACGATTTTGTACGCGAGGAAAATAACGACCAACCCTATTACGATGTACCAGAAAATGCCCATCGTGAGAGTATTATATCACAAATCTGATGAAAAATCAAGATTCTTCTTCTTATCCCACGACCGTCGTCATCCATTCCTTGTATGCCCGATTCACGCGCCGTACGTCAACCGCGGCGACGATCGGCGTCGAATAGGAATGGTTTTGCTGAATGAGATCCTCGACGTCTTGCACCTTCGATTCGTTGGTTTTAATGAGAAGCGCATACTCATTTTCGCACTTCATTTTCCCCTCCCAGGTATAGCACGATTCGATCGGCCACGCATTGACGCACGCAGCGATCTTCCGCTCAACAATGAGCTTCGAGAGTTTTCTGGCTTCCTCAACATTTTGACACGTCGAATAAATGAAAACCATACTTCAACTATTTACTTTTTACTCGACCTTTAGACCAATGGCTCCGGAGTTTGATTGTCTTCCGCTGGCTTTCCCGTGATGGCCGCTTTTTCCTGCGCGCTCCGCCAAATGCCGGCCTCTTCTTCTGCGATGAGGTGCTTCGCGGCATCGGCCGAAATGGAATATTTTTCGCGGGATCGCTTGATGATCTCGTCCTTGAACGAGGAGTGGGTCGGCGGCAAGACTTTGAGCGTCTCCGCGGAGAACGGATCATACGTTTCGCCGTCGATCGTCATTTTGATGTAGATCTGCCCCATGCCGAGGTTGATCATGTCCTTCACGTCGAAGACGGGCGCCATTTCCGGCTTCAGTTTTACGGCGTCTTCGCCGCCGACGCGGAAAATGATGATAGTTCCCGTGTTTCCCAAAACCGCGGCCTGCACTTTTGGTAAGAGCTGGCCGACGTATTGGTGCGCGACGGTGAGGCAGAGACCGTATTTCCTCGCTTCGGAAAGCAAGTTTTCAAAGGTGTCGGTCACGAGGTTTTGGAACTCGTCGACGTAGAGATAAAAATCGTTCCGCTTGGCCTGCGGGAGTACCGCACGCGCCATGCCCGCTTGCTTGATCTTCGTGATGAACATCGAGCCGAAGAAGCTCGAGTTTTCTTCTCCGATCTTCCCCTTGGAAAGGTTGATGAGAATGATCTTTTTTTCGTTCATCAGTTTCTCAAGATCGATCTTGTTCTCTTTTTGGCCAAAGATGTTCCGGAGCATGGGGTTCGACAGGAACTGGCCGAGTTTATTCACCAGAGGGATGATGGCTTCCGTATCGAACTTTTCCGACCAGTCGGCGAACTCGATTGCCCAAAAGCGCTTCACCATGTCGTCTTCGATGTACTCGACCACCTTTTGCCGGTAGTTCCGGTCGGAGAGCATGGAGATCATGCCGCGCATGGTGGCATGCGGGTAGTCGAGGAGCGCGAGGCAGGTGAACCGGAACACGTGCTCCAAGCGCGGCGTCCAGTTGGCGCCGAACTGCTTCTCCATGACTTCGATCAAGCCCTGCGTCAGCTGGTGCTTGAATGAGGGGTCGATGTTCGCGAGCGGATTGAACGAGGCTGGGTATTCGATATCCGAAGGGTCGATGATGCACACGTCATCGATGCGGCTCTCCGGGATGGACGGGAGGATGTCGTCGATCGTGTCGCCGTGCGGATCGATGAGGCACAGCCCATACCCGTATTCGATGTCCTGGCGCACCAAAAGTTCCATGAGCTTCGACTTACCGACACCGCTCTTCCCGATGATGTACGTGTGCCGGCGGCGATCCACCCGCTTCAAGCCGAAGATGAATTTCTTCTCCTCAAGGGACGCGACGTAGTTCGTCCGGCCGATATAGGAGATATCCGACGGCTGGACGCTCCCGTAGACCGGCAGCTGCGGCGGCGGGGGCGCATACTTGATGATTTGGAGTCTTGTTTGTCTTTGTTGTGGTTGCGGTTGTGCCATAGGTATTCGTTATTTCAAGGCCCGTATCGTTCTTAAAAACGACTCATAAACGCGAAGTATTTCTTCCGCCTCACCCTTTTTAAGCTCAAAACCGGGCGTATGCACCAATTCGTTCCTGATCTTATGTGCCCGCCACAAATCCTCAATTTGATTGAAATCGTCGTAGGTAAGGTGTTGCAAGCGGTCGGCCATGTGTTCCCCCTCCAACCCCATTTGTTTCAATGCGGAATCGACGAGGTTGTCAGCCGATATGACGGCAAGGACAAGCGCTTGCGGCGTTCCTTCACTGACCTTTTCTTCGATGCCGGACCAATGAGCCGCAAACGTTGCTGTATTGAAAGAAAAAGGTTTTGCTTCCGCCTCCGACTCTTCCGCCTTGCCTCCAACCCCCTCTTCCTCGAACTCCCCTTCAATGGGCGGCCGAATTCCCCAACCTTTCGCGAAATAAATTATCGCCGCTACGAAAAGGATTATATCCAAAACGATAAAAGCGACGCGAAAACCGCCGTAGAGCCCTTCCCAATTGATCGTTTGAAAAAAATGGACCATTGATCACTTGTACCGTTCTATTTCTTCGTCGGCGCCGAAGATGGCGAGCCCTGCCGGCGGGCCCGTCTTCCTGCTCTCGAGATGCCTCAAGTGCGGCTCCGTAAGGACGATCGACGTCGGAATGTGGAACAGTGTCGCGATGCATTTCGTGTTCATGAGGAAATTTTTCGATGCGTTCCAATTAAAGAAATACGAGGTCATGACGCGGCCCACAAGACTTTCGGGAGGAATTTCCCGCTCTTTGTAATCAAAAAGGATGCGCGCCTTGCGGTATTCACCGCGGGTTTTGGGGAAAATATACGGGCTGCTCCAGAGCTTCGTACGGGTCGAAACGTTATAGTTTTGCGTGAAACCGTTCATGTCGAGCGCCGCGTATTGGCTGAAGGCACCGATCAAACCCCGCCGCGGATAGCTGTCCGTGAAGGTAGCGCGCGGCGAAATATATACGAAGCGTACCAGCGTTTCGAAGGCCGGCTTCGAAAGATTTTCTTCGACGGCCTTCAAGATTTCCGTTTGGCGGGGGCTTCGCATCGTAAACATGCTGAATTCACCTTCGCCGGGATTTACTTCCGTTTTCGTTCTCTTCGACTGCTGCTGCAACTCCTCCAACTTCTCCTTCGATTCATCAAGCCATTTATCGTGATTGGTCATCGGATCCTTCCCGGTCGGCGCAATCAAAAGCTGGATCCCCACGAATTCGTCCTTCATGAGCTTTCCCATAACTTCGAGAAAAGAGGAAATAGGATCAAATCTTTTTTCCTCGTCGGGACTCGCCTCGAAATCGGCATACGTTTTAATGGGGTACAATTCTTCCTTTTGGAGGAGCATTTCCGTTCCCCAAAGATCAAACCCTTCTTCATACATCGACGTAACGCTTTTCGGAAGCTTGTCGATATAGTCGGGCACTTCGATGATGTCGATGTCCGGATAGTACGAGAAGAACGACGCTTCAACCAAATTCTTCAAGCCGGCAAAGATGCGGATATAAAAATGAACTTCCCCGCCGAAACTCGCCATTTCGAGCGAAAACCACCGCGTTACTTCTCCTTCGATATATTTTTCTTTGAAATCGGACGGAGCGTTCCGGAGCGCATGAATTGCCGTTAAAACCTGCTCCATCGCTTGGGGACTTTTTTGGATGTTCCGAGGAACTCGAAGTTCGAGGAGAATCCACTTCAGAGACTTTTTATACGTCTCCCGCTTGTAGTGAAGCCACAGTTCTTTGAACAAGTTGAAAAGGACGATGAAAACCCACAACCACCACGTATATTCGAGAAAATACAAAAAAGCCTCCCACAGGGAAGCAGGTCCGGTGAAAGGCACCAAAAAGGATCCAATGAGTCCGGCGACAAAAATAGCAAGCCAAATCTCCCATGTCGAGAAGAGATCTTTCAGGATGTCACCGAAACCGCCGACGATATCTTTCAGCATTCCCTTACGGGGATTATACTACGTTTCCCGCGTGATTACTACGCTTCTTTTACGAAGAATTTGCCGTCCTCCGTCTTCTGGAAGTGATTTTTGTTTTGGAGATTCAAAATAATGGTGTTTTCCTTCACCAACCGCTGAGCTTTCACAAGTTCGATGATCTTGTCCGCTTTTTGAGGTCCATTTTTTCTCAAGAGTTCCACAAGGACGTCTTTTACGGTCCCCGGCTCGAAGCCGTGCTCCCGGAGCGCATACATTCCCCTCCCGACCAAGACGAATCGATGGTCCTTGATGAGTTCGTTGTGCACCGTCTGGACGTGCGGGACTCTCTTGTCCAACCCGTATTTATACGAATACTTGGCAATGTCCGTGAAGTGGAGCGGCGCCCCGTGTTTCCTCAACACCAAATATACCCTGTCGCGGATCGTCTTCGGCTCTATTTCCGGCCAACTCTTGAGGCCGAAATCCCCGAAAATGTTCGTACCGAAATGTTTCGGAATCGCAAGAAAGTGGCACGACGCAAGATCTTTGCACTGCCCGATATACGATTTGCTGGTCAAGATTGCCGTTTTGTCTTTTGTCGTCAAGAACTTCGTCATGCCGTTCACGAACTCGAGGAATTTCTTCCGCGCATCGTTCGTCGCATACCAGTAGGCATTCATTTTGTCGTCTTCTTTGGAATACATCGGCTCATTGGAAACCAAGAGGACGAAGCGCACTTTTTCTTTCGCATTTTTCGTCTTTGCGTCGATTTTCAAGCCGTAAAGGACGTCGTTTAAAAAATCTTTATCCAACTTCACGCCGCCCGCCGAAAGGAGGTGTTTTTTTGCGAAGTCGACGATTTCCTTTCCGTCCGTCTTCGTCTTTTCACGGATTTTCTTCAGCGCTTGTTCTTCGATTTGCCGCACCCGTTCCCGCGTGATGCCGATTTCGTCGCCGATTTCTTGAAGCGTTTCCGTCTTTCCGTTCTTCAAGCCGAACCGGCCGGCAACAATCCGCCGCTGTTTAGGCGGCAGGGTCAAAAGAATATCGTCGATGATGTCATTCACGTTTTTCATGAATTTATTGCAAAATCATTCTACCACAAGGTACCATATCAGTCAAATCCCAGATGTGGAAATCGGAAACGCTCTCCGTCACCGGGCGTTTATTGGCTCCAGCGGCCAATGCCGCCCTGCGCTCTCGCGGGTGAAAAAGCTTGGTTCCGCCGATAAGGCGGATTTTTCACCGAGAGCGCAGTGAGACAGCTTCCGCTGGAGAAGCTGGACTCACGGTTCCGAGAAAAAGATCATTTTCTCCGCGGTTTATTTAATCTTTCTTCTGCCAAAGGTACAAAAGCGGGCTCGCCACAAAAATAGAAGAATAGGTCCCGAAAATAGTACCGATCAGTATCGTAAGAATGAAATAAAAGAGGGATTGCGGACCGAACACGAGGAGTGCAACGAGGACCAGCATGAGCGTGAAGGACGTATTCACGGATCGGGCAAACGTTTCCCGGACGCTGTAATCGATGACCTCCGCAAGCGAAGTCTTCCTTCCCCGAGCCACCAAAAGATTTTCCCGGATCCGGTCGAAGACGACGATAGTGTCGTGAACGGAAAAACCCATAATGACCAAGAGCGCCACGATGAAGTTGGTATCTATTTCAACACCTTTAAAAAACCCGCCGACCCCCAAGAAGCCCGCAGGTATAGAAACGTCGTGAACGACCGTTGCAAGTGTTATCAATCCATACTTCCACGATTTGACCGGCTCCGAAACTTTCCGAAAAGCGTACGCGATATAGAGAGAAATTCCGACCAAAACGAGAACGATGGCGGTCATTGATTTGTGCGCCAGTTCGCTCCCCACCGTGGGACCGATGCTCGAAAAGTTTTCGTCGTTGAAGTTTCCAATTTTCGCCTTCAAGGCGTCGGCGTATTTTTGATGGTTGGCTTCACTCATTTCCGGCGTTTCGATGTCAAATTGATTCGGCCCGAGGCTCCTCACTGTGAGTCCCGAAAGCCCCGCGGACGAAAGTGCCGATTGCACTTCGGAAACCGAAACATTTCCGCTCGTGAAGGCAACTTGCCACTCGGTTCCCCCCGAGAGATCGATCCCGGGCTTCAAGCCAAGGAAGATGACGCACAGCCAGCTCGCCAAAACGATGACCGCGGCGAACGACAAATAGTATTTTTTGTTTTCTACGACGTTCAAAAATTTCATTTTTGTATTCATGCCGGTTGTTTCTTTTCGTGACTTTCAAAAACCCTGAGGAGCGTTCGCGTCGTCGTGATGGCGGAAAACAAGCTCACGAGGACGCCGATGAAAAGGGACAAAGCGAAACCCTGCACGAAGCTCGACGTGAAATAGTAAAGGACGGCCGACGTAATGAGAGTTGACACGTTCGAATCCCGAATGGATGTCCATGCCCGCTTGAATCCCTCCTCAACCGCGGAAGCGTGGCTCAAACCGCGCTGGAGCTCTTCCTTCGTCCGTTCGAAAACCAAAACGTTCGCGTCGACGGCCATGCCGATCGAAAGGATGAAGCCGGCAATTCCCGACAGCGTCATGGTAACCGGCACAATCTTGAAGATGGCGAGCGTGATGGCGACATAAATAAGAAGCGCTACCGACGCGAAAATGCCGAGCTTCTTGTAATAGATGAGCATGAAAACCATGACCGCCAGGGTTCCGATGATACCTGCCAAGATCGCCGTGTCGAGCGCATTTTTGCCGAAGTCGGGACTTATCGTTTGCTGGTTCACGAGCGTGATGGGAGCCGGAAGGGCGCCGGCATTGAACCGCTCGACGAGCGTTTGAGCGGTTTGAACCGTGAAGTTTCCCGTTATTTCGGCCTTCCCACCGGTTATCGTCTCTTGAACTACCGGCATTTCGATCAGCTGATCATCCAAGAAGATGGCAATGGGCTTTCCGACGTTCTTCGACGTCAAATCTTGAAACAACTGCGCGCCTTCCGAATTGAATTCGATGTCCACTTGAGGCTGATTGGTCACCGAATTGAAAGACATTTGAGCTCCGACGACATACCTGCCATTCAAGTCGGTCGGGATGAATTGGAGGTTTTGGCCGGCAAGGGTCGACGTCGAAGAGGTTGAAAGCGCTCCCGTCGACGTAGCCGGAATCTCTTGAACTTCCCGGAAATCCAAAAACGGCGTTGCGCCGATTTCTTTGATGGCTTGATTGACATCTTTAATGCCCGCAAGTTCCACGACCAGCCGTTCATTGCTCCCCACGGTTTCAATGTAAACCTTGGGTTCAGAAACGCCGAAGAGATTCACCCTCTTTTCGATGACATCCCGAAGGCCGTTCACGACGGATTGTTCGTCTGCTGCCGGCACTTTCGAGAGATCGATGTTGTATGTCAAAACGCTCCCTCCCGCGAGATCAAGCCCGAGATTCCAAGGCCGGAAATTCGAAATCGTCCCCCAAAGCGGCTGGTAATCAAAAATGCCGGCAATGACCGCGATAACTACGATAATGAAAAGCAGTTTCGCCGGTCTTACGTTCTTTAACATCGGTTATAGTTTATAATAAGAAGGCATGAAAAATCAACTGGTGACCCTCGTACTTTCCGAGGTTCCCAAAGCGGTGAGGGGGAAGGTCTTTAAGTCCGAAACGCAAAAAAGCTCGCCGCACTATTTCCCTTCGTCCGTTCCCCATTTGGTGACCGTCGGCGAAGAAAAAAAGAAGATCGACGGGAGCGAAGTGACCTTTTCGATCCTCGGCTACATCCCCTACATCCTCGTCATTCAAGCTTCGATCGAACTCAAGAACATCTTCGACCGCGAGCAAACAAGCGGCTGGGAAAAGAAGCTGTACGAGGAAAGCTACAAGATCGTCAAAAAGTGGGGCGGCAGCGAAGATATGAGCGAAATGTACTCGATCTTCGAGGTTTCCGGCTACGTCGGCGACCCGGAGCAATTCCTCGTCCACGCTTCGACGATTGCCTCGCTCCTCAAATCGGAGACCATCAATCTCGACCCGAAGGAAGTGGAGTACACTCTCTCTGCACAGATCAAGTATGCCAAACACGATCTCTCAATTATCGATTGGGACGGCGCATTTCTTTTCGACGTTGAAGGCGACTTCGGTTTGGCCGTGGAGCTTTTAGTGCTCGCCAATCTCCAGCTCCTCCGCCATCGCGTTCTCGACAAGCGATTGGACAACCAACTCGCGAACATTCAAGACATCATGAAAAAACTCGGCGGGAAGAAATGGTTCTCCTCGACGAAGGCCGTCTCCGATGCAGCCAAGGATATCCTCGATCGGCGCCTCACGTGGATTTCGGCATTCGAGTCGTTGGAACGGGACATCAAGCTCATCGGCGAATGGTACTCGGCGCGGTTCTACGACCTTGCAAGCCGCAAACTCAAGATCAGCGAATGGCGGAGGGACGTCAAAGAAAAACTGGACTCGCTCGAGGACATTTATTCGTCTCTCGTTGAGAACTTTTCGGTTTCAGCGAAAGATCGGGCCGAATGGGTGGAGCTCATCGCGTGGTTCATTCTCCAAGTCGGCTGGTTCGTCCTCATCATCCTCGAGTTCCTCTATTTCACAAAGTAGGAACTCGGAGCAGGTTTCTTTCTCGCCTCCTACTTCAGGAATAGATAAATCCTCCGACCGCTTCGTTGGAATAAAGCCACAAAATATCGAACTCAACCTCATTAACATTCGGGATTCACTTCCCGCTCTGCTCTCAAAACACCCGGATGAACCGAAGGGGATCCACGGAGACGCCGTTTACTTTTATAGAAATGTGAAGGTGGTCGCCGGTCGAGAGCCCCGTGTCCCCGACGAGTCCGACAACCGTCCCCTTCTTTACCTGTTGACCTACCGCTGCAAGGATCTTCGATAAGTGCAGATACATCGAAAAAATTCCTTCTCCGTGATCGACGATGACCATATTGCCGTATGAAACCGTCGAGGTCGCAAACCGCACGATGCCCGCTTGCATCGCTCCCACGGCGCTCCCCTGGGGCGCCGCAAAATCGGTGCCGAGATGCCAAAATTCTTCACTCCCCATCTTTCTTAAAATACCATACCAATCGGTGATGTGGGTGTTGTCCGCCAAGGGTAAGCCGAAGGTTCCGGTCACATACGACTGCGGCGTCACGGTATTCAAAATCTTATTGATGGCTGCGTTTTCATCGTTCAAACTTTGAACCAATTCGGTCGGCGTCATACCCATTTCCGGAGGGACGGCAAACGTTTCCACCGTTATTTTTTTCTTCAGGACGTCGATCCATTTCGTCCTCGTCGCGCCGTCCGCGAACGCGATGGTAATCTTCTGCCACCCGGTCGCGGCCGTTACCTTAAGCCCGACTGCCGCAACGTACTTTCCTCCATACGAGAAAAAGTTCGCCGTCTCGTCTCCGAGCGTCGCAGTCTTCGGTACGCTCGCACTCCCCGAAACCGCAACCCGTATCGTATCCCCTTGGACGGGGTAGGTATTGGAAACGGAAATCGAAAGAATTGCCGCGAAAGAAAAGGAAGCAAGAGAAATGCCCGAAATGAACAGTATGCAAAAGGTGATCTTTTTCATGGGTCTCTTACTTATTATAACGGGCGAGGGCGGCAAAAGTTTCTTCCTTCAATTCCTTGAGCGTCCCCTCTTTGATCGCCTCCCTGATGTTCGCCATGAGGTCGTTAAAAAACCAAACATTGTGGATCGTCGCCAACCTTCCCGCTTCCTGATTTTTGGCCTTGAAAAGAGCGTGCAATTCTTTGCGGAGAACGTTCCGGGAACAAACGGGGCACGAACAATCGTTTTCGATCCTTCCTTCATCTTCCGCATACTTTCCTTTTCGAATATCGAAACGGCCCTGCTTCGTCCAAAGCGACCCGTGCCGCGCTTCCCTGGTCGGGATCACGCAGTCGAACGTGTCGATTCCCCGCAAGACGCCCTCAAAAATATCCTCGATGCGCCCGATACCCAAAAGATGGCGCGGTTTTTCTTCGGGGAGGAGCGGAGCCACCCAATCGAGAACATCGAGCATCTCCGATTTGCCGAACGATCCGCCGATACCGAAGCCGTCGAAGGGCATCTTGCCGATCACCCGTGCGCTTTCTTCCCGCAAATCCTTGAACTCACCGCCTTGGACAATGCCATAGAGCGCTTGTCCTTCTTTTTTCTTGGCCGCAAGCGATCGCAAAGCCCACCGATGCGTCCGATCCATACTCCCCCTCGTATATTCATAGTCGTTCAGGGGTGACGTACACTCGTCGAATGCGAAAATGATATCGGCACCGAGTTTTTCCTGGATGTGCATCGAGATCTCGGGATTTAAGAACCGTTCTTTGTCGTCATAGAAGTACACACCCTCTTCGGTTACCTTAGTTAGATTCTTACCAACCCGACCAGAATCCACATTACCTCGAGGAAGCTCTCGCAGTTCTGACGAGCTTGGTGTCCCGACCATATGTCGGGACTCGGCAGAACGAGAGCGCAGGATGTCGTCATCCGCTGGAGATGACGAACATCCGGTTCTGAGAGGCAATGTGGATTCTGAAAACCTGACCTTGCCGATGCCGTGCTCTCTCCCGAAGCCAAAACTGAAAACTTGGAATCCGCCGCTGTCGGTCATGAGGGGTCCCTGCCATTTCATTCTTTCGTGGAGGCCTTCAAACGCCTCGAGCTTGTCACCAAGGTCCTTCCACATGTGGTAGGTGTTTACGATGACGATCTGCGTCTTCGTTTCCGCGACGTCTTCAGGCGAAAGGGTTCGGACGGCCGCGTTCGTACCGACCATGGTGTACGCCGGCGTTTCGACGATGCCGTGCGGCGTTTCGATTACCCCAACGCGCGCCAGAGAATCCTCATCTTTTTTTATAATTTTGAAGTTAAACACGGTAGTAACAAATGGTAACACGATGGTAATTCATAGTAATAAATTGCACGCACGACAAATTACTACTGTAT
>VFSW01008813.1_pt1 | contig 14461 bp, 14 predicted proteins | sample 5358111 | NCBI WGS metagenome assembly VFSW01 (sample SAMN11554181, study PRJNA540505) | mine drainage metagenome | isolation source: sediment from site ElyBrook_90M | place: USA: Ely Copper Mine, Vershire, VT | collected 2017 | reverse complement strand
GATTCTGCCCAAGGACTGCACATTCATTCAGGAATGGTTTCCGGAAACAAGCACGATGAAGGCAATGGGCATTCCCGAACAGACAATGACACATCTGCAGACGGCAATTCGCACCTACCTAGCGGCAGCCGATCGCAGCAAGGTGTCGATGCGCCGCTTCGAATGCACACAACTCAACTGGCAGGACTTGGCCAAACTGCGTGTGCCTGGTTACATCGATGGTACAGAGAAGATGGACAGCGTTCAGAGAGCAGACTTTCTAGCGCAACACGTCGTCGGTATGTTCATCAAACGTCGTGCGCGACGCCTGAATTCTTTCAAGCGATACGGTGAAGAATAAAACACATCTCAATTTTATAAGTGAGGAAAATAATATGCCGCTTTTTTGCCACTTACTGTCTGAATTTGTCAAGAATGATCGTTATTTGTTTATGCGTGCTCTCTTTGGTTTACGCAAAAATGTCGTCGCGTGAGTGCCTCGCCAATCGTGCCGAATACTTTAGAATGACAAAGCAAAACCCGCTTTACGACGATGGCCGAAGAAACGGACCACCGCCTTGCTGGGATTCTGAGTTGGTTTACGATCCCGAACCTATTCCACGGAACGAAGATTTGGAAGACGAAGATGGCGGAACATGGGTTGCTGCTGCTCAACGCCGCTGGAAAAAATTAATGACTTCTTAAGGATCGTCTGCTCTCACATGCTGAACAATTCACTAAAACCGAGTTCATTGAGTAACACACGAGCCAGCGTTGTTGGTTGTCGCTTCAGTGGATGGTGGGGTTTTCGGCTGTTCGACAATCTCCGTTTTGAATCCAAATGGAGAGGTAATTTTCTCGACGAGGGCGAGCGCTTCGGCTTCAGTCATAGTGTCCGATTCGGCATATACAATAGACCGACTCGTTGCATGTTCGCAAATTTCCAAAGACATGTACCAAAGACGTACTGTGAACCGTCCGGCCACCTCATCACCAATTGTGATGCGCAATATCTCGCTGAGAGGAACAAAAGCCTTTCGGCCACTGGCAACGATCCACTTTCCGTTCTCGCTCAACTTGAAGCGTTCGTAGACAATACGCGTATGACTTTCTGTAGTCATCTAAACTTCTGTTTACATCGACTTTCTTCGTTCAAATAATATCAATGCTAACTGTTTTCATTTCTATCGAAAAAGATTGCACAACCAGATGTCTGTTGTGTACGACACAAATACCGCTGCTGAAGAGTTCAAAGAGCGCTGCCAAACGATTAAAACGATGCTGTCACGACCTGGCGCCGGCGACGAGTTGGTCGAGAAACATCGAGCGCAAATTAATAGTTGTTTGTCTTCGGCGCCCGAGTCGCGATTCGTGTTCGTGATCTACAAAAGCAGTCGCGAGTTGCTACGCGCCGCAACCGGTGACGATAAAGCAGAGATTCTCAAAATTGTCAGCACGACACTCGAAATGGGACAACGCTACATGCCCGGTTGTAGCGTTCTGCGTGACAACGAAGAGGCTATTGATTACTGTGTTTTGATCACCAGGGCCGGGCCGACAATGCCCGACGAACCGGCGATGGGCGATAAGATGGTGACGCACTTCTTGACATGTCGTTGCGTCACCAAGCAGCCGACACCGCCTAAAAAAAAATAAAAAATGAAATCCTGAAATTCTGTGCACTCTTACTTGGCAATTTTCGCAGGCAACGTTTGTAAAACAGAAACAATGAGTGCTTCGATCGATCCTTTCAAAAAGGTGGACGCGCCGCAAATACGCGCACAGGCGGCCGAGAGTTGTCGATTGGATCTCAACGACAACGAGTATCTCGCTTGGGTGCGAGCGATGATGGGCACAAGCGACAATGCGCAAAAACTTGCCGCGCATCGTGTTGTTGTGGCTGCACGCGTTATCGAAATGGGCAACGCAGGGTTCATTGAAAACATGGAGCAACGCGAGGCGGCCATCATCGCTGGCATGCTGCCGTATGTCGATCCAATCACGACGTGCGACGGTATTGCCGATCATGACGCCGTCAAACTGCGTGATCGTTGTGTCTCTCGCCGTTCAATGGTGCAGTACCTCGAGTTGAACGCAAATGTGCGTTATCGGCTGCGGTTGCATACCGGCGATCCGATCGAAGTCGAGGATATGCAACTCCTGCATCTAAACCCCGAAGAGTATGCGTTTTTCAACGAGGAACTCGACATCGAACCACATGAACATGAGGATGACAACAATACACAACTGGAACTGTACGATATTCTCACCCGTAATTACGGTATTGACGACGACGACGACAGGGAGCGCTATGCGGCACGAAACAACGACGATAACAGACAACATGATTACGATGTGATTGTGGCGTTGATGCGTAGCAAACGCGAGGAGGCAATGCGTGAGCACTGCACGGCACTCCTTCCGTCTCTGATCGACCCGACAATAACATGCGAGGAGTTTGAATCAATTGCTTCACAGAAAGTCGAAATGCCTTTTACTCTGTCGATGTCGGAATGGGAGGCGTTCGGATTCCGAGAAGTGCCTGTCGACGAAGAGTTTGGTGACTGGAACACTGGCAGTCCGATCGCCGGATTCTCTGACGAGGCGTACCTCGACTTGAATGAGGTGACAAGCAACTGTGGCAAGTTACTTGCGCAGATTATCTTGGCCCACTACGATGGTGGTGTCGAGTGCACCGAGGAGTCACACGATGATTTTCTTGACAAAATTGACTACCTCCTCAGTGACTGGGGGGTTTCATCAGGACTCTCGTCGTCCTACAAACTGTACAAACACGATCTCTATGCAGCAGTTCTGTTTGCTCTTGAGGCCTTTGATGGCATGCTCTTGAAGCGGCTCTTTCAATGGACAGAGGAGACACAATACTCGACATGGGAACATCACCTTGAATACGACAACAACATCAGTACACTCCGCATAAAGATTCACGAGGCGATGGACACATACAATGACCATGTCAGCGACGGCGCTGAAGAGGACGATGACTCGAAACAACCGATTAACTACACCACTGTTAGTACGTGGGTCAACAAAATGGTGTTTGACATCTCCGAGGACAACGACTGGTAACTTGAATGAAATAGTTTGAATTTCTCATAAGTATTTTTTAAACCTGGGAATTATTTAAAGTGAAACGTGTCTGTCTGTCTGTCAAGCGAGATACGTGCCGTTTTATGAGCGCGTCCAAGCCTGCGAAACGAAAGCACGCATCCAATAGCAGCAACGGCAAACAGGACACGGGCAGAAATTGTCTGTATTTGATCGGGCACACACTGGAGAATGTAGCACCCTATACGCACATCAATCGCACCGATGACGCTTTTCTCGAACTGGAACGACACAACAAAAAAGAGCCCGGCGAGGGCATTCGCGACACGAAGAAGGCCGCCGGTCATTGGCACCTCTTGCTGTCGATCTATGTGCCACCGTCGCGGCACATCGACATCGATCGATTGATGGAGCACTGGCGATCGGGACATCGCACCATTCCACACCGAATGCTCTTTGGCATTCAAATGGCCTCGCAGTTGATGCTGCTGTGCCACCTCAACAAAACTATGCTCGAAACTGTCGCGATTCAGAGCAAATTGCCGCTATCGATCCTCGATAAAATCACGCTGAAACTTGCTGCGTCGCAATCGGGCACCAGTAGGGTGCCGAGCGCTGCTGCCAATGATGACGACGACGATGACAACAACATCGCTGCTGCCAATCAGGTGTCAGACAACGTCATTAGAGCAATCGATCGATACGTCAAGCAGCCAGACGTTGTGTATCTGCGGCGACATCCAAACGCCAAAATCGACAGTTCTCTGGAACCTGAAACACAGAAGAGAGTATTTTCGAGAGCGTTTCTCGATCGTCTCAATACACTCTACCCGGTCGACATCGTTGCCGCGACGTCGCAGCACCCGTCGACACTTTCTGGGTCGAAAAAGAAGAAAACCGCACTCTCCTTGGTGCCAGCAGCGGCGCAAGATGCGGCACCCATCTGTTTTACACGCACATTCGACGACAATGAAGTTGTGAGTGAAACAGCAAGTGAGGCAAAGAAGCGAAAACGAGCACAGACGGCTGCTCGCCCACGCACGCAGCGTCGGGCAGGCCGCGTTGCGCCAATGCTGTTGAAACAAATGCAGCAACAACACGCGCAACGACAGAACCGGCAACAGTACAACGTCGACGAGGTACCAGCAGTTCCTGGCAGCGCCGAAACAGGCACCGACGGAGAGATCAAAATACGTCGACAGAAACGATCGCAAACGCTCGTCAACAAACTCTCAGAGATTCATCGAAATGTGTTTGAAGAGCAAAGCGGCACACAATCGAGGGCCGATGCTAGACTTCTGACACAATACAGTGACGTGCTGTGCGACAACATCTCCGATCCTTCTATGCTGTCGAAAACCAAGTCTACGTCATCGCAGACGCAAACTACCTGTGTGTGCGGCGCCTTTTGCACGACCGACGACAAAATCATCTATGTCAGCGTAATCGACGGCGAGCCGCCGAGCAGGGGATTCATGTGCAATTCGTGTCAGTCGTCGTCACAGAATTTTGAACGCATATCACTCGATTTGCAACAAATCAACGTTGCCAGTAGCAGCAGTGCTGCCATGGAAACGATGGCGGACCGAGCCGAGCAGTCGGCGCTCACCGATGCAATGCAGCCGGCACAAACTGTGAACCAGTTTCTCGGCTCGCTGCTCGTTTCATTTTGTGATCCCTCAATATTGGATGCCGCAGCAGCAACGACTTCGATAATGAGAACAACACACGATATATCGGCAAATCACGTCGGCACAAACACATCCATTGACACCACAGCGACACAAACAAATGACATCCGTGATCTGCAACCACGTCTTGATGAGATGCGCAAGAAACTCTCCAACAGCCTGTTGCCAGAGAGTCGCAGCGACACGCTTCACATCGAGAGAATGTTTCGTGGCGATAATTTCTGAAATTGAATGCAAACTCAAATTCATTTCCTCTTGTTGCCGTTATTCTTCTTGTCTTTCTTGCCAACTTGCTTTGTTGTTATTGGCAAACTCACTGCGTAGTACGCAAACGCACGCACGCACAATTTCGTCAGGTATCGCTTGTTGATTTTCTTCATCACATCGGCGGCCTTCCACTCGCCCACGAGCAATTTCGCCTCTTCGATCGTCAATGAAATCTCACGGTTTGGACGATAGTTGTTGGCGCTCGAATCGTCGCTGTCATCCAACACCGTCTGCGCGCCTTCGTCATCGGTGTGGATTTCGTACTTGTCAACGGCGGATATGAGTTTCGCGGAGGCAATTGGTGTTTTTGAAGCCTGCCCTTCATCGTTTGGATCTTTGTCAGCAAAGTCCTCGTCGTCATCGCCCTCAACAAATCGCACGCCGTACCGTTCGGTTTTTCGATACGCTTCGATGTCCTCATTGTGGTAGATGTCAGACGTGAATCGAGGCTGTTTCGCAGCAACCTTCGATGTACGTGCACGAAAATCCATATCATCGTCATCGTCGTCATCGTCATCGTCGTCATCGAGACTGTTTGAGCCGGCGTCGAAGCGAGTAATCCCAAACAATCGACTTCCACTTGTCGTCGAACTTCGGCCCACAACACCGCTTCTCTGACTCGTTGTTGTTGTGTTGTGTGTACCTTCTGATACGATACTCTCGTGTGGCTGCGAACCGTCTCCGGCGCCACCGCCGCCATCATCATCGTCGTTGTCATCAAACACCGATTGCTGGAGATCATCCAATCGACGCAAACTGGCCAGAGTTGTGCGCGGACTCAATTCCTCTGCAATGGTCGCTGCTTGCTGCAGATCTTTGGGTCCAATCACAATCTCTTCGTCGACGTTGCGCGTGACGACGTCGTGCGACGTAGGTGCAGAGTCTCGCTCTTGCACACGTGTCACGTTTGCGTCTTCAGGCAAGACGTAATCATTGTCCTCCTCGCTGATAAATCCATTGTTAACAACAACGCCGCCTTCGTCATCACTGGCATCGCTGCGATAGTCCGTCTCGGGTACCACACAAACCACACGCAAACAAAACATGAATGCCTCCGCAAGTCGCTTGATATTGTGCATGCTACCATAGATACTTCGCGCCTCGGTGTCATCGGCGACGTCTTCGACGTTGTCCTGATCGTAGAGTGCGGCTGTGTTGAGTCGCGTCTGTGCGTGAACACTTGCGATGCGATTCGGATCATACGCGTCGGTGTTCATCAAATTCGCCTCATCATCGTCGTCGAGCGCGTATTTGCTCAATGCGTTCACGTTGCTCTTGTTACGCTCAACGAGGTAGAACTTGAACACAGCCAACACGGTGCGTTTCTCGTCGTAATGTTCGTGCGCTCCAACAAATCGACCCTGATCGATGCATGGCGCGTAGAACTCATTCGAAACCAGATTGCCGAGCCGTGATGGTGCAGCGAGGAGAACGCAACCATCGTACTTTGCACCGCACAGATTCATGGCGCGAAGAAACTCTATTGGATTGTAGTGTCGCCGGCGACTCTCAGGCATCAGTTGCAGCGGAAAGAGCAAATTCCACGTCATCATTACTTCGGGCAACGCGAGAAAGTCGCGATGTAGCAACTGTTGCAAGCGTGCGAGCGGATGATGCGCGAGCAACTGGCGCGCATCTTCGTTTGTAATCTGCACAGGCGCCTCCTCGTCGGCTACTTCGTTGACCTCCTCGACATCATCTTTGCCGCTGTTGTTGCCGTCGCCGTCATCGTCGTTGGGTTTCTTCTTCTGTTTTTCCAACTCTTTCAGCGCTTTGACCTGTTTGAGTTTGTCGCGCTTCTTGGCCAAATCAAAGTCACTGAAGCCAGTGTAGAAATCGGGATTCTCCTTCGTTGTTTGTCGGTGCTTTTCGAATGCGTCGCGGATAGACTCACGACGCTCCTTGTCCGCCTTGGCATCATTCAAACGCCGCGCACGCTCGACTTCGCTCAACTTGTTCGTGCTCGTCACGGCATTCTTCTTGACGTTGCGTGCAAACTCTGGATTGTGCACATCACGCTTCCACATCGCCCATTCTTCTGCTGTCGGCACGACGCGCGCCGCCTCCAATTCGGCCTCAAGTGCCGGGTCGGGACCGGCGTCGAGGCCCAAGCGACGCGTATGCAGTTTGTCCAAGTAGGCATTGTTGCGCGCCGTTGGTGGGAGCAGATCGAAATTCTCGGCATCAAACGTTTCGCGCTCCTTGTCGTTGTTCAGGTAGCGCGCACGGACCTGTCTGCCTTTGACAAACTCATCGTGCTTGAACTCTGCCGTAATGTAGTCGTCCTGTGGGCGCACGGGAGCGTCGGTTTCGAGCGCGTCGTAGGTCATTGGTAGTCGTTCGCGTCTCTCTTGGCGTGCGTTGCCCGTGTTGAGTTGATCGCGTGTTTTGCGCACAAATTTCTCGTTGCCTTTGGGCGCGTTTCCAACATATGCCAGCCGCGATGTCGACACGGTTGCCGGTACGACAGCAGGCGTTGCAGTGGTTGTCCTAGTCTGTGTTTCGACCATCTGCCGCAATTCTTCGAGTGGATCAACGCGTCGACGCTCCGATGTCGGTCTGTGTGATGTGCTTGCAGTGGTACTCGCCGCTGTGCGAGGATCGCTCATTCGTTAAATTTCTGGGCCTTTGCGATAAACGATACTAATTCGCGATTCTAAACAGGAGGTGTCTGTTGACGAAAAATCGTAATTTTTATTATGAGTGATAGTTCTGTCGGCGTTACACTATCACGTGAGGAGTACGACAAATTGAGTGGCGACGGCGTCAATCTCTACTACATCGATACGCAGGAGCAGAACCTTCAGTTCGACGAAGATGGCGATACGCAGTTGCTGGACTTGCATCGTGGCGATGTGGCTGAATTCACGAAAATCAGGAACGGAGACAATTTGTACATGGCACTCGTTTCACGCGCAGCATATCACTGCAAGTTGCATCCACAGCAGGATGCGCTACGAGAGATTGTCGTCTCGGAATTGGCGGGCAGCGTTGATACCGACAGTGTCATCGTATTTGCCTACGAACGCGACAACGCAAAGCGCAGTGAGGTGAAGGAGCGCTACGAGACGCCGTTTGTCAATGGGCAGAACGGTATTGGAACTGGAAGCGAGGCATCTGTTGTTTTGTTCGCACGCTTCTCGTTCGAACCTCGGCTGCGTGGCAAAGTAATTTGGTTTCGCGAGCCGAGGCGCAACTCCACACTGGGCACCGTGGCGCTTCTTGTTGAGGAATCGTATTAAAAAATGCATTTTTGGTTTTACTGCGTGCCTTCAAACTGTGCGCGCGCACGTTTGCGTTGCCGAGACGGTGTGCTCGCACCAGCATCGATGTTTCGACGGACGACGTACGGAAACACGCGTGGACGCATCACATTGCCACGCGCCTCGCGCTCGTGGAGATACTGCCAATATTTGGCAGCATAATCGATTCGCACCTGTTTGGGCGACTCTTTGAACGCTGCAACGCGCGCCCACAGCGCCGGATCAACATCGGCTTGTCCGTGGAAAAACTCTTTGAGATACTCAAGCATGTCTGGCAACGGCTTCGCGACGAAGAATTCACGATTGCCTCTTGCGACCGTCTCCGACGACAGCCGCTCGGCGGTCGTGTAGCCGACAAACTTGATGTCGATGAATTCGGGCAACGGATTCAGGTCGGCGCTCTTTGACAAAATGGCGTCGAACAGATCGACCGGCATGCAGATCTTCCAGAGCACGTAGAATCGCTTGCGTGCGCGCAGGCCGTGATTGATACGACGTTCGAGATGCGTCACGGGGTCCGTTTCGACTTCCTTCTTGAAGAACACCTCTATGTCTGGCTTGGCGCGATCGGAGCATACTGTGATGACATTGCACTCGTGCACCGCAAAGGCGTTGCCAGGATACTCTATTATCTGTCTGTCAAAATGCTGCGATGCAGTGTTGTCGTCGTACGAGCGAATTGAGAGATCGTGAAGCACGGCGAAGTCGCGTTGAAACATGACAATCGAGGCGGCAAGACCGAACTTTGCTTGTGTCGCAATAAATCTACCATCGCGTTTCGATTCCTTCGGGTCGGCGCTCGACAGATAGCATTGTTGATGTGAAGCACCAACATCGAGCAGTTGCTCGATGCTTGACGTGGGCAACCGCACGCGTCCGTCGGGCAGTATGCGTGCGAAACCCTCTGGAATTGGTTTGTACGGTAGAATGATGGGACGTTCCATACAAGCAACAAAAACTGGAGAGTCACCACACTTTGTGCAAAAAAGCCAACGAAATTAACCATCATAGCCAGGCTGCAGTAAATCACTGCGCAATAAAAATATTTTTTATTTTCTATTTTATAAATTTACACTGCCATGCAAGAGGTGGGGCGCTGTATAGAATTTTTTGTTCACCCACACAAAGTTTGAACTGTGACCTGTCAGTCAAAGATTCCAAAGTTTGCCTTCCTGCTACTGAGATACTACCTACGTGAGAAACATCAACAGAACCCTCCTCGAACATCGATAACAACAGCAGCAACAACAAAGAACAAATGAGTCTTTCAAAAGAACAGTTACAACAACGCTTGGCCAACGCAGACATTGTGGCGGCGCAGACGGCGGCCTTTGTCGCAAATCAGAAGAAGGGCAGTGACGGCGATGCACTCGTGGCAGCGGCAGCGGGTCGGAGCATCAAGGCAACTGAGGCGTCGCATGTGCCCGATCACCATCACAGCAACATCAATCCTGACAACATCGTGTTGCAATTTGACAAGCGCGAGGTGGCGAAGCACAGCACCGATACGGCGAGCAAGATTGCCAAGAAGATGAAGGTGTGCTACCGCAAGACAGACGGCAGCATCGTGCCTCTGAAGATGGAGATTGCCCCGTTTGTGCTTGGCACAACGTCGCTCCTAAACTGGGAGGGTACGTACGGTCTCAAGAAGGAGAAGAAAGAAGAGGAGAACGCTCGCAGCGACTGCTACTTTCGCGCCATCATGTGGCCAGGCATGCTCGAAGGTCGTCCTGTGGATGAGGATTTGCTGCGTGATCAGCGCGCATGTTTATTCAAGATCTATCAGATTTCGAAGAAGGTTCTTGAACTGATGTTCGAAGCGGCGCCGTACGCGCAGTTCCGCAATGCGTCGGTCGACTGGGCGCGCACCGACATGAAAGCCGACTACATCAAACTGTCGCCAGAATTGCAGAAGCATGAGCGCCCCGTGTTGTCTCAAACCGATTACGAGGCGATCGAGAGAGCGCACCCGGCACTGCTGCACGCGATGTTGGCACACGCACGCGACAACCACTTCCTCGAGAAGTCGAATCAGTTCCCGTGCAGGCCGACGCCCGAAGAGAAAAAGGCGGGTTTGCCGTCGGGTCAGATGTTCTCGGTGCGTCAAAAGGTGTGGAATTTCCAAGAGAACAAGTTCAACGCCGAGACCGATCAGGCGAAAAAGTACGATCCGTTTCCCAACACCAAGGGCACACTGTCAAACTGGGGCGAGATCTATCGCGTGATGACCGACACGTCGCCGGCGGGCGGCCGTCGCGAGTACAACCCGATCGTCTACGTGAATGGCTTCACTGGAGCGATCATGGAACGTCCCGCATTGACAATCACGTACGAAGGCGTCGATGCCGAGGGCAAACGTGGCACGGTGACAAAGAAGGTGCCCAATCCAGAGTTCAATCCTCTGTTTGAGAAATTCGAGACGAAGATCGCTGGCGACCGCGTCGTCGAGGAGAAGAAGATCAAGATCAATTCGATGGCGGCGTGCGTCGTCTCATTCGAGCCGTACACCGGACCCAAGCAGTACGGCTGCCGTCTGAAGACCAATGGCACGCTCAGTCACATCGATCACGTGCCGTGGACGCCGAGTATCGTCGTCACGCAAGCATCGTACGCGCGCGACTACGGACACGACAACTTTGTCGAGGTAGAGGTCGTCAAGACGGCTGAAGAAGTTGCCATCGAGATGGGCAAGAAGAAAAAGAAGACCGAGGCAACACAGCGCAATGACGATGATAGCGATGAGAGCGACGACGAGAGCGACTCGGACGAGTCGAGTGATGAGAACGGGGAAGCCAACGGCGCGGTGGCGGGCGCGCAACAACAGCAACAGCAGCAGCAACAGCAGTCAGGAAATGTTGATGTTGCACTGTCACGCTACGCGAATCCGGCAGTGCTTGCGCCGCTCAGTGCGCCGACGTTGGCGCCGATTGGAACATCGAGCGCTTACGTGACACCGATTGCACAGATGCAGCAAGTCGAAGCGACGCGTCACGGTAAAGAGAAGACAAAGAAGCGCAAGCACGCCAACGGTGGCGAGAAGGACGAGTCTGTTCAGAGTCGCGATCAACCACTGACGCCAACGACGACGTCAGTCACTGCTCATCTCGAGAAGTCTATCGTGCTGACGAAACCGCCTGTCGTTGTCATCGAGCAACATTATCCGACACCGCCGCCGTCGCACACTTCACCTGCGCCAATCAAGACGAAGAAGAAGTTGAAGCGTGCGCATCAGTCGGAGAGTGAGTCGAGCGATTCGGCAGACGAAGAATCGTCGAGCGAATCGGCGTCAGAGTCGTCAGAGCACAAGAACCAAAAGTCGAAGAAGGCGAAAGTGGTCACCAAGCGTCGTCGTCCGATGCCGCTCTCTGTCGATGCTAACGAGTGAACGCACGCACGTTATGCGAGGAAATGATCGAAATAAACAACGCAATGAACTTGTATACAGAAAGTTATTTCTTATTTTCCGCAAGTTCATCGCGCGCGCGTGCACAGAATGATCACCTCGCGCTCACGATCACGTAGCGCTACTCGAAATGGCGTCGCGACGCCAAAGTCAGCCAAAAGCAACGATCAATCGCCACACGACAAATTCAACCTGTACGGACCAGAAAAGATTTCGGCAGTTCAGAATGACTTTATTGAGATCGGCCGCGCAAAGGCGCGCGAGTATTTGAAGAACCCGAATCGACTCGACGGCGTTGCGCACTCTGTGGAACTTGATGGCATGGTTACCGAAGGCAATTTGCTCGTCGACAAGTTTCGCGTCGTTGGCCAGAATGGCACAGGTTGCACTGCGACCGAGTTGATCAAATTTCAGGCGTATGGCGGCCGAGTGGTCGAGTCTGGTGGCAATGTTCGCACCGTTTTTGTCTACGTGCCGCACAAACGCTACCTTCCAGGAGTGTTTGGTTTTGAACTCGACGCGCGCGATTGGATGTGGGCACTCGCTGTGACGGTAGTTACAGCAGTGCTAGCATATGGCACGTACGCGTCCGATGCGTTTATGCAAGCGTCGCAACACGCGAAATTTAAGGCCGACTGAGAATATTGGCAATAAATCTTTACAGAAACAAACCTGGCCGTTATTTCGATATCTTTTAACAAGGATTACGCGCGTGTGTGTGCGCGCACGTTAGCACGCACAGAAATGTCTTCCGATGATCTCACGTCTGAATTGATGACAAAGAAAATCCCGCTTGACATGTTGACGCACATTGCACAAAAAGTTGAGGAGCCACCGATCGCTGGGAGCGGCAGCGGCAACGCGCAAAATCATCTCAATTATGCTGATCTGCTCTCGCCGACCGAGCATACATTTACGTTGATTGTGTCGAATCTCCTGACATTTGTGTTCACTGTACAATACAAGCATTTCCCGCGGGGTAGCGATAGCATCAAGTATCACATTATCGGGTCGCGCAATGACAAGAAAATCACACTTGTTGTCTACTACATCAATCTGATCGAGATGGCAGAGTGCGAAAGTGCAATGCGCACACAGGCGCGCATCACCGACGTTCGCTTCCAATTCACCAGTCTGATTGACAACCGACCGATGAAATACGGGTGTATCACTGTCGATATCGACACGACATCACAGCAACCAGTGCTGCAAGGCTATCCTGAAGTACCGAAATCGCTGCGACGAGAGCGAACGAGCAACGTTGATTGGAGCAACTCGGTGGTGTTGCAGAGTGACAGATCGCTGGTGCTCGAACTTATCGACGACGTTTGCAACCTGGAAGCGCGCATGCCTGTCAACATCACACAGTGGCTCGACGGTGTGTACGGGACAGATTGCAGTCGGACAATCACCGATGAAAACAAACATGGCAAGCGCGTGCAGGAGGACGATGATGACAGCAATCAGCGTCATAACAACGCAAGCCAGAATGATGAGGATGGCAGCGAAGTTAGTTCCGTTGTACGCGCGCCTCTTGTTGGCTACTGCATCAGTTTCACGGGACTACCATCGTTCAATTTGGCCTTTCTGCGACACTTGAAACGAAAATACGAAACCTGTTGGGTGTCGGCGATTGTCATCTTTCCGTCTGGCAACTTCACTCAGCGACTGGCAATCACAATTCGGTGCCACACTGCACTAACACAAACAACAAGCAGCGGTGTTTGCACAGCAAAACGCATTCGCTTGATCATTGCAGAGGAATTTGGTGCACCGCAGAGTTGTAACGGGAAACACAAGTAAAATTCTGATTTTTACCGACGTCGCTGACTGTTTATGAACGCCATCATCGAGAGACCCATACGTTTCTTCTGCGATGGTTGAGCGTCAGAGGCAACAACTTTGCTCGCCGATTCGTCAGCATTCTTCTCTGTCAATTTGCGTTTTTTCGTTGTTTTCGGCATTTCCTTGATTTTAGCGAGCAATCCTGATCGCTTTGAAGATGATGATAATAATGGTGATGGTGATGATGATGATGAAGTTGAAGATGAGGACGACGACGACGACGATGATGATGATGATGATGAGGATGATTTGCTTTCTCTCTCTCTCGACGATGACGACGACGATGAGTCATATTTCTCGGCATCGCTGCTCGAAGACGATTGCGAATTATTATCATCATCAGAATCACTTGTGTTTTCGTTTTCAGAATCGTCATTATCTTTATCCTCATCGTCCTCGTACTGTTCATCGTCGTCGTGAAAGGCGTTGTTTATAGCCGTCTTGCGTTCGGCAATCACCTTTTTGCGTGCTGCACGCATTTTCTCCAGCAAACCTTGTGAGGTCAGAAAGCGGTTCAGCCGCGTGTAGACAAGTTGCTTTCTGAAACGATTGCGATACGCTGTGCAGATGCGCATATTCGACGTCGCTGGATTGTCTTTGATGAGATCCAACACAAAGTCAACTTCTTCCTTGTCGATAAGTGTGTTTGGTGGTCGACCGCGCCTCTGTGGCGCCAAGGCATCAACAATCATTTGGTCGGTCACATGCGCGTTGTCGCCGTGTTCGCTGATGATTTTGCGTGCCACCGTCGCAAGGCGTCGTAGAAGGCGAAGCGAAGCACCGTGAGTTGACATCAACTCATCTCTTTGAGTCAACTGTCCACCGCGGAGCAATGCACGACGAACAGCAGCAGTTTTCTGTGCAATTGAAAACACATTGCGCCGTCGTCGGCCATTCAAGACAGTTGTCGTTGCTACCAGTGGTGGTGGTGGTGGTGGTGGTGG
>VFSW01008812.1_pt1 | contig 14461 bp, 12 predicted proteins | sample 5358111 | NCBI WGS metagenome assembly VFSW01 (sample SAMN11554181, study PRJNA540505) | mine drainage metagenome | isolation source: sediment from site ElyBrook_90M | place: USA: Ely Copper Mine, Vershire, VT | collected 2017 | reverse complement strand
CTCTTGACGTGTCTGGTCTTTTGTCACGTCGCTTACCTTAACCAACGGCTGTTGCTTCAACCTTCTTCGTCGTCGGTACTTTCGATTGCTTGTCGTCTGATTTGCTTCCGACAAAGTCGAGGACCACGCGACCGGCGACCTTTCCGTGCTTGAGCCTGTCGAAGATTTCATTGATTGCCGACAAAGGCTGCAGCTCGATATCCGCCCTGATCTTCCCTTCGGTGGCGAAGGCCAGGGTCTCGGCCATATCTTCGCGGGTCCCGACGAAAGAGCCGCGAATGGTGATGCAGTTCGCGACCACGTCGAATAGCGGAACGGGGAAGTCGCCCGGTGGCAGTCCGACCAGCACACAGGTGCCGCGCTTGCGCGTCATGCCGACGCCTTGCTTGAACGCGCCGAGCGAGGGCGCCGTGATCAGGACCCCGTGGGCGCCGCCGTTGGTGCCCTTCCTGACGGCTTCTTCCGGCTCGCCTTGCTTGGCATTGACCACAAAATCGGCGCCCATCTTCTTGGCCAGCGCGAGTTTGTCGTCATCGATATCGACTGCACAGACCTGAAGACCCATCACCTTGGCGTATTGAATCCCAAGGTGGCCGACCCCGCCGGCGCCGGATATCACGATCCACTCGCCCGGCCTCGCCTTTGTCTCCGTGATTCCCTTATAGGTGGTGATGCCAGCGCAGATCAGCGGCGCGGCGAGCGTTGGGTCCAACCCATTCGGGATATGGGCCACGTATTCCGGATCGGCGATCAGGTATTCGGCGAAGCCGCCGTTTTTGGTATAGCCGCCGAATTCTGCATCCGCGCAGACGGTCTCCCAGGCCGACAGGCAATGCTCGCAATGGCCGCAGGCCGAGTAGAGCCACGGCACGCCGACCCGATCGCCTTCCTTGACGCTCTTGACGCCGTTGCCGACCGCGACCACGCGACCGATGGCCTCGTGCCCCGGAATAAACGGCAGCTTCGGCTTCAACGGCCAGTCGCCGGTCGCAGCGTGAAGGTCGGTATGGCAGACGCCGCAGGCCTCGGTCTTCACCAGGATCTGGCCCGGACCGGGAGACGGGATGTCCCATTCCTGCTGCACGAGAGGCTTACCAAAGTGCTCGACGACGGCGACCCGCATTTTACCGGCCATGTATAGCTCCTGCTTTTTCGATGTTGAATCGATCGAATTGGTTTGGCTCCCGCTTACGCGGCGGCTTTCGTTCCCAAGGCGCGCACCGCCTCGATCATCTTCGTCAATACGGCTCCGGCATCGCCGTAGACCATGTCGCAATTGTCGCCGTAGAACAGCGCGTTGACGATGCCGGCGTAGCCTTTGCCCTGGCCGCGTTTAACGACATAGACCTTCTTGGCTTTGTCGGCGTTGAGGATCGGCATGCCATAGATCGGCGAGGATTTTTCGGTTCGCGCCGCTGGGTTCACCACATCATTGGCGCCGATCACGAGAGCAACATCGGTAGTAGCGAATTCGTCGTTGATGTCCTCGAGCTGAAAAATCATGTCGTAGGGGACCCCGGCCTCGGCCACCAAGACATCCATCTGGCCGGGCATTCGCCCCGCCACCGGATGGACGGCGAACTTGACCGAAACTCCAGCGGCCTGCAGCAGCTTGACGAATTCGTAGAGCTTCTGCTGTGCTTGCGCGACGGCCAGACCATAACCCGGCACGATAATGACCGACGCGGCATAGCGCATGAAAATCCCGGCATCGCTCGCCTCGACCGGCTTCAGGCTGCCCTTGATCTCGCCCTGCTTCTGTTGAACGACCGTACCAAAGTTCGTGAACAGGATATTGCTGACCGAACGATTCATCGCCTTGGCCATCAACAGCGTCAGCAGCGTGCCGGCGGCGCCGACCACCATGCCGGCGATCATCAACGCCGGGTTCTGCAGCACAAACCCCTCGAGGCCGACCGCAAGCCCGGTGAACGCGTTGTAGATCGAAATCACGACCGGCATGTCCGCGCCGCCGATCGGCATGGTCATCATGACACCGAACAGCAGTGCGGCGCCAAAAAAGATGTAGATCAGCTGTGGCGTCGCGACCGGCGAGGCGATGACGCCGTGCGTCACGGCCACGATGAACCCGCCAATCGCCAGCGTTACCAGTGCGACCAGGCCATTGAAGATCTGCTGACCATGAAACCGCAACGGCGTCTTGAGGAGCTCATCCAGCTTGGCCCAGGCGATCAATGAGCCGGACAACGACACGGCGCCGATCAGCGCGCCGAACAGGGTAACAACCAATTGGGTGATACCGTCGGCCTTGTTGCCGATCAACTCGACTGCGGCGATCGCGGCGGCAGCGCCGCCACCCATGCCGTTATAGATGGCGACCATCTGCGGCATGGCGGTCATCGCCACCTTCCTGCCGGCCCACCAGGCGATCCCGCCGCCCAGAACGAGGGCAATGATGGACAGAGCGATATTGACCACTAGCTGTGGCCTGGCGGCGGCCTCGATATTCAGCGCGTAGAGGAAGCTCGCTATCACGGCGACTGCCATGCCTATCCCGGCGAGCTTGATTCCGGAAGGAGCGGTCACCGGCGAGGACATGCGCTTGAGGCCGTACATAAAGAGAAACGCCGCGCCGAGATCGATTGTGCCGATAATGGACTGTGAAATGATCGTCAACATATCGGTGCTCACGCCTTTTCGATGTGACTGGCCTGGACCCGAACATGTTCGCTTGGCTGGAACATCGCGAGCATACGGTCGGTGACGGCAAATCCCCCGGCGGCATTGCCCGCGCCGAGCAGCACCGCAAAGAAGCCGATCGTTTGCTCCTGCAGCGTGCTGGCGTTGAGCAGCGCAAAGATTCCACCCACCACAACGATGCCGTGCACAAAGTTCGAACCGGACATCAGCGGCGTGTGCAGGATCGCCGGGACGTGCCCGATGATGACCCAGCCGGCAAAGGCGGCGAGCATGAAGATATAAAGCGCGACAAATCCGCTGATTGCCATTGAGAATTCCATATTGATTTCCTGCTTTAAGCCACCTTGGCCGCTGGTTTGATTGCTGCGGCTTTGCCGCCGCCGGAAGGGGCCCTTGCTTTGGCCGCCTCGCTCTTCAATTCGCCTGCATGGGTGAGGACGGTCTTGGCCAGAACCTCGTCATCCCAATCGATTTCGACGATATTGTCCTTCACGAACAAGGCGAGCAGATTGTATTGATTCTTCGAATAGAGTTCGCTCGCATCCTCGCCAAGCAGGGAGGGAACGTTCAGGGGGGCAACAATCGTCACCTGGCCGATTTGCGTGGTTTCTCCGGGAACCGTATCCTCGCAATTGCCCCCACCATCGGCGGAGAGATCGACGATCACCGCGCCGGCTTTCATGCCGGCTACCTGCGCCTTGTCGATGAGTTTCGGCGATGCACGGCCTGGAATGGCAGCCGTCGTAATGATCAGGTCTGCGGCCTGGATGTGCTTGGTGAGGACACTGGCGACCTTGGCTTTTTCTTCCGCCGTGAGCTCGCGGGCATAGCCGCCCTTGCCGCGCGCGTCGACGCCGGTCTCAACAAAGGTCGCAGCGAGCGAAAGCGCCTGCTCCTTGGTTTCCGGACGGACGTCATAGCCTTCCGTAACGGCTCCCAACCGATGCGCTGTCGCAAGCGCCTCAAGGCCGGCGACGCCAAGGCCCATCACCAGCACCTTGGCAGGTCCGATCGCACCCGCCGCAGTCGTGATCTTCGGCAGGACACGGCCAAGAGTAGTTGCACCAAGTTGTACGGAATAGTAGCCCGCGAGCGCAGATTGACTGGAGAGAGCGTCCATCGACTGGGCACGCGTAATGCGCGGCACGCGTTCCATGGCGAAGCAGGTGATCTTCATATCGAGAAGCATCTGCACCAGCGCGGGCTCGCGGTTTGCATAGATGAACGAAACCAGGATGGCGCCCTCCTGCATCTGGCTAACGACCTCGATCGCGGGTGGCTGGACCGCCAGCACCACATCGGCGTTAGCGACCAACTCCTTGCAGCCGGCGATGAACGTGACGTCCTTGAAAGCGGTGTCGATCAGCTTGATGGCGTTTCCGGCGCCCGTCTGCATGTGAAGCTTTGCGCCGAGCTTGGTCAATTTCGGCACGACTGACGGCACCAGAGCGACCCGCCGTTCGTGCGGTTGTGTTTCCTTCAAAACAGCAATGTTGACGTACATCAGTCTCTCCGGTTTTACGAAATGATTGGTCCTCGCCGACCGTGATGATCGGGGTGTGGCCCGCAAACAGTTATGCAAACGCCTTGATGACCGAGTTGATCTTGACTTTGATTGATTTGTCATTGGCCGTGATGGGCGTTACCTGGCGATCGATGCCGAGCAGCTGATAGACGACCGTTTGTGCGACCCTGACGGAATATTCGACGGTGAAGACCACATCGACAGGTATCTCCACGAACTGGCTGATCATGGCGAAGTTTTTGGTGTTTGCAGGAATAGGATGTGGGCGATCCCCTGGGGCGCGTGGCATGAACATGCTGGTGATGTACGGCATCCGGCATGGAATACAGATCGCAGACTCGACCATGGACGTGTCGAGATTGAGATGTCCGCACAGCTCCGTGAGGATCTCTTTGCCGGAACACTGAGACATGGGCTTGGCGACGAAATTACCAATGCGATCGGGATGCAACGCGTAACCCCAGAACACCTGGACATCCGCGGGCTGATCCGGAAAGTGGGGCTGATGGTACAGAACGACCGACATCAGCCAGTTAGATTCGAACAACGTCACCAATCCGCCGATTCCAGCTTCGTTGCCGCTGAACGTTTCCATGTGGTTGAAAAATGCCGCGTCCTTTAAGGTCACGGTGAACGAATGCCAGTAGGATTCAGGTATGTGCGAATTGAACGCCGCCGGTTTGCCGAATTCTGGACGGCCCTCGGCGAGCTTTTCCCACAATCTCCAGCCACCGCTGTCGGCTTTCGTCAACGCCCTCGGGGGCGTCGACATCGTTCCGAAACTCGAGGCGTCAACCATCGAGCCGTTCTGGAAAAATACCAGATCGCCGGCAGCGACAGGTACTGTTTCAGCCTTTCCATCGCGGATGCAGTCGAAACTCTCGACCATAAAGGCTCCGCCTGCCGAGGCGAGTGCGAAATCCGTCACAGTGCAATTCTTGATGAAATGGACCCCCTTGGTTTCAAGCCATGTCAGCAGCGGCTTAACCAGGGAATCATACTGATTGTATTTCGTCCGCTTCACGCCCGCGAGGGTTTCAATCCGCGTGAACTCGAGCATAAAACGGTGCAGGTAGCGCTTGAATTCGACAGCGCTGTGCCACGGCTGGAAGGCAAATGTCGTTTGCCACATGAACCAGAAATTTGTGCTGAAAAACGGCGGCGACAGCCAATCGGAAATGCGGTCGGAGCCCAGCTCCTTCTCGCTGGCTTCGGTAATTTTGACGAGTTCAAGCCGATCGGCCATGCTAAAGCCCATCGTCGTCACGTCGGTCTTGTGACAGTTACGATCGACCAGCCGTGCCTGCGCGTGTGGCACGTGCTGCTTGTTGAATGCCATTGTCTCATCGAAGACCGATACGCGCGGGTTCTCCAGGGATGGAATGGTCTTGAACAGATCCCAGACGCACTCATAATTGTCGGACGTCAGCATCCGTCCGCCGCGGAGCCGGTAGCCGTCGATCGCGTTACCGGCACCATCAAGGGCGCCTCCCACGACACTCATAGCCTCATAGATCGAGATATGTTCGCCGGGGATCTTTCCGTCGCGGATCATGAACGCGGCCGCCGCAAGCGACCCGATGCCGCTGCCGACAAAGTGAGCTTTAACGGTTGCTGCGTTCACTGCTTTTCATGACATGTTGATCGTTCCATCGGTCGTTCTGGAGAACCCTGCCTGAAGGCCGGTTGCGACGTTTAGACCGGCGCTTCCGCTGATACGTAGCGAACCAGCTTCTTGTTCACGAACTCCTGGATGCCCATGTCGCCGAGCTCCCGCCCGTAACCGGAGTTCTTGATGCCACCGAACGGCAGCTCGGCGTCGGACCAACTGATGTTGTTGATGAACATCATGCCGGTATCGACACGGCTTGCGACCCGCTTGCCCCGCGCCAAATCCTTCGTGAAGACGGAACCGCCCAAGCCGAAGTCCGAATTGTTTGCAAGCGCGATGGCTGCGTCTTCGTCCTTGACCCGGAAGAACATCGCGACCGGGCCGAAGAACTCGTCCCGGAAGGCCGGATTGTCCGGCTTGACGTCGGTGAGTATGGTGGGCTGCATGAATGACCCTGGACGGTCGACCCGCTTGCCGCCCATCAGTACCTTCGCTCCGTGCTTCACCGCGACATCGACTTGCTTCAAAAGATCAACCAGGGCCGATTCCGTGGAGAGAGGACCAAGGGTGGTTTTCTCATCCAGAGGGTCGCCGGCCTTGAGAGCCCCGAGCGCCGCCTGAAACTTTTCCAGGAATTTATCGGCAAGTTTTTCGACGACGATGAACCGCTTCGCCGCGCAGCAGGTCTGTCCGGTGTTGTACATCCTCCCCCAGACCGCCCATCTGATGGTGTGTTCAAGATCGGCGTCTTCGAGGACGATGAACGCATCGCTACCGCCGAGTTCCATGGAGGATGGCTTGAGATTCTGACCAGCCCTCGCCGCGATGCTCCTGCCGGCCGCGACACTGCCTGTCAGCGCCACGCCTTTAATGCGGGGATCATCGATAAGATCGTCAGATTGCTCGTGCGAAATCAGAAGATTGGTATATAGCCCAACCGGCGCACCCGCGTCCGTCCAAAGCTTTTCGAAGGCAATCGCGCACTGGGGCACGCAGCCGGCGTGTTTTACCAGCAGAACGTTGCCGGCCATCAGATGCGGGCCTGCAACCCGGGCGAGCTGGTAGTAGGGAAAGTTCCAGGGCTCGACGCCGAAGATCACGCCGATCGGGGTGCTCTCCATATGGCCGTCGCCGAGGGTCGGATGCAGCTCGACGTTGGCTAGGAACTTCGCGGCGTTCTTGGCATAGTAGGCGAGGATATTCGAACTGAACTCCACCTCTCCCTTGGCTTCGCTGATCCGTTTGCCCATTTCCAGCGTCATGGTGTGCGCCAGCGCATCGGCTCTCTCATGCATCAGCACGGCGGCCTTGGCGACGATGACCGCCCGGTCGCCGAAACTCTTGAGTTTCCAGGTCTTGAAGCATTTCTCGGCCGTGGCCAACTTGTCTTCGAGCTGCTTGTCGGTCAGCTCATCGAACTTCTGGAGGAGTTTGCCGGTAGCGGGGTTGAGGCTTTGATATGCCATAAGCTTGTTCTCTTTCTCTGCTGTCGTGGATGTAGCTTGCGCCAAGGATCACCCGTCTGGCATGTGTGCCAACCGGCATTTTAGTAAGCTGCTCAGTGTCCCAAGGTCAGCTTGGCTTCGATCACGATCCTAGCTGCCACGGACCTAAGCGGTAGGCTCGGAAACTACTCAAGCCGCGCGCCATTTCCGTTTGCTCCTGCCGCGAGCTGATCACAAAGCCGGTATGTCTGCTTGCATCATCGTTCATAAATCTTACGTCGAGCGAACCAACGCAAGCCGCAGGATCAGCAGCGGATTGGTATGTCCTATTTTCTGGCGCGGCAGTCTGCGCCGCCGAGTGCGAATTTTGCGCTGGATAGCGTTCAACAAATACGCGGCAATTGCTCGCCGACCAGCATGTCGACGATCCGTCGTCCACCAAAGACCGTGCGCATAGTGACGCGCCCGGCCTCTCCACGACTGACGCGTCCAATCACCGCAGCGCCTTCGCCGAGCGGATGGCCGCGCATCGCGGCAAGCGCCGCGTTGGCCTGATCAGGGGGCGCGATCACAACGATCTTGCCCTCATTGGCGAGATAAAGCGGATCAAGCCCGAGAATTTCGCAGAATGCCTTGACTTCCTCACGGATCGGAGTGGCGGCCTCTTCGATCTCGATTGCGACCTGCGACGCATCGGCGATCTCGTTGAGCACTGTGGCAAGGCCGCCCCGCGTGGCATCGCGCATAAAATGGACCCCGGGCGCCGCCGTAAGCAGCGTCTCAATAAGCCCGTGCAGACAAGCGCAATCGCTTTCAATCAGGGTGTCCAGCGCCATGTCGCCCCGCGCGCAGAGAATAGCTGCGCCGTGATCACCGAGCAGGCCGTTAACCAGCACCACGTCTCTTGGTCGCGCAGTATCGACGCCAAGCATGAGCCCCTTGCGGACCACACCAATGCCGGTGGTGGTGATGAACAGTTTGTCGCAGGCGCCGCGCTGCACCACCTTGGTATCGCCAGTGACGATCCGGACGCCGGCATTGCCGGCGGTTTCCGCCATCGAGAGCGCGACCCGGCGCAGCAGATCGACGCTCATGCCCTCCTCGACAATCACGGCGCAGGACAGATACAGCGGCTTGGCGCCTCCGACCGCGAGGTCGTTGACCGTGCCGCAGACCGCGAGCTTGCCGATGTCGCCGCCCGGGAAGAACAAGGGATCGACCACAAAGGAATCGGTGGTAAACGCCAGCCGGTCGCCATGGGCCGCAAGCTCGGCGAGATCGAACCGCGCCTGATCCTCCAGCGGCGCCAGTGCCCGATGGTCAAACGCGGTCACGAATACGTCGTCGATCAGGTCCTTCATCGCCTTGCCGCCGCCGCCATGGGCGAGCGTCACGGTGCCGCCACTGACCCTGCCAAGCCGACGGGTTTTGATGAACGGAGCGACGTTCATACCGCCTCCTTGTAACGCTTGACCCCGCCATATTGGTAATAGGCCGCGCAGGCGCCTTCGGACGACACCATCAGCGCGCCAACCGGGGTTTCCGGCGTGCAGGCCGACCCGAATACCTTGCATTGCCACGGCTTGATGACGCCCTTAAGCACCTCGCCGCACTGGCACGATTGCGGATCCGCGACCTTCAGGTTCGGAATCGCGAATTTTTGCTCGGCGTCGAAATGTAAGTATTCGTCGCGCAGTTTGACACCGGAATGATCGATCGAGCCGAGCCCGCGCCATTCGAAGAATTCGCGCAATTCATAGACCCGCGACACCGCCTGAAGCGCCGGAGCGTTGCCCGCGTCCGGTACGATGCGCGCATACTGGTTCTCGATGTCGGCGCGTCCTTCCTTGATCTGCTTCAGCACCATCCAGATCGACTGCAGAATGTCCAGAGGCTCGAAGCCCGCCACCACCATCGGCTTGTTGTAGAACTTCGCGATGAATTCGTACGGAGCGGTACCGATCACCATCGAGACATGGCCCGGCCCGAGAAAGCCGTCGAGCTGCAACCCGGGGCTATCGAGGATCGCCTTGATGGTCGGCACGATGGTGATGTGGTTGCAAAACACCGAGAAATTGCGGACGCTTTCGGTTTCCGCCTGCAGGATGGTCAGCGCCGTCGACGGCATCGTGGTCTCGAAGCCAAGCCCGAAGAACACCACCTCTCGATCGGGCTTCTTGCGCGCCAGCGCCAGCGCATCCATCGGCGAGTATACCATCCGGACGTCGGCACCCTCAGCCTTGGCCTGCAGCAGGCTTTTCTTCGAGCCTGGCACCCGCATCGCATCCCCGAAGGTGGTCAAGATCACGTTCGGATTCTCGGCAATCGACACGCAGTCGTCGACCCGTCCCATCGGCAGCACGCAGACCGGGCAGCCCGGTCCGTGGATCAGTTCGATCTCCTTCGGCAGCATGCCTTCGAGGCCGTAGCGGAAGATCGAATGGGTATGGCCGCCGCAGACTTCCATAATGTAGAGCGGACGTTCTGCTGGCATCGTCATGGTCGAAACCAGCGTCTCGATCTCCCTGATCAGAACTTGCGCCTTCTGTCCGTCACGAAATTCGTCGAGATATTTCATGTCGCAGCTTCCTTTGTCGTTGCCTGATCTGCGATCGTCCGTAGGCCGATGCAAACGAGGTCACACTGAATATTCCTGCCGTGGAACAGAGGGTACGGGCTTAAACCGCCTTCGCAATCCATCGGCAGTCTCCCTATTCGACCCCTGAAAGCCGCATCGCTTCGAGCTCGGCCTGCGCCTCGCCGAGTTCTGTCAGAATTCGAAGAGTTTCGGCCGCTTCCGCTTCATCAAGGCGGCTCATGGCGAAGCCGACATGGATCAGGACCCAATCGCCAACGCAGGACGAAACCGGATGCTCCTCGTCCACGATACAGGCGATGTTGACCTTACGCCTAACGCCACCGATATCGACAAGCGCCAGCATGTTTGCGGCATCATCAATTTCTAGGATGCAGCCTGGAATTCCGAGGCACATGGTTCGTTTTCCCTGGTTTGCGAGATATTTGGGTTGACCGATTCAATCTGGATTGCCTCGGCGTCGATCAGGCGCGCCGCGCCGATGGCAGCCTGGCCGAGAGCCAGGCCCCCATCATTGGCGGGAACCTGTGCATGTGAGAGCACAATGAAGTTCTGTTGCTCAAGCCTCCGGGCCACCTCTTCGAAAAGGATGCGGTTCTGGAAGCATCCACCCGACAGTGCGACGGTCTTGAAGCGGGGCGCGCTCTCGCAAGCATCGCCAGAAGCCAGTTTTCCGGCCATGGTCACGATGATTTTCGCGAGACCCAGGTGAAAACGCGCCGCCATCACCGGGACAGGCGTCTTTAGAACGAGATCGCCAAGAATTGCCCGCCACATCGCCAATGGTTCAATGTAGGGAAGTTTGAAGCTGCCCGAATTGTCGATCGAGAATGGATAAGTGAGGTCCTCACTGACGCCTCGCAAGGTGACCGCCGCCTCCAGCCGGGAGCCCGCTTCACCCTCGTAAGCCTGCCGATCACGGCAGACGCCCAGGACGGCGGCGACCGCATCGAACAGCCGCCCACAGGACGACGCCTTCGGCGTGTTGACACCATTTCGGATCATCGCGTCGAGAACGGATCGTGGTCTGCCGCTGAGATCAGCGAAAACTTCGAGCTTGGCAAAATTCTTCGCAAATTCGGCCCAGCCCATCGCGGCCATCAGATGCGCGTAGAGATTACGCCAGGGCTCGCGCACCGCCTGCGCACCTCCAGGCATGGCCACGGGCTTGAATGCGCCGAGCCTTTCGTAACCGCGATAGTCCGCGAGCAGGAACTCTCCGCCCCAAATCGTCCCATCGTCGCCCCATCCCAATCCATCGAGAACAATTCCGAGCACTGCGGGAGCGTCCAAGGGATAGGAATTTTCCGCCAGGCAACTCGCGATGTGGGCGTGATGGTGCTGTACTTCGATCAGAGGTAATTCACGCTCTCGTCCCCACTCGTGTGCCAGTTTCGTCGAGAGATATTCGGCGTGCAGGTCGGCGACGAGCGCGACCGGCGCGTGGCCGAACAGCTCGGCGTAGAGCGTTTGGTTCTTGCGATAATCGTCCAGGGTTTCCGCGTTCTCCAGGTCGCCCTGATGCTGCGACAGAATGGCTTCACCATCCTTGACGAGACAGAACGTCGCCTTTAGTTCGCCGCCCATGGCGAGAAGCTCGGGCGCTGCCTCGAAGCCGCGCGGCAGAGTGATGGGGGCCGGTGCGAAACCGCGGGCGCGGCGCAGAACCCGCGACTGGCCGGCCATCACGCGCGTAATCGAGTCGTCAACACGATTGGCGATTTCACGGTTATGCAGCAGCGCGTAGGTAGCGATCCCGGCAAGGTCCTCGCGCACAACTGAATCGTTGATAACCTGCGGCTCTTCGGAAAAGTTACCGCTTGTCATTACGACCGGTGTATCCATGCCCTGAAGTAAGAGCAGATGCAGCGGCGTAGTTGGCAACATGAAGCCAAGCGACGAAAGGCCAGGCGCGATTTCCTCCGGAAGACTTTGCAATCCGTCGGCGGTAAGCAACACGATCGGTGCCGCCATGCTGGCGAGCACGCGTTCCTCCAAGCTTCCGACCGAGCAAGAACGGCGGAGGACGCCGAGATCCCTCGCCATAAGCGCAAACGGCTTGGCGTCGCGACGCTTCAACCGGCGCAGCCGCGCGACGACATCCGTCTTCGTGGCGTCGCAAGCGAGATGGTATCCGCCCAGCCCCTTTACGGCGACAATCTCACCCTTCTGAATGAGGCGGCTTGCCACCTCGACGCTCTCGATCATGGAGTGTTGGTCGAAGCTCGTCGCGCGACTATCGAGCCGGATCAGGGTCGCCCTGGGTCCGCAGTCGTGGCAAGCTATCGCCTCGGCGTTGAACCGACGATTATTAGGTTCTGAATATTCTCTCTCGCACGCCTCGCACATCGCAAATGGCGCCATTGTGGTATTGACGCGATCATAAGGAATTCCCCTGACGAAACTTAGGCGCGGACCGCAGTGCGTGCAGTTGGTAAAGGGATAGCGGAAGCGCCGTTCGAACGGATTGGTAACCTCCTGCGCGCAATCAGGGCAGATCGAGGCGTCTGGTGCGATCTGCGTATGCGCGTCGCCGGCTAAGCTCTCGGCGATCCGAAATTGCGGTGGCAAGCTGCCGACAAAAGCGCGGGTTTCGATGCGGTCGATTCGAGCCAGCGGTGGAGGCTCGCTCTTCATGCGCACGATAAGATCGTCTACCGCGCTCGAACCACCGCCGACGCGCACGAGAACGCCGTGGGCGTCATTGAGAACCTCGCCGCAAAGGTCGAGATCGCGGGCAATGCGCCAGACGGTCGGACGAAACCCGACACCCTGCACACGGCCACGCACGCGAATCTCCATCGCGACATATTCCATCTGTCGCGCTTCGCCTGGCTGGTTCATGGCGCGGCCTCCCATCGGAGCAGGTAATTGTCGCCGGATTCGACGATCGCGGGCGCTGCGGCGATGTTCAGCGGCATGGGACCCTCATGCCGGCAGGCCGGCCGGTTCAATCATTGCGGCAGCACGCGCCGCGATCCAGGCATAGAACGCTGCAAGGCCCTCGCCGGTTCGTGACGAGATCGTCAAGACCTTGATACGTGGATTGACGCGCAACGCCGCCGCGTAACAGGCGCTCACGTCAAACTCCAGATGCGGCAGTAGATCGACCTTGGTAAGCAACATGAGATCGGACGCGGCAAACATGTCCGGATATTTGAGTGGCTTGTCCTCACCTTCGGTTACCGACAGCACGACCACCTTGTGAGCTTCGCCGAGGTCAAATGCTGCCGGGCAAACGAGATTGCCCACATTCTCGATGAACAGCAGACCACCTGGCACGAATGATAGATGGTCAAGCGCGTGACCCACCATATGGGCGTCAAGATGGCACCCTTTGCCGGTATTGATCTGCACGGCCGGCGCGCCGGTTGCACGAATCCGCTCGGCATCGCGATTGGTTTGCTGGTCGCCCTCGATCACCGCAACTGGCCAGCGATCCCTGAGGTCGTTGACTGCACGGACAAGCAGGGAGGTCTTTCCAGAGCCGGGACTGGAGACAAAATTGAGCGCAAATATATTGGCGCTCCGCAGTCGAATGCGGTTGGCGTCAGCGAAGGCGTCATTCTTCGAGAGAATGTCGCGCTCGATGCGAATCGTCCTCGCTTGGCTCATGCCAGGCAAATTGACCCCGGCGATCCCGTTGCCAAAATCAAGGGTCCCTTCGGCGTGGTCATGATGGTGGCGGTGCGCGTGCGAGTGCGCATGAGAATAGTCTGGACCACGATCATGCGTGTGGGGCCCGACGGGACTTTCCGGGCCCGGACCTTTCGTTGAGATATCTGTTCCACAACCGCAAACAGTACACATCACTCCACCTCCAGTTCGGACAGCCGCAACTCGCCGCCGACTGTCATCATCACTCGCGAATCGCCGCATACAGGGCACGCCGCAAATCGTTCACAGAGTGGTACAGACTGACGGCAAGAGGAACACCAGCCCTCGCCCAAGACCTGTTCGATCTCCAGCCGCGCGCCATCCGCGAGCGTCCCCCGCGTCACGGCATCGGAGCAGCAACGCAGTGCCGCTGGCTCGGCATGACCGAGCACCCCGACCGCCAGTCGAACCATGCGAACTCGTGAAAACGCTTGCTTGCGCCGCTCGTCTTCTACCAGCGCGACAACACTTTCGATCAGTGACATCTCATGCATGCCCGGGGTTTCCCGAAGCTACGCCGAGCCGTGTTTTGAGCGTCTGGATCACGATTGCCGCATCGACGGGTTTTAGAAACACGCCGGATATACCCATCTCATGCAGGCCAACAGAACCCATCAAGGCGGCGCCGGCGCTACTAAGGATATAGCAGGGAATTTTGCTGTTACTGGCGTGGAGCCTCTCGGCGATCGACGTGCCCGCATCACCCGCCTCCAAAGTCAGTTCCGCAATTACCGCGTCGGGCTTGATACGCAACGCCGTGCGCTCGACCTCACCGTCGTTCGCCGCTTCCCCCACCGAGAAATAGGCCGCTTCCCAAGCGCCGCCGAGGGACGCACGCGCGAATGCGGCTCCCAGGGCGAGCTCGTGCACGCATTCGCCGAGGTTCCCGCGCTCTCCCCCGAGCGCGTTCTGGGCACCCCCAACTTCGCGCCGCGTTCCGAATACGAGTACGGTTTCCAGATGGG
>VFSW01008811.1_pt1 | contig 14461 bp, 4 predicted proteins | sample 5358111 | NCBI WGS metagenome assembly VFSW01 (sample SAMN11554181, study PRJNA540505) | mine drainage metagenome | isolation source: sediment from site ElyBrook_90M | place: USA: Ely Copper Mine, Vershire, VT | collected 2017 | reverse complement strand
GGGGACAGGGAGATATTGTCTCGGGTAGAAGTTGAGGCGGGCCTGGGGGAGGCTTGCTTTGTGCCGGAGGCGACGGTCGTGACGGAACAGGTTGCGACGGTGAAGTTTGCAGCTGGGAGTTGGTCCGCGGCTAGAGAGGTTGAGGCTCCGATGCGTGCCGCTGAAGCGGTGCGGAAGGAACCGGTGAGGGCGGAATCGGGAGTAGCGGGAGTAGCGAGAGTAGCAGGAGTAGCGGGCGGACGGGGAGTATCGGGGTGGTTGATTGTCGCGATTGTGCTGCTGCCCGTGGTATTTGGGGCCGGTGTACTTTGGGGACGGCATCATGAGACGGTGACGACATCTGGGGCCGAGATGCCGCAGTGGGGCGCGCCGGTGTGGAGCGATGAGTTCGACGGAGCTGCGATGCAGGTGCCGGATTCGAGCAACTGGACCTTTGATGTGGGCAACCAGAGTTGGGGAAACCATGAGGTGGAGACGTACTGCGCGCCGGGGCCGGCGATCACCAAAGGCTGCGACCCGCGGCATCCGAATGCATTTCTGGATGGAGCAGGACACCTGGTGCTGCGAGCGCAGAGGAACATTGATGGGAACTGGACTTCGGCGAGGATTTCGACGCGGGGACTGAAGAGCTTCAAGTATGGGCGGATTGAAGCGAGGATGAAGATGCCGGTGGGGACAGGATTGTGGCCGGCGTTCTGGATGCTGGGATCAAACTTCAACAAGGTGGGCTGGCCGGCAGCGGGGACGGTGGATGTGGCGGAAAACGTGGGGCTGACGCCGCGCTCGAATGGGCTGGGCCCAGGGATGATCCGGTCTTCGCTGCATGGGCCGGGGTATTCCGGCAGTGACAGCCTGCATCGTGACTATCGACTGCCCAATGGAGAGCGCATCGACGATGGAGGCTTCCATACTTACGGGATTATCTGGTCGCCGGGGATGATTCAGTTTTACGTAGACGATCCATCCAACGTGTTCTTTGTGCAGAATATGAGCGATTTGCCGGACGGTCGGGAGTGGGTTTTCGATCAGCCGTTCTACCTGGTGATGAATCTGGCGGTGGGCGGTGACTGGGCGGGGGATCCGGACAACAGTACGCGGAGCCCTTCGGAGATGGTGGTGGACTATGTGCGGGTCTATAAGATGAAGGCGGCGGCACCGGCGCTGAGCTGGCAAGGTGTGCGGGTGCGGTCGGGCGGTATGGCGAGCAGCCTGCTGCGATTGCATGGGGAGAAGGGTTCGGGGCGGCTGTATGTGTCGTGCACGACGGAGCCGGCGACGGTGGGGTGTGCGCTGGATGCCTCTACGGTGGACTTCAGCGATACGGGCACGCGTAACGACCTGGTGACGATTTCTGCGAACACGCAGACTCGTGCGGGGAACGCTGCGGCGAAGCCGGGGACGTACAAACTGACGCTGACGGCTACTACGGTCAGTGGTGATCGTTCGCAAGTGACCGTGCCGTTCGAGGTTACGGCGGCGTATTAGAGCCTTTCCCTAAGAGGGTGAACCGGACGAAGCATGCGCGTGCGGTTTGTCGTGGGGAAAAGCGACGTGTGACTCTCAGGCTTCGGTCTATCCCTATAGGGACAATGCTCTGGGACTGCTTGAACGCGGCAGCCAGACTCTCTTCCAAAAAATAGTAGATGGCGGTGAAGCTGCGCGAGGTTGGGCGCGGATGGCTGCTTACGTGGTTCGCAGGAACGCGGGTGGACACAGGGTCTGGGCGTAAATCGGAGAAAAACGTTTGTTTTCTGGAGTTATATGGCGTGAGATTACCCACCCAGAGGCTAACCTAACTCGTAAAGTTAACCCTTTTTACGTTGTGTGTCGTATAGGCCAACCCTTTATATCAGTGTGCTTCTCAATGTCCATTTCGCAGCTACTCAAGAGGCTATGCGAGTTCGGATTGCGAGATGGGAGGATATGAAGTTTTATGGCAACTTCGATTTGGATCTCGAGACTCAAGCGCGCATCGCGCCCTTTTTTGACTGCCAGCCTGTCGGTGGCAACGCTTCTGGTACCTGCAGCGGGGCTGCGTGCCCAGGTGGTGGCGACCGGAGCTGGTGCCTACACGACGACGCTGCCGGCGGGAGTGCACGTACCGCAGAGCACGATTTACACGACGGCCCCGGGGCCGGTGGAGACGCACAAGTACTGGACGTCGAAGCTGTGGACGCCGCTGAACAACAATACGAGCACGACGAGCAATACGGCGGGCTACAACATGATTCCGCAGCCGCTGTTTACGTCTGCGACGGCGCAGGGCATGTTGATGGGCATCCATGGGGACAATGACGGCTACCCCCATGACGATGGGACAGCGACGGCGTTCTATCAGTATCCGCAGTTCGATCTGACGATCGGGACTGCCGGGTTGAACGCAACGGCCGTAAATGTCTCGGCGAACTCGGACTGGAGTGCGGACTTCACGTTTGCGAAGTCCCTGACGGTGCGCACGGGACGCGGGATGCCGTTTGCGTATGCACTGACGGATGGAACGCCGGTGACGGTGACGTTTATACGGACGCCGACGGTGGTGACGAACAATAAGAACATCCTGTTGGTGTCGACGCCCGAGGGCGACAATCGGTATACGAACTACTATGGATTGTTCTGCCCGACAGGTGGGGCGTGGGCGCAGAGCGGGATGGTATTTACGTGCACGGCGCCGTCGGGGAGCAACTATGCGTCGGTAGCCCTGCTGCCGGGGGTGGCGGCATCGCCGAATGGCAATGTGGCCAACATCAACAAGACGCCGCTGGCGACGCAACTGGCGGACTATACGGCGGTGGCGTTCTCTTTCCCTACCAACACGCAGGTGAGCTGGAATTACGACGAGAGCACGAGTAAGGTCACGACGACCTATACGATCACGACGCAGGCCATGGACGGGAAGGCGTCGGGGTTTCTGACGGCGCTGTTTCCGACGCAGTATGACTCCTTGCCGGGCGGAGTGAACACGGCGTATTCGTACCTGACCAATCACGGCCAGATGAAGGTGAACTCAGGAACATCGTTCACGATCGTGGATACGTTTCATGGAGTGCTGCCGTTTTTGCCGCCGACGACCAACTACGATATGGCGAAGCTGAAGAGCCTTGTGGACTCCTCACCGGCAGCGGCGATCGCGGCGACGGACTATGAGCAGGGCAAGGTGCTGGGAGCCGCGGCGCAGGTTCTGCCGCGGGCGTATGTTGCTGACCCAACGGTCTACAAGACGCTGCAGTCGGATCTGCAGAACACGCTGCAGACGTGGTTTACGGCGACGCCAACGGCGACCGCCAATCTTTTCTACTATGACAGCGCGTGGGGCACGATGATTGGGTACCCCTCGTCGTACGGCAGCGCCAGTGCACTGAACGACCACCATTTTCACTATGGATATTTCATCCATGCAGCGGCGATGAACGGGCTATTCAACCCAAGTTGGGTGAGCACGGCGCAGTATGGCGGCATGGTCAAGCTGTTGCAGCAGGACATTGCGAACTATGACCGGACGAATACGATGTTCCCCTTCCTGCGGCACTTCGATGTGTATGCGGGGCACTCGTGGGCGTCCGGGCAGGCGCCGTATAGCGACGGTGTGAATCAGGAGTCGAGTTCGGAGGCGGTGAATGCCTGGACGGGCATGATCCTGCTGGGAGCCGCCACCGGCGACATCAACCTGCGCAATACCGGCATCTGGCTGTATACGCAGGAGACCAAGGGGGTCGCGTACTACTGGTTCAACGAACAGCCGAGTTGGGTGAGCGCAACTGCGGCGAGTACCTTCCCGCCCTGGTTTGCACCGCTGCGCATCGCGAATGCGTACGACGACAAAGGTGACACCGCCACGTTCTTCGGAACGAATCCGGACTTCGAGCACGGGATCGAGTTCTTGCCGATTACGGGTGGGTCGCTGCATCTGGGTCTGAGTCCGGCGTATGTGCAGAAGAACTACAACGAGGATGTTGCGGCGAACGTGGCGGCGGGTAAGCCTGCCGGAGACTGGCCAGATCTGATGGCCGAGTACGAGGCGCTTTCGGACCCGACGACCGCGATGACGCAGTTCGGCACAGTGACGGCGGCGACGGATGGCGACTCGCTAGCGCACGAGTATGCGTGGATCAGTTCGCTTCAGGACCTTGGACAGGTGGACGCAAGTGTGACGGCGAATACTCCGTTCTACGCGGTCTTCAACCTGAATGGAAAGGCATCGCACGTTGCGTTCAATCCGTCGACGTCGCCGTTGACGGTGACGTTCTCTGACGGGGCGACCCTGAGTTGGACGGCAGCGAGCAATGGGACCTACAACGTGTACCGTGATACGACCAGTGGATTTACGCCTTCGACCGCGAATATGATCGCGAGTGGTTTGACGGCCGGGAGCTACGCGGATACGACGGTGAGTTCCTCGACGACGTACTACTACGTGGTGGAGGCGGTGAATTCTGGAGGCAACTCGGCACCGTCGACCCAGGCGAGTGCCATGCCAGGGACGGGCGGCGGGACCACTTCGGTGCCGGAGACGAACGTTCTGTATCTGGCCGGTGGGGCAACCGCAACCAATGCCAGTCTGCTGACGTTCACTGCCGGGCCATCCGGCGCGGACAACATTCCAGCGAATGTGCCACAGTCGCCGGGTACACCTGTGAATCCGCTGATCTACAAGATCACCGGTGTGACGGGTACATACAACAGCGCTCTGACTACAGCGTTCAACCTCTTTGTTGACGCGGGCACAAATGCGGGCGAAGCAGCGCAGGTCGAGGTGCTGTATGACCTCACCGGCAGTGGAACCTTCAGCCGCACGGAGCTCTATAGCTACTTTGCGACGAACGCCGCAGTGGACTACGAGGACTACATGCAGAACTCGCGCGGTGGGTTGATGACTGCAACGGGAACGTTGGGCAACATGACCAACGGGACGATCGAGATCATCGTGTGGGACGCGCTGCCGGGAGCAAATGCTGCGCCGATCGCGCTGAGTACCGGCAATAACCCCCCCGCACTCTCGACCCTGACGATACCGTTCAGCAACGTAACGGGGGCAGTTGCGGCGGCGGCGGCTCCAAGTACGTTGATGGCGACCGCTGTGAGCAGTTCGTCGATTCAGTTGAGTTGGATGCCGAGCACGACGGTAGGAGTGACGTATAGCATCTACCGGAGCACGACGGCAGGATTTACTCCAGCGGCAGCGAATATGATTCCGGTGCAGTTGACTGGAACCAACTACACCGATGTGAATCTGGTGGCTGGAACACCGTACTACTACGTGGTGGAAGCGGTGAATTCGCTGGGTAATTCGGCACCATCGCCGCAGGCCACTGCGACGACGCCGGTTGCGACAGGTCCGGTGAGCGGTAGCAATCTGCTGTACCTGGTTGCAGGAGCAAATGCCACGACGCCGAGCCTGCTGTCGTTTGTCGGTGGCCCGGGAAGTGTGGACGCGATTCCAGTCAACAATCCGCAGAGTCCAAACGTGCCGAAGAATCCGCTTGTCTATACGATGACCGGGGTCAGCGGAACCTACGACAACACGATGGCCACAGCGTTCAACTTATTCGTTGACGCGGGCACGAACGCTGGTGAAGCGGCGCAGGTTGAGGTGCTCTACGACCTGAATGGCAGTGGGACATTCAACCGCACGGAGATGTACAACTACTTTGCTACCGACCCAATCGTTGGCTATCAGGACTATGTGCAGACCTCACAGGTAACGGCGACGGGAACGTTGGGCGACATGACCAACGGCACGATTGTGGTCAAGGTATGGAACGCGCTGCCTGGGCCGAATGCTGCACCGATGTCTCTCAGTGTTGGAACCAATGCCAGCGCGCAATCCGACATCGTCATTCCGTTTACGGCCGTCACGCAGACTTCGGTGCCTCCGACTGCACCGACCAACGTGATGGCAACTGCGAAGTCCTATAACGAGGTTGACCTTGCGTGGACGGCGAGCTTGACGCCGGGCGTGAGCTATAAAGTCTACCGAAGCATGGCTTCTGGCTTTGCACCAGCGACAGCGAATCTGGTGGCGACTACGTCTGCTACGGGATATGCCGATAAGGCTGTGATGGGAGGGACGACCTACTACTACGTGGTCGCCGCGGTGAATGGTGCAGGTACTGGAGCCGCGGCTCAGGTGCTGGTTACCACGCCACCAGCCCCTATCGCGACGACAACGAGCCTGAGCCTATCGGCACCGTCGGTGTACCTGGACGGGACGGAGACGCTGACGGCGACGGTCTCGCCGAGCGCAGCGACGGGCACGGTGGCCTTTATGGATGGCAGCACCGCTTTGAAGACGGTGACGTTGGCAGGAGGTGTTGCGACCTTCACAACGGGTCCGCTGACCGGCGGTTCACACAGCTTTACAGCGACCTACAGTGGAGACTCGGTGTATTCCGGCAGCACGTCATCGATAGCGACGCTCTCGGTGCCGACGGTTCCGCCGGACTTCAGTCTGAGTGCAGCACCGGGTAACACGCTCGTTGGGGCGGGTCAGTCTGCGACCTACACGCTCACGTTGACGCCGCTGGGTGGCTTCAACAGTGCGGTAACGTTTAGCTGCAGCGGCCTGCCTGGGCTGTCGACCTGCACGTTCAACCCGACGTCGGTAACGCTGAACGGTGCGACGGCATCGACGGCGACCATGGTCATAGCTACAACTGGCACGTCAACCACAACGGCCATGCTGCACTCGCAGCCGAGCAATCACGCGGGCGGGACTGTGACGTTCCTGCAGGCGGCCTTCCTTCCACTGGGACTCGGCTTGCTGGTGGCTACCCGGAAGCGGCGCAAACTGATTCGCACGTTCCTGGCGTGCGCGGCCATGCTTTGCGTGCTCGGCCTGTTCACTACTGGCTGCAACTCAGTTGCGCCATCTACGGCAACGAGCATTAATACGATCACGATTACGGCTACTTCAGGCTCTACATCCCACACGACTACTGTGGCCCTGGATGTTCAGCAGTACTAACCAAGTAGAGTGGGCTGCTTCGAATTGGAGCAGCCCACTCCTCGCTTCTACCCATAACGAGTTAGCTGGAAATGATTTCCTGAGTTATTCATCCTTAGGGAATTGGTTCATCCAGAAAAGACTAAGTAGCTTCTTTGAATCGAAGTCGAACCAGTTAGACGCTTGATAGGAAGTTGCCATTGTTATAGCAGGACGACTTACTATCCATCACTACCGTAAAACAGAAAAGCGGCTGGCAGCAAAGCAGCCGAATTATTCAGAACAACGATTAAACATGAATGCAATGAATCAGCTGGAGTTTTGATACTCGAGAGCAACACTCTGACGGCCGGATAGTTTGCTCAACCCATCGAGCGGTGTTTGTATCCGTCGGACGAATGATTTTCTTAGTCATTTATTCGCCTTGTCGAAGGAAGACTGCATTTCAACTTTATAGACCTTACCGTCCGACCTAAAAGCCGGACACTTAGGAGACCCAAGATGCAACATAAACGTAGTAGGAGCAAAGTTCTCAGCGGCATTCTGCTGGCTGCCTGGTTTCCCGGGGTAGCGGCGATTGCACAGAATACAAATTCGGCGGATCTCCGCGGCACGGTGACAGACCCAACGGGAAAAGTCATCTTCGGAGCCACTGTGTCGGTGAAGGATATCGACAAGGGTACCGAGCGGAAGTTCACCACCGACAAGGCAGGTGTGTATGAGACAGGCTCGATTGTGCCGGACCACTATATTGTAACGATGTCGGCGCCTGGCTTTCAGACGCTGGTTCGCGGGCCGATCACGCTCAATGTAGGGCTGGAGTCGCTCAACGGAGAGTTGACGGTTGGCGCGGTGACGCAGCAAGTCGTGGTCAACACGGATCTACCGTTGTTGAATCTTGATGATGGGTCGCGCACGGAGAGCCTCAACGGTGCGACCATGGCGGCGCTGCCGCAGTTTGGTGCGGACTGGGAGAACTTCGTCGACCTGCTACCGGGGTCTTCCTTCAGCTATCGCTCGGGTCAGGCGACGTCGATCAACGGAAATCTTCCGTACAGTTCGGTGCTGGCCGACGGCGCGACGACGACACTTCCGATGAGCAGCAACGCCGATGTGACGATCTTCGAGACCACGTCGGAGGTGAAGATCGATGCAAACGCGTTCTCCGCGCAGTACGGCATTGGCGGGATCATCATGAATCAGATCACGAAGGGCGGCACGGACCACTATCACGGATCGGTGTACGAATACTTTCAAAACAATTATCTGAATGCAGCAGATTATGCGTTTGGGAATGCAAGTCGTCCGGCGTTCGAGCGGTACGACAATTACGGCTTCTCGATTGGTGGCCAGGTGCTACCGCATACGAGCCTTGCCCACAAGGTATTCTTTTTCTTCGATTGGGACAAGACGTATAACAACGGTGGTGCGGCGAACCAACTGCTGACGGTGCCGACGGATGCCGAGAAGGCAGGGGACTTCACCGGGCTGCCGACGGTGTATGACTACAACACGCAGGTACTGACGTATAACTCGAGCGGGCAGCCAGCGGTGACTCGAACCTCGTACGCGTCCGAGTATGGCAACGGGAACAAGATTCCAACGAGCGCCCTTTCGCCGGTAGCGCTGGCGGTTCAGAAGTATTTTCCGGAGCCCAATACTGCGGGTCATCCCACGGCCAAGGGCCTGCCCTTCCAGAACTACTTTGTGAATGTTCCAAATCTTGAGCCGTTTACGAAGTACTTTGGGCGGTTGGACTATACGCCGGTGGATAGCCACCGCATCACGATCTCGGAGACGGAGAGCGACAATCCAGCGGTTTCGTATGGTAATGGAGCACAGCTTTGTCCCATCAACTGCCAGACCCAGGATGTTAGCCGCGACAACGCGCAGGTGTCGGATGTGTGGACGATCAATGACCACATGATCAACGAGGCGCGTTTCGGGTTCACCGACCAACTCAATTTCTTCAAGCCATTTTCGGCTGGACAGGGATACCCGAACAAGCTCGGCATTCAATGGGCGGTTGCTGATTCGTTTCCGAACTTCAGCTTCAACAATTACCTTGGCCTGGGTTCGCCGACGAACGCGGTCTATAAGGAATTCGTCTTCGACCCATCGGACGTGTTTACGCTTGTGAAGGGCCGGCACGTGCTTCACTTCGGGGGCGAGTTTCTGATCAGTAGAGCGGACTCTACGGCGTGGGGCAACCAGAATCCAGGATCGGTAGATTTTCAGGGCTACTACACCGATGAGGCTCTGAACAACCAAGCCGCGGCGGGCCAGCCGGATGCACAAGTTACGGATCCGACGGACTACGCCGACTTCCTGGTGGGGCTCAGCGCTGACTGGTATGGCAACGTGAATCCTGAGTTTGGAGCCCGCATTAAGAATCCGCAGGCTTTCATACAGGACGACATAAAGTTGCGTTCGAACTTCACCCTGAACCTCGGGCTGCGCTGGGCGGGAACGACGGGCTTCAGTGAGGTCAAGGGCAACGAAGCTGCGTTCGATCCAACGGTCGTCAACCCGGGCACGGACCCGAACGGAGTGATCAACTCGCTGGGGGCAGAGTGGTTCGCGTCTAGCCACGCAAATGGTCGCAGGACGCTGCAAGCTCCGGTGTGGAGCACCTTCATGCCACGTGTGGGCTTCAGTTGGGAGGCCAAGCCGAACACTGTGCTGCGCGGCGGCATCGGTCTCTACAACTACAACTGGTCGGAGGACACTTACGGCGGGGGCATGGGAAATGCTTTGGGCTCTGCGGGTGGTGCGTTCGACCCTTCGGGCGGTATCTATCCTCAGTTGCAGATTGATACGGATGGCAGCATCGACTCCGAAGGGGGCTACGGCAAGAGCATGAGACAGCTTTACGTGACGGCTCCCACAACGCCCGACGCGAACAATGGCAATGGCCTGTCGTACAACATGTACCACACGCCGGTGCCGAAGATCTGGCAATACAACGTGACGGTGGAGCGCGCGATTGGAACGGCTATGTCGGTGTCGGTGGCTTATGTTGGCAGCCACGGATATGGGCTCAACTTCCCGGTCGATATCAATCAGGTGCCACAGTCGCTACTCTCGGTAACCGATATTACACCGGGTAAGAACAAGCGTCCTTATCCGAACTACACGAGTCTTCAGGGCAGCACCAACAATGGTATTTCCAACTACAACTCCCTGCAGGTCGTCTTCACACGGCGCATGACGAAGGGTCTGGAGTTGAATGCGAACTACACGTACTCAAAGTTTCTGGATTCGCAGGACTCCTCTGGATGGGGCAGCAGTGCTGGCTCTCAGACCTACCAGAATAGTTACTGCGTACCGTGTAACTATGGTCCGTCCAACTTCGACGAGCGGCATGTGTTTACATTCCACGGAATCTACACGCTGCCGTTCGGGCGTGGTGCCCAGTTCCTGAACAAGACAGTGCTTGAGGATGAAGTTTTCGGTGGATGGCGCTTTGCGGCCACCTCGCGCGAGAATACCGGTGCACCATTTACGCCGGTGATGTCGAGCAACACCAGCTACTCCCAGGCTGGGAGCCAGTTCCCGAACCTGATCGGCAATCCTCAGTCTGTGGTTGCACCGAACGGGGCGGGAGACACCGTCAATGGAGGCCAGCAGGCGCATGTCCACACGATCGATAACTGGTTCAACAAGTTCGCCTATGCGAGCCCTGGTATCGCTGCGTTCGGTAACGTGCACCGGAACTCGCTGTACGGACCGGACTACAGCGATCTGGACTTTTCGTTCGGTAAGACGTTCCGTTTCTTCACCAAGTACAGCCTTGAGGTCCGCGCCGATGCCCGCAATGCTCTGAACCATCCGAGCTTTGCGGGTCCGGATGCTGCGATCGACGACAATCACCCGGCGGTCATCACCGGCGTGACCAATCCCGGTCGTCACGTGCAACTGTACGCACGCTTCGCGTTCTAAGGCATGTTGACTTTGCCCTCCGGGGGACGGCGTTTATTCGCCGTCCCCATTTTTTCAATTTCATGGTGTGGGAGAATATGATCAAATTCGCATGTCAATTGGATCTTTCATCGTAGTCGCTAGTATGTTCATTTGTTCCGTGGGCGGAGTGGGTCAGACGCCGAGCCCCAGCGCGGTAAGCATCCAGCAACACATGCTCAACGCGCAAGAGGATATGCGGGGGCGGAACCCGGACCTTGCCATCGGCGAGTATCAGGCTGTGGTTGCAGCGGAGCCCTCGAACATTGATGCGCAGGCGAATCTTGGAGTGCTGCTTTATTTTGCCAAGCAGTATGACCAATCGATTCCACATTTGCGAGTGGCACTGAGCGCGAAGCCGGATCTATGGAAGCTGCGTGCCCTGCTCGGGCTGGCAGAGAGCCATCTTGCTAAAGACGCAGCCGCGGAAGCTGACCTGGAAGCAGCGCTGCCGCATCTGCAAGGGGAGAAGGTGCAGGCGGAGGTGGGAGACACGCTGGTAGACCGCTACGCGGCCGAGGGAGAGTTAGAGAAGGCGGCTGCAACGGTCTCGTTGCTGTTGGAGTCGGACCCGGAGAACCTTCGTCTGCTGCTGATGGACTATCGATTACACAGCGATCTAGCGAGTCGAGCGCTTTTGAGCCTGGCGCTTGCAGGACCGAAGAGCGCCGAGATGCACGCGGCGATGGCGCGGGAGTTGGGCCGCCAGGGGAATGAGTCGGCAGCCGTGGAAAACTATCGCGCTGCGTTGGCGCTGCAGCCGGACATGCCGGGACTCGCCTTTGAATTTGGCACTGTGCTGTATCGGTCAACGGATGACAAGCTCCGGAGTGAGGCCGAAGCGGAATTCAAGACGGCGGTAGCTCAGAATCCTCGCGACGAGAAGGCTGAGTTGGTGCTGGGTGAGATCGCCGCAACCCGCGGAGACAATGCGGGGGCCTTCGATCATGACTCGCGGGCGGTTGCGCTGCAGCCTGATGATGCAGATGCCTGCGTGGAACTGTCGAAGGTGCTGATCTCGATGAAGCAGGCAGACAAAGCGCGGGAGTTGCTGCTGCACGCGATTGCGGTGGATCCGACCAATGCTACGGCACACTATCGGCTAAGTACGCTGGACCGCCAGCAGGGGCATCCGGAGGCGGCGAAGAAAGAGCTTGCTGAGTACCAGAAGTATAAGGCGATCAAAGACAAACTACGCGAGGTGTTCCAGACCATGCGGGTTCCATTGGAGAAGCCAGAGGACGCCAATGGGGCCTCGCGTTAGTAAGGGTGTGCGTTGCGCCGCGGTTCTGGTCTTGCTTGGCGCAGTGCCGTTGCTGCTGCACGCGCAAGGTTCGGCGGCGCAGGCGTCCAAGCCGGCCGCCTTTCCTCAACTGAAGGACATCACTGCGTCGACGGGGATTCACTTTAATCACCTGGCAACACCCGAGCAGCGTTACATTGTGGAGTCGATGAGCGGTGGCGTGGCGTTGATCGACTACAACCATGACGGCTGGCCGGACATTTACTTTACCAATGCTCCGAGCGTGGCCATGTCGCTGGCTGGCAAGAAGGCAACGGGTGCACTCTATCGCAATAATCATGATGGGACGTTCACGGATGTGACCGACACGGCGGGAGTGGGCACGCCTTGCTGGGCGATGGGTGCTTCGGTGGGCGATTACAACAACGACGGTTGGCCCGATTTGCTGGTGACGTGCTTCGGCGGGGTCGTGCTCTATCGCAATAACGGCGACGGCACTTTCACGGACGTAACCAAGCAGGCCGGTCTTGGTGGAGACACGGGATGGGCTACGGGAGCAACGTTTGGCGACTATGACGGTGACGGCTGGGTGGATCTGTTCGTGGCTCATTACGTCGATTTGCATCTAGACGATCTGCCGCAATTCGGATCCAGTAAGACCTGCCAGTATCACGGGGTCGCTGTGCAATGCGGACCGCGAGGACTGAAAGGCTCGCCCGATAACCTGTACCACAATAATCACGATGGGACGTTCACGGATGTTTCAAGAGCGGCGGGAGTGGACGATCCGGAAGGATACTTCGGGTTGACAGCCGTGTGGAGCGATCTACTCGGCGACCACAAGCCGCTGCTATTTGTAGCCAACGATGGAGAGCCCAACTACCTCTATCGCAACGACGGTCACGGACACTTCAGCGATGTTGCGGAGGATGCCGGGGTGGGCGTCAATGGAGACGGGTTCGAGCAGGCCAACATGGGAGTTGCGCTAGGGGACTACGAGCACAAAGGGCGCTTGTCGATTGCGGTGACGCACTTCAGCGACGAGTACACGACGTTATTTCGCAATGACGGCAATCTCAGCTTTGCGGATGTCTCTGCAGCTTCGGGGATCGGGCCACCAACGCGTATGTTTGTTGGCTGGGGCGATGCGTTTGTCGATTTGGATAACGATGGTTGGGTGGATCTGTTTCTGGTCAACGGACATGTCTATCCGCAAGTGAATGCAGCGGGGGTAGGGATCAAATATCGCGAGCCGGCGGTGCTGTTGCGCAACAACCGGGATGGCAACTTCACGGACGTCAGTAGGGAATCCGGGCCGGCGATGCAAACGCCTCAAGTCAGCCGCGGACTAGCCGTCGGCGATCTGTTCAACGACGGTCATATGGAAATGGTGATTGAAAACCTCGAAGGACAACCGATGATTTTACGACCCGAGGGTGGGCCTCAGAACCACTGGGTGGGTATTGCGCTGCAGGGCACGACGAGCAACCGGCTGGCGTTGAACGCAAGGGTGCGTGTGACCGCAGGCGATCTTGTTCAGACAGATGAGGTGCGGAGTGGAGGGAGTTACCTTTCGCAGAACGATCTTCGGCTGCACCTTGGTCTTGGGGCGCATGAGCGTATCGACAAGCTGGAGATCTTCTGGCCCTCGGGCGCGAACGAGATTCTCACGTCGCTCGCGGCTGACCGCGTATACACCGTTGTCGAGGGGCAGGGGATCGCCGGAGCGCAATGAACCGCACATGTAGTTGGGCCCTCGAGGAAGAAGTGAGGCGATGAGCCGGGCAGGAAAGAATGACCCGGATGCGAGCCTTGGAGACTGCTGCGCCATAGCGTCGTGCTCATTGAATATCGGCGGCAGCGGGAATCGAGCACGATGAATTGCCTCCGCGAGAGGGAGACCGATGGCGCAGTAAGCATCAACGGGGTGGTGAGCGGAAGTGCAGAGAGGCAGGTGCCTGCGGCTTGCTGACGCGTGTTAGTGGCCGCTGACGAGCTTGGCTGCGCGGCTGTAGGAGCCAAGGTTGAAGGCCCGGGTGTAGCCGATTCGCTTCAGCTTTTTGCTGGCGACTCCGCTGCGCATTCCGCTCTGGCAATGCAGCAGCAGGATGCAATTCTTATCCTTCACGCGGCGGGGAAGCGCGGTCTCGATGGTGTCCAGCGGGATGTTAATCGCCTTGGGAAGATGGCCGGAGTTGAATTCGGCCTGGCTGCGTACGTCAATGACCATTGCCCCGTCCTGCAGGAATGCCGGGACGTCTTTGGCTGCGACCTGGCCAGAGCGTCTGAGAAGGAAAAAGACGAGCAGGATGACGACA
>VFSW01008810.1_pt1 | contig 14461 bp, 11 predicted proteins | sample 5358111 | NCBI WGS metagenome assembly VFSW01 (sample SAMN11554181, study PRJNA540505) | mine drainage metagenome | isolation source: sediment from site ElyBrook_90M | place: USA: Ely Copper Mine, Vershire, VT | collected 2017 | reverse complement strand
CCATATTCTTTGCCCTTCTATTTCCCCGCGGGCCGTCTGCTGGCCGGCATGGGGCCTCCGTCCCCCCATTGACTTGCAACGCCTTGGCGGTCAAGCGATAATTCAACGCGCTGAGCGCGACGCCCCACATCAGGTGACCCAGGAAAAAGGCGACCGCATTCAGATTTGCCATCACCGGGTCAACGAGCGGGACGACGGCGAGCGCCATCAGCGCATAGACCACCGCGCCATACATCATTCCCGCGACGGTCTGACCGATGAGCGACTTGAAGCGCGGCGCGATGACGAACGCGAAGATGAGACCCAGGATGACCGAGTTCATCATGTGCCCCATCAAGCCCACCATCACCACGGCGAAATCGAATGGGACGGGGCGCGCAATGGTTTGCAGATTGCGGAGAAGAGCTGCTGCGATGTAGGTCGGCGCGGACCAGAATCCCGCGCCGTTCGGAATGATCGCCTCGACCATCATTTCCCACATCCCCATCACCAGACTGGCGATGAGACCTGCGCCGATCAGTTTCAACGAGATATTCGTGCGGGTCGTACTGAGAGTTGCTGTAGACATTTTTCCTCCTTCAGGAATTTTGTTTTGCGAACTCGCTGGTCGTTCGCTTCTGTCCTATAGACGCGGTGAAGCGGTTCTTTCTTACCTCTTGCGTCCGCCTACCTTGCGTGATAGAATGCCGCGCAATGAACACTCGCACCAACGCCGAATGGCTTGCCGATTTGCGCGCCGAGGCGAACGCGCGCGCGATGGCGCTGACCGATTTGCGCGCCATCATCGCGACGGGCTTGCCCTACGCGCTCTCGGGCTGGCTCGCGCCAAGCGATCCGCAATTCGACGCGCTCGCTGAAGATGTGACTCAGGAAACGCTCGTTAAAGTATTGGCACATCTCGATTCGTTCCAAGGACGCAGTCAGTTGACAACCTGGGTTCAGAAAATCGCGGTACGCGTCGCGCTGAGCGAACTGCGCCGTCGCCGCTGGAAAGATGTGTCGCTTGATTCGCTGATGACGGACGAAGGCGAAGAGCCGATGCCGGTGACGCAATCCAACGTCACGCCCGACCCAGCCCGCGCGGTAGAGCAATCGGAAATGCTGGCGATGATTCAGCGAATGATTGCCGAGGAACTGACTGAAAAGCAGCGCATCGCCATCGTCGCCGCGCGGATCAACGAAATGCCTATCGAACAAGTCGCGCAGCAGATGGGGATGGAGCGCAATGCGCTCTACAAACTCTTGCACGATGCGCGCGTCCGCTTGAAAAAACGGATGGAGCGCGAGGGACTGACGCCCGAAGAGGTTTTAGCCGCGTTTGGATCGGGGTAAGAAAAGCGCGGGACGCGGCGTCTATTTATAGAAAGCAAAACAAAATGCAAATTCCAATCGACAAACTCAAAACGATGGTTCGCGGCATAGCGCGAACGCAGGAAATCGAATACTCGTGCGACGACGTGTACCAGCTGCTCGACGAATTTACCGAAGCGGTTGCACAAGGGAAAGACGTGGCGAAGCTGATGCCGCTCGTGCAACAGCATATCGAAATGTGTCCCGATTGCCGCGAGGAATTTGAAGCATTACTGCGCGTCGTGCGCGCCACGCACCCGGGAGTCTAATGGAGTCTACCGAACATCCACGCGAACAATCCGCGCCTCAGGTCGGCACACGCGCGCCGCTCTTCGCACTAATCGACGAGAAGAATCAGCCCCACGCTTTAAATGAAAAACGGCGGAGCCAATCTCCGCCGCTTCTTCACGAATGTTCGCGCTAGTCCCGCGCCTTACGCGGAATCGGCGTTCGTCTGCGTACCTAACCTCACTGCGACCATCCCCAGCCCGGCGTACAGCCAGAACAGCGCGACCGAGTGCGGAAACGCTAAATTGAAGAAATAGTGATCGGTCAGACCGCCAATCATCGCGCCGAGCACCGCGCCGGCAGTCCCCAGCGCGATCGGCGCGAGAAATTTATCGCGCGCCAAGCCAGCAAACCATTCCTGCGCCACGCGGTAGAAAAACACGCCCAGCGTGATCAAGAACGCGCTGACGCCGACCAGTCCCATCTCTTCCGCCATCAGCAGATACACGCTCGACACGCCCAGGTACGTATCGATATCCGGCGCACCGCCAAATCCCACCCCAAAAATCGGATAGCGCGAGATCAGCGTCAGCGCATCCTTATATTCGCCGAGCCGCATCTGCGTGGCAAGGTCACTGCCGGCGAATGCGTCGAGAAAATGACCGACGTAATCCTGCGTGAACGGCAGCAGCGCAAATACCGCCACGCCCAGGATCAACAGCGCGATGATGGGACGATACCGCACGGTGGCGATCACGACGAGCGCGAGACCCAGTCCCAGCATCGCGCCGCGCGAAAACGTGAGCACCATGCACACGCCCATCGCCGCGACCATCGCGATGACGAGTGGGCGCGGCAAGAGCGGCTGGTCCGCAAAGATCTGTGGCACCGCCAGCGTGGTCACCAGGATCATCAAGCCGCCCAGCACGTTCGGATCAATCGAGGTCGAGACCGCGCGCATCGGGTTACTGGGATCGTCGTTGATAAAACGCAGGACGCCCGCTCCGCTCGGATATTTAAAGACGCGCAGCGCGGAGAGGATTTGGATCGATAGGTTCTGCGGAATGAAATAGAGGACGATGCCGATCGTCGCGGAGACCGCGCCGGCGACGATCAGCGCGGCAACGAACCGTCCCAGTTGCTCGCGCGTCCGCACGACATTGACGACGACGAAGAAGAGCGCAATCGAGATCAACACTTCGGCGAAATGGCGCAGGACATCTTGCGTGATCGGCGCGTAGGCAAGCCCGGCAATGAACGAAAAGACCGCGAGGACAAGGAAAACGAAAATCGGCAGACCGAGCGGCGTGGCGATAAACTCGCCGCCCTGCCGCAGCGCGCCGCGCACGAGCCACATTCCGAAGAGCGCGAGCAGCGCGAGATCGAGGAACGTGGGATTAAAGCCGATATTGAGCGGCAACGCGCCGAACGGCAGCAGCACCGCCACCGCGATCACGGCGTATAAACCATATTCGATGTTGGATAGCACGACCGCGCCGGCAATCGCGGCGATGACCGCCGCGAAGGCAATCGCCGGCGAGCTAAAGGCGATCACCGCGCCGCCGGCAACCGCGAGCGCGACGCCGAGCGCGAGGACAATCAAAGCGTGCGAGTGATTCTCGGTGAAATGAAGCTCCATTGCTTAAAGAGGCACGAACGCGCTGCTTTCGAGCGCTTTGGTCGCAAACAAAATGCACGCCTGAATGTCTTGCTGTGTTAGCCCTTGGTATTCTTGGAGAATTTCCTCTGGCATCGCGCCGTGCGCGAGCAAGTTCAAAATGTATTCAACGGTCAAGCGCGTTCCCTTGATGACGGGCTTACCAACCATCACGTTAGGATTCAGCACAATTCGTTCAAGCAATTGCTGGTCTGTCATCACTTTCTCCCGCACATATTCAATACCTTCGCCAATTCAAGTTTTGAACGGAAAAATGTGGGGCAAATTTCCAAATTTGCCTTACGTTGGCGAACCTATTGCATATTATAACTGAATTTGTGCATTTGCGCCACACGATTATCAGATTGGTATCTGTACCGATTTCCCCTCGATGATTTGCGCCTGCACTTGGGCAAGCGTGCGTTGCAAGTTTTTCATCTATCGAAAATCTGCTTGGCTTCTGCGAACGTGGGCGTTATCTATGCTTCTTGTTTCCTTGTCGTGACCGTGATTCCGAACACAACCAAGGTCAACGTTATCGCTGAAATTGCTATTCCCACCTTCACTGACCACGGGTCAAAAATGATTTCGATTTGATGCGCGCCCGCGCGCACCGGCACCGCACCCAGCGCATAATCCGCGCGCAGAATCGGCGTCTCAACGCCATCAATGAACGCGCGCCAGCCGGGATAATAGACTTCGCTCAGCACCAGCAGCGTGTCCACCGGCGCATTCACCGAAAGGACGATGCGTTCCGGCTCACGTGCGGTGAAGACGACCTCGCCTGTTCCTCCCTGGACAGGGAAGGGCAGACTGTCCGCCACATACGCCACCGCGCCCGGATCGAACGAAGCGCTCTTCATTGCATTCAGCGCAGTCTGGTCGTTCGCCGTCTGCGCCGCGCCAACCAGCCACGCGCGCGGCAGTGTGTTCTTCAGGCGCAGCAAGCGCGTGCTACCTTCTGCCAGTACCTCATCCGCGTTCGCAACGCCGGCATGATCGGCGATCACGTAGCGCACGTTCAGGAGCGACCAAAGCGTCTGCTTCGGCAGCGCGTCCAACAGCGTCTCGTACCGCGCGACGCGCAGCGGGCTGATACCGCCAATCTCTTCGAGCCGGTACGCAATGCCGAAATGCCCCGGCTCCTTGTCTTCGTCTGCGACGCGGAAGACGGCGTGATCGTTTTGAATCGCCTGAATGATGGGCGTCACCGGATAGCGCGGCGTCAGCGCGGCGTTGTAAGCGGGATTGTTGACGGTGAATAAATCGAACGCGATGAACATTACCGCTAACGCCGCAAACGTTCGAACGTTCCAACGTTTGAACGTGCCCACCCGCCACGCCACCAGCGCTGTCGCCAGGACGAATAACAACACCATCAACCCGGCGCGGTCGGCGAGGAACGCGAGCCGTCCCGACGCGTGCTGCGCGCCGGCGATGTAGAGCGCGAACATCATCATCACGCTGATCGTGACGCCTGCCGGCAAGAGCGCCCACGCACGCCGCGCGCGCTGGACATCCAACGTCGGCTGCAACAGATCGTGAAAGCCGTAGCCCGCGAGAATCGCCAGCGCGAAGCTGACGATGAACGCGAGTCGTTCCTGGTCGCGGAACAGCGCAAAGCCGGGTGCAAGGAGATACAGCACCGCGTAGGCGAACGCGTACGCGCCAAACGCGACGAGAAGCGAGCCAAGCGCGAACAGCGCCCAGAACGCCTTCTCGCGCGTGCGATTCACAAGCAGCGCGAACAACGCGAGCCAGAGCGGCAGCACGCCGACGTACAGCGGCGACTGGAACGCGCTGGTAAAACCGGGCAGGATCATTTGCAGCGGGTCGATGTTCGGAAAACCGCTCGACGCTTCCGTCCAACTGATCGCGGTGCGCGTCGAAACGGTGAGATACTCGAGCGTTGGCAGCCACTGCGCGGCGGCGATGCCGGCGGCAATGACAAGTGAAAAAACAAAAGGCAAAAGTGACAAAACAAAATGCTTCGCCCCTCGCCTCTCGTCTCTTGCCACCCGCCACGCGAAATAAATCGCGCTCGCGTAGACGACGAATAAAAATGTCTGCGGATGTCCCGCCAGCGCGGCGATGCCCAGCACAACGCCGGCGGCGAGGTAGAAAATTGGGACGCGGATCGCCGCGGATGAGCGCGGATTATTTTCCTTATCCGCGCTCGTCCGCGTTTGTTCGCGTCCAATGCCATCCTCGACCGCGAAATCCAGCAACAACAGAATCAACGGCAACCAGGTCGCGGTTTCCAGGATCGCGAGTTGCAGCGGCGGATACGACGTGAGGTAGCCGCCGAACGTGAACGTGACCGCGCTGACGAGCGCGGCGACGCGCGAGCCGATCAGTCGCCGCGCGAACAGGTACATGAATACGCCGGCGAGGATAAAATGGAAGATCGCTTCGAGTTCCAAGTCACGCAGCGTAAAATTCGCGCCGCGCGCCGCGACGACGGCGAGCGTCCAGATCAAACTGACCGGATAGAAGACCGCGCTCTGCACATCGGCGAGGAATGGATGTCCGCTGTTGAAATTTTCCGACCAGAGCGGCAGCCGTCCCTGCGCGAACGCGCGCGCTTCGTACATGCGGAACGCCCAGAACTGATCGGTAAAATCGCCCGGAGGAAAAGCGGCGCGGTCTTCCACGCGCGGCGTGATGATGCGCCAGAAGAACAAGAGCACCAGCCCGGCGATGAGCGCGAGCGCGGCAACGTCTTGGAGTTTGGACGTTGGATGTTGGGAACTGGAGTTCGATGATCCGGTCATTGAGTGATGGTCACTTGAGTCAGCGACACATTCGCCGCGACGCCGTCCATGCCGGCGACGAGCGAGTACGTGCCTGGCGTGGCGTCCGCTTTCAGTTCGTGCGCGTCGACAACCAGATCGCCGGCGCGCCACTGACTCGTTGGATACGTGCCGTCCGCCGGCGCGCTCTCCTGCCGCGCGACGATGCGTCCGTTCGCATCGACCAACTGAACAAACACGCTGAAATCTCTATCGATGGGCTGCGCCACGCGCCAGTACAACACAACGGGCAGCGTCGCGCCGCGCGGCGCGCGCAGTGCGTGGGCGTCCCCGCCGCGCACGCGGTACCCATCCAGCACCGCGTTGACGACCGGCGCGTCGAGGGGGGTGAGTTCCGACGCAAACCCGCGCGGCGTCAAGTACAACTGCACGCCAAACTCGGCGACGCGCGTGTCAATCTCGCGGTCGTCAAAGCGCGCCAAGTATTTCTCGACAAAGTGATCCGGGTCCCACAAGTCTGGTGCGGCAGGGATGAACCAGATACGCCGATAGTCCTTGTTGAACTGCTGCAGCGTCTTGGTGTCCGCCGACTTTGCGAAATAACTTTTCGGCACCGTGATCACCGGCAGCGTGCCGCCCTGATAGTAGATCGGCGACATTTCGGTAAAGTTTTGAATCACGATGTCGCCCGGCTGTTGCCGCGCGTGAATGAACTGCGCGAGCGCGCGCCAGTCGGGCGCTTTGGCGTACGCCGGATCGAAATAGTAATTCGACAGCGCGTAACCGGACGCGCCAACAAAAAACAGGGCGCCGAACGCGGCTGGCACAAGTTTGTAATTTGTAGTTTGTAATTTGCCACTTGTCATCGCCGCCAGCCCCACCGCGAACGTCAGATAATACGCCGGCGCGGTGCCGTTCAGATAACGTTCGAGGAACAGCGGGCGTCCAATCGAGATGGCGTAGAGTGCGAGCGTGGGCGCGGCGATGTACAGAAATAGGAACGCCGCACGCGATCGATTCTGGCGCGCCAGATAAAGCAGGATCGCGACCAGCGCAAGCGCGAGTGGCAGCCACAGCATTGCTTTGAGCGTTTCCGGCACCGTGTCGCTTAGGACGATGCTGGCGAGCGTGCGGCTGAATTGATCGAGCAAGGGAATGCTCTGCTGCGCGCTCGGCTCACCATACGTCGTGATGCGATTGGTACCGAACAAGACCCAGGGCGCGTACGCGGCGACGAGCACGGCTTGCGCGACGATCCAGCGCGCGAGCATTTTCCATCGGCGTCCCAGCAGCGCGAACGCAAAGACGAAAATATTCAGCGCGGCGAGGATGAACGTATCGTAGTAATGTGTGTAGAGACTGGTAAGCGTGGCGAGAATATATAATGACAAATTCAAAATTACAAATGATAAATGCCTCGTCTGTCGTCTGTTGTCTATGGTCTGTGGTTTCTCGGCGTTCCACCACCGCCAGAAAAAAATCAGCGCGAGCAAACTTAGCGCGGGCCACATCGTATAATTGCGCACGTCCTGCGAATGCCAAATCTGGTACGGATTGATCGCAATCAACGCGGCGGCGAAGAGGGCGATCCTCTCCCTCCCCTGCGAAGCGGAGGAAGGTTGGGGTAGGGGTACAAACATCTCCCGCGCCAGCCGGTACAGCAGCGGGACGCACAGCACGCCGAAGAACACGGAGAAAAAGCGCGTTACCAATTCGCTTTGACCGGCGAGCGCGATCCAGACGCGCAGCGCGAGGTACATCAATGGCGGGTTCGGCTCGATCGTGCTGATGCCTTTCCACAGCCCGTCCCAGGTGCGCTGGACGAAAATGACCGTGAACGCTTCGTCGCCGCGTAGCGACACGAAATCCAGCCGATACACGCGCAGGATGAATGCGACGAACGTGAGTAGCAGGACGGCAGCCCAGGTCTTTTTCGTCATTTCATTTCTTGCGCGCGACGGCGATGATGGACAGCCCATACGGAAAATCGATATGCGCGGCAGTCTGCGTCTCGGCGGTGTAGAGCGCGGAGAGCGTGGCGTTCAACGGGCGCGGCAGCGGCGTGACCTCGGAGCGAATGACGTGCCCGTTTTCGAGCGCGCGGCGGTCCAGCAGCCGCCGCGCGGCAACGAACGGAAAGAACAGTGTGTTGACGTGCGTCAGCCGTTCGAGCGCGAAACCCGCGCGCGATAATTTCTCCCGCGCGGTGTTTGCGGTGTAGCGCCACTTGTGCCCCACCGCCACATCGTGCCGACTCCACAACCATTGGTACGCCGGCAGTTGCACGATAAAGGTACCGCCGGGCTTGAGAACACGCCCAACCTCCGCCATTGCGCCCACATCATCGACGATGTTGCAGATCACGTCGAACGAGACTGCCAGATCGAAGAGACCGCCGCGGAAGGGCAAGTCGGTTACCGACGCGCGCATCACGCGTTCGCTGGGGATGCCACGCGCGCGGCAGAATGCAATCGCCTGCTCGGAAATGTCGACGCCGAGCGCGTGCCCGTACGCTTCGAGCAAATGGAGATTCGCGCCTGTGCCGCAGCCCGCGTCCAGGATCATCGGTCGACGCCCGTCGCCGCGCGCGTAGCGCGCGAGCAACTCTCGGAGCAAGACGCGCAAGCCGCGGTACCACCAGTACGCATCTTCCAGTTCAAACATCACCCGGTATTCGTCCGGGCGCATCAACATTTCAGTGTAACTCACGACGCCTCAGATTTTCCAAGAATAAGAATCGATCATGGCGCGGGGCGCGGTTCGCATCGAATCTCGCCTAGCGTTGCCACATCGCCGAGCGCCGCGCCGGTGGCGGAATGGTACGGCACGACTTGAAGCCGATACGCGCCGGGCGGCGTCGTCGCGTCAATCGATATATCCTGCGCGTCGGCGATGATCCGGCGCGGCTGCCACGTCGAGCTGCCGGCGCGATTGCCCAGCGGAATCGTATCCCATTGCCCCACGCGCGCGCCCGCCGCGTCGACCAGCCGGAGCGACACGGCGTAATCCTCGCCGACCGGCTCGTCGAGTTCCCAGTACAACGTGACGGTGCTGCGCGTGCCCGGCGCGACGGAAGCCGGCGCCGTATAGCCGCGCAGCTGCAAGTGCCCGGCGAAAGCCATCTCTAGCGGATGCTGAATGTCGCTTGCTTGCGCAAAGGGAAACGCCGGCATAAACAACGACAAGGTGATTTCCGTACTCGTCCCGCGGAATTTAGTCTGGTCGATCAGCGCGCCTTGTTGATTCAGCAGCTGGTCGATGCGTCCTTGCGGATCGTCGAACGGCGTGTCCATCACGAGAAACCAGACGCGCGCGTTGCGCTGGTACGCGTCGCGCACCGCGGCAAGGTCTTGCGCCGGCGACGCGGCGTGGTCCGCGCGCAGAATCGGCAGCGTGGTCATCGGCACGAGGTCATCCGCGTAATAATGGTACAGCGCTTCGGTATGCGGCGAATCGAGAATCAGAAAATCGCCGGGGCGAACGCGCGCGCGCAGAAACTCCGCCCACGCGCGATGATCGTCCTTGCCATAGCGCGGATCGAAATACCAGTTGTGGAGCGAGAGTCCCGCGCCGATCAAAAAGACGCCGAGCGCAGGCACGGCGAGAATCTTCCACCGCCGCGCGAGCGCGACGATGCCCGCCGCGATGCCCAGATAGAACGCCGGCGTGAGCGTAATGAAATAGCGCGAGTTCTGGTACAGCGGTCGGATCAACGACGCCGCGGCAAGCCCCAGCAGCGGAACAGCGAGGTACGCGACGAGCAAAACAGACGTCGGACGGTGGAGTTTGGAAATTGGAAATAGAACGCCGATCAAAAACAGCGCAAGCAGCGCGAGGTCGATCCAGAAAACCTGCGCGAGATCGATCGTAATGCCAACGCTAAACGAGTTGAGCAAATCGCGCAGGATGATGTCGAATGGAACGTAGGAAGGACCGCTGCCGGCGTTTTCGCGCGCGGCAATGACGATGAGCGGAATGAGGAATGCGGCGGCGGCAAGCGGCAGTGCGGGCAATGCGCTCCAAACACGCCGGCGCGGCGCGCGCCAAACGAGCAGCGCGATCAGAACGACGTGGAATGGAATCAGAAAGACCGCGTAATAGTTGGTGTACAGCGATGCGGCGGCGGCAAAGAGGTAAACCAGAATCCACGGTTTGGATACTGACGAACGCTGACGAACACCGATGGAATTGTTATTGTCTGTGTTCGTCTGCGTTTGTCCGCGTCCGAGATCAAACGCGCGCGTCAGCGCGTACACGGCGAGCAGACTCCAGAACAAGACCAGCGCGTAAGGACGCGCTTCCTGCGCGTACCAAACGTAGAACGGCGAAAGCGCGCCCAGCAGCGCGGCGGTCAGCGCGACGCTGGCAGTCAGCCAGCGGCGCGCCAGCGCGTACAGCAGCGCCACCGTCGCGACGTTTGCCATCAGCGAAAGAAAGCGCAGCGCGAACTCGCTGACGCCGAACGCGCGGACGAGAAAATGCAGAATGGCGAAATAGAGCGGCGGCTGAAGATCGTGCGTGACGACGTTCTGGATGAGGATGGTGTTCGCGAAGATCGTGCCGAGGTCGTGAGTGGCGCGGTAGAGACTGAGCGACTCGTCCCACCAAATCGCCTGCGCGCCGAGCCGATACGCGCGCAGCGCAAACGCGAGCAGCAGAATCAGCAACAGCCACGCGCGTTCGCCGAAGCGCACCCGGCGCAGCGTGCCCAGTCCCGATCGGAAATATCTCATCGCGCCGGCATTATACCGCGATTGAGAGGAAATGAAAATTTGTAGAGACGACCCGGCAGGTCGTCTCTACTGCGTATGATGCGAAACGCTGGTCGCCGGCTCCGGGCGTTTTTCCAGCGCAGGCATCAACCGGAGGAGCGATTCTTTTGCGCGCACGGTGATATGCTTGACCAGCAGACTCCGGGTCAGCACATACCGGAATCCAAACGCCTCCAAATCGTTCCGCACGCCGCTTTCATAATCGCGCACGCTGCAATAGATCGGATAGCGCGGCGCTGCCCAGAGCAGCGACAGCGCGCCGCGCACTAGCGTTTCGCCCTGCTCTGGCGACTGCGGATGCAGCCAGAAGCGCATCCAGTACGCCGCGCGTCCGCGCCGCACGCGCGCCGCGCCGGCAAGTTCGTTCTCCGCCTCCAGAATATAGCCCGAGCCGCCCGATTGGTCCCACCAATCGCCCATCTTACCGCCCTGACCTTCCGGCGACAACATTCCTTCGGCGATCTGGACCGGGCGCGGCGTGAACTGTGCGTACAAACGGAGAAGCGTCCAGCCGTCGCGCGCGCGCTGGTGGCGCAGCAGTTTGGTCTTGGGCAAATTGGGGGGCCACTCGGTCAGGCGATAAACGTCTTCGCGCGCGTAGATGGAAAAACCGGCTTGGCGAAAAACCTCTTCGACTCCGTTGCCGCTGGTCACTTGGGCAAAGAGCCGCTGCCCGCCGCGCCCGCCGATTTCCTGCGCGCATTCTGCCAGCAGGCGGTACCAAATCGATACCGCATCATCGTCCGAATCCAGCGCCGGCGCGATGTAAACGATGTCGGCTTCCGGGCGACCACGGCGTCCGCGCGTTTGCAAGAAGCCCAGCGCGTGCGTGCGTCGCGCCGCATTGGCGTACAGCACGATCGTCTCCGCGCTGATCATGCTCAACGGCGGACGCGGCGATAACGCGGCTTGCAGCGCGGTGTGGGGCCACAGCGCCGAGCGTTCCAAGTCCAACTGCACACCGCGCGACTGCAATCGCCGGATGACAATCAAATCGTCAAGACTCAACCAACGAGGCACTCTTTACTCCTCTTGGTATTCTACACCAAGAATGGTACAAGTCAAACGCTCACGGCTGAGTTGACTGCGCACGTCAATGCGTCGGATCAAGCCAGCGGGAGGATGGCGCAAGACATAGACAGCCCCAATGGTTCGGAGTATAATCCGACGCAATGCAAGTCTGCAAGTCCGCCCGACGCGGCGTTGCGATCTGAATCGACTCGTCGGTCCTCGACGCGCCGCCGCGCACGGTCAAGTTGAAAAGCCAGCAAATGCCGGAACTTCCTGAATTGGAAATCGTCAAAGAGGTCATTCAGCGCCGCGTCGTGGGAACGACGATAGAACGCGTTCAAGTCTTGCCACCCGGCGGCTCCATCGTAGTGCGCGACCTGACGCGCGCCGGCTTGGATCGATCTTTGACCGGTGTGACCATCGACGGCATCGATCGGCGCGGCAAATTCCTCCGGTTCTCTTTGAAGACTTGTGACGTTACTCCGCTCTTTCTTGTCCTCAATCCGAAACTGACCGGTCGGCTGCAACTCGCCGCGCCCGGCGAAAAGCGGCACGCGAGAACGCACGTCGTACTCACGCTCTCCAGCGGCGACGAACTTCGTTACATCGATCAAAAACGGATGGGACAGCTGTATCTCACGCGCGATCTGGCGCAGGTTCCCGAATTTACCGGAATGGGACCCGAACCGTTCGCTCTTTCACTCGATGAGTTCCGCGCGCGCCTCGCGCATTTTCGCGGCGAGATCAAAGGCATCCTCACGCGCGGCGAGTGCGTCGCCGGCATCGGCAACGCGTACGCGGACGAAATCCTCTGGGCGGCGCGCGTGCATCCGTACCGCAAGCGCACGCAGCTCACGCCAGAGGAGATCGAGCGACTGTATCGCGCGATGCAAAGTACGCTGCGCCAGGCGACCGACCAGGTTCGTGTGAAGATGGGCGACGCCATTCACCTCGAGCCGCGTGATTTTCTGGCAGTGCATATGAAATCGGGGGAGCCGTGCCCGCGCTGCGGCACGCCGATCTCACTCGTCGGCGCGAACCAGCGCATCACAAATTTTTGCCGCACCTGCCAGCCCGGCGGATTGATCAAAGGAATGTGACGCGCCGGTACGCGCAACGCGTCCACCGAGCAGGTGGACGCGTTGATTTTGCTGCGGCTCGCGCGCTGTTTCAAACGACCTCTTTCGTCTTTTCTGCACGCGCGATGTCTCCCTCTACCATAACGCGGAATGTTTCCAGTGGTCTTTTTGCGGGACCGCGCACGACCTCACCGGTTTTGACGTTGAACCGCGAGCCGTGGATGGGACAGGTGATACAATCATCCTCCAGACTGCCTTCGCTGAGCGGTCCGCCCTGGTGCGTGCACTCGTCCTGTGTGGCGAAAAATGTGCCGCCGACATTGTAGACCGCAACGCTCTGCTCGCCCACCTGCACGAGCCGCGTCTGACCCGGCGCGACATCTGCCGCGCGAAATTCGTTCGGCTCTAACGGATGCGGCTCGGCTTTTGCCGGCTCGCCGAAATCCGGCACCTCCAAATGAATCTCGCCGTCTTTCAGCGTCACGGTGTACATATCCAGCTTCGCGCTGGGATCCACGAGCAGCTGCCCGGTGGTTACGTTGTACTGAAAGCCGTGCCACGGACACGTCAGCGTGTCGCCTTCTAGCGCGCCGGTGGTGACCGGACCGCCCCGGTGCAGGCACGAATTCCGCAGCGCGTACCATTCGCCCTTGTGATGGAACACGCCAATAGACATCGCGCCGACGTGCACGATCTTGCGCTCGCCGTCCGGAATTTCGTCCGCGCGCGCGACCCGCACGGTCTTACGCGCGACCGGCTTGTCCGTTTCATGCTCGCGCTCGAACGCTTCGGTCGCGAGCCGCGCGACGGCGGCTTGATCGATGGGGACGAGTGTATCGAACGTTTCCGCTTCGCGCTCGGCGCCGTAGGCGCGCGACAGCATTTCCAGTATCACCATCATCAACTTGTCCCACGCTTCGATGGCGTTCGTTTCCAGCTCTTCGTCGACGTGGCGCAGCTCGCGCGTGATCGCATCGCTGATCGCGTGCTGCATAAAGCCGACCTGACCGATGACGTACCGTTCGGCGATGTAGATGCCCGGGTCCGCGCCGTGCGCGGTATGCGCCCTGCCAACGTAATCGACGTACCGCGCGAAATCGTCGTCGAACGTTGCCTGTGCGGCGCGCAGCCAAAAGTTGGTGAGGTGGCGCATCCGCAGCTCGACGTACTCCTGATCGATCGAACCGTCTTTCTTGAGAAAGAATTTGCGCGTTGGCGGATAACGCAGCAGATGCGCGTAAAATTTGGCGACGATTTCGGACAAGTGCTTTTCGATGGCGGGCGCGGAGCGCCTGATCGCGTCGATGTCCGCTTGGCTGAAGCCAACAAAATCCGCCATATATTTAAAGTAGCGCGGCGAGTCCTCCGCGCCGCGCTTGGCTTTGGTCTGTAAGTTGGTCTGCGCGTCCATGAAATTCTATTTTCCTCCTTGAGTTTTCGGATGTGTGCCACATTCTACCATAAAACGCCGCTGGTGCGCGTTCGCTTTGTGCCGCACGTCACAACGATTCTTTGCACGTGGGTTGCGCCGCCCTCCGATTTTGCCAGCGTCGCGGATTGTGATATAATCCGCGCCAATCGAATACAATGGCGATGACCAAGACGAGTAAC
>VFSW01008809.1_pt1 | contig 14462 bp, 13 predicted proteins | sample 5358111 | NCBI WGS metagenome assembly VFSW01 (sample SAMN11554181, study PRJNA540505) | mine drainage metagenome | isolation source: sediment from site ElyBrook_90M | place: USA: Ely Copper Mine, Vershire, VT | collected 2017 | reverse complement strand
GCGCCATGTCGACGCGCTGTTCGAGCGAGAACATCGGCGCCTTGTTCGGATTGGCCGCGATCGCGACGACCAGGCGGTCGAAAATGCTGGCCGCGCGGCGCACGAGATCGTGATGTCCGTTGGTGATCGGGTCGAATGTCCCCGGGTAAATCGCGTTTCTTTTATACATGCGCGTCGACGCCTATGCTCCCCCACGCATCAGATGATAACTCACCTCGCCGGCGGACTTGGATTTCAACAGCTGCCACCCCGGCGGCAACGGCGGCGCGCCGGCGAGACGCGCGCTTTCCACGTAGACGAGTCCGGCGGGCGCGAGCCAGCCGCGCTGCGCGATCGACGTGAGGATCTCGCCGAGCACCTCGCTGCGAAACGGTGGATCGAGAAAGATGAGGTCGAACGGCACGACGGCATCGCGCAGCACCTGCGTCGCGGACCGGCAATGCACCTCGCCGCGCGCGCCCGCCCCCAGGTGCGCCAGTTGTGCGCGCAGCGACTCGGCCACGGCCGCGTCGCGCTAGACGAACACCGCGCTCCGTGCGCCGCGCGACAGGGCCTCGAGGCCGAGCGCGCCGGAACCGGCGAACAGATCCAGGCAGCGCGCGCCGGCGACGTGCGGCTGCAGCCAGTTGAACAGCGTTTCGCGCACCCGGTCGGGCGTCGGGCGCAGCTCCGGACGATCCGGAAAAGGGATCCGGCGCCCGCGCCAGGCGCCGCCGATGATTCTGACCGAGTTGCGGACGGCGCGTTCGCGCGCCTTGTTGGTCGTCACGGCGGCGATGATACGCTTAAAATTCCCTCCTCCCGAGGCTCTGATAAGCTCCATCCGACATGACCACCGAATCCACGCCGACGGCCTCCACCGGATTTTTCAAGCGCCTGACCTCCCGGCTGAGCGCGGGCTCCTCGTGGCTCACGCAGGGGATCAAGGAACTGCTGCCGGGCCGGAAAATCGACGCCCAGGTCCTCGAGGACCTGGAGACGCGGATGATCACCGCGGATGTCGGCGTCGAGGCGAGCGCGCGGATTCTCGATGCGCTCGGCCGGCGGGTCGCGCGCAAGGAGCTCGCCGACGTCGATGCCCTGATCGAGGCGCTGCGCGCCGCGATGCTGGAGATCCTGGCGCCGGTGGAACGGCCTCTGGTCATCGACCCGCTCGCGAAGCCCTACGTGATCCTCGTGGTCGGCATCAACGGCGCCGGCAAGACGACGACCATCGGCAAACTCGCGCATCGACTGCTCGCCGAAGGCCGCTCCGTGATGCTCGCCTCGGGCGACACGTTCCGCGCTGCGGCGCGCGAGCAGCTGGCGGTCTGGGCGGAGCGCAACCAGGTGCAGATGATCGCCCAACAGGCGGGCGCCGAACCCGCCGCCGTGATCTACGACGGACTGCAGGCCGCGCGCGCGCGCAAAGTGGACGTGTTGATCGCCGACACGGCCGGGCGGCTGCACACCCAGGTGCACCTGATGGACGAGCTGAAGAAGGTCAAGCGCGTTCTGTCCCGCATCGATCCGACCGCGCCGCACGAGGTGCTCCTCGTGCTCGACGGCACCATCGGTCAGAACGCGGTCACGCAGGCCGAGCAGTTTCACAAGAACCTCGGCGTCACCGGCCTCGTGATCACCAAGCTCGACGGCACCGCCAAGGGCGGCGTCGTGCTCGCGATCGCGCAGAAGCTCGCGATTCCGATCCGCTTCATCGGCGTCGGCGAGTCGCTCGAGGACTTCGGCGAATTCAAGGCGGCGGATTTCGTCACTGCGCTGTTGCGGCCGGCGGCCGGGGCCGCGCCATGATCCAGTTCGACCAGGTCTACAAGCGCTATCCGAACGGCCGCGAGGCGCTCGCCGGGGTGTCGTTCAAGGTCGGACGCGGCGACATGGCGTTCCTGACCGGCCATTCGGGGGCGGGCAAGAGCAGCATTCTGAAGCTGATCGGGCTGATCGAGCGCCCCACCCGCGGCCGGGTCATCGTCGACGGGCGCTCCACCGACTCGATCAAGACCGGGGCGATACCGCAGTTCCGGCGGGGGATCGGCATGGTGTTCCAGGACCATAAGCTGCTGCATGACCGGCCGGTCGCCGACAACGTGGCGCTGCCGCTGATCATCGCCGGCGTCGCGCGCCGCGAGATCGACAAGCGGGTGCGCGCCGCGCTCGACCAGGTGGGACTGCTCGGCAAGGAGCGCAGCCGGCCGCTGGAGTTGTCGACCGGCGAACAGCAGCGCGTCGGCATCGCCCGCGCCGTCGTCGCCAAGCCGCCGCTGCTGATCGCCGACGAACCGACCGGCAATCTCGACCCCGATCTCGCGCTCGAGGTGATGCGCCTGTTCAAGCGCTTCAATGACGTCGGCGTCACCGTCATCGTCGCGACCCATGACGTGCACTTGATCGACCAGTTCGGCGCCCGCCGCATCATCCTCGGCGAGGGCCGGGTCGCCGTGGAGACCCGGGCATGAACCTGCGGGCCTACGCCCTGCGCCACGCGCAGACCTTCGTCGGGGCGCTCGGACGCATCGCCGCGGCGCCGCTCGGCGCGCTGATGACGATGGCGGTCATCGGCATCGCGCTCGCGCTGCCGCTGTGCCTGCACGTGTTCCTGCAAAACGCCTGCGCCGCGACGGCCGGATGGAACGATGCATTCGATCTGTCGGTGTACCTGGTCAAGTCCGCCGACCTCGCGCGCACCCGCGAAATCGCGGCCGAGATCCAGAAACGCGGCGACGTCGCGACGGTGCGGGTGATCACCGCGACCGCGGCCCTGGCGCAGTTCCGCAAGGACTCGGGGTTCGGCGAGGCGCTGGATGCGCTGCAGGACAATCCGCTGCCGAACACCCTGGTGGTCACGCCGGCGCTCGCGGCGAGCACACCTGCGGGAACCGCGGCGCTGAAGAACGCGATCGCCGCGATCGCCGATGTCGACAAGGTCCAAATCGACACCGCCTGGGTCGAACGGCTGCTCGCGATGATCGAACTGCTGCGCCGGGTCGCGCTGCTCACGGCCGGACTGCTCGGCATCGGCGTCGTGCTGATCGTCGGCAATACGATCCGCCTCGACATCCTGAACCGGCGCACCGAGATCGAGGTGATGAAACTGGTCGGCGGCACCGATGGCTTCGCCCGCCGCCCGTTTCTCTACGGCGGCCTGTGTTATGGATTCGGCGGCGGCGTGCTCGCGCTCATCCTGGTCGCCGCCGCGACCGCGACGGTCGCGGCTCCGGTCGCGCGGCTGGCCGGGCTGTACGGCAGCCGGTTCCAACTGACCGGTCTCGATTTTCCGACGGCGCTCGCGGTCCTCGCCGCCGCGAGCCTCCTCGGCTGGGTCGGTTCCTGGATTGCCGCAACGCACCATATCCGCGCCATCAATCCGACATAACCCACGGTTTTTCCTGGGTAAACTGCGGCTTTCCGAACTTCATTCCCTATTAGCACTCCAATGCCTCGAGTGCTATCATTACGTGCAATGGATATCGGAGGTTCAAGCAAATGACCGCAGCCTTGGTTGCCAAACAATCTGGCCTGGTGTTCGCAGGACCGATGGGAAGCCTGGATTCCTATGTCAGTCGCGTTTCGCAAATACCGGTTCTGTCGAAGGAGGATGAGATCGCCCTGGCGACTCGCTTTCGCGCCGACGGCGACCTGGATGCCGCGCGCGAACTGGTCCTCTCGCACCTGCGGTTCGTCGTGCACATCGCCCGCGGCTATGTCGGCTACGGTCTGCCGATGGGCGACTTGATCCAGGAGGGCAACGTCGGGCTGATGAAGGCCGTCAAGCGCTTCGATCCGACGGTCGGCGTGCGTCTGGTCTCCTTCGCGGTGCACTGGGTCCGCGCCGAGATTCACGAATATGTGCTGCGCAACTGGCGGCTGGTGAAGGTCGCGACCACCAAGGCGCAGCGCAAGCTGTTCTTCAACCTGCGGCGGATGAAGAAGAACCTTGCCTGGCTGTCCGAGGCCGAGACCCAGGCGGTCGCCAAGGACCTGGGTGTCGAGCCGCGCGACGTGCGCGAGATGGAGCAGCGCTTGTCGGCGCGGGATCTCGCGTTCGATCCGGTGCCGGACAACGATGAGGACGAGACCTACTCGCCGGCGCTGTATCTGCCGGCGACCAATGCCGATCCGGCGGTCGAGATCGAGCGCGAGGAGTGGGAAGAGGTCTCCTCCGACCGCCTGAACTTCGCGATCGGCCAGCTCGACGAGCGCAGCCGCAACATCCTGCGGCGGCGTTGGATGAGCGAGGACAAGGCGACGCTGCACGAACTCGCCGACGAATACGGCATCTCGGCCGAACGCGTGCGCCAGGTCGAGGTCAACGCGATCAACAAGCTCAAGGGGCTGATGGCGGTTTGATCAGCGCCCGCCGCGCGCTTGGGCGGCGGCCTCCCGAAACACGAGCGCGTGCAGTTCGGCCGTGCGCAGCCGTGTCGGCGCGTAGCCTCCGGCGAGCACGATCGCGAGCGGCAATCCGCGCTCGCGCGCAGCCTCGATCACCATGCGGTCGCGCGCCCGGATCCCCTCCTCGCTGAGCGCGAGTCTCCCGTAGCGGTCGCCGGCGGCCACGTCCACGCCGGCCACGTAAAGCGCGAGGTCCGCGTCCGCCGCGCCCAGCACCTCGGGCAGCAGGCGCGCGAGCTCCGCCAGATACGCGCCGTCCCCGGTCCCGTCCGCGAGCCCCACGTCCAGGCTCGAGCGCATCTTGACGCTCGGATAATTCCGCTCGCCGTGCATCGAAAAGGTGAACACCTCGTGATCCGCGGCGAAAATGGCGGCGGTGCCGTTGCCCTGGTGCACGTCCAGATCGATGATCACCGCGCGGCGGATCACCCCCTCGGCGCGCAGCCGCATCACGGCCACGGCGACGTCGTTGACGACGCAGAATCCCTCGCCGTGATCGGCGAAGGCGTGGTGGGTTCCGCCGGCGAGATTGGCGCCGAGACCGTCGGCGAGTGCGGCGCGCGCCCCCCGCAACCGGCCCCCGGCCCCCCGCCCCGCCCGCCGCCCCCCGGCCGCGGACCAGGGCATGCCGAGCCGGCGCACCTCGGCGGCCGAGAGCCCCGCGTGCTCGAGCTTGTCCAGATAGTCCGCCGTATGCACGAGCGCGAGCGTTTCCACCGGCAGCGGCTCGGGGACCAGCAGATCGGCGGCGCCGACGAGCCCCTCCCCGACCAGCAGGCCGTGCAGAAGCGGATATTTGCTGATCGGGAAGGGATGGCCCGCGGTCAGCGGCACCTGGTATCCGGCATGGTAGCTACACTTCATCGCCGGGATATAAGAACATAGGCGCCCCCCGTCCGGCGAGCCCGGCGGCAACGACCGGAGAAGCACAGATGGCGCGACAGGCGAACGATCCCCTCGACCTTTTCGACGTACGCGGGCTGCTCGACGACGAGGAGCGCCAGGTGCAGGACTCGGTCGCGCGACTGGTCGACGAGGCCGTACTGCCGATCATCGGCAAGGCGTTCACGCAGCATCGCTTCCCGCGCGAACTGGTCGGTGAAATCGCGGCGATGGGGCTGCTCGGCAGCTCGCTCGACGGCTACGGCTGCGCCGGGATGAACTCGGTCTCCTATGGCGTCATCTGCCAGGAGCTCGAGCGCGGCGATTCGGCCCTGCGCAGCTTCGTCTCGGTTCAAGGAAGCCTGTGCATGTATCCGATCCACGCGTTCGGATCCGAGGCGCAGAAGCAGCGCTGGCTGCCGCCGATGGCGCGCGGCGAGGTCATCGGCTGCTTCGGCCTCACCGAGCCGCACGGCGGCTCGGACCCGTCGAACATGAAGACCCACGCCAGGCGACGCGGCACGGATTGGGTCATCAACGGCGCCAAGATGTGGATCACGAACGCGCCGATCGCGGACATCTGCATCGCCTGGGCGATGAGCGAGGAGGGCATCCGCGGCTTCCTGATCGAGAAGGGCACGCCGGGCTTCACGACCGCGGAAATCCACGACAAGTTCAGCCTGCGCGCATCGGCCACCGGCGCGCTGTATTTCGACGACGTGGTGCTGCCGGACGAAGCGCGGCTGCCGGGGGTGCTGGGCCTCAAAGGTCCGCTGTCCTGCCTGACCCAGGCGCGCTTCGGCATCTCCTGGGGCGTGATCGGCGCCGCGCAGGCCTGTCTCGGCGAACTGCTCGCCTACACCAAGACGCGCATGCTGTTCGGCCGGCCGCTCGCCGCCACCCAGTTGATCCAGGTGCGCCTCGCCGAGATGGCGCGCAAGATCACCGCGGCGCAGCTGCTCGCGCTGCAACTCGGCCGTCTGAAGGACCGCGGCGCCATGACGCCGGCGCAGGTCTCGCTCGCGAAATGGAACAACGTGCGCGCGGCGCTGGATATCGCCCGCGACTGCCGCGACATGCTGGGCGGCGCGGGAATCAGCGCCGAATACGCGCCGATCAGGCACATGCTGAATCTCGAGAGTGTCGTGACCTACGAGGGCACGGAGTCCATCCACCAACTCAGCGTCGGTCGGGAGCTGACGGGCCTATCGGCGTTCTGAGCGGCGTCGGCGCGCACCCAAACCGAGGCCGCCGAGTCCGGTCAACAACAGCGGCAGCGATGCCGGCAGCGGCACCGGGGTCAGGTTGAGCACGCCGGCGTAGCTGCCGCCGGCGGAGCCGGTCGCCGTGCCGCGCACCTCGAGCACGTAGGTGCCCGCCGCGAGCGTCGTCTGCGGCAACACCGAAATGGTGCCGTTTCCGCCGCCGGAGCTGATCGGCGTGCTCCACCCATCGATCAAGGTCCCGCCGACCGGGGTGCCGAGGACCGGCGGGCTGTTGCCCGCCGCCGCGTACAGCCGCGCCTGCAATCCGTTGATTTGCAGTACGTTCGAGTAGTCGATCGTGGTCGTGATCGCGTCCGCGCCGGCGGTGCCGATCGTGAACACGTACGCATCGTAGAAGCCGAAGCCGTTCGGATACAGCGTCGAGGCGCTGCCCGTGATCGCGGTTCCGCCGTCGGCGCCGCCCGTGAAGGTGTTGCCGTAGGTGTACGAACCCGGCACGGCGAGGGTGGTGCTGCCGCCCGCGCCGACCGTGCCGGTGGACACTTCGCTGTAGTTATAGGTGATCGCCGAAGCCTCGGCGCTCGACACGGCGAACGCCGCCATCAACCCCGCGAGGGCCGCACCCGCCATCCATGTCCGCGCCGTATGCATCATCCATCCTCGATCAAGGACCGAAATCCGGTTGGCAAGCAGGATGCCGCCCGCATGTAACACGCGTTCGCGCATTATGTTTACCGTTCCGTGGCATCCGCCGCGGCCGCGGCGACCCCCAAGGCCTCGCCGGCGCGCTCGACGAAGCGGCCAAAGGTGAACGCGCCGCCGCCCGTCACCGAGGCGCGGCCCGCGGCGCACAGGCGTGCCCGCAGCGCCGGATCCGCGGCGAGCCGGTCGATCGCCCGGGCGATCGCGACGGTGTCGGCGAACCGCACCGCCAGGCCCGTTTCTCCGTCGATCACCACGTCGAGCGCCCCCTTCGCCGCGGCGGCGATCACCGGGGCGCCGAAGAACATCGCCTCCAGGTACACGATGCCGAATCCTTCGTTGGCGCTCGGCAGCACGAATGCATGACAACGGCGATACAAGCCGGCGAGTTCGGCATCGGTGGTGCCCGGCCGGAAATGCACTCGGTCCGCCACGCCGCAGCGGCGGGCGACGAGTTCCAGAAACGCGCGGTCCTCGCCGCTGCCGACGATGAGGTAACGCAGGCCCGGATCTTCCACGGCGCGCAGCGCCTCGATCACGCTGACCAGACCCTTGTACCGGTCCCCCGGGGACAGACGGGTGACCGACAGGATGAAGCGCGGCGGCAAGGGCTCGCGCGGATCCGCCGGCTCCACCCCGCGCCAAGTCTCCGCGAGCGCGTTCGGAAATCGCATCAGGTCCGCCTGGTCGAGCGCCGGCGCCTGCTCGAGCAGGCGATCGCGCGTATGGCGGCTGACGCACAGAATCCGGGCGGTGCGCGCGAGCGCCCACCGCCGGCGGACGCCGATGCCGCTCCAGACCTCGATCCCGTGCGCCGCCAGCATGACCCGCGGCCGCGACGGCCCCGCGCGGACGCGCCGCGCCACGGCCATCACGAGGAAATTGACGTGACCGACCAACAGCCAGTCGTAGCGCCGCGTCGCGAGCCTTCGCGACGCCCCGAGCGCGAAGCGGACGCGGCTGCCGCCGCAACCCGCCCCGTCGGCGGCGTGCGCATCGTGCAAGGACAACACGTCGCAGTCGATGCCGAGCCTTGCGCAGGCGGCGAGCAGCGTGCGATTGAACCGTTGAATGCCGCCGTTCCCGTGAACATCGGAGAACAACGCGAGCACCCGCACCGGGCGCGAGGGACTGCCGCTCATGCGGCCGCGCGCCCGGCATGACACAGCAGCATCAGCACCGACCACAGCAGCGGATGGGTGTCGCGCTCGCCGCGCAGATGCTGGCGCAGCAGCGTGCGCACCGCCACCGCGTCGATCGGCAGCCGGGACATCGATCGATCGTCGTGGATGAGTTCCTCCGCCCATCCGCGCAGCGGGCCGCGAAGCCACGCGCCGATCGGCACGCCGAAGCCGCGCTTCGGCCGGTACACCATCTCGGCGGGCAGGTATCTGCACAGCACTTTCTTCAACAGGTATTTGGTCTCGCCGCGCCGCAGCTTGAACGCGAGCGGCAGGCGCATCGCCCACTCCACCAGCCGGTAGTCGGTCATCGGACAGCGCGCCTCGAGCGAGAAGGCCATGGTCGCGAGATCGACTTTCTGCAGGAACAGGCCGGGCAGCGTGAACGCGGTGTCGAGCCGCATCGCCGTCTCGGCGGCCGCGAGATCCACCGCGAAGCCGGCGGCCGCCTGCGCGAACCACGAATCGCCGCCTTCGGTCGCGGCGGCGAGGTCCGGCGAGATCAGCGGCGGATGGTCCTTGCCGGTGCCGCGCAGGAACGCGAACAAGGACGCCGTGTCGGCGGTGCCCAGCGCGCCGGCGAGCAGTTTGAGCCGGTGCGAGGGTGCGAGCCGCAACAGCGCCGCGGCCGCGCGCCGCGTGCCCGCGCGCCGGCGCAACGCGGGCGCCAGTCGCTCGATCAACGGGTAATAATGATAGCCGCCGAACAGTTCATCGGCGCCGTCGCCGGACAGCGCGACGGTCACGTGCCGGCGCGCGAGCCGCGCGACCGCCATCGTCGGGAACGCCGAGCTGTCGGCGAACGGCTCGTCGAATTCCTCCAGATACGCGGGCAGCAGATCGATCAGGCGGTCGACGGCGAGCCGCTCATGGACGTGACTGACGCCGAGATGACGCGCGATCCCCGCCGCCGCCGCGCTCTCATCGTAGGCGCTCTCCTCGAAGCCGATCGTGAAGGTTTGCGGCGCGGCGACGCCGGCCGAGCGCATCCCGGCGACGACCAGCGCGCTGTCGATGCCGCCCGAGAGAAACGCCCCCAGCGGCACGTCGCTCAGCAGACGGATCGCGACGGCGTCGCGAATCAATGCGTCCAGTTCCTCGACGAGTTCGCCTTCCGGCCGGTCGAGCCAGGAACGCTCCGGCGGGATCATCCGGAAATCCCAGTAGCGGCGTATGCGCACGTCGGTCGCGCCGCCGGCGCCGCGCCCGGCGATCAAATAATGGCCGGGTTCGAGCCGCCGCACGCCGCGATGGAACGACAACGGCGGCGGAATGAAGCCGAGTTCGAGGTACACCCGCAGCGCTTGCGGCTCCACAGCGAAGTCCGCCTCCCCGAGCAGCGCCGTCAGGGCGCCCGGCCGCGACGCGAAGCCGAAGCGCCCGGTTCCGGTCGAGTAGTACAGCGGCTTGACACCCACACGGTCGCGGGCCAGGAACAAGGTCTCGAGGGTCCGGTCCCAGATCGCGAACGCGAACATCCCGTTGAGGCGCGACAGGCATCCCACTCCCCAGGTCCGGTAGGCTTCGAGCAGGGTCTCGGTATCGGATGTGCCGCGCCAGGCCGCGGGCGGATTGAGCTCACGGCGCAGGTCCCGGTGATTGTAAATCTCGCCGTTGAACACGATGACATAGCGGCCGTCGGCCGAGTGCATCGGCTGATGGCCCGCGGGCGACAGATCGACGACCGCGAGCCGCCGATGGCCGAGCCAGATCCGCGGGTCCTGCCACACACCCTGATCATCGGGCCCCCGCCGACGCAGCCGCGCGAGCGCGCCGGCGCCCGTCTCGGGTGACACGCAAACTCCGCCCGGGTCGAGCAATCCAAGAATGCCGCACATAGCCCTCAAGCATCACGCCACAAGGTGACAGTTGTGCGATCGGCCGTGCGATCGGCGGCGGGTAATCAGCGGGTAACAATCGCGCGCCATGCTGGCGCGCTATGCGCTTGTTGCACGTGGTCCCGAGCTATTATCCCGCCGTCCGCTACGGCGGCCCGATCCGCTCGGTGCACGGCCTGTGCCGGGCGCTCGCCCGACGCGGCCACGACGTCCACGTCTACACGACCAACGTCGACGGCGCGGGCGTGTCGGCGGTGCCGACCGACCGCCCGGTCGAACTGGACGGCGTGCTGGTGCACTACTTTCCCGTCACCTCGCCGCGCCGCCTGTACCGCTCGCCGGCGATGGCGCGCGCGTTGCGCTTCGCCGTGGCCGGCTTCGATGCCGTGCATCTGCACTCGGTGTTCCTGTGGCCGACCTGGGCCGCGGCGCGCGCCGCCCGCCGTGCACGCGTGCCGTACCTGCTGTCGCCGCGCGGCATGTTGGTCGCCGACCTGATCGCGGCCAGGAACCGCTGGGTGAAGACCGCCTGGATCCGGCTGATCGAGCGGCGCACCCTCGCCGAGGCGGCGGCGCTCCACGTCACCGCCGAACTCGAGGCCGTCGAACTGCGCGCGCTCGGATTGCGCCTGCCGCCGTTACGGACGGTGCCCAACGGTCTCGACATACCCCCACTGCCGTTGACGCCGTCCAGCGGCCCGGAGGCAGCCGGAATCAAACCGTACGCACTATTTCTTAGTCGATTGAGCTGGAAAAAGGGACTCGATCGCCTGATCGAGGCCTGGCGTCTCGTTCCGGCGCTGGATCTCGTGATCGCCGGGCCCGACGAGGACGGTTATCGCGCCGGCATCGAGGCGATGGTGCGCGATCAGGGCCTTGCCGATCGCGTGCGCTTCATCGGCCAGGTCAGCGATGACGACAAGTGGCCGTTGTACCGCGATGCACTCCTGTTCGTCCTGCCCTCGTACTCGGAAAATTTTGGCAACGTCGTCATTGAGGCGATGGCCATGAGCTGTCCGGTGATCGTGACGCCCGATGTGGGTGCCGCCGCGGCGGTCACCGAAGCCGGCGCCGGGCTCGTGACGTCGAACGAGCCGGCCGCGCTCGCGCAAGCGGTCAACGTGCTGCTCGGCGACCCGGCACGGCGGCACGCGATGGGTCTGCGCGGCGCCGCCGCGGTGCGCGCTCACTTCTCCTGGGACGCCGTCGCCGCCGAGATGGAATCGCTCTACGTCGAGTCGCTCACGGCAGAAACGGGCGCACCACGAGGCCCGTCAGAATCGCCCCCGCGCCGATTCGCAGCCAGATCGCACGCTCCGCCGCCCCGCTCGTAACGACCTCGAGGCCGTACAGCACGATCACCAGCTTGACGATCCCGTAGACCGCGCCGGCCGGGAACGCAAAGGACCCCAGCAGGCTCGGCACGATCAAGGCCATGAACAGCACGATCAGATCCAGCGGCGTGAGTTGGAAGCGGCGATCGTTCGCGAGGCGCAGACGCAGGGCGGTGGCGGCGGCCGAGATCCCGACGAGAACCCACTCCATTCCGTCGATCAGCGGCGCATGCGGCAGCACCACCGTGTCGAGGAACACGATTACGGTGGCGGTCACGTAGATCGTCGCCTTTTCGACGAGGCTGAGCGGCTTGGCGCGCAGCAGGACCGCATAGGCGGCCAGCACCGCGAGCAGCGCGAGCACCAGGTGGCGAAAGTCCTCGCGCAGCGCGGATACCGCGACAATGACCATCGCCGCGTACGCGGCCAATGTGGCGGCGATCACCCGGTAGGCCGCCTCGCCGAGCCGCTGCATGCGGGCTCGCCGCGTTGCCGAGCGGCTCGCGACGGCGCCGTTGCCGGAATCCCCCGCGGAGCGCAGCCGCCAGCCGGCCCGGGACGCAAGCTGCATCGACCCGATGACCGCCGCGAAGAAGACCGTCACGACCGCGGCGATCGCCAGATCGGAGTCGTAGCGCATCCGGTACGCGAGCACGAAAAGGAGCGCTTGGAACCCGTAGATCACCGCCACGGCCTCGTGATGTTCAAATCCGAGCGCGAGCAGCTTGTGATGCAGGTGGTTGCGGTCCGGGCTGAACGGCGAACGCCCCTCGCCGAGCCTCTGGATCATCACCGACAGGGTGTCGAGGATCGGTATCGCGAGGAGCAGAATGGGGATCGAGGTGCTGATCAGGCTGGTCGCGCTCTGCGTCGTGCGCACGCTGAGCACACCGGTGGCGAAGCCGAGCATCTGGCTGCCGGCATCGCCCATGAACACGGTCGCGGGGTAGGTGTTGAACCGGAGAAAGCCGAGCACCGCGCCCGCAAACGCGAGGGAGAGCGCCACCGAGGACCCCTGCCCCGAGTAGCTGGACAGCAGCGCGATTGCGCACAGGCAGAGGAAGGTCGTGCCGCCCGCGAGTCCGTCCAGACCGTCGGCCAAATTGATCGCATTGGTGATGCCGACCAGGAAAATCGCGGTCAGCGGCACCGACACCCAGACCGGCAGCGGCACCCGGTCGGCAAGGGTGAAGGACTCCACCAGCACACCGCCCTGGGCCATCACCACGGCGACGGCGATGCACTGCCCGGCGAGCTTGATGCGGTAGTCGAGGTTGAACCGATCGTCGAGGGCACCGAACAGCACAATCACGCCGGTGGCGACGAGGAACCACAGGTTGTGCGCGCTCATCGGCACAGCGACGAAGGCCGCGACGAGCACACCGGTGGCCATCGCCAGGCCGCCGATGCGCGGAATGGGGGTCGAATGCACCTTTCTCAGCCCGGGCATGTCCACGAGATGCATGCGCCGGCTCGCACGCACCAGCACCGGCAGCCACGCCATCGTGACCACCATCGCGCTGAGGAAGGACATTGCCGGATTCATGGTCAGTCCGGAATGTAATGATCGAGTTGCGGCGCGACGTGCGCCGCGATGTCGGTCAGGTTCGCGTCGGCCTCGCGGATGCCGCCGGTCGGCGGCAGGATCGTGACCAGACGCACCAGCGCGCCATCGGTGCGGTGGCGCGTGAGCGCGTCCCAAAAGATGAACCATTTGACCGCGAATTCGTTGGTGAGCACCCTGCCCCGCTGCTGAAACCAGTAGTAGACGAGTTCGCGCTCATCGTTGAGCCCGATCACCACCCGATTGACCCGCAGCGGCCGTCCGTCCAGGCGGATGCCCGGCAGCGTGCGCTGGCCGAAATCCCGCATCTGCCAGCCGCCCCCCGGCAGGCAGGAGCGCGGGGAATGCACCGCCTCGCCCTTGCGTTGCGAATCGTAGTAGGCGATGTAGAGATTGACGGGCGCCGCGTTCGGCCTGGCATAGTCGATGAGCAGATAGTCGTCGAGCTTCAGTTCCTCGAGATAGACCCCGGCCAGCGGCTCGCGCCGGCCGTGCCACGGACCGAGATCGCTCGGGAACTCGACCAGGGACGCCTCACGATGCGGCACGATCTCCCGGGGTCGCGGCAGCGCGACCGATGCGACGCACAGCAGCGCGACGATCACGGCGGCCGCCATGAACGCCGCCGGCAGGCGCCGGTCGCGCGCTTCACCGGCGGCGGGCGACGACGGCGACGCATCGAAGCCGAACAGCTGCCGCCAGGTGCCGCGTTCCGCGCCCAGATGGTGCAACAGCACGCTCTCGCCCAACATCAGCGCGACGCAGAGCATGAACATCGCCCAACCCTGAAATTCGTGCAGGAAGCCCTCGGCCATGCCGATGCCCCATCGGTCCACCATGATGCCGATGGTGCCGACGCGCAGGCTGTTCATCAGCACCGTGAGCGGAATGCTCGACAGGAACAGCACGACCCGCTTCCACACCGACCCCTTGTACATATAAGCCATCAGAAAGCCGATGGTCAGCAGCGGGAAAAGATAGCGCAGGCCGCTGCAGGCCTCGGCCACCTGGAGCTTGTACCCGCCCAGGTCGATCACGTTCCCCTGCAGGAACACGCTCACGTCGAACGCCCGCATGAAGCCGACGCCGAGCTGGGAGGAGATGAGCTGTAGATCCTCCGACAGATTCGCGAGCACGAACTGCGGCAGCGGGATCATCAAACCGAGAATCAGCATCGGCACGGCGATGACCCGAAAGACCGTCCGGCCGACCAGCGCCAGCGCGAGGCCGAGCAACGTCACGAACAAGCCGTACTGGACCAGCACGAAGACCGTCCCGAGCTGACCGAGCGCGAGCATGATCCCGCCGAGCGCGACGACGGCGACGCCCCACCAGCTGCCCGAAAA
>VFSW01008808.1_pt1 | contig 14463 bp, 9 predicted proteins | sample 5358111 | NCBI WGS metagenome assembly VFSW01 (sample SAMN11554181, study PRJNA540505) | mine drainage metagenome | isolation source: sediment from site ElyBrook_90M | place: USA: Ely Copper Mine, Vershire, VT | collected 2017 | reverse complement strand
GTGCCAGCCGCTGACGATCGCTGTGGAGTTGTTTGCGCATTCGAGCTTAAGTTAATGTGTAATTCTGGGGCTGGGCTGGAGAATGTGTGTAATGTGCGTATAGACCAGACCATGCCGATTAGTGCATTGAAGTGCAAGGATGAGTCGGTTTATCCATGCTCACAATAATTTTCCAAAGGTTACGAAGAATCAGGATGTCATATTTGCAGGTTCCCAAGAAACATCATTGCGATGATTCCATCTCTCCAGCCGTCTGACTACCGCCGCCGCCAGAGCCGCTGGTTGAGCGCCGCCCTCATTTATTTTGTATTTATCGCCTATGGCAGCCTGCTGCCCTTCGATTTTACTTTTCACCCCGGTGCGGAGGCATGGCAGAGATTCCTGGCAATGCCTTATCTGACCATCGACGTGCAATCCCGCGCCGACTGGTTGGCGAATATATTGCTCTATGTGCCATTAGGGTTTCTTGCTTCGGGAGCGGTTGCGCTACCAGAAAAGCCTTTTGTGCAACGCATACCTTTGTTGATCATTGCACTGCTTCTTTGTATCGGCACCGCAGTCCTTATCGAATTTACCCAGGTATATTTTCCGCCGCGTACCGTTTGCTGGAATGACATGATTGCGGAAACGATCGGCTCTGTCATTGGGTTCTGCTTGTATTTTTCCATCAGAAAAAATCTCACCGGCATGGTTGGTACACTCAATAATGGCGGAGAAAACGCCAGAAGACTAGCTTTAGCGCTCTATACGACAGGCTACTTGGTGCTGAGCCTGTTCCCCTACGATTTTCTTCTAAGCCGCAATGAATTGCACTGGAAGCTCTCCACTAATATGGTTGCGCCATTCATCGCGGACAATGGCTGCACACGGATGATAATCTGTGTTACAAAGTTGGGTGCGGAAGTGCTTGCGACCTTGCCTTTCGGGTTCCTGCTGGCATTAGTAAAGCCTCGTTACAGTGTCGTGATCGCAGCCGCATTGGGTGCTGCGCTTGGTCTGACAATCGAATTGCTGCAATTTTTCCTTGCTTCCGGTATCAGCCAAGGCGCTTCTATTTTGACGCGCGCGCTTGGCGTAGCGCTAGGTTGGTACCTGGGTACCCGGGTAGACAGCCTCAAATTAGAAGAAACGCGGACATATTTGCGTTGGATCCTAATAATCTTGGCTTTGCCGTACATGGCGCTGGTTGCCGCCTTTAACGGTTGGCTAACGCATGACTGGCTCAGTCTGGCGTCTGGGCTGCATCGAATTAATCTACTGAATTTTCTGCCATTTTACTACTACTACTATACGAGCGAGGCTGTCGCCACGGCTAGCTTGCTAGTTCAGGCCGCGATGTATGCTCCTATTGGGGTTGCTTACTGGGTGTGGTGGCCTGAAAAAGGGGGTGGCGGTGCTGCGAGCATCGCAGCCTTGCTTGCGCTGGGTATTGAGACAGGGAAACTTTTTGTCGCGGACAAACACCCTGATCCCACTGATATCATCATTGCAGCGACCGCTGCCGCAATCGCTTACATGCTGCTCCGATGGTGGAACAGGGCGGACGGGCCGGTGATCTTCCCAACCGCCGAGCATCAAACCAGCCGGGATGGAGACGGAAAAACGCACAAAGGCATTCGCACAATTTCATTGCTTTTGGCTGCTTGCGCCGCATATGCAGCTTGGCATTACCCCCTTGGTGGGTTCTGGCCCATCGTTTTATTGACTGGTTATGCTGTTGTTCTCTGGCGGTTCCCTGATATGTGGCTGGTGGTAGTGTCAGCACTGCTCCCCATTATGGATTTCGCCCCCTGGACAGGTTGGTTCTTTTTGGATGAGTTCGACTTACTCCTGTTGATTACACTAAGCGTGTCGTTATGGAAAATCCGGGTTTCCCGCCCGTTCGATAGTCTGTCAACTTCAATTGCTGTGCTGATAAGTTTGTTCGGGTTGTCATGTGTATTCAGTATGGCGGTGGGCTTACTCCCTCTGCAGTCCATTACAGATCCGAATGCCTTCTCCAGCTATTACAGTCACTATAATGCGTTAAGGGTGGGAAAAGGCTTTATCTGGGCGTTGGCTTTTCTGCCCTTGCTTGCCTACCATGCCAAAACGGACATCAATCTGTCGCGACGCTTTACCTATGGCATGGTCGCAGGGCTGACGGGGGTTGTCCTGGCGGTACTGTGGGAGCGTTATGTGTTCCCAGGTCTATTTAATTTCACGGATGATTATCGGATTACCGCCACATTTTCCAGTATGCACACGGGTGGAGGACACATTGAAGGATATCTTGCGCTGGCGCTTCCGTTTGTTGTGATATGGATCTACCAGTCGAAAACCCTGGTTACGCGAGCAGCGGGCATCATTCTATTTGCTCTCGGTATCTATGCATTACTGGTGACATTTTCCAGGGGTGGTTATTTGGCTCTGGCTGTCGAGGTTTGCATACTGCTGCTGGGAATATATGCGCATGCCAGACGTGGCGCTGTAGGACGGACCGGCTTTGCGATTTTTATTCCACTGCTGTTGCTGCTGGCGGCACTGGCGACTTCCATTCCGATTCTGGAGGGAACCTATATACGGTCTAGATTCGCACAGGTTAGCAACGATTTGGGTGTCCGCATCAACCACTGGCAAGGTGCGTTGAGCATGACAGATCCCGGCTGGCAAACCACTCTGTTTGGTATGGGGCTGGGTCGCTACCCCGAAACCTACTATTGGAAAAACAGAGAAGGGATCGTACCCGCGAGGTACAGCTACGAAACCGAAGGGCGCAATGTTTTTTTGCGGCTCGGGGCGGGTGACACGCTATATATAGAGCAACCCGTTGCTGTGCTGCCTAATCATAATTACGTCTTATCCATGGATTTGAGAAGTCGGTCGCCCAATGCCAGCCTAACGGTTCCCGTTTGCGAGAAGTCATTGTTATATTCATTTGAGTGCGAATGGAAGAGCTTTACGTTGAAAAATGCCAATGGGCAATGGGAGAGATATGAGCATCATTTCAATTCCAAAAGTATATCGCAAGGTAGTTGGCTATCCCGGCGCCCTGTAAAGTTGTCACTTTTTAACGCCGGCACTGGTACACTTATCGACATAGACGATATTGTTCTTGCCGATGAGAACGGAAAGAATCTGGTAACGAACGGCGATTTCTCGAGGGCGAGTGAGAATTGGTTCTTTGCAACAGACAATCACTTGCCGTGGCATATAAAGAATCTGGCGGTTCAGCTTGTTTTTGATCAGGGATGGCTGGGGCTGATAGTATTTAGTGGATTACTGTTGGCTATTTTAAGGAAGCTATTTAATGAGCTGCGGCAAGGAATCCTATATTCAACAGGTCTGCTGGCGTCAATTGTCGGCTTTCTGGCGGTAGGTCTGTTTGACAGTTTATTCGATGCGCCACGGCTGACGATGCTGTTTCTCGTTCTCGTTTTCTTGTCCGGTCTATTGCCGGGATCCCGAAAAATTTGAATGCGCGATCCAACTTGCTCTCATGCGACCCGGCAATAACATCAAGGTTAATAACGTCGGCCAATCAGGTGAGGATTGTGTACCAATTGTAGAGTAACTATGTAGGAAAATAGCTATAAAAATATAAGAGAATGACCGTGGTCGGTCCCCACCAAGTAATCTGCCGATAGTAATATTTTTCAGCTGATCAAATATAACATTATGAATTAAATGACGTAATCACTGTGTCGTGGTGGTCGAAGCGCAAGGCGGCCCGGCATGCCGCCATATCATCTGTTTGCGCTTGGTAAATATGAAGCCTAAATTAGCTGGCGATGTCTATTTGTTCTTTCTATGGGAAGAGGGTAGCGTCAGTTCCATTGGCTACAGTGCCAAGCGATAATAACCCAGCACAGAATAACGGGACTAAAAGACGTAAACCGATATTTAAACAACAATTATGCGCAAGGATAGCACTTTTTATGCAGGGACGTGTTTGTGAGGGTGTTGTCATGTCAGTCGGTAATGAGGCAGGGGCGCGCGATTATGGGGTTTCCCAGAAGGTTCTGCGTCTGTTGGATGGTTTGCGCAGAACCCAGACCGGTAGCGTGGTCTATCGGCAGGTCGAACGCATCATCAACGATATTGATGTTTCCCATGTTGTTGTCGAGAACGCTTACGCAGCAATCATCGGTATACTGATCGATGCCTACGCCAGTCAACTGGCGGCGGGTTCTCCACTGCATATCCAGGTCAAACTCCTGCGCGCACGACTGCAGCCGCCGTTGTCCGCGCTGGAAATCAATTCTCTGCGCGAATACATCGATATCTACTCCGAGCAGATCGCGCAATCCAGATATCTCGATACGGAAATGTTCGAACAAGCCATGCGGCCACTGCTGGAAGGCTTGGGTCTGGCCGAGGATATGCGCAGCGCCATGCCCGCTCAACCCACGGTCGCGCCAGTCGAAGCGCCCATGGCGCGGAGCGGCGATCGGGTTGAAAATCGCATGCCATCACGGCGCCAAGCGGACGAGCCGCTCAAGAGCGTGGGCGAGAGTTCGGTAGATTTGCCACGGGAAAATTCAAAGAGCGTTGACGATGATAGTGTTGCTGTCGCCGAACCTATCGAGACGGGGCAGGTGGATGATCCTGCCAATGTCGAACAGCGCATCGCATCGGTTTACCGCCATCACCTGGATGCCAAGCGCAAGGATATACAGAAACTGCAGGCATCATTGGCTCAGCAGGTGCTTGAAACCATCACGCAGAATGAAGAGTTCGGTGTGCTGCTTGAAATTGTGCTAGGTGAACTGCGGCAGGCGCGTAGTGTCAGCGAAGTCGAACAGATGCGCGAGACGCTGATTGACGAGGTCGTGAAATTGCTGCAGGGACATAACCTGCTCGCGGACAAGCTCGACAGTACGCATCAGTATCTGCAGGTTATTGAGACCGACAGTCGTCAGTTGACCGACGAGTTGACGCGCGTGCGTCTTCTCAGTCTGACTGATGAACTGACCGACTTGCCTAACCGCCGTGCCTTCCTGCGCCGACTGGAAGACGAGGTCGGTCGTGTGCAGCGCTATGGTTTGCCGCTGACGCTGGCGCTGATTGACCTGGACATGTTCAAAGAGGTGAATGACAAATTCGGGCATGCGGCGGGCGATGAAGTGTTGCGCTGCTACTCGAAGAACATTCTCTCCATCTTCCGGCATCACGATATGGTGGGGCGCTACGGTGGTGAAGAGTTCGCTGTGCTGCTGCCGAACACCGACAAGGAAGGTGCGATGCGTGCGTTGGCCAAAGTGAAGAAGCGCTCCACCGAAACGCGCTGGCAGATAAACGGCACCGTGCGGCATGTGCCGACATTCTCGGCGGGTCTGGCCCTTTACAAACCAGGCGAATCGCCTGGTGCGTTCATTGAACGGGCCGACAATGCTCTGTACCGAGCCAAACGTCTCGGGCGCAATCGGGTCGAACTCGATCAGACCTATACGCCGGAAGGAAACCTGGAACGTGGCAATAGTCAGCCTAAGGATATGGGCGCTAACGACCGGCATGGTAAGGAAATCTGATCGCGACTATCGCCGCGCAGACATCGGCGCGGCGACTTCTGTATAATCACGGCTTCTATTAATTGAACCGCAGCATGCGGTTGGAGTCGTGACGTGGCCACCGTTGAAGTAAACAAAGACACTTTTGAACAGATCGTTACCGACAACGATATCGTCATTATTGACTTCTGGGCGCCCTGGTGCGGGCCCTGCCGTAGCTTTGCGCCAATTTACGAACAGACTTCGGAGAACCATTCCGATGTCGTGTTTGCCAAGGTCAATACGGAAGAGCAAACGGAACTTGCCGGTTATTTCCAGATCCGTTCCATTCCCACCCTGATGATATTCCGCGAGAAGGTCATCATCTTTTCCCAGCCCGGCATGCTGCCAGCCTCAGCGCTGGAAGATGTCATCGCCAAGGTCAAGGCGCTGGATATGGCGGAAGTGCATAAGGAGCTGGCCAAGCCGGATGCCGTCTGATTCGGGTCACTGTGCTTGTCATGCCGATTCTTTAGATCAAGCCTTCAAACGGCTGCACATCGACCAAAGCTCCGGCCGGCACATTGCCGCACTCCGCCGGCAGCACGATGAAGCAATTGGCGCGGCTCATTGAACTCAGCACATGCGAACCCTGCAGGCCGGTGCTGTCCACAACCAGTTGACCGCTGGCATTTCTCGCCAGCAGGCCGCGTTGAAAATCGGTGCGCCCCGGTTGTTTTTTAAGAGCCTGCGCACAGGGCACTTTGATGGTCAGCATCGTGGCCGCGGACTCGCCCGCCAGATGCCGCAAGGCCGGTAGCACGAACTGGTAGAACGTCGCCATCACAGAGACAGGATTGCCGGGCAGGCCGAAGAACAAGGCCTGCTGAACTTTGCCAAAGGCCAGCGGCTTGCCCGGCTTCATGGCGATCCTCCAGAAATCGACATTGCCGAGCCCGTCCAGAGTCTCCTTGACGTAATCGGCCTCGCCGACCGACACACCGCCGGAGGTGATCACCACATCGGTGGCCTGCGCGGCTTCCTGGAATGCGGCCTCGATGTGCGGGCGCTGATCGGGGATCACTCCCATGTCAATCAGTTCGGCACCGAGGCGCGTCAGCATTCCATGCAGCGTGTAGCGGTTGCTGTCGTAGATCTGTCCGGCGGCCAGTGGTTCGCCGATACTGCGCAGTTCATCACCGGTGGAGAAGAAAGCCACACGCAGGCGCCGGTAGACACTGACTTCGCCAACGCCGAGCGACGCGATCAGGCCCAGATCGGAGGGTAGCAGTCGCCGTCCGGCGGCCAGCACGACACTGCCGATGGCGATGTCTTCACCGCTGCGGCGGACATTTTCGCCGGTCTGGTGCGCGCCTTGCGCAGTGATTTTATCGCCGCTACGCTGTACCAGTTCCTGCATCAGCACTGTGTCCGCGCCTTCAGGCAGCACAGCGCCGGTCATGATGCGCACACAGGTGCCGGGCTCGACCCTGCCTGCGAAAGGAACACCGGCAAGGGCGGTGCCGATCACGCGCAGCGTTGTCGAAACGGGAAAAAGATCTGCGCTATGCACCGCATAGCCATCCATCGCCGAGTTGGCGTGGGGCGGCACATTCGCGGACGAAATGATATTTTCAGCCAGCACCCGTCCAAGCGCAGCGCGCACATGTAATCGTTCCAGCGTGGTGAGCGGCTTAACCAGGGCCATGATGCGCGCGCGCGCCTGTTCAACGCTCAACAGACCGCTCGCGGTTTCGGCGCCTGTTTGATGAGTGCTCATATGTGGTCACCTGTGCTTGTCAGTTGCAGAGAGGCCAATCGCGCACAGACGAAGTCGGCGATCTGTGAGACATCGTTGATGTCCATCTGCGTCACTACGCGTGACGGCGGCGTAAAATTATCTGTGGCGAGCGCGATGATCGTCGCATCGTCCGGGTAGAGCAGTGGTTGTCCCAGCGCCGGACGGTGCACTTCAATCTTGGCGATGGGTTCGTGCTTGAAGCCTTCCACCAGTATCAGATCGAGCGTCGCCAGATCCATGCGTCGCAGCAGTGTACCGAGTTCCGGTTCCGCGCCTGCGGTATTTTCCACCATCAGAGCCCAGCGCCGCGCCGATGCCACCAGCATTTCACTGGCGCCGGCCTTGCGCAGTGCATAACTGTCCTTGCCCGGCGTGTCGATATCGAAATCGTGATGCGCATGCTTGAGCACGCCGATCCGCAGACCGCGGACGCGTAGCAGCGGCAGCAATTGCACCAGCAGGGTGGTCTTGCCGGCGCCGCTGAAGCCGACAAAGCCGAGCAGTGGCGGTGTGCTTGCTGTCAGCATGGCGATGCTTCCTGCATTTTTCGCAACAGGCTGGCGCGATCCATGGCGGTATTCATGCTCAGGAACATCGACGGGCAATCGGAAAAATCCGCCTCGGCTGCTGCCACCGCCTGCAACCAGTCCGCTGTCTTGCGCGCGCCGCTGTTCAGATAAGTGTGCAGATGATCGGTCAGAGATCTGTTGAGCAGGGCATAGACCGATTGCAGTCCATCGGCACTGCGCGCCACACTGGCCTGTGCCTGATTGTCGACCAGCGCCTGCCATAGCCGTGCTGTCAGGTCGACCGGTAACAATGGTGCATCGCAGGGCACACATAACACATAACGTGTTTGCGCCGCCCGCAGCACACTGAGCATACCCGCCAGCGGGCCCAGGAATTCGCCGCTGTCATCGGCCACGACCGGATAACCGAAGGCGGCGTAGAGCGGTTGATTGCGATTGGCATTGATCAGCAGCGTGCCGCACTGTGGTTTGAGTGTGGCAATGATGTGTGCTACCAGCGGCCGACCGGACAACTCCTCCAGACCTTTGTCAACGCCACCGAGTCGCGCGCCGCGACCGCCGGCCAAGATGGCGGCGGTAATGTCGTGCAGGGGGATTTGCAGTGTGTGGGTAGTCATTTCAGAACGATCAGCGTGTGCACTCAGATGGCAAGAATGGCGTGGCGCGGAATGACAATAGTGAAAGTCTATCACGAAGAGGATTCGATCAAAGCAAGGTCCCCTCGATTTCCTGCCCGGAGTACGGGGATGTAATTATCGGTTCAATTCCCGGCATCGAGATCGGGTTCGCCGCACTGCGCGGCAATGGCGGCGCGGCAGGCATTGCGCAAGACCAGCGCCGCGTCCCAGTCGCCGCCATGTGGTATCAATGCCGGCATGACGCTGATGCTGATATTGCCATGTCGAAAAAGATTGTCATCACCGGGCAGCATGGCGCGTGTCCCGCGGATCGTGACAGGAACCACCGGTGCGCCGCTGCGCGCCGCTACCGTGAAGGTTCCCATGCGAAATGGCAACAGCCCCGGTGCGCGCACGAAGGTGCCTTCAGGAAAGAACAGCAGGCTGTGGCCGTTGCGCATCAGGTTCGTGAGTTGTTCTGTGTCCTGCACGCCGCGCTCCACCGCGAAGCGTTCCACGAACTGACTGCCGATGCCGCGCAGCAACAGCCGCATGAAGACATTGCCCTGCAGCTCGCGCTTGGCCACGAAATCGAAATCCGCATCGAGCGCTTCCAGCAGCAGGAAGCTGTCCAGATAACTGGCGTGATTGACGGCCAATATACAAGGTCGGTCGCGCGGGATATTTTCCAGGCCGGTGATCGAAAGGTGCGTGCCCGTGCCCAGCCGCAGCAATCGCACACAATTGCGTGCCAGCGCACGGCGCCAAGTGCGTCGCGGCAGCAGTACCAGCACAGCCCAGGTCGGTATCGTCAGCAGCATCAGCAGGCACCACGCATAGCCGGAGAACAGATGTTCCGTTGCGCTGCGCAGACTGCGCCGCCCTAACGGACCGATACCGGAGATCGCCACGCGCGTCACCTGCCACCACACGGCGCGCCGTTGCAGCAATGTGCCGCGCAGGTACAACTCGCGGCAGGCGGCGCGGCGCAATTTGCCGCTGGAGGTTTTCAGTATGCTGCGCGGCGGCGCCAACACCACATCGTCCGCGGGTGTCTGGGTCAGCGACAAGGCCAGTTGCTGGATCTGCGCGCGCAGAGAATCCAGTCGTTCCGGACGACGCTCACGCGTTTCGGCGAGTACGATCAGACGATCCGCGCCACTGTGCGGATCGGGGCTGGCGAATACCACCACGGCATTCTTGCGCAGGCCGGGCAATTGACTGACGGCCTGTTCCAGTTCGTAAGGATAGATATTGCGGCCGGCGCGGATGATGACATCCTTGGCGCGGCCTGTGATGTGGATCTCGCCGTCGGCGAGATAGCCGTAATCGCCCGAATCCAGCCAATCGCCCTGACACAGCGCGCGCGTTGCCTGCGGGTTACGGTAGTAACCCTGCGTTGCGGACGGCCCCTTGAACTGCACACTGCCCACCACGCGATCGCCGAGTTCGTGCCCCGCGGCATCGACGCTGCGGATCGCGTGACCCGGCAGGGGCAGACCGCAACCGGGCACGCGCATCACATCGCTATCGTCGGGGCCGGCAATTTCCGCGCGGCCGTGTTCAAGTAGCACGCCGCGACGGATGCGGTCCAGATGCGGCCCGCGACCCGGCGGTGGAAACGCCAGACCCACGCAGGCTTCCGCCAATCCATACACCGGCGCCATCGCCGTGCGTTGAAAACCATACGCCGCGAAGCGTGCGCAGAAGTGTTCTATGGTGTCGGGGCTGACCGGTTCGGCGCCGTTGAAGGCCATGCGCCAACTGGAAAGATCGAGACCTTCAAGATCCGCCTCGCTGAGTTTTCCGGCGCACAATTCATAGGCGAAATTCGGCGCTGCCGAGAGTGTGCCGCGATGCCGCTGGATGGCGCGCAGCCAGCGCTGCGGCCGCGCGATGAAGGCCAGCGGCGACATCAGCACCAGCGGGAAGCCGTGATAGAGCGTGCCGAGACAGGCGCCGATCAGGCCCATGTCGTGATACAGCGGCAACCAGCTGACGAACACATCGTCGGCCGCGACGCGCGCCGCCGCGCCCATGGCGCGGACATTGGCCAGCAGATTGGCATGCGTCAACGCCACGCCCTTGGGCTGACCGGTGCTGCCGGAGGTGTATTGCAGCAGCGCCAGATCGGACGATATTGCACGCATATGCAGGGGCAGGGCGGCGCTTGCGAGCAACTCATCGGCCGAGAGCACGGCGCGCAAGCTCGGCAGGTGCGCCTTCAACAGCGGGGCCAGGCGCGCCGCCTCGGGCATGGCGATCAGCAGGCTCGCCTGGGCATTGTCGAGTATGCCGATCTGGCGGCGCAGGTGTTCTTCGAGTTGGCTGAGGCGCTGCGGCGGGTAGAGCGGCGCCGGCACGCCGCCCGCCCGCCAGATACCGTAGAAGCAGAAAAAAAATTGCAGCGAGGTCGGCAGCATCAGCGCCACGCGTTGTCCGGGTTCCAGTCCCTGTTGCCGCAGCCCGGTGGCGACGCGCTGCGCGCCTTCGCGGAGCGCGGCGTAACTCAATGTGTCGACACGCTCATCTTCGCCGTACAGAAAGAGTGCCGTACCCTGCGGCTGTTGCCGGGCCTGAAAGTCCAGTACCTCGACGAAGCTCTGCGCCGTCACCGGACGCGCCAGTGTCATGCCGGCAGGCGGCGCGATCGACACATCGGGTTGGTTCGCTGCCATGAAGGCTGCGCCGGTCCCGGGCCGCAGTTGCTGCAACAGTTCACGCGGTGTCGCTGCGGCCAGGGCGATCTCGTCGGGAATCGTGCAACCGAAAGTGCGTTCGATGCGCAGCAGCAGTTCCATACGCGCCAGACTGTCGATGCCGGCATCCTGTTCCAGCGCGCTGTCGAGATGCAGCGTGCCGACCGCCGGATTCACCTCGCGCGCCAATTGCTGCACCAGCGCCAGCAAGGCCGGCCCGGAATCTTGAGCGGCGCTCGAGGACACTGCGGCGGAAGTGGGGTGGCTGTCGTTGTGGGACATTGACGAGTCTTGGCGGTCAGGCTATCTGAATAGCGCTGATTGTACGGGCTGGCGCGCCGGTATGCTAAGGTAAGCTTATGAATCGGAAAAGCGTCAACGCGCATCGGCCATTGGCGTGCTGGGGCAGGGTGCTGGCGCTGTTGTGTCTGCTGCTGCCCTTGCAGGCAAGCGCGCAGAGCACAGTCTTGCTGCTCGACATCAAGGGCGCCATCGGTCCGGCCAGCAGCGATTACGTGCACCGCGGCCTGGAGCGTGCGCGCGTCCAGCAGGCGCCGCTGGTGATTCTGCGCCTGGACACGCCGGGCGGACTCGATGCGGCGATGCGCGACATCATCCACGATATCCTCGCCGCATCGCAGCCGGTGGTGAGCTATGTTGCGCCGGGTGGCGCGCGCGCGGCCAGTGCCGGGACTTATATTCTCTATGCCAGTCATGTCGCCGCCATGGCGCCCGGCACCAATCTGGGCGCGGCCACGCCGGTGCAGATCGGTGCGCTGCCGGGGTCCGGCAAACTCGCGCCGGCAGCGGCGGAGAAAGCCAAGGACAAGGATAACAACGCGCCGCAGGCCGCGGACAGCGGCGATGCCATGCAGCACAAGATGGTCAATGATGCCGTTGCCTATATCCGCAGTCTCGCGCAATTGCGCGGACGTAATGCCGACTGGGCCGAGCAGGCGGTGCGCACGGCGGCCAGTCTGCCGGCCGAAGAAGCGCTGAAGAAAAACGTCATCAATCTGATCGCGGCCGATGTGCCTGAGCTGCTGGCAAAGCTCGATGGCCGCACGCTCACTGTGCTCGGCGCACCGCGCACGCTCAGTACTAAAGGACTCACTGCTGAAACCCTTGCGCCCGACTGGCGCAGCAAACTGCTGGCCGTGATCACCGATCCGAACATCGCCTATATCCTGATGCTGATCGGCATCTACGGTTTGTTCTTCGAGTTCGCCAACCCCGGTTATGTGCTGCCCGGCGTGGCCGGCGCCATCTGTCTGGTATTGGCGCTGTATGCCTTCCAGGTTCTGCCGGTCAATTACGCCGGACTCGGATTGATACTGCTCGGCATCCTGTTCATGACCGCCGAAGCCTTCGTGCCGAGCTTCGGCGCCTTGGGTGTGGGCGGTGTCATCGCCTTCGCCATCGGCTCGGTGATCCTGTTCGACACCGGAACGGGCGGCATGGCGGTGTCCTATGCATTGATCGGCTCCTTGGCCCTGCTCAGCGCGCTGTTCTTCGTCTTCGTGGTCGGTATGGCGCTGCGGGCGCGGCGCCGGCCAGTGGTGAGCGGCAGCGAAGAACTGCCCGGCATGATCGGCGCGGCGCTGGAGGATTTCACCGGCACGGGTCTGATCAGGATTCATGGCGAGTTATGGCAGGCGCGCTGCGACCAGCCGGTACGGCGCGGCCAGTCGTTGCGCGTCACCGGCCGTGACGGCCTGATTCTTGTGGTACAACCCGCAACAAAGGAGCAGTGATATGGCTATTCCCGGTGTAGCGATCTTTTTCATCGCGATCGCCCTGCTGATCGCGTATTCGTTCCGTGTCCTGCGCGAGTACGAACGCGCCGTGGTGTTCATGCTGGGGCGTTACTGGAAGGTGAAAGGCCCGGGACTGATCCTGATTCTCCCGGTGTTGCAGAAGATGGTGAAGGTGGATCTGCGCACCGTGGTCATGGATGTGCCCAGTCAGGATGTCATCTCGCGCGATAACGTCTCGGTCAAGGTCAACGCGGTGTTGTACTTCCGTGTGATCGATCCGCAGAAGGCTATCATACAAGTCGAAGACTTCTACATGGCCACCAGTCAGCTCGCCCAGACCACGTTGCGCTCGGTGCTCGGTCAGCATGAACTCGATGATATGCTCGCCGAGCGCGACAAACTCAACGCCCACATTCAGCGTCTGCTCGATCAGCAGACCGACAATTGGGGCATCAAGGTGGCGAACGTCGAGATCAAGCATGTCGATATCAACGAGACCATGATCCGCGCCATCGCCCGCCAGGCCGAGGCCGAGCGCGAGCGGCGCGCCAAGGTGATTCACGCCGAGGGCGAGTTGCAGGCTTCGGAGAAGTTGCAACAGGCCGCGGCGGTGCTGTCGCAGCAGCCTGGGGCGCTGCAACTGCGCTATCTGCAAACCTTGACCGAGATCGCCGGCGACAAGAGTTCCACCATCGTCTTCCCGCTGCCGATGGAGCTGATGAATTCGCTGCAGGTCATGGCATCCGCCGTGTTGAAGAAAAGTGACTGAGACGCATGACGAGTGATGCGCCGGCCGCCGGCGAGGCCGATGCGCGCCTGATCGAGAGCTTCACCGACGCGCTGTGGATGGAGCGCGGTCTGAGCGTCAACACACTCAGCGCCTATCGCAGCGACCTCGCGGCCTTCGCCGGCTGGTTGAGTCAGCAAGGCACGGCACTGCTTGTGGCGCAGCGCAATCAATTGCTGTCCTATTTGGCGCTGCGCGTCCAACAAGGGATGCGCCCCCGTACCACGGCACGGCTGCTGTCCAGTCTGCGACGTTTCTACCGCTATCAGGTGCGCGAGGGTCGCCTGACGGATGACCCCAGCGCGCGCATCGATGCGCCGAAGCTGGGTCGGTCGCTGCCTAAATCGCTGACGGAAGCCGAAGTGGAAAGCCTGCTGGTCGCCCCCAAGATCGACGTTTCGCTGGGTATGCGTGATCGGACCATGCTCGAAGTGCTGTACGCCAGCGGCCTGCGGGTCAGCGAACTGGTCGGCCTGACGCTGGATCAGGTGAATCTCCGTCAGGGCGTGGTGCGCGTGATCGGTAAAGGCAGCAAGGAACGATTGGTACCGTTGGGCGAGGAAGCCGTGGCCTGGCTGGAGCGTTATCTCGCCGAGGCGCGTCATGATCTCGTGCAGGGCCGTCTCAACGACGCCCTGTTTCCGACCCGGCGCGGCGCGGCCATGACGCGCCAGGCTTTCTGGCAACTCATCAAGCGCTACGCCAAACAGGCCGGCATCAGCAAGTCGCTGTCGCCGCACACCCTGCGCCATGTCTTCGCCACCCATCTGCTCAATCACGGCGCCGACCTGCGCGTGGTGCAAC
>VFSW01008807.1_pt1 | contig 14464 bp, 21 predicted proteins | sample 5358111 | NCBI WGS metagenome assembly VFSW01 (sample SAMN11554181, study PRJNA540505) | mine drainage metagenome | isolation source: sediment from site ElyBrook_90M | place: USA: Ely Copper Mine, Vershire, VT | collected 2017 | reverse complement strand
ATTTTGCTGCACTTGAGCGGTTATTTTATTTTCTTGTGATGAAGACTCGTGGACATGACGATTGAGAACTTGTATTGTCAGTTGAAAAAAATTATGGTAATAAGGCTGATACATTAGCATCTGATGTGCTAAGGCTCAAAGAGGCGGCGTCGAGGATCAAGAGCAAGATGACCACCCAACGACTGATGACCTCTCTGACACGAAAGGGAGAGTTGCCAAATTGATGAAATGATTCAATTCGATGGCAGCTCACCTGTACGATGCCTCGTCTCCCGGATTGTATACGGCGAAACAATCTTGATGTGCCTGTCGTGCCGGAAGATGACACGGATGATTTCAGTGAAAGAGATCCATCATAATGACACTGACCTGGCTGCTTGCGTGGACCATGGATAAGATGGGATCCAATGCTTTTGACGTTCTGTCTGACATAAGTTTCCTTGGAGCAGCTGTCGTACTGAAGGATGACAGTGAGGGGTTGGCTTTGCCTGGCGGATGGGAGAGAAGGCACATTTCAGAAGTCAAAAGTACAAAATCGGGCTGAAGAGCAAATCCTGACCATTGAGTTTCCCAAGAGAGCCTCCTCCATACACTTCGATTGTGATGGGGTACTTGACGCCCAGACGCACAAACATCCAATCCTGGACGGCGAATTACCTAATGCGTTGTCACGGAACACCAATTAATCGGCTTTCCAAGCCTCTCTCACCATGCTCGTGCCAAACGCAAGGTAGTTTGAGACCGCTCCGGCCGGGCCTGCCATGCAATCGCACACCTTGGACACCTTTTCCACCAGAGGCCCCAGCTCCTGACGACATTAGGACGTTACGGAAGGTAAAGAACATGCCGCTGATTCCTACCATAAGCCCAGCGCCCAACGTCGACCTGCTGTCCCAGGGGGTGTACACGGCCCATTCGCCTGAATGGACGTTGACAAACGCCACCGGCTTCCACGCTTTGGCCTGGTCACGCAGCCATGTCGACTGCGGCTCGCTGAACGGCCTCTCTCCCCCGTAGAACTCACTGTGCTGACCCTGCTGACATTCATCCGTCGTTCAGGTTTCTCGAGATCCATTTGTGATGCAAACAAATTTTTGACGACACTACCTCCTGTTTCCACTCAAAATCCCAGTTGCGGTTGAGGTCGACATCAGAGGCTGTCTTCCTGCGACAGAGGTCGCCCGCTTCCCACAGCCTCCTGCTGTCCATGCTCTCGATCGGCACCATCTGCATGCAAAATAAAAGCAATTGTGAAACAAATCAAGAGACCGCACGACAACTCACCTTGACCACGAGTTTGGACAGGATGAAGGACCTATGCCGCTGCAGTTTTGAGGAGTCGAGTCCCGCGTCATTCATGGCCATCTCCATCTCTCTCCAAGACAGAATTTCCTCCACGTCACCAATGAGAACCTTCGTCAAAAACGGTCTGGCGTCTTAGGCGCCGTCGTGCTCATTCTGGATCCTCTCACCTTCGTCAGCCACAAACACACCTGCGACAAAGAAGAATTTACGACTCAACTGAGGCGATGGACACCCCTTCGCAGCATCACACCGACCTCTGTCGTGATTATCTCGCGTGCATGCTCGCCAAAAACGAGGAGAGCAACAGGCCTGGAGGCTCCAGCAGTCGCAACTGCATGAACAGGTCTTAGTGAGCCCCCGGCAAACTGAAGTCAGACAACTCTGGGGGCAACTGGCATCACCATCACTGGTGATCGTCACGAGGGGCATCGGATCGGCCGTTTTGCCCTCCAACTTGACATTGTCGAACCTGTTGGGACGGCCGTTTTCATGAGCGCCAGGCAACATGGCAATCCAGTCACCTCGCCATGTCTGGATGTCGCTTTGCCGCATGGGAGAAGAAGTGAAGCAGGTCTCCAACGGGGCTGTACAGGGAAGATGTGCGATGGAACAAGATGCATGAAGTAAGCAGCAGCAATCCGATGATCCGCATGCTGCGATTCGCTCTGATCAAATTTTTGTACTTCGAGGGCATCAGAGAGAATATGTGCACCGTTCGCAGCTGGAGACGCTGGTTGTTGTGACGCTGGTGGACCGGCCATGGGTAGGTGGCCTTAGAGTTCAATCCCGAGCCTGTTGGCTGGACGAGTGGCTGGATACGTGGCCTCTCACTATTCTTACAGGTTGCGGTGCTTCGGTGATCGAGGGCAAAGCGCACGACCCTCTCACTACCGAGGCCGCAGAGGAGCAGCGGGACGTGGAGGATCATTCTCTCGAAGCGTTCCAACTGCAGACCACCAACATCGAAGAGTTCGACGCCATTTTTTCGCGCTTGCAGGACCTGATAAACAGGTGCGGCGAAACCTAGTATTGGGAGGGGCAACATCTCACCCACCAACGATTCACCTCCCCCTCTCAGCCTCGTTGAGCTGAACAACAATGTGCAAGATGGAGTCGGGGACGTGAAGGTCGCCTATGCATACACGACTCATGCATTCGAGCTGCACACGACGGTGGAGCCATGCACCGACGTCATTCTGTTGGATCTCAGAACAGGCTGGGGAAGCAAGCGACCCGATGCAGCCGTCGTCAGGGAACTGCTGCAGGACTCCAACCTGTGGAACGCAGACGTGGAGCTCGGCATGGCCGTGAAAGATCTGCACGCGTTCCTCAGCGCGAGCAGGATCCCGCTGATCGTCAAGACGGCGTTCCGCGACGGGCATCTGCTGATACCCGAGCTGAACACCCCGCCGCCGCAGCTGCAGCGAGTAAATGCATGCATGGACAGAATGAAGGCGCTGCTGCAAAACAAGGCCAAGCTCGTGGCCACCGTCAAGTCCGCGACGACTTACCTGAAGCCGACCGTGCGGACGATGCTGATGCAGACGTCGGAGAGTGGGGAGCTCGAGATGGTGCCTCTGCTGCAGATCCTGGCTTCGGCAAATGCAGAGAGCATCATGGAGGCGCAGACCTTCCTCGTCGAGCGCTCTCAGTTCCTGGCGCATCGCTCCAGAACACTTGACCTCGAGTGGGAGGTAGAATCAGGCTGCAGGGTCTCCATCGCGACGGACATTCCCAACTACGAGACTCGTGACCAGATCGCCGACATCCTGCATGGCATGAACCTGGCGATGTTCAAGCTGATGAACTCGGGGGCCTCGGCTTTCGAGAGCGCCTCGCTGAGCAACGCCGTCGTCGAGGTCGTGCGACCGGTGGTCGACATGCTCAAGGAGAGGCATGCGCTCGACTACCCGCCATGCAATCTCAAGGTACTAGCTCGATGGGGCGCTTGTTAACAAGCTGTTTGGCCTTGATGATAATGCCATCTCTCACCTCTCTACAGACTTTGATGTCCATCGATCCCACCATGGAGTTCTCCAACGATCCAGAATCGGGGAATCCCCCTGTGTTCGATTTCAAATTCAACATAGAGATGAAGGAAGGAGCGGGGATCCCCCCGTTTCCTGATTGTCTCCCGGAGCGGGTAGGTGATCTACCGGACTTTAATTCGCTTTGATCTTTCCTTCCTTGTCTGCACTGTCGAGATGTGATCCTTGATGATCCTGCCGCAGACGACAAAACTTTTGGAAAGCCTCAACCACCTCCAAGAAGTTGTGACCGAGTGCCTCACGAGCCTGCCGCCCATCAGCGAAGAAGTGGACACCCTCTTGGAGGACGCAAAAGTAAGAATCTGTCGTTCATCTAGCTTTCCAATTATTTTGCGGCTCTTTTGACCTTTTTCATGCCATCGCAGTCTTTCTACGAGATGTGTCCAGAAGCGGCCGCGAAAAAGGGCCTATCGATGATGGAGGCCGTCAAGTGCTCCAAAGCCACCGGGAACAATCTCAGGATGCTCTACTCGACCCAGGACCTCTTCTTGGCCTTTGGGGAAAACATCAAGAGAGTGGCGGACGAGCTGATGGCCGCCGCGGTCGAAGTCAAGAGAGTGATCGAGCTGGAGCTTTCGCTGCAGTGATGATAGTTACTCCCCTATCAAATCTTTTCTGAACATTGAGTTGCTGGCAACGCGCAGTGTGCATGCATGCACCATATGCATGTGGTAGTGATAGCTCGCATACATGCTCGCTCGCTCGATGACTGCGCGCGCACTGCACGCGCGCTTCCGCGATGTGGGCGCGCGCGCGTTTTCTTTTTTTGTGAGTATGCAGTACATTTGATCAAATTTCAATTGATTCAATTCACCCTCCTCCTCCCTCCTCCTCCCTCCTCCAGCAGCTACTAATTACAAATGGTGAGTGGTCGAGCGCTCACAAAGATGCAACGCGTCCGCTTGACTGTGTGTGCATCACGCACAGGGTTGCGGCGCTTCTTCCGCTGCTGGCTCGGCCGGCTCCGCGATGACCAAGGACCCCGAGGACAGGCACCTCGACCACATGCACTTCCAGAAGATGGGGGTGAGTGCTCTCTCTCTCTCCTTGCCGGGGATTTCGAAGGGGGCGGCCCGGGATTTCGAGAAGAACCTTCGAGCTCCTCCTATTCCAATCCTATCGCGCTCGTGCTCGCAGGTGCCCGAGTTTGACGATTACCTCATCGGAGACCTCGAGCCCAAGCTCAACGAGCTGATCGACATCGTCAACGACATCAACGGGTGAGAGCTCTCTTGTGCTGGCGAGCATGCACATAGTCATGGCCATGGAACATGCTAAAATTCTTTGCCCCCCCCTCTGCGCGCAGCTGCATCGACACGATCAGGGACGCCGCCATTGACGTCTGCGGCGGCTTCAGGGTCGACGTGGACCTCGAGGGCGCCGTCGAGCACGACAAGGTGCTGCTGTCGCTGACCAAGGCCGACGGCACGCACCCCACTATCGACGAGTCCGACAAATTGATCAAGGACGCCAAGGTGAGGGCCAAGGTGGCGGCGACGGAGCCGATCCGTATGCTCTGCCCTCAGGCCCTGCCGGTCAAGTTCGTTTCTGTTTGCGCTATGGCACCGACGCCTCGCTTCTGCTATCCTTGATGCAGGTCGCTGCCGCCGACAAGAAGCTGGCCGCCGCCCGCAACCAGCTGCACAAGGACCTCGAGGCATCCGCCTACGTCCAGATCAAGGCTGTCAACGGACTGCTGGCGACCGAGGGCGCGCCGGCGAGCGCCGCTGCGTTCAACACGGCGCTCAAGGAGCTGCGCACCGCCGTCGGTGCCGCCTACGTCGTCTCGCTGACCAACAAGGCCGCTGGCAAGGGAGGAGCCCCGTGCGTCCGCTTCCTGATGTGCAAGACCGTCTACCCCAACCCCGACAAGGAGGAGCACGTGCTGGAGCCCGTCTCGGTGCTGGAGATCGCCAAGAGCAAGGAGCACAAGAACATCTACGCCGCCGAAGCTTCCGTCGCGGATGCCATCGCCGGCCTCACCAAGGCCGTTGCGGCCGCCGAAGCTGCAGGCTCCAAGGTCACCTTCACGCTGAAGAAGAAGAAGCTCGTCGCCAAGATTGACGGCGGCGACAACGCAGACAAGAAGGCGGCCGTCCGCAAGGCCGTCTCGGCCGCCAACTCGCAGCTGTTCAAGCTTTTCAAGGCCGCCAGGAACGCCAACGGCGACATCAATATCGCCAAGGCGCTCGTGGCCGTCTTTGAGGCGCTCAAGGCCAAGCTGCTCAGGCTCAAGGACGAGCTCAAGGTCGACGCCCTCAAAGCGCTGACCGTCAACCCCAGCATCAAGATCAGCGAGGAAGGCTTTGACTTCGACCTGGGCCTCAAGCTCAAGCTGCCTGACTTTGAGCACCTGGACTGGATGGCCCTGCTGAAGAAGTTGCTCCCCGGCAAGGGCATGACCGTCATGAACGCCATCTTGAAGGTCAAGGACGAGATCATTGCGATGCTGCCCAAGTTCAAGGAGCTGGCAGAGTCTCTGCCCGAGACCGCCAAGCGCGCCGAGGAGGCTTTCAGCGAGCCGACAGACAAGATCAAGAAGGCGTTTGGCCTAGCCGACGGCGACGAGAAGAAGAACGAGGAGAAGAAGGACGAGGAGAAGAAGGACGAGGAGAAGAAGGAGGAGGAGAAGAAGGAGGAGGAGAAGAAGGAGGAGGAGAAGAAGGAGGAGAGCAAGGAGGAGAGCAAGGAGGAGAGCAAGGAGGAGGAGCAGAAGGAGGAAGCAGGCGAGGAGAAAAAGGAGGAAGCAGGCGAGGAGGACGAGGATGAGAAGAAGAAGAGGGGGGAGGCAGTGGGAGAGGCGACCGAGCATTCGATTCTTGAGATCCCCAAGGCCGTGGCCGCTGCGGCGGGCAACCTCAAGACCGCGACGACAGAGCCCATCAAGCTTATCAAGACTGCCAAGGACACGATAGTGCTGCTCAGCGACGAGTTCTCAGCCGCCATCACCGAGGTCAAGGCTCTGGTCGCATCGTTCAGCACATGAAACCCCTCTTGAACATTCCTTGTCTGACATTTTCGCGTGTGCCTTGACCTTATTACTAGTTTGAGCAGATTTATTACCAGGTGTGTTATATAAAAATGGCTAATTCGAGACCGTGCACTTGCGGTTAGGAGCTCTTTACCGCCGTATTCCCGCTTCTTGGTACGTGAACCATTTGGAGTAGTTGGCTGCCGAAGAGGCGTGAGCTTTAAGCTCAGACATGGACTCTTCAGACTCGTGGCGCATCTGAAGCACAGGGAGCATCAATCATCAAGCTACCAAAACTGATGCCTTGCAGCCGTATCGATCACACCACACCTGCTCATGCCTGGCGTTGGCGTGCGCTCCGTAGGCTCGTATCTGCTCGATGAGCTTGAGGTCGCGCTGCACCCGCTTAACGCGCCGGCGCTGCGCCTCGGCCCCTCGCTGCTGATGCGCCTCAAGCCATTCGCGGGGGGGCGGCTCGCGCAGGAAGTCGCGCTGTAACGGGCTGGTCTTGCCTGGTGAGCGCCGAGAAGAAGACCCTGCACGAGGCCTCGTCTCGCTTCCCCGTCGGCCGCTGCTGCCAACGTCGCTACCGGTGCTTACATGATGATGTTGTTGGGTATCTGCGAAGGACGAACCAGACGCCGGGCTGCCCCTGCTGCTGCTGGGACGAGCCGCAGCCTGCTGCTGTTGGCCAACGTTAGGGTCAACAACAGCCATCTGTGCGAGCTGCTCCCGGGCATCGATAATGACTTTGATGATTTCCTGAACAAGGAGTTGGAATATTTATCAATAATATTTCGAATCAGCGGACAGCCATGATGAGTTCTGCACACAAACAGAACGACCTGACCTCGAGGGCTTCCATCAGCGGCAACGAAACATTCGCCATGAGCTCGGGCGGCTGCCGCTCCAGGCTCGACCCGGGCGGCAACCCGGCCTCCTCGCGTATGAGATCCTGGACCTCACTCAGCACCGACAGCGACTCCTCGAGCACCTGGGCCGCAGCGGGGGGGCGTGTGAGAGGGGCGACCACCACACCATACCGACCCCATCCACCTGGGCGGGGTCCTCCTCCTCGGCATCAAAGGAGGAGGAGGCTCCAGCCGATAGACCACGTTCGTGAGCCCCCGCGATCTGTCGCTGCGGTTGGCGGTGTTGCTGCTGGCTCCTGCCGGAGACGTTCGTTGCCGAGCTGGGCCGACTTCTAGATCCGTTGCCGTGTGCGTCTCCATCATTCCTTGGTCGCTCTGATCGTTGAATCCCGCTAGAAACTCCGGGCGAAATCTGCCGCGCAGCCGCTCTCGACGCCGCTGTTGCTGCCGCCTTGCCTGCTCTTGCAGCCGCATCCATCGCTCTTTCTGCTGCTGATGTTGCTATCGCTTGCTGTGTTGGCGTCGCCGAGGAAGAAGAAGGCATTATTTTCGCCGCTGATGAATCAACTTTCAACTGAGAATTAAACTTCTGAATGAGGCTGCCCACAGGTGCAGAAGCCTTTGCTTTTGGCTCTCCCTCTGCGTGGCGCGATGGCGTAGAAACCTCTGGGACAACCCTGCCCCCGCTGCTTCTTTCTGCTGCGAGCCCTGGGCTTGGCTGCTGTTGCTCACCATGCGCACAAACCACGTCGCTCGCGCCCTCGCGGCCAGCGACCGCCGTCTCCTCCGACGCGGCGTCAAGGCTCACGACCATCGCATGCTTGGCGCTCCTGGCGGCCGACACGTCTCCAGGGGATGCTATCGGGCTGTCTACAGCCTCTGCTCGAAGCGTTTCCGTGCTCGGTAACCTGGCTGCCGAAGGAGAGCACAATCCCAATCCGACGGGCAGACCCTTTTCGATCGACTCCGTGCTCGCCCGCACATCGACGATATTCGCTTGCATGTTTTCGAAGGGTTCACAATTCCATCAGGGCCTCTGATGCGCCTCTCCCCCCAGCCTCTCCCTCAGCCTCCAGCTCCCTGCCTCTCTCACGCCTGCCCTTTCAAGGCCCGCTGCATAAAGTGCCTCATGCGCCTCCTGCTGGACACGAGCTCCACCGATTCCGCATGTTCCCATGCGTCGTCGTTCCTGGCAAGATCGACAGCCCTCTTGACGTCGCCACCCGTTTCTTCCAAATAATACCTGAGGAGGGGGCGGGACAGCATCAAAGGTAACACACGGTGCGATATGTCCCTTTCGCACCGTGCCGTCAGCTCATCGATCCGCAGGCTCTTTGCTAAGAGTAAGCTAAGCTTCGTCAGGAGCTGAGACTGCGTATCGGTAATGAACAACAACAAGAGGATGGACATTCAGCTCTGACTGATGCAAAACACAGGATTAGCTTAGGCACTCCCTCACCTTTTGCTCTGCCGTCTGCGGATCTCCGAGATGCTGCTGCTGTGTAGAATCAGCAGAGGAGGATCCAGCACCCATCGCCTCGCCGTTATCAGGCGTGAAGATCACGGCGTGGCTGCGCTTGGACACGTGATCGTGCTCGAATCGAACAGCAAGCCGATCCAGGGGGTCAGTCTTGCCCGGGGGCACAAAGATGTATGTGCGCGAGTGCAATGAGTGGTCCGAGATGATGTTGTTCAGTCGCTTGAGAGTGGTAACATCTCCCCCTTCCTTGACGGCTATTGCCTGAATCGATTCGCCAGGTTGCAAAATGTGCTTCTTGACAAACTGTGAAGTCGACCGGATGGACTGCGGATGAGGCGAAAAGCTCAGGAGTAGCCTTCCATCATGGGTTCCTTAAGCCCTCAGTTCGCCTCACCTAAAATATACCTACCACACATACCTGGAGATAAGACCACTCTTGTTGGGAAGAAGCCTTGACTCCGGCGACCCCCCACGTTGAGCAGAAGGAGGCGCTCTTGCCCTCCGGCCTAGAGGCCACTTCATGCCACAGTTTGCTCACGGTCTGTCGATTGTCGCACACGTGTTGCGCAGATTACTCAGCCAAATGATTACTGCAAGCTCACCATGCAGGCGACGAGGTCCCACGGGGCGAGGTTCTCCAGGACGAGGTGCAATGAGCAGTAGCTCATCGATGGACCTTGAACAGGATGAGTGGCTGGAACTGAGTCTTCTATTTCCTCCCGCTGCGGCATGCATGCACGATATCTGAATCTGAACATGTCCTCGATCATGCGCATCGATAGTGGCTTCGAGAGAGTAAAGGGTTGTTGCCCTGCGTCGTCTTCACACACACATGCCCCTGCTTCGTTCATTCGAGAACAAACGAAGGGGCTCGATTGATGAAGAAGATAGACTCGATCATCAGAGTTCGGCACGTCGGCATTGCAGCGTTGAATGCTTGTAGAGGACCCTTGGCTCGCGAGAGATAAGCTGGAGCACTTTCTTCTGTCTGCAATCGGCGTGATCGTCTCCTACATTCTTGCGAATCGAACATCGGCCTTGCAACCCTACCGCATATCCACCGCTGTCGCCGCCACGCTCTTCCTGAGCACCTTGAAAGAGATCGGAGACCTGCTTCAGGTGCGTGCATGCATACTTCGACCACGTAAGTCTGACGCATGACTGATTCGCAGTGGTGGCCCAGCTCGGGCTTCAGCACCAAGGACCTCGTCTCAAACGGGGCCGGTTGCTTTGTGGCAGCTGTCGGCCTGTTGTTGTGGGAGCAGCGATCAAAGAAAGAACTGCGCTACGTCGATTTGGAGCTGGGACTTGTGGTAAGGCGCCTGATTTGAAGAAGGTGCTGGGACACAAGCTCGCACACGACACATGCAGTACGGCACCACGATCAAGCGCCACTGGCGAGATGCAGTGAGCACCGCAAAGGACGCGTTATCAAAGGCGACCAGGCGGGCGACGGCAGACCTCTGACCTTAGGCCCTCTTAACGATGGCTCTAGTACCGTTCAAGACGTTAGGGCCTGCTGCTGATCAGAGCGCAGAAGAGCGCCTCTTCCAGGTGAGCCGGGCAACGCCGTGGTAGACTTGATAAGGGCCATGATGCTAATGCCGTGCCTCTATCTCAGGTTTGCGGATTTTCGGTAATAATTCGACAGCAGCCGCACGCTGGAACAAATACTCGGCCCACTGTCACTCCTTCTGACTCACTCACTTGGGTTGAACAAGACTCTGTCCCTACGGCATCAAGCAGCTCAGCAAATGCGAGCCCTTCACCCTCGGACCGGCTGGGAAACGTTGGGCTCGTGGCCTGGCAATCCGGGTTTCTCCTGTCAGAGCTGCTCCTCAAAACCGAACCCTGTGGGAGCTGGCATCAAGTCAGAGCAATCGACTTGGTGTGTGACCTGCTGTCGTCGTTGCTTATTAGCTCCATGCCCAATCAATGTTCATCGCTGCACTCCGATGAACAATTCAGGGTTGCGGAACAGGGCTCGTCGGCATCGCGCTGGCTCTCGCTGGCGCGCAGGTGACGCTGACCGACCTGCCGCATGTGCTGCCGCTTGCCACAGTGAACGTTCGGGCCAACTGGGAGAGGCATGGCTTGGCTGAGGCGGGCCGGCCTCTTCCCGAGACCTCGGTGCACGTCTGGGGAGACTCTGCCTCGGCAGCAACACTGCCGCATGCTGACCTCATCACCGCAGCAGATGTCCTGTACAACCGTCAGTACTACGGGGCGCTTTTAAAGAGTCTAGTCGCTCTGTCGCAACCTCACACGCTGATCTACATTGCTTGGAAGAGGCGGCACAAGGATGAGGAGGCCTTTCCCGAATTGGCTGCGGCGCAGGGCTTTGTCGTTGAGCGGGTGCCCGTCGAACTCTTGGTTGAGGAGTATCGTGATGGCACCTTTGTCGTTCTTCGCCTCTGCACGCTTGATCCGATGCGCACAGACTGAGACTCTTTTTCACTCGTCCATTTATTCAGATTTGCCTGCCTGCCTTGCATACCTATGCTATTTGATGTAGTGGTTTCAGAGTTTATTCTTGCAGCAGCAACTGGCACATCTCCTTCAACCTAGAAGATGCCCGATGATACATCAAGACTTCCTCCTGGAGCAGCGACCGTCCGGGCAGGCTCATTACGGAACCGTCGACGGTATCAGAGTCACGGTCCCCAGCGAATCGTTCTTCAGTGATCATCTCGCCAGCGTCTGGCAGGGTGAGCTTGGTGCTCCTGCCCATGTTTGGGTCAGCACCGTGCTTTGCCGCCGCTGCCAGTAGACGAGCGAATATGAGGTCAGGGCTGCTGTTGTGAGCAGAGCACACGAGGCTGCACCCCCCCTCGTACAAGATATCCAGCAACACGACAAATCTGCGTGCTTCGTCACGCTGGCTCGCGAGGAAACTAGGCACCCCTTCAACGAAGAACAGCTTGTAAGCCCTGCGGCAGCAGAAGAGGAGGAAAATCAAGATTCTGCCAGACAACAACCTTTTGTATTTACCTGCACAATGCCACATAGTCAGACGGCCCGAGGACTGTGCCGACTGGAGAGCTCACGGTTCCCAAAAGGCCCTCGCTGCAACAAAGCTGCCCAAATGTAAAGTAAGCCGCTTGCTGCTTTTGCAAAGTGTCGCTGGTCGCAACGACCGGGATGAGCAGCGAGCGGCCGTAGGCGACCTCGAGGGAGTGGTGCAGGGTCGATTGCCACCCCTCGATGGCACTAAACGCCTGCCTGAGTTTGCTGTCTGCATCGGGGCCAATGAGCATCAAACCAGTAGCTGAACCTTGCCATCTGACTTTGCCTCTGCTCAAGATCCGCCAGGTGTTTTCCACCGCCTTGGAGACTTCCGACGATCCAGCGGATGTGCGCGGTCCCAAAGTAATTGCAGCGTTGTCAGGGGGGAGCTTTGCGGCTGAGGATGATCGGTAATCCAGCCCCATGCCGACTTCAATCACCGCAAAACTCCGCTCCACGCACTGGATAAAGTTCTCAAAATACTTTCGGGACAAGCCTCCCTGCATACGGTTGGACTCAAGGCATTGCGATACAATGTTGACGCAACAAGGAAATTCACCACCCTATCGGACACCTTGTAGAGGTCCTGCGGCGGCCTGTTGGATGTGAAAACCACTAGCGTGCTGTGGTGAAGGATGCCTTCCAACAACCTATGAGACACAGCACAAAATAGGCAACTCTTTTGACTCAGAAACCCTTTTTTGGGGTCGCTTCGCTCTGCCTCTACCTGGAAAGGATCATCGCATCTGCAACGTCCGTCACGTGGAGCTCGTCCAGGCACAACACCTGCGTCGAGGTCGCCACGTCCTGCGCCACCTCGTGGAGAGGGTCAAACCCCGGAACGTCTTCAAACCTGAAAGCTCAGGGACGGGATGTGCCACAACGTCAAGTTGTGATGAAGAGAAAACAGCTGTGCACACCTGTAGACGGGCAAACCTAGACGAGATCGGCCCAGCACCTTCGGCCTCCCCTGCTGCAGCTCGTGGAGTCTCCGGTGGACGTTGAGCATGAATTCATGGAAATGCAGCCGTCGCTTGAACGCTCCCTCTCGCCTTCTGTCGGCTGAAAAGGAAAAGGGGCCCGCGTCTTCAATGGCTAGCGACTTGTAAAAGAGGTCGAGGCAGAGGGTCTTGCCGCTGCCTACTGTGCCGTGTAGATAGACTCCCGAGACAGAAGGGAGAGACCGTTGGGGCGCATCGGATCTGTCATGGGCATACTTTTGCAAAAGGGCTAGCGCCCGGACAGCGACTCCCTGTGTCGGATCGGGCTTGAGAACGCCTGATGATACGAGTCTTTCGTATTCGTCCAGCAGCGTTGCCTTGGTAAGGGATGTGGTGGACATGGAGAGGCGCCTGTGCATCAGAGCTGCAGCCGCAGAGCATGCACCATATGGCATCCTCTGGACCTGATTCCACATCCAATTGCAATGCGTGCTTGGGTGTGAACCGTTTTTTTCACACCCGGGAATCAGTCGTCCTCGCATCGATCATGAGGACGAGCATGAGCCTGCAGACTCGGCTCGTTTCTTCCTTGGCTTCACGCTGGGGCCTAGGCTTGGGGAGCAAGGGAGCGGCCCTTCCTCTCGGTCTTCAGGATTTCAGCACCGGCAGCCGAGGTGCGTGATCATCGTGGGTGTCATGATGTTGCGATGGTCGATGTCGGCAGATGCTGCGATTCACTGCGACGAACGCAAATCAGACGCTGCTAGGCTAAGACCGCTCTTTCCCCCTCCGATTTCGGCAGATGACAATGCGAGCGAGCAACAGGCTTGCTCCATTGACGCTGTGAGGCATGTAGGCAAGGTGCGGCCCGATCGCGATCGGATGCTCGGATTTGAAGAGCGACCCCTCGATGCAGATGCCCCTGGGACTGTCGGGCCCCTCTGGAAGCATGCTGATGCAGAGGAAGTCCGGGCTCTCGCCAACGGGCCTCTCATGGGCAGCGCAGCAGCAGACGAGGTCCATGTCCTCAGGTGAGGGGGCTTGGACTCTCTCATGAATCAACAGGGAAAAGTAGGAGCATATATCTCTGAGATGTATCACTGCTCTTCACAATGTGCACGCAGTCCCGCAAGTGCAGAGCGGTGCCCTGTCCTCCTCGCTGCTGCTGGGAATCTGGCGATTCTGGCGCAGCCAGGCGCCGTTCGACAAGCCTCACGCGCAGGTCGACAGCCGGCTGCTGCCCGCGATCGTCGACGCGCACGACAACCGGGCCAGCATCGGCACGTGGTGCACGACGCTGTTCCTGACCATCATCACCTGCAACGTGCTCGGCCTCGTGCCCTTCAACGAGGCGCCGACGTCCGGCCTCGGCTTCGCGACCGGGCTCGGCGTGAGCGTGTGGGCCACTGCGACGATCCTGGGCTTCTCCAAGCTGGGGTTCACCTTCCCTGGGCACTTCATCCCCGGCGGCACCCCCTGGCCCATGGCCTTCATCTTCGTGCCCCTGGAGACCATCTCGTACTCTTTCAGGGCCGTCTCCCTCGGCGTCCGTCTGTGGGTTAACATGCTTGCCGGTCACACGCTGCTGCACATTCTGACGGGTGAGCGCGAGGAGGCGATCACGCGAGTGGTTGACGCTGCTGCTGCCAGTGAGGTTTCCTCAATCCTCACGCGTTGCTGCTCCGTGCAGGCATGAGCTTGGCGTTGCCCTTCTCGCTGCCCCTGTGGTACGCGCTGCCCTCGACCTTTGCCGTCTGCTGCCTGCTCTCGGCCCTGGTCGGCCTCGAGTACCTCGTCGCGGTGCTGCAGTCGGGCGTGTTTGCCATCCTCTCGTCCGTGTA
>VFSW01008806.1_pt1 | contig 14464 bp, 13 predicted proteins | sample 5358111 | NCBI WGS metagenome assembly VFSW01 (sample SAMN11554181, study PRJNA540505) | mine drainage metagenome | isolation source: sediment from site ElyBrook_90M | place: USA: Ely Copper Mine, Vershire, VT | collected 2017 | reverse complement strand
GAACGGTTCATCGATCTCAACGTTCATGCTCAATATTTCGATAATTCGGCTGAAGCAATGTTAAAGAGGTCGAGGAAGGCCAGATCTCGCATTGAGGTTACCAACTATCAGTAAGCATAGGATTACGCCACTCTCTACTTATTGGGTACCCTCATCTTGGGTATACGGTAGAAAACGTGAGTGAATACAGCAGAGAGGTGCGTTGCTGGCGGATGTTCACCTTGCGTCCTGACGGACTAGGCGAGACGCACGTTCACCGCGAGCTGTTTTACTAACCCCAGAGCATCGATGCAGCCGAAGTCCAACTTCCAGTTCGCGCATTTTAATGTTGAGCACTCAGAGTCGTTTATTGGTGTACTTTCCCTTTCTAAGTTTCGAGAGCTAACTTCGGCCCCTTTCAAATGCATCATCGACCGGAGCACAGCTCCGGTCGATGATGCTCATTTGGCTGATGTCCATGTCAATGGATGAGTGTCACCCTTCGTCTTCGAGTTCGACTGGTGGCAGGTCACCCACATCGTCCTTGGTTAGTTTCAGGTGGACACCGTCGTCAACTCCGGTTACGGCACCGATCGGGATGGCAACCTGTTTTTTGCCCCACAGGTGCCCTTCGTTGAGAAGCACATGGGTCACGTGATGATCATGAGTATCTATTACCAGCCCTTGTACCTTTCCAATGGGGCCGTCGGTGGCATGTACGGGTTCGCCACGGCGCACCCCAACTTCGCCAGGCGGAACACGGTCGGAGATGATTACCTGAGGACTGGAATTCATGCCCAGCCCACCTGTCGTACCCATGCCAACCATTCCGCTCATGCCAATGCCGTAGTAGGGATAAGAGAGCATCTGATCCTGCTCATAGTCCCACTGTCCGCGTGCTCCCGGCAGAAACTGGGTCTCTTCGGCGTCATCGAGAGCCTCGAACTGAGTCACGGAACAGCGTAGGTGGATCTCTGCACCAGAAGAACTCACGAGATCGATCGGAACGAGATGGCCCATTGCTGTCCGGTGCTTCTCCTCGACGACGAGATGAGTGAGTGTTCGGGCGACTGGATCAACGACGACCCGTCGCAGTTCTCCGCAGGTGCCATCGCTACATGACACCTCGCTTCCAATGATGAAATTGGCGGTCTCGTTCACGATTTGCCCCTTGTCTCTCTGTATTCTTGAAAAGCCGTCATTTTGTTTCCTTTCCGTAGTGGTCCCGGCCAAGTAGTACCCGACTGGTTTGTGGATACAAACCGGACCAAAAGTATTTTCTGCTGTCTCTGGTTTGAATGACTCGAGATGCCCCATCTATTAGGCTTCTCGGCCTTTGGCTGATTATTGACCTTGGGCGTTACGCTAATTTTCCTTCGCTGCGAATTATCGAGAATTCGTCCTAGTAGAAGTTGCTCATTCATTGGCCTCACCGGTTGTTTCACTACTCGCTTCGTTCGGCTTTGATTCTGGCGAATGCTCCTGATGGAGAAATATGGTAAGCACGATATAGAGTGCGATAGCTAGATATTCTGCCTGCCATGTGTCCAGAGTTACAGACCAGAAATTTGCCGAAAACAGGAAATTCATTGTGGAGATCGGTGACTGACCCACAAGGGCTCGAGTTGTGTTGAACGCGCTTGCGCCGGAGAATAGATGCAGAGTAAAAGAGAATAAAAAGAGAGCCAGAAATACAAGGGACAGTGAATGGCGCTGTATCCAATTGAAGTGTCTTCCTCCTTTTCTTTCCCCCTTTCTGTTCTTTGCCTTGAGCGGATCGAGGGAGTGCGGCGCGCCTCGTTGATAGAGAAAGCTGCTGAATACGATCAGTGATCCAAGCTGGAGCACAGCTGCCTGCCAATTGGAAGCGAGTCCCTCCCAAAAGGTGCCGGTAGTTAAATAATTCCAATATCCGAGAGGTTCCCGGTGATGTAGCGCCAAAGTCTCATTCTGCACTTTCCACCCGGGAAAACTTTGTGCTGAAATACAGATGGCAAAGAGTGCAAACAGGGTGATAGATAGTGAATTATCTTTTACGATTTCTCTCAGCTTCCCCATCTGAGACCACCGTTCATGGACCTTAAACGTGGCGCCGGTTCTTGGTTGCCGGGTCGATTGGAACTCCAATTTTCAATCTTCGACATGCCAAAGCCATTCTTGGCAATGTGAGTTTCGCTTTGAGAAGGCGCCTATCGGCCGGAGCGCTACGACGAATAGTACATGCGTAGATGATTTGGCTAAGGCGCTTAGCGTGGTAGTCATGGTTCAGGCAACTGTTATAGAAGAGTCGAGATACACATCCTGTACTGCATTGAGAAGCTCAACCCCCTCAGACAAAGGTCTCTCAAATGACTTACGGCCGACAATGAGCCCGGCGCCTCCTGCACGTTTATTGATGATCGCTGTGCGTACGGCTTCTGCAAGGTCGTCGCCGCCGACTGAGCCACCTCCGGAGTTAATGAGCCCGATTCGCCCAAGGTAGCAGTTTGCTACTTGCCATCGAGTGAGGTCGATGGGGTGATCAGTTGTGAGTTCTGAGTAAACGATTGGGTCGGTCTTCCCGAAACCTACTGTATTAAAGCCACCATTACATGTTGCCTGCTTCTGCTTGATAATGTCGGCTTGGATGGTCACGCCAAGATAGTTGGCCTGTCCTGTAAGGTCTGCTGCGGTTTCGTAGTTAACTCCGTCGTGTTCGAAGGCATCATTTCGCAGATAGCACCACAGCACGGTGAACAACCCCAGTCTGTGAGCTTCGGCGAACGCCGCACTCACCTCTGTCAACTCACGATCGGCATCTTCGGAGCCGAAGTAGATGGTCGCCCCAACACCCACCGCTCCGAGATCGAAGGCCTGTTGCACAGAGGCGAAGAAGATCTGCCTGGCGTGGTTCGGATAGGTAAGTAGCTCGTTGTGGTTGAGCTTGACGATAAAAGGTATTCGATGGGCATAATTTCGAGCTACCATGCCAAGCGCACCCAAGGTGGAGGCTACGGCGTTACACCCTGCTTCAACCGCTAATTCACAGATATTTGAAGGATCAAAGTAAGCAGGGTTGCGAGCGAAGCTAGCGGCAGCAGAATGTTCAACTCCTTGATCAACAGGCAGTATTGACAGGTAGCCAGTTCCCCCGAGCCTGCCATGATCGTACATATGCGCCAGGTTGCGCAGGACAACGGTTGTGCGGTCGCTCTTGGCCATAATGCGGTCGATGTAGTCGGGACCCGGCAACGTCAGAGATTTCTTAGAGATCCCCTTGCAGGTGTGGCTGAGCAGAGAGTTAGCTTCATCGCCTAGCAGCTTTTGAATATCCATTTTAGTTCCTTTGTACTTCTAGAAGTGGGATCGCTTGCCAGTCCGATAGCCCTATCCATCTGCTCAGTTTTTAACTATTAGCTTGTACGGATTAGAGGCACAAAACGGACTAGCAACGAATAGTGGTATCAGTGAGATAGGGTTGCAGCGATGATCATTTTTCTACTGCGATCGTTCTTAGTGCTTCAGCTAGCGCATCGCGAACCCGTTCGAGCCCCTTTGTCACCTCGGTGCCAAGATGGACTCGTAGAACCCGACGCTCAAGGGTGGCAAGTACGTCGAGGTCACTTCTGGCCTCGGCTTCTTTTGCTACCCCGAAACTATAACGATGGCCAGGAACGGGAAGATTTACAGCATCGTCGCAGGTGATCTGGAGGAACACGCCCGTATTTGGACCACCCTTATAGGCCTGTCCGGTCGAGTGTTGGAAGCGCGGTCCGAACTCAGCGCATGTAGCTACAGTGAGGCAGTCGCGTACCATAGTTCTCATTTCCGTCAGAAGGTCTTGGTGAGCTGGTGACATCTGCACATAGGCGAGCAGCGCCACATAATCACCGGCTCTAGCGCGGGATAAATGCGCATTCAAGTAGGAGACGAGACTGGGTTGATCTTGGACTAGAGAAGCCAGTTCAGCACCGTTTCTATTATCGCTGTAGAGGATCACGCCTTGGTCGTCTAACAGCGGGGAGAGTTCGGGTAGGGAACCTTCTTGGTCGTAGTTGTCTGTCAACTGACGAGCGAGTACCTTGGCCTCTTCGACATCAGGCTGGTCAAAGGGGTTGATACCGATTATCGATCCAGCGACCGCGGTAGCAAACTCCCAACGGAAGAATTCGCCTCCCAGAGCGTAGGGGTCGGGCAACTCGATGCGTATCACTGGATGACCCGCCTCAGCTAGTTCCGAAATCCTTACGGCTTGCTCAGTATCGTCGTCGCCAGCGAGCGCAATGTAGCAAAAAAGGCGATCGGAGCCATAGGCCAATGTCTTGCCGAGTGGTTCCTGGTCAACAGGAACAACGCCTTTTCCTTGCTTTCCGGTAGATTCGGCCAAGAGTTGCTCAAGCCACGCGCCAAGATGAGAAATTCCGGGGGAAGTTACGAGGGTGACCTTATTGCGGCCAGCATTTACGCAGGTGCCTATAACCGCACCGAGTTCTAATCCGGGATTTTTCCGGAGTGGCATCGATGGAGAACATTGGTGTGCCATCGCCTCTGCTGAGGCGAAGAGTCGCCCGACGTCGAGCCCGCATGCAGCGCTTGGCACCATGCCAAAGTTCGATAAGGCAGAGTAGCGCCCTCCGATTGAAGACACTCCGGAGAACGTCCTACGGTAGCCATCTCTCTTTGCCAATGCTTCCAAAGAAGACCCAGGGTCGGTGATAGCCATAAAGTGCGAACCGACCTCGGCGGTACCTACGGTTGCGATCATGCGCTCATAGAAGTAGGCAGCGAAGATGTTAGGCTCCAATGTAGTACCTGATTTGGAGGAAACGATAAAGAGGGTGTGGGCTAGGTCAACACTTTCCTCCATTTGCTTGATCTGCTCTGGGTCGGTGGAATCGAGAACATGGAGCCTTGGAAATCCTGGTAGTGAGGCAAAGGTGTGCGCAAGTACGTCAGGGCATAAACTCGATCCCCCCATGCCTAGAACTACCGCATCCGTGAACTTCGCTTTGTGCATCTCCTTCGCCAGCTTCTCAAAACGATGGATATGAGCAGTTTGATCACGGACGATATCCAGCCAACCAAGCCAAGCGTCTTCGCCATTGCTGGTCCATACGGTTTGATCGCGAGCCCAGATGCGCGCCACCTTTCCGGTAGCCCTCCACTCATCGATCGTTGCATCCACTTCATTTGCAAGATCGCTCGAAAGAGAGAGGTGGAGCTGCCACGGTTGCTTTTCGGCCTTTTCTGCGAGAGCTTCTTCCACCGAAGCAAGGAGCTGACGAAAGGCGATCGAAAACTTTTCCACTCCCTCTTCGAGCAACTGATCAAGTATCTCTGAAAGCTCGACGCCATGGCCACTTAAGCTACCCAAGAGGCTTTTTGCCTCCTTCAAGTTTTCTCCCAAGGTAGAACGTACCGTGCCGTTCGCGGCAAATGCCTTATAGGTTGCCGGCGGTACCGTATCGACGGTGTCTTTACCAATAAGCGACTCGACGTATAACAGTTCGGGTAGGGAGGGGTCTTTGACGCTAGTGGAAGCCCAAAGGAGTCGCTGTGTTCTTGCTCCGGAGCCTTTGAGACGATCCCATCTCTTTCCAGCGAATAGTCGCTGTGAGGCGGCGTAAATTACCTTTGCGTTAGCGATCGCCACCTTACCAGAAAAGGAATTGTCGAGACGGTTCTCGAGTGCGGAGTCGAGACGGCTGACAAAGACGCTTGCAACTGAAGCAATATTACTAATCCCACCGCCTGCGGCAAGACGATCCTCAAGGCCTGCCATGTAGGCCATGGCCGCGCGTTCGTAGGCGGCACGGCCGAACAGCAAGGTGACATTCACATTGATGCCTGCACCTATCAGCTCCTGAATGGCCGGCATTCCCTCCAAGGTACCTGGTACCTTCACCATGATATTGGGCCGATCGATCGTGGCCCATAAGCGCTTGGCCTCGGCGACTGTAGCTGCGGTGTCGTGGGCCAACTCAGGAGAAACCTCCATGCTAACGTACCCGTCAATGCCGCCGCTTTCGTCATAAACCGGGCGAAAGATGTCGGCGGCGCTACGAATGTCGGCTATCGCTAAAATCTCATAGACTGACTTGGCATCCATTGCCCCCGAGTTGCGAAGCTCAGCAATTTGCTTGCTGTAGTCGTCAGAGCCAGCAATTGCTTTGTCAAAAATTGAGGGGTTGGAGGTCATGCCGCGCAATCCATCTTTTTGCACCATGCGTTCAAGTTCTCCTGATGCAAAGAGGGAACGTTCGATGCCGTCGTACCATATGCTTTGGCCTAGTTTGAGTGTTTGACTAATTGGGTTTTTCATGTGTTTCTCCTATGGTCTTGCAGTTGCTGGCGAATTGTGTCGACGACCTTTTCAGGCGTGAAGCCGAACTTGATCTGAAGGTCTTTTAATGGAGCCGAAGCTCCGAAGGTGTGCATGCCGATGACCGCGCCGTTAGTGCCTACATAGCGGTGCCACCCCAACGTCGAAGCCTCTTCAACTGCTACTCTTGCAAGGATTTGCGGTGGAAGTATTGAATCTCGGTAGGCGGCTGATTGGCGGTCAAAGAGTTCGCAACTGGGCATGGACACTACCCGTACTGCCACCCCTTGGGAGGTTACCTCTTCGTAGGCTTCGATCGCTAACGAAACTTCGCTGCCGGTGGCGATGACGATGACCTCGGGTGCCCCATCTATAGGGTCTGCCAACACGTAGCCGCCCTTGGCAACTCCTTTAGCGGAGCTATATCTGGAGCGGTCAAGGGTAGGCACCGCTTGGCGGGTGAGTACCAAGGCGACCGGGTTATGTTGTAGCTCCATAATGACTCGCCAGGCCTCGGCAACCTCATTTGCATCTGCAGGTCGCATTACGATTAAGCCCGGTATAGCCCTAAGCGAGGCAAGCTGTTCTACCGGTTGATGAGTAGGGCCGTCTTGGCCCATGCCTATCGAGTCGTGGGTGAAGATATGGATGACAGGTATTTCCATAAGCGCCGATAGACGGATCGCGCCCCGAGCGTAGTCAGAAAAGACTAGAAATGTGGACCAATAGGGCCGGACCTTAGAGAGCGAGAGCCCACTTGCGATAGCTGCCGCACCGTGTTCACGAATCCCGAAGTGAAAGTTCCGTCCGTTGTAATTATCCGCCTCGAAGTCTCCGGCTCCGTCGAAGGTGAGGGAAGTCAGAGTGGATGGAGCCAAGTCGGCTGACCCTCCAAGGAGATAGGGTACCCGAGGGGCGATAGCATTTAGAACCTCACCAGATGAGTCACGGGTAGCCATTCCTTTGGGGTCAGTACTAAAGGTGGGAATATCTATGTCCCATTGTGGCGGAAGCTCGCGATGCTGCATAGCTAAGATCTGGCCTGCCAAGGTTGGATTTTCGCGTTCGTAGTCTGTGAACAGCGATATCCATGCGTCCCGTAGCGCCCCACCTCGGGCTCCGATTCCTTTTTCAAAGTGGTTATAGACCCCGTCAGGAATCAAAAACCTGGCATCTTCGGGCCAGCCATAGTTGCGTTTGGCCTTTTTGATCTCCTCTGCACCTAAGGGCGATCCGTGGGCTTGGCTGGTATCTTGGATGTCGGGAGCGCCAAAGCCGATATGGCTGTCCACTACTATGAGGGTGGGTCGTAGCGCTTCGTCACGGAATACTTGAAATGCCTTTGACAAACTAGGAAGGTCATTTGCATCGCTCACGTGGGTGACGTTCCAGCCATAACCAGAAAACACACTGGCGATGTCCTCGCTGAATGCGAGTGATGTGTTGCCCTCGATCGTAACGTGGTTGTTGTCGTAGATCCAGCAGAGATTGGATAGTCCAAGGTGGCCGGCGAGCGACGCCGCTTCGTCAGAGACACCTTCCATCATGTCGCCGTCACCCATGAGCGCATAGACGTTAAAGTCGAACAGATCGAAGCCAGGCTTGTTATATCGGCTAGCCAACCAGCGAGAAGAGATGGCCATACCTACTGAGTTCGCTACCCCCTGACCAAGGGGTCCAGTTGTGGTCTCTACACCTGATGTCCAGCGATACTCCGGGTGGCCAGGACAGCGTGATCCGAGTTCACGGAAAGTTTTGATGTCCTCAAGGGTGACCGATGCCCGGCCAATTGTCTCATAGGCAGGGTTTACTGCTTTGACTCCTGCGAGGTGCAAGAGCGAATATAGGAGAATCGAGGCGTGACCCTCTGAGAGTACAAAACGGTCCCTGTTTGGTCAGAGTGGATCGGCGGGATCGAAACGCAACTCGTACTGCCAGAGTTGATAGCCAACGGGTGCCATGGCCATAGGAGTTCCTGGATGACCAGAATTTGCCCTCTCTACTGCGTCGATTGCGAGAGTTCGGATGGTGTTGATGCTGATTGTGTCGAGATCACCTGATGGGCGAAGTGTTGTAGTCATAGTTGTCCTCTTTTTACGAATTGAGTTAGGCTTTTCAAAAAACTGGCGCGTCGAGTAGTTACCCGTTGCGCATCTCTCTCTCGCGGAGGGATCGATCTTTTGGGCCGCCAATGATTTGACGCCAGATCTCCATAAGGTGGGAAATTATAAATTTTGAAACTGAAAAACGCATCGCCGCTGAAGCAGCGGCGGAACTGGTAGAAGAGGGCATGACCGTGGGTCTCGGTACCGGTTCTACGGTTGCATATCTGCTCCCTGTCCTTGCTCGCCGCAAGCTTGACATCTCCTGCGTAGCAACTTCGCCGGTCACCTTTGACACTGCGCAGGTACTTGGGCTGAGAGTTGAGGCTTTTACCGGTATTGACCATCTCGACATCGCCATCGATGGAGCTGACCAGGTTGACCCCGATGGATGGCTCATCAAGGGCGGAGGTGGCGCTCATACTAGGGAGAAGATCGTCGCAAGTGCCTCGGAGCGCTACGTGGTGATCGTCTCTTCGAACAAGCTGGTGGATACTCTGGCGGTACCAGTTCCCCTCGAATTGTTGGCCTTTGGTATCGACGCCACCCGAGGTCAATTGGGCGACGTCCGTCTCACCGATGCGCCGATTAGTCCCGATGGTGGTGTTCTGGCTGGTTATTTTGGACCATTTGGTGACCCTGCCGAGTTGGCATGTCGACTGTCGGCGACGCCTGGGGTGATAAGTCACGGCCTGTTTCAACCAGCTATGGTGAGCGATATCGTTGTTGGCAAAGACACTCAGGTTACCTGGCGCAAAATCGACAAATGATAGTTCGGTTACATTTTCAAGCTTCCTTTGCGGGTCGATCAGATTCGCAAGGGCTGGTGTTGAGATGGAAATCACAGACCCGGAAACCCGTCCTTGAGTGATGAAAGTACAAATTTGCCGCCAGCTGCTTGCAGTTCATCGGTCGTATAGTGGCCACTTGCCACCCCGACCGATATGGCTCCAGCCGCATTCGTTGCATCCATGTCGTGAGGGGTATCCCCCACGACATATACCTGCCCTGGAGTGAGATTACCGTGGAGCCTTGCTGCCTTTTCAATGGCAAGTCCAGTCAATTTGGCCCGATCAGGTGAGTCCGAGCCATAGGCCCCAAAGACAAAAAATCGGTTGAGATTGGCGGGAATTAGTTTTGTTCGGGCTGCACCTTCCATGGCCCCAGAGACGAGTCCGAGTCCGATTCCACCCTCTAAAAGGCTCATGATAAGACTCTCCGCCCCTGGAAGAACCCTATATCCTTCTGAGACTCTGATGTCATCGGCTAGGTGTAGCAGATACTGTGCGTAGAGTCGGCCCAATTCGTCAGCATCGGGATCGCGGTGTAGAACAGCGCGGAAAGTAGCCATCGCCACTTGTGGGTCAGTCTCACCCGCGGAGCTGTGCTCACCGATGTCGGCCGGAATACCATAGAGCTTTTCGAAAGCGGCTTTCCAGCTTCGCGCTCCTGATCCTCCCGTGTGAACGAGAGTCTCGTCGATATCGAACAGTACTACTGCCGGTTTGGCGGGAGAAATAACTTTACTTATCGCTGACATGTCATCCCTTCTTCTCTTCGTGGCCGCCAAAGCCTTTCCGCATGGCGGAAAGCACCTTGTTGGCGAAGTCGTCGAGATCACGTGAGGCGAAGCGGGAGTAGAGGGCGGTTGTGAGCACCGGGGCTGGAACTCCCTCATCGATGGCGGCGATGGAAGTCCACCGTCCTTCACCGGAGTCCGAAACCCGTCCAGCGTAACCGGCTAGATCGGGCGATTCGAAGAGGGCAGTAGCGGTCAGATCTAGCAGCCAGGACTCGATGACGCTTCCGCGACGCCAAACTTCGGCGACAGCTGCGGTGTCGATGTCGAACTGGTAGTACTCGGGTTGCTCCATGGGGGCGGTCTCGGCGTCAGATTCTGATCTTCGTTTTCCAGCGTTTGCATTCGCCAAGATGTTGAAACCTTCAGCAAATGCAGCCATCATTCCGTATTCAATTCCGTTGTGTACCATCTTCACAAAGTGGCCGGCACCGTTGGAACCGCAGTGTAGGAAGCCATTTTCGGCGGGGTCGGCCTTGCCTTTGCGACCCGGGGTTCGTGGAGCTGAATCAATTCCCGGGGCGATCGTGGAAAAGATAGGTTCGAGGTGCTTTACAATCTCCAACTCGCCGCCGATCATGAGACAGTAGCCCCTGTCTATCCCCCATACTCCGCCACTCGTCCCGCAATCTATCAAGTGAACGCCCTTTTTGGTCAGCGATTTGGCACGGGCGATGTCGTCCCGATAGTAGGAGTTTCCGCCGTCGATGATCATGTCACCCTTTTCCATGTGGGAGGCCGCTTCTTCGATTACTTTGCCGGTTACATCTCCAGAGGGAACCATTACCCAGAGGCAACGGGGCTTGGAGAGCTTGTCTACTAAATCTGCCATGGAGCTGGCTCCGGTTGCTCCTTCCTTCTCAAGTGTCTTTATGGAGTCAGAATTTGTGTCAAAGACGACACAGCTATGACCATCTCGCATGAGACGGCGAGCGATGTTTTCACCCATCCTTCCGAGTCCGACTACACCTATTTGCATTGGATTATTTGTGGTCATTATTTGATCTCCTTTGATCCTTTTGTGGTCAAGCAACTTCTGTCAAAACGATGGACGGTATTTTGTGGATTGTCGTATTTACGTTTGGAAAATTACCTAATTCGAGAATGGACAAAGCGCCGGGAGAAGGCAACGTGCCTTTGGGGAATCTCAAGGCGTATTGGGTGGGGCCGTGAAAATTGGCTTTGATATGCCAACTGATGGAAAAATTGGCTGTTTTTGTCATGGATGAAGACCTCGCTTTTATTTATGTATAGTTGACGATAGATAGGTCATTGCTACAACGGGCGCTTGTAGAGCTTCCGGTATCTGGCGAAGTTGGCGGCAATGAGGGATTGCAAAGTGCGCGATCGCGAGGGCCATAGCACCTGAGCGATCTCTGGGCTTTTTGGTAAAATTGAAGGTCGCTCCTCAATATCGAGGCCAATATTGAATATTATCCGGCTCTGAAAATTAGGTCGTTCTCGACTTAGGAATTCAAAACGGAATGGCTGCCAGGGCGTAAGTGCGACTTCTATTGTTGTTGCAATAAACGCCCGTGCAATAGGTATGAATAACGTTGTGCTGGAAAGGTTATAATCCTCTGCCCCAAGGCGAGATAATACGCGGGTCTTATGATTTAAATTGCGCGTCACGGCGAGATTTGTCCGCATCCATTCGCAAAGATGGCTAGCGGTATTATCTCTAATTGAAACGCCGAAACTTAGAAAGTACACTCCACCTGCAACTTCAATGAAGCAAAGCAACCGGCAGGTATCTATTTTGGAACGATCGCTAACAATGGCGTAGATTACTAAGTATTCTGGCGCGGTAACCAGGATCTCACTCATATTGTCCGCGCTCCTGAGCTGGGAGAACTTCCACTTTTCTAGCTCCGCATTTGTCGAGGTGGATGAATAGGATTGCGGGTACAGCGAGGGCTCGTCCAGTTGCACATTCAGCATCTACATCCCCCGCTCTTCTAAAAGCAGGTGGCCATCTGCGGTGAGAATAGGCAACGAGATTCGATGGTAGTAGTGGGGCGATCGTAAATAATTATGATTAGGTGCAAGTTCTAGATGGATCACCGTCAACCAAGTGGAGGTGCATTTTGCTGTTATTTTGGCCACCTGTTCATGGGAGTTTGTGCCGCCAATAACGACTTTCGAATTCAACGATATCGTATCCAATGATGCTCCTTGGTAATTGAAATTCCTAAGGAAAAATACTCGGCATTAGCAACGCCGAGGTTTGGAACAACGATGTAATAGAGCGAGCTTTAGTGGCTTAGCTGGATGTGATAATGAATAACGCTAACACCTATTGATATGGAAATCAATAGCAAGTACTGAGTTTGAGCTTAGTTAACGTCGAAAACTGTATCTTGATTACAGGGGTTAATTTTTGCTATCCTGATTTAGAGGTACATACTGGACAATTAGGGCGTAAAAAGCACGATAAGAGCTATGCGAGGGTCTGAATCTCAAAATTTGGAGTTGCGAAATATTAAAAGGAAGAGATCAGGCCCGCCAACGCTAACTCTCTAGTTGCGCAGACCCTTGGCCTAAAATGTGTCCTTATAAGTGAAGCTTCTTTTGAAGAGAGATGCTTGTGAATCTCAAGTTCACTCGTACCAACATCGAGTCTCTCGGGTGCAATTGCGATAGGCACTTGCCCTAAGATATAGGAACGGGCGATTCCTGCTTCAGATACTTAGATTTGGGAGTACGCAAGTCTTCGCCCCACCCCATGCTGCTAACTCGGCCCACCAAAGTATGCGAGGCACGGAGCCTTTGCCGAATCGGTACCTTTTGCATGGCAACGGTTATAATTTGGCCTTACTTGGGGCTTAGAGCACCTGGTTGTATGGTGCGAGTCGAGGTTGGAAAAGATACAGTCGCCAAAGCTTCCAGGATTGCATGGCAAGGAGAATGCATTATCAGCGGGCGGATGGTGGCGCAAGAACGTGTCGCAACACTTTTGAGGGCTTCTTCGTGGTAGGCGGTGGGATCTTTTGTGGAAAGCATCAAAACTATCTGAGCCTGAGCACCAACTGCGGTGACGGAAGGATCATTTATGTGGCTTAAAGGCAGAGGCGTGAATAGTTTAAATGGATTTTCCAGTGATCTAGATCCAGATTTAGCCGCAGATATCAGGGCTAGCACCATGGGTGCGGCACCCGCTTGCGCCAAAGCGCCTTCTAGTCACGCTCCCAGCAGTTGGATTTGTCTTTTTTGAAGATCGTGTTAATGGCGTTCCCGACATATCCAAGGGCGACCTAGGCGCCACGGACCATTAGCTAGGAGGGGCTGCGGAATCTGAAATTCTTAGATTGATTTTGCCGATGACTTAGGTCGCCAAAGTCGCTAACTACTAATTTCGCTCCCACGACAATCGAGCAAGAAGATGGCAAGATAAACTCACTTTTCGGGTTCGAAGGTCATAGGGAGCAAAGTTTTGTTTCGGCTGGCGCTGACAGTGGGCAAATTGAAGACCAATCTGGAAGCGATAATCTAATTAGTGGGTTGTATTAGGGTGCTAAAGACGACGATATTTGACTCATAACTTCCCGTCGTATGGTTGAAAGTTCCCCCGCAGGTCACTAACTGGAGTCCTCGTACTCCATTCGATCCATAGATCAATTGGTCTGGAAAGAACTCCTTCGCAAATTGTTCAACGCGAGTAACCGCGAAGTTTGCGACGTAGCCATCGGCTAGAACTACTTCAATGGTGGCTCCTGGAACGAGAGACTTCAGATTGAAAAAAATTCCAGGTCCTTGGTAAGAGTCGACGTGTCCGAGCATCACTGCTGACCCCTCTTGTCCAGGTGTTACACCTCCGGAGTACCATCCAATCGATTGGGTGTTTTCTGGAACCATCACTTGTCCATTACTTTGCAAACCCAGAACACCGACGTTGACATCGATGCCGATTGAAGGAATTATCAACCTCTCTGGAAGTGAAGCAACAATATTCATTGGTTGGATGACTTGACTTTTTGCGCGAATTGACGTGGGTGAGGTTGATAATGGTGTCCTCTGAACGACCTTGAAACTACTTAGGGCCTTCGACTTAGGGTCACTCATTGGAAAGGCGCCAACGAGTGAAACAATTGCGACCGTTGTAGTGATTCCGAAGATGGCCCACCAGAACCCCTCACGACCTCGGTGGGCTTGATTAATACTATGTTTTTTTTGCACCTCATTCGACCTAGCTACTTTGTCGACGAGTTCTGATGGCAAATGCACCAGCACCTAGAGCTCCGAGAAGAGCAGTTAGTCCGATGATGCCAAGTTGAAGCTTTGATGGTCCCGCAGTTCCACCTTTACCAGTTGGTGGAGCACTCACAGGAATAATTGTGGAATTCGTAATGGAAGATGGGTTCGTCGCTGATGTCCCAGAATTTGTGGATGTCGACTGGAGCGTGGTTGCAGTCGATGATGTCGAACAGGTTGGTACCGTTACCGTATTACTGTCAAGTGTTACAGCGCCAGTTTGCGCTAGGACTCGACCGTCAACGGTAGCTC
>VFSW01008805.1_pt1 | contig 14465 bp, 12 predicted proteins | sample 5358111 | NCBI WGS metagenome assembly VFSW01 (sample SAMN11554181, study PRJNA540505) | mine drainage metagenome | isolation source: sediment from site ElyBrook_90M | place: USA: Ely Copper Mine, Vershire, VT | collected 2017 | reverse complement strand
CGCATATCATGATCGGGCCCCTCTTCAACGCCATGGACAGATTCCTGGGGGGGGTGGTTATTGTGACGCTGGGGCTGGGCGCGGTGGGCATCATCAATATCATGCTGGTCTCGGTGAACGAGCGCACCCGCGAGATTGGCCTGCTGAAGGCACTGGGCGCCACCAAACGCAGCATCCTGGCGCAGTTTTTCTGGGAGGGCCTGCTGCTGACCGGCATCAGCGGCCTGATCGGCATTGCCGTCTCGGCGGGCTTCATGTGGGTGTTGCAACAGGTGTTGACCGATAAGATGCCGGGCTGGGACCCGCCCCGGCTGGTTCTCTGGTCGGCCTTGCTGGCCATGGGCTCACTGGTTTTGAGCGGCGTGGCCGCGGGACTCTACCCGGCCAGCAAGGCGGCGGCGCTGGACCCTATCGAGGCGCTGCGCAGAGAGTGACCACCTGCGGTGGGGCCAACGGCTCGCTATTCGCTCGCGGAGGATTCATACTGAGCCGAAAGGCCGCCTGCGGTGGGGCCAACGGCTCGCTATTCGCTCGCGCAGGATTCATACTGAGCCGAAAGGCCGCCTGCGGTGGGACCAACGGCTCGCCATTCGCTCGCGGAGGATTCATACTGAGCTGAAAGGCCGCCTGCGGTGGGGCCAACGGCTCGCCATTCGCTCGCGGAGGATTCATACTGAGCCGAAAGGCCGCCTGCGCTGGGGCTGGTGTCGAACAGAGTGTGCGGCCCATGGACAACTGAAAACTGACCACTGACAACGATGAAAGGGCATCATGCTGAAAGACATACTAGCCCAGGCCTGGGAGGCGATGCTCTACAACCGCCGCCGCACCGCCATCACCATGATCGGCATGGCCTGGGGCATCGCCACGGTGGTGCTGCTGCTGGCTTATGGCGACGGCTTTGGCCGCGCCATCCGCAACATTTTTGCGCAGTGGGGCACCAACACCATCGGCTTCTTTCCCGGCCGCACCAGCGAGCAGGCAGGCGGCGACAAGGCCGGCGTGCAGGTCCGGCTAACACTGGACGACGTGGATCGCGCCCAGGCCAGCGTGCCCGGCATCCTGCATATCTCGCCCATGACCGCCAAGGACGTGACGGTGCAGAACGATCTGCACAGCTACACCTGGACGGTCTTCGGAATCCGCCCTGTCTATCAGGAGATTCTCAAGCTGGATGTCGATCAGGGCCGCTTCTTCAACGGCGCCGAGGACCTGCAGCGCGCCCACGTCTGCATCATCGGCTCGGAGGCCAAGACCAAGCTGTTCAGCGGCGGCTGGGCGCTGGGCGAGACCATCCGACTCAATGGCGTACTGTTCACCATCATCGGCGTACTGGATCCCAAGATGCAGGAGGGCGAGCAAAGCGACATCAACCGCCAGATCTACATTCCCTTCAACACCATGAGCGACCTGAAGGACACCACGTACCTGGATGGCGTCTGGTTCAGCTACCGCGGCGATTATGAGCAGATCGAAAAGGCGCTGCGCGAGACCCTGGGCGCGGCCCACCACTTCCGCCCCACGGACCACAATGCCATTCATGTGGCCAACCTCATGACCCAGTTGCACCAGTTCAATGTTCTGACCATGGCCCTGCAGGTGCTGCTCTCGCTGGTGGGCGCGCTCACGCTGGGCATTGCAGGCATCGGCCTGATGAACATCATGCTGGTGGCCGTGCAGCAGCGCACCCGGGAGATCGGCGTGGAAAAGGCGCTGGGCGCGCGCCGCTGGCATATTCTCACCCAGTTCCTGGCCGAGGCGCTGGCCATCACCGCCGTGGGCGGCGCGGCGGGCATTCTTCTGGCTTACATCGTCTCCGTTTCGGTCGGCCGCATCACGTTTTACAGCGCCATGGCCAGCCACGCCCAGGACGCGGACATTCGCCTGCTCATCTCGCCCGCCACGGTGATCATCGCCACCAGCATTCTGATTGCCACCGGGCTGATCAGCGGCATGATTCCCGCCATTCGCGCCGCCAACCTGGACCCCATCGAGGCGCTCAGATACGAGTAATCTGTTCCTGCAACTGGAAAGAGAGGATAGAAATCATGACAGACGGGAGCATTGAAGAGAAAACCACGGAAGTGCAAGCGGCAAAACGCAACAAACTGGCCCGGCAGGCTGGCGCTGTCTATCTGGCTTATATTGTTTTCATCGTTTCCTCATCGGTCTCAAATCACCATCTGGTGGTGTGGAGCGATCTGGCCGTCACGGCCCACAACATTCAGCAATCTGTTCTGTTGTTCCGATTTGCTTTTTTTACCGAAATTGTGGCCGCGCTGCTGTTTTTCTGCGCCGCATGGTCCTATTACGTTCTGTTGAAGCCGGTGGGCAAGGATCTGGCGCTGCTGCTGGTACTGCTCAATCTTACCGGTGTCGCCGTGGAATGCGTTTCCAGCTTCGTCAGCTTCGGAGCGCTGAAATGCCTGACCGACACCGACTTGCTGCACGGATTCACGGCAACACAAATGCAGGTCATGGCCATGCTGCTGTTGCGCGTTGGAGGCACAGGAATGACCGTGTCCACGCTCTTCTATGGCGCATGGCTCTTTCCATTCGGCTGGCTGGTTTACAAGTCGGGATTCATTCCGCGTTTCTGGGGCGTGCTGCTGATCGCCGACGGTGTGAGCCTGGTGATCTGCTTTGTTCAACTCTGTCTGCTCCCGAATTACGAGAAGTGGACCTACCCGCTCTATCCCATCATGTTTGTCGCGGAGGTGGGCACAGCGTTGTGGCTGGTGATCAAAGGCGCGAAAGAACCGAGCCGGACGCTTTCGATCTGACCCGTTCGAAAACGCGGAACGGAGACGAAGAGTCTCCGCTGCCAACAATTTCCGACTTCAGATTATGCACCTGCCGCTCTGGATTCTGCGCTGAAGTTCAGGCCCTGTTCGGCAAAAAGCCGGGCGGCTTCCTCGGCGAGCAGAGGGCTAGGCATCGCAGAGGTGTCGATAAGCAGATCGAGACCGCCGAAAGTGCGGACGGCGAACCGGAGCGCCTCCGCGATGGATGCGCGACTGACTGGATCGAGCGCTGTCGAAGCGACAAACTCGGCGGAGGTTACTGAATTCAGTTCATCGGCAATGCGAGCCGCGGCGGCTGGGTCAGCAACGGCGACAACCACGTGTGCGCCGAGAGTCGCGGCTTTGACAGCCTCTTGCCGGGCGTCTTCGCCAACCACCAGAATGATGCGGCGGCTAAGTTCCTTTTCCGGCGGCTGGCGGCACAATTTGGCCTCTTCCATGGCCCAGTACTCGATGCGGAAGGCCTCGATGGCCGGCAGGGCAACATAGTTCGCGCAAACCTTGAAGCTGGAGGGGTCAAGTTCTTCACCGCATTGAGGCAGCACGCCGGTTGCCTGGCCTTGGCCCAGCAGAGTTGCGCCTTCGATCACATGAATGGCGTTGGCGTAAAACTCTCCGACGATGCGGGCTTCGGTCTTGTTTTTGCCAAAGCTGAACATGCCCAGGCCGGGAATGAGGACAACGGTTGGACTGGGGTCGCGCAGCGCGGGAGAATCGGGCGTGGCAAAGCGGTTGTAGTAGACGCGGTACTGGTCGCGGTATTCGTCGAGCGACGGGCCGATCTGGGCCTTGAGCGTGTCCAGACCAGCCCCCGCTGCCCAGGGAATGAAGAGCGGTCGGATCTTGGTGCGGATGAAGTGGTCCGGGCAACTGGTGCCAAGGAAAGACAGTTCCCCGCCCTGGGCAGAGTTGACGAACTGGAGCACGTCGGGCGAGTCGCTGAAGCTGGCGATGTAGCGCTTTTGTGCGCTGAGGCGACCGCGCAGATAGGGAGCAATCTCGACGGCGAGCTGCGCGCGATCCGGACGGGCCGGGATGACTTCGCCGCCAAAACGGACCGGCCCCTTGGCGGCGCCGTGGCGGGCGATGAACTGGCCGATCTGGTCGATGACGGTGAGCGTATTCCGGTAGCAGGCGGACGGTGTATCTCCCCAGGTGAAGAGGCCGTGACCGCCCAGCACGATGCCGTCGCAGCCGGGATTTTCCTCCACCATACGGCGCATCCTGAGACCCAGCTCAAAGCCCGGACGCAGCCAGGGCATCCAGACCAGCGAGTGGCCGAATTCCTGGTTGAACTCCTCCATTTTCACTTTGCCGTTGGCCGAGGCAGCCAGGGCGATGGCCCAGTCCGGGTGCAGGTGATCGACGTGCGCAAAGGGCAGAAAGCCGTGCAGCGGGGTGTCGATGGAGGCGGCGACCGGGTTGCCGCGAAAGGCGGTCTCCGGGTACATCCCCACCATGTCGTCTTCGCTGTCGATGCCTTTGTAACGGCCTTCAAGCGCCAGAAACTGCTGCAGATACAGGGTGGCGAAGCCGGTGCGGCGGATGCTGCCCAGGTCACCGCCCGAGCCTTTGACCCAGAGCACCTGGACGGTCTGGCCGGTGAGTGGGTCAGTTTCGGCGATTTTGGAGCTGGTGTTGCCGCCGGCAAAGTTGGTGATGCGCAGATCAGAGCCGAGCAGGTTGGAGCGATAGCTGAGCAGCTCCGGCTCATCGAGGGTTGCGGCGAGATTTGCGTCCCAGCGGTCTTCAAGGAACAGCAGGGCGGGGGAAGAGCAAGCAGTGGATGTCATCAACACCACTGTACGAGGAATGGGCGGACCTGGCCAACAGGCCCGCTCTAAAAAAGGACAGAAAATTAATCTTCGCTGCAATTTTCCAGCTTTCCTGTGGAAAGTTTTGCATGCGTCAGAAAAATGGGAAGAATCTCATATTGGCAGGCTAGGCCGTAGGAAAGCCCAGCATCGAACGGAACCGTTCCCCAAGGGTCGGCGCTTCCGGACACTCGAAATAAACCTGGCGGTTGAGCGCCATGAGCAACTGCACGGCCTGCAACTGCTCGTCCTTTGAAGAAAAGCAGGCGCCCTGATGCACAAACACGTCGGTCAGGTATTCGATGGCGTGGGCCAGAACCTCCAGCGCGTGTCCGGCCTGCGGCGTAATGCGCCGGCGGCGGTTGACGCGTACGCGGGCTGCGGGCATGGCTGCGGTAGAGACTGGAATCGATAAACCGTGAGTCGTGCTGGTAGCCATTGTTTTATCCTCACTCTGTTCTTCGGCAGACTGGGGTAGCTTTTCAGATGACGAAGGTACCGTTTCCCGTGATCGGACAGCCGATTATTGCGTGCAATTATGGGAATTTTTGTGATATGTATCACAGATGCTGCGGGCCAATTATAGGCATTTCAACCCGAGGCCGCGGGCCGGAAGGCCAGGAATTCCTGCGCATACCCATAACTGATTGAAGCCAATGCTCTAACCACGTACGGTGCGGCTTGCCCCCGTGGAGGGAACGGAGATGGTCCCCTTCACGCTTCTGCGGGCAGCTCATTTTTCCAGTAAATGCCGCTGCGCGGAGAGCAAAAAGCGGGAACGCGCGGCCTCACGACAGAAACCCGGCAGCAGCAAAACTAGAGCCAGTTTCCCACAAAGAGATGAAATGATCTGCAAAGGCAGATGAAAATCCTGCGAACAGTGCATTTCGAGACGGAAGAGTCGCGGCGGTGTGCAGTCTTCTGCACAAAACAAATGCAAAGGTGTGCGCAGCCAAAAGGAAGCCGCGGCGCACTTTGCCATTCACTCCGGTTTCCAAAAACAGGCCCGCACCCCGGCCCGCGGGATGCGCGCCACCTTGACGGGACGAGGCTAAAAACCTAATCTCAAACCAGCGCCTCTTTTTCGAACGAAGCAATCGACGGCTTCGCCGGGAGGGGTGCAACTCCACTGGATTTCTGGACAGAGCCGCGATGATCCCCTACCACTGGCAATATCTTCCACTGTTGCTGCAAATACTTGCGGCGTTTGGGCTTGGCGTTGGAATGGTGGTGGCTTCCTGGTTCGTGGGACGGCACCGCAATACATCTGTCAAGCTGGCCGCCTACGAATGCGGTATCGAAGCCGTGGGCGATGCGCGGCGGCGCTTCAGCGTGCGCTTTTATATGGTGGCCATGCTGTTCATCCTGTTCGACGTGGAAGCCGTCTTCATGCTGCCCTGGGCGGTGGTCTATCGCAAGCTGCCGGCCATCACCGGCTCCCGCCTCTTCGGCTTCTGGGAGATGGTGGTTTACCTGGGCTTTGTGGCCGTGGGGCTTTACTACATTGTGCGCAAAGGCATCCTGAACTGGAGCCAGGACAAGGCGGACCTCTAGCATGGCGGAAGCGCAAAAGCAGAATTTGGCCGGCAGGGCCGCGGTGGTGGAAGCCCTGCCCGAGCACCCGGCCGTCAAGGCGGTTCTGGCCTGGAAGCCAGAGGCCTTGGTGGACGCAAAGTTTGACCGGGGCGAGCTGACGCTGACCATCGCTCCCACAGAGATTCGCGCCGCGGCGGCCACCGTGCAGGCAGCCGGCTACAACTTCTTCGAGGACGTGACGGCGGTCGACTGGTTCCCCGATGCGCCGCGCTTTCAGTTGAGCTATCACCTTCTTTCGCACTCCTCCAAGGAGCGCATCCGGCTGCGGGTGCTGCTGAACGGGGATGCGCCGGATGTCGGATCGATCACTTCCGTCTGGCCGTCGGCAAATTTTTACGAGCGCGAAGTCTTCGACCTCTTCGGCGTGCGCTTTGCGGGCCATCCCAACCTGCGCCGCATCATGATGCCCGACGACTGGCAGGGTCACCCGCTGCGCAAGGACTATCCGGTGGAGGGGTACCGCTGATGACCGACACAATAGGCACTCCCATCCTGGAAGCTCCGGCGGCTGAAGGGGCCGGCGATCAGCACATGGTGCTGAACCTGGGTCCGCAGCACCCGTCGATGCACGGCGTTCTGCGCCTGGTGGCGGAGATTGACGGCGAGATCGTGGTGCGGCTGTACCCGGAGATCGGCTACCTGCACACCGGCATCGAGAAGACCTGCGAGGCCAAGTTTTATCAGCAGGTGGTTCCGCTCACCGACCGCATCGACTACCTCAGCCCCATGGCCAACAATCTCTGCTACTGCCTTGCGGTGGAAAAGCTGTTGCAGTTGGAGATTCCGGAGCGGGCCGAGTGGCTGCGGGTTCTGCTGGCCGAGCTGACCCGGCTGAACTCCCACCTGGTGTGGCTGGGCACGCACGCCATGGACATTGGCGCGCTCACGGTTTTCCTTTACACCTTCCGCGAGCGCGAGGAGATTCTGCGCATCTTCGAGGGCCTGAGCGGCCAGCGGATGATGACCAGCTACTTCCGCATCGGCGGACTTGCGATGGAGCCGCCGCTGGACTTTTTTGCCCGCGTGCAGGGATTCATCAAGACCTTCCCGGAAAAGATCGATCAGTACGCCAATCTTTTGACCGGCAATCCGATCTTCCGCAACCGTCTTGAAGGCGTGGGCTTACTGAGCGCCGCCGACGCCATCGCACTGGGGGTGACCGGGCCGAATATGCGCGGCTCGGGCGTGGACTTCGATCTGCGCCGCGATATGCCTTACTCCGGCTACGAGAAGTTTCAGTTCAAGGTGTGCACCGCGACCGAGGGCGACTGCTGGGCGCGCTACAAAATCAGATTGGCGGAGATGCGGGAAAGTGTCGCGATCATCCAGCAGGCGCTGGACGGGATGCCGCCGGGGCCGATCACGGCCGATGCGCCCAAGATCGTGCTGCCGGATCGCGAGAAGATGAAGACGCAGATGGAGGCGCTGATCCATCACTTTAAAATTGTGACCGAGGGCTTTGCGGTGCCGGCCGGCGAGGTATACCAGGGCATCGAATCGCCGCGCGGACAGATGGGCTACTACGTAGTCTCCGACGGCACTGCCAAGCCTTACCGCGTGCACATGCGCAACCCGTCGTTTGCCACCTTGCAGGCGCTGGAGACGATGTGCGCGGGAAGGATGCTGGCCGATGCGGTTGCCGTGGTCGGCTCGATTGATATTGTGCTGGGAGAGATTGACCGTTGACGGCTCCGCCGCTTCACCCTTTGGAGCGGGTTTGGAGTGAACTTTGGATCTCGCTCGCTTCCCTGCTGTGCAGCTACACGGCGCTGCACGGGCTGAACGCAAAGAGGCAGGCAACGATTGAGCAGGACGAAGAGAAAATTCTGGCGCGGTGCGGTGAGCGCTGGTTGGAGTTACAGCGCAGGGAAGCAACAGTAAGCTGGCGGCGCGAAGATGGCCGGAGCGGAAGATTGGAATTGACCGAAGCCGGGCGGTTGCGCGGCAGCTCGGACGAGGAAGAAGAGATGGACATGGCCGCTGAACAGTGGGCGCGGGAGTTGTCGAATGAGTCTTGAAACCATGAGCGTCTTCTCGCCCAGGCTGGCGGCGCGCTTCGACGCGCTGGTCCTGAAGTACCCGCTGCGCCGCTCGGCGCTGGTGCCCATGCTGCTCTACGCGCAGGACGAAATCGGCTATCTTTCTGACGCGGTGATTGCGGAAGTGGCGGAGCGCGTCGGCATTACCGAACTCGATGTACGCGGTGTGGCCACTTACTACTCCATGCTGCGCTTCAAGCCGGCGGGCAAATACAACGTGCAGGTCTGCACCAACATCAGTTGCATGCTGCGCGGAGCTTACGATGTGTATGAACGCTTTCAGGACGAGTTGGGCATTGGGCACAAGGGCGTGACGGCCGATGGCGTGTTTTCTCTCGAAGAAGTCGAGTGCATCGGGGCCTGCTGCTGGGCGCCGGCGATTCAGGTGAACTACGCGTTTCACGATGAGTTGACGCCCGACTCCGTCCCCGCAATTGTTGCCGAATATCGCGCCAAGACCAGCACCCAAGGAGAACAGAAAAATGCCTAGACTGGGCTCGCATCCCGATGAAGTGAAGCTGGTCAGCAGGCGTTTTGGCAAGGGCGCGGCAGCGATCGAAAAATACCTTGAACTGGGCGGCTACGAGTCGGCCAAAAAGTGCCTGGCGCAAGGGCCGGCCTGGATCATCGACGAGATGAAAGCCTCTGGGCTGCGCGGACGCGGCGGCGCGGGATTCCCTACCGGCATGAAGTGGTCGTTCGTGCCCAAGCAATCGGAAAAGCCAAAGTACGTGCTGGTCAACGGCGACGAGAGCGAGCCGGGCACCTGCAAGGACCATCTGATCTTTCTGCACGATCCGCACGCCGTCATCGAGGGCACCATCATCGCCGGCCTGGCCATCGGCGCCAAAACGGGCTTCATCTATCTGCGCGGCGAGTATCGTTACCTGCTCGAAATTATGGAAAAGGCCGTCGCCGACGCCTATGCCAAGGGATTGCTGGGCAAGAACATCTTCGGCTCCGATGTGGAGTTTCAGGTGATCACGCAGAGCGGCGCGGGCGCGTACGAAGTGGGCGAGGAATCGGCGCTTATGGAGTCGCTGGAAGGCAAGCGCGGGATTCCGCGCATCAAGCCGCCCTTCCCGGCCGTGGTCGGCCTTTACGGCGGGCCGACGGTCATCAACAACGCCGAGACCATCGCTACGGTTCCGCACGTGATCGAGATCGGCGGCGCGGCCTTCGCCGAGATAGGTTCGCCGCGCAACGGCGGGACGCGCCTCTTTGGCCTGAGCGGCCACGTGGAGCGGCCTGGCGTTTACGAACTGCCGATGGGCTACAACCTGAAGAAGATGATCTACGAAGTCGGCGGCGGCGTGCGCGGCGGACGCGGGCTGAAGGCCGTCGTTCCCGGCGGCTCTTCCACGCCGGTCCTGCTGCCCGAGGAGATCGACATCGGCATGGACTTCGACCAGGTGGGCAAAGCCGGATCGATGCTCGGCTCGGGCGGCGTGGTGGTCATCGACGACCAGACCTGCATCGTCGAGTTCGCGCTCCGGACCATCAGCTTCTATCAGCACGAGAGCTGCGGCTGGTGCATTCCCTGCCGCGAGGGCACCGACTGGCTGAAGAAGTCGCTGACTCGCTTCCATGCGGGATTCGGCGAAGCGAAAGACATCGACAACATGCAGTACCTGGCGGAAAATATGCTGGGCCGGACCTTCTGCCCGCTGGGCGACGCGGCGGCCATGCCCACGCTGGGCTTTGTGAAGAAGTTTCGCAAGGAGTTCGAAGACCACCTGAACGGCAAGCCCTGTCCGTTCGCAAAACACGTTGATTTGGCTGTGGTGTAGGGGCGCTGGAGACGAATGGCAGACGTAAATTTTATTGTCGATGGAAAGACGCTGACGGCTCCCGCGGGGACGCTGCTGATCGACGCTTGCCGCAAGGCGGGCATCGAGATTCCGGCTTTCTGTTATTACCCTGGGCTGAGCCTGCAGGCCGCTTGCCGCATGTGCGTGGTGCGGCAGGAAAAGGTGCCCAAACTGCAAACCGCCTGCACCACCACAGTCGCCGAGGGCCAGGTCTTCGTCACCGAGTCGGCGGAGATCGCACAGGCGCGCAAGGCGACCATCGAACTTCTGCTCGGCAATCACCCGCTCGACTGCCCGGTCTGCGATGCCGGCGGCGAGTGCGAACTGCAGGACATGACCTTCAAGTACGGCGCAGGCGAGAGCCTCTACGCCGAGGCCAAGCAGCACCGCGACGAGCAGCAGTGGTCGCCGGCCGTCTACTTCGACCGACCGCGCTGCATCCTCTGTTATCGCTGTGTCCGCGTCTGCGGCGAAGGGATGGACGTGTGGGCGCTTGGCGTGCAGAATCGTGGCGCCAGCGCTACGATTGCCCCCAACGGCCTCACCGCCGACGGGCAGAGCGGCCAGCTCGATTGCGAGCAGTGCGGCATGTGCATCGACATCTGCCCGGTGGGCGCGCTGACCAGCGGTTCGTATCGCTACAAGACGCGGCCGTGGGAGATGAACCACGTTTCGACAGTCTGCACGCATTGCGCCGATGGCTGCAAGGTGACGCTGGGCGTGCGCCAATCGAATGACGGTTCTGAGATCATTCGCGCCGATAATCGCGACAAGAGCGGCATCAACAACGACTTTCTCTGCGCCAAGGGCCGCTTCGGCTTTGATTTCGTGGACTCTCAAGACCGGCTGACCCGTCCGCTGGTGCGCAATAGCGAAGGCAAACTCGAACCAGCGACCTGGGAACACGCTCTGCGTGTAGCCGCTGCGAAGCTGAAGGAAGTGCGCGATAGCCGCGGCGGATCTGCCATTGGCGTCATAGGCTCCAACCAGTCGACCAACGAAGAGAATTACCTACTGCAGAAGTTTGCGCGGACCGTTCTGCACACCAACAACATCGACCACGAGCGCAGCGCGGATTACGCGGCGTTTGCGCAGGCTCTCGCTGGACAACACGGCAAAGCAGCCAGCCTGCGCGATACCGGTACTGCGCCGGCGATTCTGCTCATCGGCGGCAATCCGACCGAAGAGCATCCGCTACTGGCCTGGAATCTGCGCACGAATGTGCGACTGAACAAGGCCCGGCTCTATGTGGCCAACGAAAACGCAATCAAGCTGGAGCGCCAGGCCAAGGGCACATTGCGGCTGCCGGCTGGCGGCTACGCGGCTCTGACCGCGTACCTGGGCGGCAGCGGTGCGGTGGTGAAGAATACTGCCTTCCGCGATGCGGCGCTGGCGGAAGAATCGCTGCTGGTGATCTTCGGGCCTGAATTCAGCGGCGCGCAGATTGCGGAGCTGGTAAGTTGGGGCGTGAAGCGCGGTAACGTGCGTTTTGCCTTTCTCGGCGCGCAAGCCAACTCGCGCGGCGCTGCGGACATGGGAGTTTTGCCGGATATGCTTCCGGGATACGCGCCGGTTGCGTCTCCTGGCACATTTGCCGAGTACGCGGGACTGCCTGCAATGCCAGGTAAAACGCTGAAGCAGATTTTCGCCGCGGCTGGCAGGGGCGAACTGGGCGCGCTGCTGGTGGTAGGCGCCGATCCGGTGACGACGTCGATCCTCAAGCCGGAGGCATTGAAGAATACTTTTCTGATTGTGCAGGACATCTTCCTGACGCCGGCCGCGGCGCTGGCCGATGTGGTGCTGCCGTCCGCCAGCCTCTACGAAAAAACTGGCACGGTCACCAACACCTTCGGCGATGTGCAATTGGTGAAGAAGGCCGCGGATCGCGCCGGAGTGAAATCTGACTTCGAGATTCTGGTGCGGCTGGCCGGGGCGATGGGCGTGGACGTGAAGACGCTTGTTCCTTTTGGCAAGAACAGCACAACGGCTGATCTGGGCCAGTCGCGCGGCGCGCAGGCCGGCGAGGCGGATCGCCACGCGGTGTGGCTGGCGGCGAACAATCTGGAGCCGAAGCTAAGCCCCTTCGACCCGCTGGCGATTCTCGACGAGATTGCACGCTTGGTTCCGAGCTACGATGTGGATCGCGTGAATCTTTTTGGCGGCAATGATGTACCGACCGAACTGAATTCGGCCTCCGGGTTTATCCCGATTGCTGCGTTGACGGAACAAGCGGAGATTGTATCCACGCACGACGGATTGTTTACCTCCGGAACTCTCGGCGTGCATAGTTCGGCGCTGCAAGAACTGGCGCGGCATCAGGCGCGCGAAGCGGCGGAAGCGATTGCAAAGTAAGATGAAGCACGAGAACGGCACAGGCAGGTCCTTCGACTGCGCTGCGCTTCGCTCAGGAGAAGGCCAGTGACGATTTTGCCGTTTATTTTGTGGAGCCTGCTGAAAGTGGCCGTGGTGACGGTGGTGATGCTGGTCAGCGTAGCCTACACCGTGCTGCTGGAACGCAAGCTGGTGGGCCGCATTCAGAACCGCTGGGGGCCGAGCCGCGTGGGGCCGTTCGGGCTCTTACAGCCGCTGGTGGACGGGGCGAAATCCTTTCTCAAAGAGGACATCATCCCCACGGCGGTCTATCGTCCGCTCTATCTGGTGGCGCCGATCATCGCGCTGGGCTGCGCGCTGATCTCCATCGGTGTGGTTCCCTTCGGCGCGCCGGATATGGGGCCGGGACATCTGGATCTGTTTGAAGTGGCCAATGTGAATATCGGCCTGCTGGTGATTCTGGGCGTGACCTCGATTGGCGTCTACGGCATTGCGCTGGCCGGTTGGTCGTCGAACAACAAGTATTCGCTGCTCGGCTCGTTGCGCTCTTCCGCACAATTGATCAGCTACGAACTGGCGCTGGGACTTTCGCTGGTGGGCGTGGTGCTGCGCGCCGGATCGCTCAATCTGCGCGTGATCGTGGAGCAGCAAGCAGCTCATGGATTGCGCAGTTGGAACCTCTTCGGCGGCATGCAGTTCGTGGCGTTTTTCATCTACCTCACGGCGGCCTACGCGGAGACCAATCGCTCTCCCTTCGATCTGCCCGAAGCGGAAAGCGAGCTGACCGGCGGCTATCACACCGAGTACAGCTCGATGAAGTTCGCCATGTTCTTCATGGCCGAGTACGCCAACATGATCACCGTGGGCTGCGTGGCCACGCTGTTGTTTCTGGGCGGCTGGTCGAGCCCCTTCGGCAACCTCCTGCCCGCGCCGCACAACATCATTCTTCTCGCGCTCGTGCCGGTCGGCTGGTTTGTGCTGAAGGTTTTTTCATTCCTGTTTCTGTATGTGTGGGTGCGGGGAACGCTGCCGCGTTTTCGCTATGACCAGTTGATGAGTTTCGGATGGCGCTGGCTGATGCCATTGGCCATGGTCAACATTGTGGCGACCAGCCTATGGCTGGCGTATCGCTGAATTACAATCGGGAAGGAATTTTTCTTTCTTTCTCCTCAACCGGCCGGCGGCGCACAAACCGGTCACTACCAGCAAGTGATGGAACGATGCACCTGATTCTGTTTCTCGTATTTGCCGGATTCTGCCTGGCTGGAGCGATCAACCTTCTGCTCCAGACCCATCCCATCAACAGCGCGCTCTCGCTGATCGTGGTGATGGTCTCCTTGGCCGTGCTTTACCTGCTGCTGGGCGCGGAGTTTCTGGCCGCGGCGCAGGTGATAGTCTACGCCGGGGCCATCATGGTGCTGTTCACCTTTGTGGTCATGCTGCTCAACGCCGGGCGCGAGGAGCGCACGCTGGGCAGCCGCGCGGCGCGGACGGTGGGCTTTCCCGCAGTAGTCGCGATCCTGGCCGCCATCGCCACCGTGATACTGCACACCCAGGGAATGGGAACGGCCTCGCTGAGCCAGGGAGTCACCTCCACGGAAGAGTTGAGCGCGGTGCTTTTCACCAAGTTGCTGTTGCCCTTCGAGGCCACCTCGGTGCTGGTGCTGATCGCCATTCTGGGCGCGGTGGCACTGGCCCAGTACGGCAATGGAGACGCACGCAAAGGCACAGAGAGGACAGGCGGCAAATGAGCTTACTCCTTACGCAAGATGTCCCGCTCACCTGGTATCTGCTGCTGAGCGCCGCGCTGTTTTCACTGGGCGTGGTCGGCTTTCTCCTCAAGCGCAATCTGATTACCGTCTTCATGTCCATTGAGCTGATGCTCAACGGCGTCAATCTTTCTTTCGTGACCTTTGCTCACCAGTGGCACGCGGTGAAGGGGCAGATCTTCGTCTTCTTTGTGATGATGGTGGCCGCGGCAGAAGCTGCCGTGGGCCTGGCCATTATCATCGCCGTCTTCCGCGCCCGCGCAACCCTGGCCGTCGACCGCATCGACCTGATGAAACTATG
>VFSW01008804.1_pt1 | contig 14466 bp, 9 predicted proteins | sample 5358111 | NCBI WGS metagenome assembly VFSW01 (sample SAMN11554181, study PRJNA540505) | mine drainage metagenome | isolation source: sediment from site ElyBrook_90M | place: USA: Ely Copper Mine, Vershire, VT | collected 2017 | reverse complement strand
TTGCGCTGATCCTCCGACACGGCCAGCATGCGCGTTGGGCGGGGCATAACTGATTATGAAACGGCTTCGTTTGAATGTCCAGCTATTTGTTGGACACTACACTAGCAGGGATCGAAGGGCTGCGGCGTCGGAATCGAAGCGCCGCTTCGGAGCCCTGAGGCCCATCTGGTACAACACAGTCCAGCCCGTTGACAACTCGCGGAGTGCCAGGATCTCTTCGATCTGGACCGGGGACTTGGCGGGGACCTGCGCCACACCCAGGAACTTCATCGCAGGCAGCCCGGCCAGCGTGGTCGTCCTGGACGCATTCACCTCAACGTTGAGGCCGGAAGTGGCATAGCCATCAATGACGTATGACAGTGCATCCGCAAGGGACTTGATCGGCGCGGGCGGAAGCCCTCGCGCGGGCGAATGCTCTGCGAACGCGAACAGTCTTGCTTCACGGTCGCTCACTAACTGGCCCTCGAAGCCGTGCATCGAGCCGCACACGCCATCCCGATCGCATCTCGGGCCATAAGCAATGACCCCTCGGGGAACTGCGACTTGAAACCCGTCATCAGGAGGACTGATCACGCCGGTAAGCCTCGGGCGAACGGGTGCCGATTGGTTAGGCCACGGCGAGGCAGACTCAACCGGAAACGCCAAAATCGTGTGGGCGGCGATGACCCAAGGCAGGATACGCACGAATAAGGGCCGAGTTGGGCGGAGGGGAGGGCATACGCAGGCACGTATAGCTAGTGGAGGCATATCGGCTCCCAGAAGACGACCTGACCAAATCGTGCAAGGAAACCGTTCTTATACTGCGCGGGCGGATCGGAGGTCCAATCGATCGCGATGGGTTGGTCGACGAACGTGCCGGGGTCAATGATTCCCTGCTCCCCGCCCTGATTGTAAGGCTTGCTCAATCGCTTCTCCACGTACCGCTCTTCGTTGGCGAATGAATTCCAGTGGATCATAACCCACTTGTTTTCCCTCGTTCTTGCGAGCTCGCTGAAGAGGTTGTGGTTGTTTCGATGCGACTGGTTGGCCCAATCGCTTTCGAAAGCAGCGAAAGCCGCAATGGTCTCAGGCATGGTTCCGATCGCAGCGGCGAGGTTAACAAACTCAGACCAGAAGTCGTTGAAAAAAGCCTGAATATTGGGCGGACATGGCGGTGCGCAATTGCCGGCGGCGTCGCGGACGGTCCCAGGCGGGCAGGATCCTACGCCGACTGGGCCTGCCTGGCAAGCCGGCCCGCCGTCCCCCGGTGTGGGGATAACGAACCCATCGCCTCCCCACAGCGTCGACGAGCAGTCGCCGCCCGGGATGTTACAAGAGGCGTCCCACGGGGCGCAACTCAACCCCGGCGCAGCAGCATATAACCCCGTCACGTCGCTGTGTCCCTCCGGATCATTCAACACATACGTATACCGGTTCCAACTCTGCGGATTGTACGGGTCCGCGCTCTCCTTATACGCATCCGGCGTCAAAAACCGCCCCGTCGCGTTGTTGTGGTACCGATTCCACCCATAATCGATCCCGCTCTCCGAGTCCCGCCGGTACGTCGCGAACTTCGCCCGGTCGTTCGGACTGCTCCCGAACTTCTCCTCGCCCCACGGATAATACTGCTGGTACGTGTCCCCGCCGGTCGACGAAAAACTCTTGTCGTCGATCACGCTCCCCACCTGATCCGTCGAAACCGCCTGAATCCCGTTCCCGTACACGCCGTCGTATCCCAGGTTCGGCTCCCCGTGCGCGATCAACCGCCCGGCGAAGTACACCGAGTAGTCCTTCACCGCCGCCGTCGCGTACGCCGCGTACCCGTTCGCCGGCGGGTTGAACTGCAACGTGTACGTCGCCACGCGCGACCCGTTCACCCCGTACAGGTAAAACTCCTCGGTCACCGTGCCGTTGTCGTTCACCAGCCGCCACACTCGCTGGTTCGACGCGTTGTAGGCGTAATGATCCCAGCCGTTGTGCTGAATCACCCGATTCTGGATGTCGTAGGCCACCGTCGCATTGCCGGCCAGGTCCCCTACCACTGTCTGGTTCCCGTTGGCGTCGTAGCTCGCGTAATTGATCTGGTTCGTCCCCGGATTCACGCTCTGCACCAGGCTCGGCGTCGAGCCGGCCGTCACATTCTTTTGCAGAAGGTTTCCAAAACCGTCGTAAACGTAGGCCGTACCCCAGTTCTGTGACGTCGCCGAGGTCAGCCGGTCCAGGGCATCGTAGGTGAAGCCCACCGTCTCGCCCGTGTAGACATTGCTCTGCTGGGCGATCTTCCCGTTGTTCGCCCCCGCCGGGTAGCTATACGTGTAGTTCACCGTCGGGTCCGCGATCTGCGTCAACTGCCCCATCGAGTTGTACGTCCGCGTATCGCAGTACCCGAAATAACAAACATTCGTCATCTGACTCGAAGGATTGTACGCCACCGAGTTCACCTCCGACGTCGTGCCCTCCGCCATCCCGTTCGCCCGCCCCATCGTGTCGTAGGTCTCGTTGAACACCGGCCAGGCCACCGGTGTTTGCCCCTGGCCGGTGCCCGTGAACTCCGGCGGATACGCCATCTGCGTCACCCTGCCTTCATTGTCGTACGTGAAGGACTGGCCCAGTTCGATGGTCGCCGGCGCGCCCTGCACGTACCGCGTGACCGAGAAGGCCTTCCCCGCCACGCTTCCCGCCGGCGTGTAGCTGGTTCTGGTTGTACGCCATGTACGCGCCCTGCTGCGACCGCCACACGCCGCCGTTGTTCTGGTCCAGCCGGTACGTCGCCCCGGTCGAATCCTCGAACAGGTAGTAAGACACTCCCGAGATATTCTCGTACACCGGCAGCACCGAGCCCTCCAAGCCGATGCGCAGCATAGTGTTTTTCTCGGCGGCTTGGATACGGCATTCCCCGTGTGGGCGTCGACCTCGACCAACCGCGAAGCGCCGCTGCGGCTGCCGTCTCGAGCGGCGGCCCAAGCGTGATCCCCCCCGCTCCGGGTAGTAGGAACGTGCGTCTCCACGCCCCAAATCAGCTATTGACAATCACGGCCGCTTCGTAAACGTCCACGAGAGCGTTGCGCCCAATAAGTTCCGGACGCGACGGCAGCGCCACGATCCTCACCAGGTAATACCGAAGATCGCGGTAATCGTTCAAACCCCAGTCGAAGAAATCGCGAAAGACCATGCTGACCTCGTCAGCCCGTAACTCCACCCGCTGATCATAGTCGCCGCGATCGTCATCTGCATTTCGGCACTTCAGAATAACAACCGCCGCAGACCGGCTCCCGTCAGAAAAGTTAACAACCTCCGGCACGATCCCAAACTCTAGGCTAATTGTGCGGCCCGAAGCGTCAACGTCATCTCCAACACCGAGTCGGTCCAGGACCAGCGTCTTGAACAGCGTCGGCTTGAGCCTGTTGAACGAATCCACCGCATCCCAGCCTCTGCACTCCGGATCCGCCCAGAACCCACGGTTCCAGATCTCACGGAGCAGCAATCTGTACTGGTGGAACGTATCCGTCACGTCCCGCACGCGCTCGCACCCCCGCTGTTCATTCGATCGGACATCACTAGTAGACTCCTGGAATGAGAATGTAATCCGGACCCGGGTCACTTGGTCCCGACAGCCGCCTCGAGAACCACCTGCAACTCGTCGGATCCGCAAGATCCCACTCAATCCAATGCCAGTGGGTCCCAGAGGACGAGCCATGTGCACTAGCCGCCGCCTGCCACTTGTATTGCGGAGGCCGCACGCAGTTCCCGGAGCTGTCGCGCCCGGCGCTGCCAACCCGAGGCACGACAATCGGATCGCCCTTCTTCAGTCGGCGACTCTCCATCGCCTGCCAGATCTCGTACGCCAGCCCGAGCGAGGCGCCGGCGATCAGCACGTACGGTCCCGCAGCCGCGAGTTCCTCCCAGATTCCGGTACCGAGCACAACGGATCCGCCGCCAGCCCCCGCGCCGACCATTCCGGGCATGAAGGCGTTACCGTAAAGCGCGTAGACGCCCAGTGGCAGCGTGAGGTCCACCGTCCCCGCCGTCGGACCGAGAGAAACAGTTCCAAGCCCTGAGCTCTCAAACGCCTGATAGATGGCGTTGTAGTCCAGAGTCGTTTGGGAGCCGGGCGCGGGATACGTGGGCGAAACTCCTCCTCCCGTGTCGCCCCAGTCGTCGGTCTCACATAGCGTCGGATCCTGAATGCAATCCTCAGCGGACGGCCCAATCGAATTACCGAAGGCGCCGGCCTCTAAGCCAGTCGGATCATCATTCCCCTCCGGATCGTCCCCCACATACGTATACCGATTCCAACTCTGCGGATTGTACGGATCCGCGCTCCCCTTATACGCATCCGGCGTCAAAAACCTCCCCGTCACGTTGTCGTAGTACCTATTCCACGCATAGTCGATCCCGCTCTCCGAGTCCCGCCGGTACGTCGCGAACTTCACCCGGTCGTTCGGACTGCTCCCGGCCTTCTCCTCGCCCCACGGGTAGAACTGCTGATACGTGTCCCCGCCTCCAAACACCAGGCTCTTGTCGTCAATCACGCTGCCCACCTGGTCCGTCGACACCGCCTGAATCCCGTTCGCGCTCGGCCCATTGGCGTACCAATACGGCTCCCCGTGCGCGATCAACCGCCCCGCAAAATACACCGAATAGTCGTCCACCGCCGCCGTCGCGTACGCCGCGTACCCGTTCGCCGGCGGGTTGAACTGCAACGTGTACGTCGCCACCCGCGACCCGTTCACCCCGTACAGGTAAAACTCCTCGGTCACCGTGCCGTTGTTGTTCACCAGCCGCCACACCCGCTGGTTCGCCGCGTTGTAGGCGTAATGATCCCAACCGGCGTGCTGAATCTCCCGATTCTGGATGTCGTAGGCCACCGTCGCATTGCCGGCCAGGTACGCCGCCACCGTCTGGTTCCCATTGGCGTCGTAGCTCACGTAATTGATCTGGTTCGTCCCCGTGTTTACGCTCTGCACCAGACTCGGCGCCGAGCCGGCCGTCACGTTCTTTTGCAGCAGGTTTCCAAAACCGTCGTACACATACGCCGTGCCCCAGTTCTGTGACGACGTCGCCGAGGTCAGCCGGTCCAGCGCATCGTAAGTGTAGCTGATCGTCTCGCCTGTATAAACGTTGTGCTGCTGCGCGATCTTGCCGTTATTCGCGCCCACGGGATACGTGTAGGTGTAATGCACCGTCGGGTCGGAGATCTCCACCAACTGCCCCATCGAGTTGTACGTCCGCCCATCGCAGTACCCGAAAAAGCAAACATTCGTCATCTGACTCGAAGGATTGTACGCCACCGAGTTTACCTCCGATGTCGTGCCCCCCGCCATCCCGTTCGCCCGCCCCATCGTGTCGTAGGTTTCGTTGAACACCGGCCCGGCCGCCTGGCTCCCGCCTCCAGCCGAGCTCAGGAACTCCGGTGGATACGCCATCTGCGTCACCCTGCCTTCATTGTCGTACGTGAAGGACTGGTCCAGATCGATCGTCGCCGGCGCGTACTGCCCGTTCGACCCCTGCACCTCCCGCGTCGCCTCGAACCGCTTCCCCGCCACCGAGCCAGCGGAAGTGTAGCTGAACATGTCCGTGTACAAGTCGTTCTGCCCTGTGACGAAGTCGGGATACCTGTTCGTCTCCCAGTACTGCACCACCGCCAGATGCCTGATCATGGACAGCGTGCCTCGCTCGGACGAGCATTGCCGACGCCGAAGTCGCTGATCGATTCCCAATAAAACCGGTGATCGGCTTCGCAAAAATCCGTATCGTACCGATGCGCGAGCTTGAGGACTCTACAATTGAACCGCCGACCGGCGGCCGCGCTGGGGCGAGATTGCCGTGATAGTCGAGCAGATTCGGAGAGAGGCCGGGCTTGAATTCCTACATTTCGGTGTCTCAACCAAATCGCCGGCCGCCTCGGCTGGGCCGGTTCCGCGGAAGCACCTATAGCGCGGACGATCCCAAACGAAGCTTACAGACCCAGAGGAGCATCGAGCCACAGGGGCCCGACCGACGACCCGCTCCCCGCGCAATGGGCGCGACTCAGTAGAACGCCGATACGCCGCCGACCCGCCACTCGCTCGGGCTCCCCTCGTGGAGCACGTGGATAAGAACATGAACTGGACGCCCAGCCATCTTTATTCCGCACGCGTCCTCGGCGCGGAAAACTACGTGATCTTCGTCCTCCTTAATGGAGACCGAGATACACATTCCGTGGCCACCGATGAGAGCAAAAGCTCCTGCGTCGAGATCCCTGGGGTTGGTCGGGTCGAATACCTCGCCTGCCCCGTTTGCCACAAGTTTCGATGCGGCGCTGTAAGACTGCGACGAGAGGAGATCGAGATATCGCGTAGCAACCACCCAAGCTGCGTGAATCCTCTCATCGAGTTGGCCGGCGCACCGCGCGCTCCTGAGAACGCCGCGGCCAGGATGCGTGATATCTACTTCCACCACCCACTTTGCGCCGATCTCCCGACACGAGTCGGCGGAGAAGTTCCGTCGATACCCACTTGAGTAATCTAGATCGAAGAGGCACCTGTCAGTCGCTATTCGTACAAAGCCTCCCCCGGAGCCGCCGAGGTCGGCGTACACGGTACCCGTGATGGCTTCGGCGGCCCATGTGCGTACCGCGAGAAACACAACCAGAGCGATTGGCCGATGTATGGTCGTCAAAAGCACTTGGTTAGATCCGCCACATCCGAGCCGTAATTGCCCCTCGCCGAAATGGAGTCTGGGGCAGCCCCACTGTTCAGCGCATTCTCAACTCCCGTCAGCCCCCGGTTATAGGCGTCAAACGATGCGTCGATTAAGGAACTGCCCGACAGGCCGAACTTCATGAGACTGTTCACGTCTTGGTTCAGGCTGACTGCGACGTACTGCGACGCCCAGCTTGGATTCCCCGCCTGTGTCGGTGTGGCGTGGGCAACGCCTATCTGGAAGATGTTCGCCGAACCGCCCGCTTGGGTTCCGAAGCCCGTTTCCCGGATACCGATCGCGGCGACCCACGTCCACGGCACTAGGCTGCCAACGCTGGCCTGGATTGTCTGCTCCGCAGCCTGGGCCGCGTTCAGGGCATTCAGCCACTGACGGATCGCCCAGTCGGAATTGCTCAGGTTGGGCGATACGGGCATTGCTGTTTGCAGCCCTCTCTGGCAACCCTGTGTGAGCTTGTTCCACTCGGCGCGAAGGCGCCCGTCACCCACGCCGCCACCCCCAGATCCCCCGATCACGATTAGACCCTCGGAATTGATTCCGATCCCCGTGCCCCCGACCCACGACGCCGCTGCCACGCCCAGCGCCGCCACGTCTACGCACCACGTCGCGTCGCACAACCCAGCGGGGTCCATCCGGTTGACCGGATCATTCCTCGTATACGTGTATCGGTTCCAGCTTTGCGGATCATACGGGTTTCCCCGTCCGCCGTTGTTCGCCAAGTACGGGTCCGGCGTCAAAAACCGCCCCGTCGCGTTGTTGTAGTACCTATTCCACGCATAATCCATCCCGCTCTCCGAGTCCCGCCGGTACGTCGCGAACTTCACCCGGTCGTTGGGAGAATCCCCGAACTTCTCCTCGCCCCACGGATAATACTGCTGATACGTGTCCCCGCCGGTCGACGAAAAACTCTTGTCGTCGATCACGCTCCCCACCTGATCCGTCGAAACCGCCTGAATCCCGTTCCCGTACACGCCGTCGTATCCCAGGTTCGGCTCCCCGTGCGCGATCAACCGCCCGGCGAAGTACACCGAGTAGTCCTTCACCGCCGCCGTCGCGTACGCCGCGTACCCGTTCGCCGGCGGGTTGAACTGCAACGTGTACGTCGCCACGCGCGACCCGTTCACCCCGTACAGGTAGAACTCCTCGGTCACCGTGCCGTTGTTGTTCACCAGCCTCCACACCCGCTGATTCGCCGCGTTGTAGGCGTAGTGATCCCAGCCGTTGTGCTGGACAATCCGGTTCTGGATGTCGTAGGCTGCCGCGGCATTGCCGCCCAGGTCCGCCACGATGGTCTGGTTCCCGTTGGCGTCGTAGCTCACGTAATTGATCTGGTTCGTCCCCGGATTCACCGTCTGGACCAGACTCGGCGCCGAGCCGGCCGTCACGTTCTTTTGCCGAAGGTTTCCAAAACCGTCGTAAACGTAGGCCGTACCCCAGTTCTGTGACGCCGCCGAGGTCAGCCGGTCCAGCGCATCGTAGGTGAAGCTCACCGTCTCCCCCGTGTACAGGTTGCTCTGCTGGGCGATCTTCCCGTTGTTCGCCCCCGCCGGGTAGCTATACGTGTAGTTCACCGTCGGGTCCGCGATCTGCGTCAACTGCCCCATCGAGTTGTACGTCCGCGTATCGCAGTACCCGAAATAACAAACATTCGTCATCTGACTCGAAGGATTGTACGCCACCGAGTTCACCTCCGACGTCGTGCCCTCCGCCATCCCGTTCGCCCGCCCCATCGTGTCGTAGGTCTCGTTGAACACCGGCCAGGCCACCGGTGTTTGCCCCTGGCCGGTGCCCGTGAACTCCGGCGGATACGCCATCTGCGTCACCCTGCCTTCATTGTCGTACGTGAAGGACTGGCCCAGTTCGATGGTCGCCGGCGCGCCCTGCACGTACCGCGTGACCGAGAAGGCCTTTCCCGCCACGCTTCCCGCCGGCGTGTAGCTGAACGAGTCCGTGTACAGATCGTTCGGCCCCGTGCCGAAGTCCGGATACCCGTTCGTCCCCTGGTACTGCACCGCCGTGAGCCTGCCAAAGGCGTTCTGCGAGAAGCTCGAGTTGTACGGGTTGGTGTCCCAGGAATACGCCGTCCGCTGCGTCGTGTCCTCGGTGAAAACCCCGTTCGACACGCTCCCCCGCTGGATCAGCGTCACCCGCTTGTACGTGTCGTAGCTGTACACCGTCCGCTGGCTCCTGGCGTCCGTCTTGGTGGCGAGCGTCCCGTCCGCGTTGTACGTGTAGCTCACCGTCCCCGTCTCCGGGTTCGTCTCGCTCTGCAAATAGCCCGTGTTGTTGTAGTTGAACGAACGGCTCTGATAAACGACCCCCGCGCTGCCGTAGGTCTGCAGCGTCACGTTCGTCAGATGGTTCATCAGATCGTAGCTGTAGTAGGCCCAGTTGTCCCTCGTGTCGTCCCCTGGATACGCCGGGTTCGGCTCCCGGACCACTGTCAGATCCCCGAACGCGTTCGTCACCCACTGCCTCCAGTTGGTTCCTCCCGGCTCCACGCGTTGCATGACGTCGCCCCAATATGCGTAGCCCGTCCTGCTGGCCCCGTCGGGCGAGGTCATAAGCGTCGTCCTGCCCAGCCCGTCATACGTATACGACGTCCACGCGCCCGCGCCGCCCTGCTGCGGATTGTACGGCTGCGACACCTGGTAAACCTTCCCCAGCGGCGAGCACCCGCACGGACCGTACACCGTATCAACCTCCGAGTTCGCCCCGTTCGCATCCCCCTGAATGGCCTTCACCGTCCTTCCCAGCCCGTCCAGCACCGTCTGCTTCCATCGCCCGTTCACCGTCGCCGTCGTCGTGAATGGATACGTCGTCGTGTAGCTGTAGCTTGTCACCGCCCCGTACACCGACGTGCTCGTCGCCGGCCGCCCGTAGGCGTCATACGTCGTCGACGCCACCGCGCTGTTCGGCGCCGTCACCGTGCTCGGCGCCAGCGCCTGCGTGTAGCTCACGCTCGTCGCAAGATTCCCGTTCCCGTTCGGCGTGATCGTCGCCGGAACAGAATTCGTCGCCGCGTCCGGCGTGATCGACGTGGTCGTTCCCACCGTGTCCGCCGTCGTAACCATCGTTCCCGTGATGTCGTAATTGGAGCACGCGGACGAGCTTGGCGTAGTGCGTCCGGTCAGCAGCCCGCGCGTCGTATCCGCCGCGCTATACGACGCGTCGTGAAACGCCGTCGATCCCGCGGGGCTTGCCAGACTCCAATAGTTCACGAAGATTCCGCAGGCCGGCGCCGCGCCCGAACCATCCCAAGCGTTGCTGACGAGCGTCACGGTATTCGTGCCGTCCGTGACGGTGCTGGTGGAAAGCAGGTCGAGCAAGTAGGCGGCGACGTGGCCCGAGTCGTTCAGGTACGTGTTCGTGTACGTGCGGACGTTGTTCGACGGCGTTCCGCCGCCCCAGTCGTATATCTGCGACTGCGTCAAGTTCCCCCAACCATCCAGCGCCTGCGTCGTCTTCATCGCCGCCTGGTACGATTCTCCCAGATCGACCGTCGTCGTGAGCGACGCCACGTAAGGATTCCCCGCCGGATCCGTGGCCCAGGCATAGTCGTACTCGGTCGCGTCTAACGTCTGCCCCGGCTTCAGCCGCTCCTGCAAACTCACCAACAGCCCCGCGTTCGTCTGCGTCCCGTCCGTCTGGAACGTCCACACCTTCTCGCTCTGCCCGTCCGGATCGTCAAGCTGCGTCCACGCGTGGACATACGTCGTCTCCACCGGCGCCGCGTGCGTGAACGGATACTTCAACACCTGTCCGGCGTTGTCGTTCGTGTACCGGTCCGCCACCTCCGGCTGATACAGCCCATTCGGATACCCCTGATTCGTGTAATCCCACGACAAAGCCCCGCCAAACGGCAGCGCCGTCTGCGCCAGCAGCCCCGCCTGCTGGCTCGTGTACGTGAAACTCGTCGTCGTGTTCAACCCGCTTGTCGTCACCCCCGCCAGCAGCGTCGTGTTCGGAAACGCCACCGGCGAGCTGAACGGCGACTCGAGCGGCTGGTTCTCCAGATAGCCGAACGTGTAGTTCTCCGCCGTCCCGATGCTGTTCACGATCTCCGTCAGGTGCGGAATCGTGTCCGAGTTGTAGTGGAACTGGTACGTCACCGGGTTCGACGAACTCGCACGCACGTCCTGAACTCAAGGAACCACGCACCTCATCCTCCGACCCTAATCTCCAGCGGTGGGCCGCTGTACGGAACGCTGAGGCTGCGGGTTGCCAGGACCCCCTGGTCATCAATTACGAGTAGGAGGAACGATCCCCACGTCAGACCACCGAGATCGAATCCGCCATCGGGGCGGATGGCGGACTCCATCGACAGGTTGGAGTAAATCCCACTCAGTTTCACAAAACTCCTCGCCCGCCGCGCCGGAGAAAGACCTACTACCTTGCCGTGAAGCGTGAGGGGAACGGAGGGCAACTCATAGCCCACGGTCAAGCCGAGGACAACCGTCACTTCTCTTTCATAGACACGCGCGTATCTTTCCTCCGATGAGTATGCGGTTCGGTAGGCCTCGACCCGGTAAACACCAAACGGGATACCCTCGGCCACACCGAGGTGAAACTTCGAGGCGTAGTTCTTGTGCTCGTACGATTCGAACGTCCTCACTATCGGGGGACCGAGAGGGTTCCCGCGGGTGTCGAATGCAATCAGACTGACCTTGGCGCTGGGGCTCCGGTCCGCGGACTGGGACGAGTGTACCTGGCAGAACAGCGAGGCGGTCGTGACGACCATAATCGGCACGCAGGTTGAGGAGCGTTGCATAGAGGGTCCTCTGTCAGAAGCAATCCTTCAAAAGTTTCTGGGTAATGTTGTTCGATACGGAGGTCCCCTTAAGCCCCAGAGCCCTTTGAATGTCGGTATCCGTGAGACCCGTTACATTGTGAAGCACCTCATGCAGAACAACCGCGATGTCCTGGTAATAGTTGGCCGGATCGATCAGCGCCGCGTTGAGGTAGATGTCAGCGCCGCCCAGTTGCGCGACCGCGACCGTCCCAGGGTTCGCGGCGATGAAGTCGCTCACGGTGCCCGTCAGCGTGCTGCCGGCCTGCACCACGCCCGGCACTGGAGAAGTGGAATAAAGACTTGCCATGGTGACAGAGCTACCGACTCCATTCAGGAACAAGGCGTTCGACGCGCCGGCCTGGACTGCGGCGGCGTTCGTTTTGAGGGCCGTGAAGTCGTCGTTACACGGCTGCTTGAACTTGTTCTTCGCCGCGATGGCTTTCGCAGCCCGTTCGAAGGCCTGCCGAGCGGGCGCGAAGGGCGCGGCGCCAATGCGTTCACGCGGACCGCTCACGATCTGCGCCGTCCCGCTGATCGCATAGGCGTCACCAGGATCATCGAACGCAGCCGCCACGAGATTCTGCTCGGCCACGCCATCGGCGGTCGCGGTGCCGGTGGCAGTGAATACCGCACCCGTGTAATAGGGAGTTGGTCCAGTGCTCCCGCCGGTCGATCCGGAATTGCCGTCCAGCCCGGTCGGATCCCCGTTCAGCTCTGGATCATTCAACCCATACGTATACCGGTTCCAACTCTGCGGATTCCACGGATCCGCGCTCCCCTTGTACGGATCCGGCGTCAAAAACCTCCCCGTCACGTTGTGGTAGTACCGGCCGGCGCAGTCGATCAATGCCCAGCAAGTCAAGGATATAGAGGTATCCCCTCCTCTGACGGCGATATAACGACCTCTCCAGCTACGTGTCCAGTCAAGCGCACGGCCGGAGGATTAGCCGGACTCATCGGGTAGGTCTTCCCATCGAACCGGAGTTCCGCCTCGTAGCCAGGTCGAATGCCTCCTCCCTGCACCCATACGCCTATGTCGTGCCAACCGTGCGACTTACCCGCTAGAACGAAAATGGGCGGCCGCGTTACTAGAATGTTGGAAACGACTCTATATGAGGAAGCCGCTCGGGCAAGAACTAGTGTTCGACAACCGCCGCTCCCACACCACCACCGACCTGTGATGTATACAATGACCTCTTTCTTTCCGTCATCCTTCAGGTCCACGAAGGCTGTGATATATCGTGTCGTTTGGTCTTCGCCGAGAGTTGGATCTTCCAAGTAGTTCTGAAGAAACGTCCTTAGAGAGTCCTCCGATCTCGAGGGAGAGGCCGCCGATTGCTGCTGTGACTGGGTAAGGCACGTAGATACCAGCAATGTTAGGCAGGCCACCGAAGCCGTCATCATGGTGAAATTAGGTCTAAGGGCCAGATCCCGCATAGGTTTGTTCTAATGGAAGCAATCCATGAGGGAGAGGACGTTGCTCCCGTAGTTGTTTCCGGGGGAACCCTGATCGATCGTTTGCGGATTGCCGCTTATGCCGCGAGGTCCTACGCCGAGGTTATAGGATGCCGCCGTTGCCTGGAGCAATTGCAAGAACGTAAAGTTTGGGAACTTTGCTGATAAGATAGCCGAATTAGAATTCAGCAAGTGCGCTGCATAATTCGCCGCAGTGGTTAGCTGTCCGGCCTGCGCCACCGTGAGACCCGAACCGGGCACACTGATCTGGAAAACGCCGACCCCGAGTCCTGCTCCGTCAACCTCGGTTATATTCTGAAAGCCTGACTCGCGAATGCCGATGGCGGCAAGCATGGTCCAGTCGATGGCGGTGCCCTCGGTAGCCGCGACGAGCGTGCCCTCCGCCGCGTCCGCGCGGCCAAGCGCCGCGAGCATCGCTCCAACTGGTGTCTTTGGCATGGCGGCCCTTAAGCCCTTTTGGCAGTCGGGGCTCAACGAGTCCCACGGGGAACTTGCGCCACTCGGTCCAGGCCCTGGCCGCACGATCTGCGCCGTTCCGCTGATCGCATAGGCGTCACCAGGATAATAGAACGCAGCCGCCACGAGATTCTGCTCGGCCACGCCATCGGCCGTCGCGGTGCCGGTGGCAGTGAATACCGCGCCCGTGTAATAGGGAGTTGGTCCAGTGCTCCCGCCGGTCGATCCGGAATTGCCGTCCAGCCCGGCCGGATCCCCGTTCAGTTCCGGATCGTTCAACCCATACGTATACCGATTCCAACTCTGCGGATTGTACGGGTCCGCGCTCTCCTTATACGCATCCGGCGTCAAAAACCGCCCCGTCGCGTTGTTGTGGTACCGATTCCACCCATAATCGATCCCGCTCTCCGAGTCCCGCCGGTACGTCGCGAACTTCGCCCGGTCGTTCGGACTGCTCCCGAACTTCTCCTCGCCCCACGGATAATACTGCTGGTACGTGTCCCCGCCGGTCGACGAAAAACTCTTGTCGTCGATCACGCTCCCCACCTGATCCGTCGAAACCGCCTGAATCCCGTTCCCGTACACGCCGTCGTATCCCAGGTTCGGCTCCCCGTGCGCGATCAACCGCCCGGCGAAGTACACCGAGTAGTCCTTCACCGCCGCCGTCGCGTACGCCGCGTACCCGTTCGCCGGCGGGTTGAACTGCAACGTGTACGTCGCCACCCGCGACCCGTTCACCCCGTACAGGTAAAACTCCTCGGTCACCGTGCCGTTGTTGTTCACCAGCCGCCACACCCGCTGGTTCGCCGCGTTGTAGGCGTAATGATCCCAGCCGTTGTGCTGAATCACCCGATTCTGGATGTCGTAGGCCACCGTCGCATTGCCGGCCAGGTCCCCTACCACTGTCTGGTTCCCGTTGGCGTCGTAGCTCGCGTAATTGATCTGGTTCGTCCCCGGATTCACGCTCTGCACCAGGCTCGGCGTCGAGCCGGCCGTCACATTCTTTTGCAGAAGGTTTCCAAAACCGTCGTAAACGTAGGCCGTACCCCAGTTCTGTGACG
>VFSW01008803.1_pt1 | contig 14467 bp, 9 predicted proteins | sample 5358111 | NCBI WGS metagenome assembly VFSW01 (sample SAMN11554181, study PRJNA540505) | mine drainage metagenome | isolation source: sediment from site ElyBrook_90M | place: USA: Ely Copper Mine, Vershire, VT | collected 2017 | reverse complement strand
CTCAATCACCCGTTCGTTGTGGCGGCTGTTGGCGGGCGTCGCAATGAGGTTCTGAACGTCGATCTCTTCGAACGCGCTAGAATCTTCTTCCACGGCGACGCATGCGTCCACGATGCGCTCGATGGAGCGGTAACCGTAGCCGACCGGCGTGAGGCCGCGTCCATCGAAAGGCACGTACTGAAAATAATCCGAGCTGGGCTCGCTGTAGGGGCCGCCAAGATACGAATACTCCATGCCGCGATATTGATCGGAATGGCGCATCATCGCGCCGCCGCAGGCCCCCGCGCACCACATCGTGAGCCCCTGCATGTTCGACCCAGGACCTTCCTCGGGATAGCCGAGCCCGTTTTGGACGTTCAAACATGCGCCGTTGGACCAGATCACGCGAGCGTCGGTCCACAGATACCCTTCGTTGCCGTTTGGATAGCGGTCGCGCAGGCCGTACACGCTCACCGCCACCGGTTCGAGGCCGGTGATGAACTGCACCAGATCCACGTAATGGCAGCCGATGTAGCAGAACGCGTCGGAATTTTCGCAGGTGCACCAGTTTTGAAAATTCGAGCGGCGATAGTTCCACTTTTCATGCAGGCAGGCGTTACCGAGGCGAAACTCCCCGAATTTGCCCTCACGATAGGCCCGCCTGGCCATCAGGCTACGGTCGTCGAAGCGCTTATGATAATCGATGCCGACGAAAAGATTCCGCGCGCGCGATGCCATTTCGATTTCAAGGGAAGCGGCCACGGTCATCACCAGCGGCTTTACCGCGCAGACGTGCAGATCGGCGTTCAATGCCGCCAGGATCACGTCGCGATGCAGCGGATCGGGTACCGCGGCCACGGCGAGCTGCCGCGGCGGCATCGATTTGAGAACGGCTTCGTAGGGCTCGGTGGTGGCCTCGAACGTTTGATCCGGAAATGCCGCGCGCAGAGACGGCGAGGCTGCCAGCGTTTCGAGTGTTGAGGCGTTTCGCGCGCAGACGCGAATCCTGCCAATCCGCCCCCGCCGACGCAGTTGATACAGAGACGGCAGAAGCTGGTCGTGCGTGATCATACCGCCGCCGACGATGACGGCGTCGAACGGGTTCACGCAGCTTCGCGCGCGGTGAGAATCTCGGCCGCGGCCTCTTCGAACGCGTGGAGGCTTTCTTCGAGCGCCGCCTCCGTGATTGAGAGCGGCGGGCAGATCTTCACCGTGGCTCCGCCGAAGCCCACCGGCGCGAACATCAGCACGCCTTTCTGAATCGTGCGCCAAACCAAGTCGAACGCAGCATCGCCATCCGGCTCCTTCGTTCCTGGCCGGACGATGGCCAGGCCCGCCACCAGGCCTTTTCCGGCCACGTCGCCGATCTGAGGATAGCGGCGCATCATTACCCTGAGGCGGGCATGCAGAATTTCACCGAGACGCCGCGCGTTCTCCACCAATCCGTCTTTGACGATCAGATCCATCGAGGCCATGGCCGCGGCGCAGGCGATCGGATTGCCGGTGTGCGTCGAGGTCATGCTGCCGGGCGGATGCAGATTCATTACGCCCGCGCGTCCGGCAACGGCGGCCAGCGGCAGCGAACTGCTGATGCCTTTACCGAACAGCGCCAGATCGGGCACGATCCCGTAATGCTCAAATCCCCACATCGTGCCAGTGCGTCCGAAACCCGCCTGCACCTCATCGCAGACCAGCAGGATCTGATGAGCCGCGGTCCAGCTTCGCAGCGCCTGCATGTATTCGCGCGGAGCGAAGGCCGCGCTGCCGCCTTGATACGTTTCCAGAATCACGCCGCAGACGCTCGGCGCATTGACGCCGAGCTCGGTCAGAGACTTGAGAAAGAAGTCGAAGGAGACATCGGGCGTACGGAAGCCGTCGGGGAAGGGCGCTTGCGCGAACCCACGGTCCGGATTGACGATCCATTCCTTTAGGGCGGGAATACCCCCGGCGAGTTGCGACCCCAGCGTGCGGCCGTGAAATGCTTTATCGAACGAGACGACAACGTGTTTTCCGCGCCCTCCCATTTTCACCCCGTGCGTGCGGCACAACTTGATCGCGCACTCCACTGTTTCCGAGCCGGTGGTGAGCAGAAACACCCGATCGAGCGACAACGGCAGCAGCGAGGCAAGCTTCTCCACCAACTGCGCCCGAATGGCGCTCGGGAAGCAGTAGTTGTGCAGCAATCCGTGCGCGGCCTGCGCGGTGATGGCGTCGATCATTTCGCGGCGGCCATGGCCCGCGTTGGCCACCAGCACTCCGCTCGACCAGTCGATCCAGCGATTGCCCCAGGCGTCGAAGACTTGAAAACCCTCGGCGCGATCCCATACCACCGGCGGCTGGCCCTGCATCGAAACAGGCTCGTGGCGATGCAGAGTCTCCAGAATCGGAAGCGATTCGGGCGCGGGAAGAGAAGTGACGATCCGGCGCAAGGCGGTTTCCACCCGCGGAACGGGGCGCGGGATGAGATCGAATTGCCGGGACATGGTGAGTTTCCATTGTACCGGTCGGTCGGTGGATGCTGAAAGAGGGGGCAGAGCAGTAAACACGACACGCTGGCAAAAACCGGGCAGCGCCACAAGTCAGACTCGAATCTATGCAAGAAGGTCGAACAGTAGCATGCCCGGAATGTCCAGGAACTCCGCCGGATTGAGCGTCCACCGCACCCATCGCGGTAAGCTCACAGAATCCGGCCGCGCAGCCGCCCTTCGGCGACGCGGATATTGACCTCGGAGTCAACAGGCGCATCTTGCGGAGATTTAACGACTTTCCCCTGATTTTCGACGATGGCGTAGCCCCGGTCGAGGATCTTCAGGGGACTCAGTTGGGCCAGATGAGCGTCGAGCGGGGCCAGCTTGCCCCGGGCCGCGCTCAGCCGGAGCTGGATTGCCTGGCGGATCTTCCCATGCGAGGCCTCGATCCGCCTACGGGCCGCCGCGAATCGTAAACGAACGTCGAGCTGCGCCAGCCCCGACCGCGCTTTTTCGAGGGCGCGCTTGCGCCGCTCTATCGCCGAGCGGACCAGATCCCGGGCGCGATATTCCAGCTCGTCGATTCTCTGCATCCGGCGGCCGATCGTCCGGTGAAGCGCCGATCTGTCGACCTGAACTCCATGAAGCGCTCGCGCCCGGGTGGCGATCTTCAGCCGGATCGTCTGCATGAGGCGGCGATCGGTTGTTTCGAGGGCGTCCAGGAGGCTTTGACGAGTGGGAACCACCAACTCCGCGGCGGCCGATGGTGTGGGGGCGCGCAGGTCGGCCACGAAATCGGCAATCGTAAAATCCGTCTCATGCCCGACGGCTGAAATAACGGGCACCGGGCATGCCGCAATGGCGCGCGCGACAGGTTCTTCATTGAACGCCCACAGATCCTCCAACGACCCTCCGCCGCGGGCGACGATCACCACCTCCGCCCAACCGGACTGGCTGAAATATTCAACTCCGGAGGCGATCTGTTCCACCGCGCCGTCCCCCTGCACTTGAGCCGGATAGAGGCGTACATGGCGCCCGGGGAAGCGCCGCTCAAGAATGTGGAGCATATCGCGGATGACGGCGCCCGTGGGCGAGGTGACGATGCCGATCCGCGTGGGCAGGGGCGGCAGTGGACGCTTGCGGTCCGCATCGAACAGGCCTTCGGCTGCCAGCTTTTTCTTCAACTGCTCGAAAGCCAATTGCAGCGCGCCGTGCCCCTGCGGCTCAATGGCCTCGACAATCAACTGCACTTCGCCGCGCGCGTCGTACATATCTACTCGTCCTCGCGCCAGCACCGCGACGCCGTCCTGCGGCTTGAATTTCAGATAGCGCGCCGTCATCTTATAGCAGACGGCTTTGAGCTGCGCCTCCTCGTCCTTCAACGTGAAGTAATAGTGTCCGCTGGCCGGAACGCGCGTGCCGGAGATTTCGCCCGCCACCCAGATGTCAGTGAAATGATCGGTCAGCAGGCCGCGGATCGCCCCCGTGAGCTCGCTGACGGAGTAGAAGGCGGGCGCGAGGCCCCAGTTGATGTCGAGTTGCTCCAAGTCACTACCCTAACATTGCCCCGACGTATCGGGTAAACTTATTGAACTCATTCAAATTATTTATCAAGCGGCGCACTTTGCGCTCAAGTATTATGTAGAAATGACCACAGCCGGACGAACTCCAAAAGACGTCTTGGAGTATGCCAAGAAGCATGACGCCAAGCAACTCGACTTGCGCTTTACCGACCTCCCGGGGTTGCAACAGCACATTTCCTACCCGTTGAGCCAATTGAAGGAAGACACCTTCGAGGAGGGCTTCGGGATCGACGGCTCCAGCATCCGCGGCTGGGCCGCCATCAACGAGAGCGACATGCTGCTGATCCCGGACCCCAACACGGCGGTGATCGACCCTTTCTACGAAACCAAGACGCTGGTGATGGTTTGCGACGTCATCGACCCCATTACGCGCCAGCACTACGACCGCGATCCGCGCTGGATCGCGCAGAAAGCCGAGCTTTACCTAAAGAATTCCGGCCTGGCCGACACGGCTTATTTCGGAGCAGAAGCCGAGTTCTTCATCTTCGACAACGTCCGCTTCGACCAGAACGCGCACTCCGGCTATTACTTCATCGACGCCGAGGAGGGCCGCTGGAACTCCGGACGCGATAACAACAACCTGGGCTACCGGCCGCGTTTCAAGGAAGGGTATTTCCCCGTTCCCCCCACCGATCATTATCAGGATCTGCGCGCGGAGATGGTGGAGACCATGATCAAGGTGGGCCTCGACATCGAGTGCCATCACCACGAAGTGGCCACCGCCGGCCAGTGCGAAATCGATCAGCGCTTCGACACGCTGGTCAAGTCCGCCGACAACATGATGCTCTATAAGTACGTCATCCGCAATGTGGCGTATCAGTACGGCAAGAGCGTGACGTTCATGCCGAAACCTCTGTTCGGCGACAACGGCAGCGGCATGCACACGCACCAGAGCCTGTGGAACGGCAAGACTCCGCTGTTCGCGGGCGACATGTACGCCGGCCTGAGCCAGATGGCCCTGTGGTACATCGGCGGATTGCTGAAGCACGCGCGCGCGCTTTCCGCAATCATCGCGCCGACCACCAATAGCTACAAGCGCCTGGTGCCGGGCTACGAAGCGCCCGTGAATCTGGCGTATTCGCGCCGCAACCGCTCCGCCGCCGTCCGCATCCCGATGTATTCGGCTTCGCCCAAGGCCAAGCGCGTCGAGTTCCGGCCGCCGGATCCGTCGGCCAATCCGTACCTCGCCTTCGCGGCGATGATGATGGCAGGCCTGGACGGCGTTCTCAACAAGATCGATCCGGGCGAGTCGCTCGACAAGGACATTTACGATCTGACGCCGGAGGAAATGAAGGCCGTGCCGTCGATGCCGGCATCGCTCGAAGAAGCGTTGAGCTGCCTGGAAGACGATCACTCCTTCATGCTGAAGGGCGACGTGTTCAGCGAGGAGCTGATCGAGACGTTCATCGCCTACAAGCGGAAGAGCGAAGCGGACGCGGTTCGCCTGCGGCCGCATCCGTACGAGTTCGCTCTGTACTACGACATTTAGGTCGGTTCCCGCCTTGAGACGGGACGGGGTGTACGGTCCGCGGCGTTCTACAACCCCTGGCGTGAGCCAGGGGCAAGGGAGCAACCATGCAAGGCTCCGTCGTACAAGTCAGCATTTCCCGGGGAGGGGTGCCCAAACGCGCGATTCCGGAGGGTGACATCGGCCCTCTCGGCATCGCGGGCGACCATCAAGCCCATCCGCAGTTTCACGGAGGACCGCGTCAGGCGGTCCTGCTGATTTCCTCCGAAGCTATCGCCGAGCTGATTCAGCTCGGCTTTCCTCTATATCCCGGCGCTCTGGGTGAAAACATCACGACACAGGGCGTGGACCGCAGGCAATGGCGCGCGGGCCAGCGCTGGCGGGTGGGCCACGCGATCGTGCAGTTCACCAAGGTCCGCCAACCGTGCAGTCAGCTCAGCGTGTATGGAAAAGGCATTCAAAAGGCTCTGTTCGACGCCGATGTGGACGCGGGCGATTGGATGTCCCCCAAGTGGGCAATGAGCGGTTTTTACGCCAGCGTGGTGCAGCCGGGACTGGTCCGTCCGGGCGATCCGATTCTCTTGCTCGATCAAATGGCTTAGCATGGAATCCATGCGCCAGATTAGAACCTTGCTGTTTCTTGCCGCCATACCGTTACTCGCCCAGAGCGACGAGAAGGACGCCGTCGCCACCGTGCAACGGACGTTCGACGGAATGGCCGCCCACGATGAAGCGATGATTCGTTCGACGTTTCTTCCGGATGCGAAGCTTTATGCGATTCGCGATAACGGCGCGACCAGCACAGCCTCGCTCGACGATTTCTCCGCGCGGATTAAGGCCGCCCAAGGCGCTTTGCTGGAAAAGTTCACCGAAAAACCGAAGGTGCTGATCCGCGGAAAGATGGCGCAAGTCTGGGGCGCGTACGATTTTTTGCGCGATGGCAAACTCGACCACTGCGGCGTTGATTCGGTAAGCCTGTTTAAAACGGCTGACGGCTGGAAGATCGCCGCGATTGCCTACACGTCGGAAGTCGCGGGCTGCATGGGGCATTAGCGCAGGCCTTCCAAGCCCATGATCTGTCTGCGCGGCGGCTCGTGCTTTTCCGCGTAGACGGATCGTCCGTCAGGCGACGCGAAAAGGGTGTCTAGTGGGGTTTCGAGATGCGTGATTTTTGACACCGCGTTCGTCGCGAGGTCGAGACGGTAGAAGCTCAAGCCTTCAAGGGTCGGCGGATTCGCGTCCTAGCGCACGAGAAACACTGCGTCGCGGGTAACCGTGTAGCGAAAGACTCCATCCGCGACTCGCTCTGCGGGCCCTCCCGCGACCGGACGACGCATTAGGCTAAAAGACGGTCCGTTGACGCGGTAGTAGATGAACTCGTTCTTCCTTCGTCCGAGCGGCGGCGGCGCTGGTGGAAGGACGTCCGCCGTTGTCTCGCCGATAGACAACGCCCTCCCATCGGAGGACCATTCGACGTCTCCGTACACGTCGTCCCTAGTAGGGAGCATCCGCCGCGCAGGACCGTTGATCGGCGCGATCAGCAGATGCGACGGCGGGATCTGTGCCCGGTAAAGCTCGCCGGTAAACGCGATCTGCTTGCCATCCGGCGACCAAGCGGGCCGGCTGACGCGCTCATAGGGAATCGAGAAGAGGCGGCGCGGTGCGGACCCGTCTATCTTCGATACGTAGAAATCCGTCTGGCCGCGTGTGTACTCGGTGTAGAGCAGGCTCTGGCCGCCAGGCGAGAGCACCAGGTGGTGAACGTTCCAGGCAAGCCCCCTCTGTTTTTCAAAATGGGGATTGGCCGCCTGCAGGTCAATGCGCCACAGCGAATTATCGTATTGGTACACCTCAGCCAGCGCGGGCACTCCCGGTGCGAACGCGAAGGCCAGGAATTCGCCGTCATTATGGCCCGCGTCGCGCGGCACTGCGCCCGCGCGAGCCTCTACCCGGTGAATGGTAGAACCGTCCCTCAACGTGACGTAAATCAGCTCACGTGAGCGCGGTAACCAGGTCAGCGTGTAGATGCCGAGCTGCTCGCGCACTAGGATCGCGTCCGGCCCGGCGGGCTTTCCGTCGCGCGTTACGGGCAGGAGGTGGATTTCGCCGTTGTGCTTGAACGCAAGCATCGAGCCGTCAGGAGAAATCGCGGGCGAGAGGCCGCGATGCGCCAACTCCCAGGGCGGCTCGCGCTTGTCGATAGGCATTCCGACGACGCGGCAGTCCTCCATCGAGTCGGTATTGTCATTGTCTCCGGCGATAAGTGCGCCGCCGTCCGCGGTCCACGCCACAGCGGTGTTGCAGGCCGTCCCTATCCATCGCTCGTCGCCTCCGCTCGCGGGTTTGATGAAAAGATCCACGGTTCGCGGCGTTCCCCCAACGAGGTATGCGATCCACTTGCCGTCTGGCGACCATATCGGCCCGGTCGCGAGGCCCGATTCCGGCTTCGCGAACAGACGCGGCTCGCCGCCGGCTATCGGCCGCATGTACATGGCCCATTTCGAGTAGTCAGTGGTCCACCAATCGAACACCAGCGTCTTGCCGTCCGGGGAAATCGCGGCGTCGCTCGTCTCTCCCGGCAGGTTGAGGATTGGCCGCAGCTTGATCTGAGCGGACGCCAGTTCTGCGACGATCGCGAGGGCCAGGATGGCACCATGATTGGACCGCATCTTCGCTTCAGCTTACTCTAAAAGAGGAACGTGTCTCTTCCTCCCGCGGTGATGAGCCGCATTGAATTACTCGCGGCCCAGTCTGCCGATCCGGCGGGGGTGCGCGCGGCTTTGGCGAGCCTCGACGAGCGCCAGCCGGCGGCGTTTCAACGCCTGGTGCACTCGCCCGCGGCGCTGCAGTGTCTGATCGCCGTTTTTTCGCAGAGCAATTTCCTGACGCAGGAGATTCTGGACACGCCGGACTGGCTGGAACAGCTTCTTTCCGACGGCGACCTGCATCGCGTCCGCTCCACCGACGAATACCGGGCGCGGCTGGACGAACAGGCGGCCGGCATCGATCCTCTGCCCTTCGCCCGCTTCCGCCGCCAGCAGATTCTGCGCATCCTGATTCGCGATGTGCTGGGTTTCGGTACCCTTTCCGATGTCACGGCGGAATTATCCGCACTGGCTGACGCCATTGTCGAGACCGCGTACGACCGCATTCATCGCGACCTGGTAACCCGCTACGGAGCGCCCAATGCGCAGTTCGCGGTAATCGCGCTGGGCAAACTGGGCGGCGAGGAGCTGAACTATTCGTCCGATATCGACTTGATGTTTCTCTACTCCACCAATGGCTCGACGAACGGTGCGCAGACCATCACCAACAAGGAATTTTTCAAGCGCGCCGCGAATGAGTTGACGGCTCTGCTTTCGGCCTATACGCCCGAGGGCATGTGCTATCGCGTCGATCTTCGCCTGCGGCCCGAAGGCAGCCTGGGCGAGGTCTGCATCTCGCTCGACGGGGCAAGGCATTACTACGAATCGCGGGCCCGCGATTGGGAATTGCAGATGATGATCAAGGCTCGCGTGGCGGCGGGCAATCGCGCCACCGGAGCCACGCTGCTCGATTTTGTCGAACCGAAGATTTATTCCACCACCCTCGATTTTTCGGCCATTGAGGCGCTCAGCGTCACGCGGGAGCGTATTAACGAAAAGCTTGCCGCAAGAAAGCAGGCCCGCGGAACCCGCGCGCGCGGATCCACTGTGGACATCAAGCTGGACCGCGGCGGCATCCGCGATATCGAGTTCCTCGTCCAGTGCATGCAGCGCCTCCACGGCGGCGCCGAGCCATGGGTGCGGCACGGAGGCACGCTGCTGGCGCTTTCGCGGCTTCAGGACAAGGGATTCTTGTCCGGGGCCGAGTACGGAGGTCTGGCCGCCGCTTACCAGTTTCTGCGGCACCTGGAACATCGCCTGCAATTCGCCGACGACCGGCAGACGCATGCCCTGCCGTCCGATTCCCAAGCGCGGGAGCGCATTGCGCGGCGCATGCCCGCGGGCGGAGGATCGGCCAGGTGGCTGGTCGCGCAGGTGAAGGCGCACTTCGAGCAGGTGATGGAGATTTACGAGCGCGTGGTGCACGCGCGCGCCGGCTCCGCACCGGAGGTCTCCGGTCTCCAGACGAGCAACGCCGTGCGCGCGCTGGAGCAGACCGCGCCATCGTTATCGCGATCCCTGGCCGAGGCCGGATTGCAGCAGGGCTACCACGCGTTCGAACAGTTCCTGGAAAAATTGCCGCCCGACGACCCGAGGCTGAAGCGCTTGGACGAAGATGAAGCGCTCAGTTCGCGCACGCTGGATCTGTTCGAGCAGAGCCCATACTTCGCGGAGGAATTGATTCGGAAAACGGAGTTGCTCGACGTTCTGGATCCATTGGCCGTAGCGGAAGAATCCGGCGCGCATACCTGCGATGCGCGCGAACTGCGGCTCTGGTACCGCCGCGAGATGCTGCGTATCCAAACCGCCAGCGTTTGCGACTCGCAGCCGATCTTCGAGACTCTGGAACGGACCTCCGCGCTGGCCGACGCCGTGATCGCGCGCGCTTACGAGATTGCCGTGGCCGACATTTGGGGTGCGGATGTGCCCGAACGGAAACTCTGGGTGATCGCGCTGGGCCGCCTCGGCATGCGCGAGTTTGACCTCGCCTCCGATGCCGACCTTGTTTTTGTACTGGCCGATTCCGAAGCTCGCGTGGCCGGGCGGATTGAGAAATGGCCGCGCGTCGCCGGGCGGTTGATCGATCTGGTGACGGCCTACACGGGCGAAGGCGTGCTGTTCGCGGTGGACACCCGCCTGCGTCCGAACGGCGGCGACGGCCCCCTGGTCCAGACCGAAAGCGCGGTGAAGGTTTATTTCACCCGGAAAGCCGAGGCCTGGGAAGGCATCACTTACATGAAATCGCGCGCGATCGCCGGTGACGCAATGAGCGCCGACCTGTTCCTGCATCATCTGCAAGCCATCGACTGGGTGCGATACGGCCAGAGCGGGCGCTCGCGCGGCGATCTGAAGGCGATGCGGCAGCGCCTCGAAAAGGAGCAGGGCTCCTCACATCCGTTGAAGGCGGGTCGCGGCGGCTACTACGACATTGATTTTCTCCTGATGTATCTGCTGCTCAAGACAGCGGGCGTCTTTTTCCGGTCCTTGAACACGCCGGAGCGGGTCGACGTGCTCGAAAACATGCAGTATCTGGATCGCGCGCAGGCGCAATTCCTGAGAGACGCCGCGACGTTTTATCGCGCGCTTGATCATGGCATGCGCGTCCGGACGGGGCACTCCGAGGGGAAACTCCCCGCCGGGCCACAGAGAGTGGCGCTGGCCGAATTGATGAAACGCTGGACGAAGATGCCTCTCGAGGCACTGGACGAGGTGCGGGAACACACCCGAGAACTGTTCGAACGGGCGTTCGGCTAACCCACCTCGCCCAGCAGTTCCTTCAATCGCGCGTGACCGGAACGGCTCACCGGAAGCTGCGTGCCGTCGTTAAGTACCGCGACCCGGCTATCTTTTGTATACGGTTCGATCCGGGCAATGCGTTCCAGGTTCACAATGTAGGACCGGTGGATGCGCACGAATTTCTTGGGGTCGAGCTGCAGCTCGATGCTCGAAATGGTCTGCTGTTTCAGATAATTCTTCTTTTCGCTGCGCAGAGCGATGTAATCGTCCTGCGCCTCCACGTAATCCAGCTTTTCGATGAGAATGATGTGGACTTTTGCGCCATCCTTCACCACGATCCGCTCCAGCTTCTGCTCCGGCGGACGCGCGGCGGCGGAAAGCTCGGTGGGCGTGACCCGCGACACCGGCGGCGAAGGTTCGCCCATGCGCTGCCGGGCGCGCTCCAACGCTTTTTTGAAGCGCTCCACGCTGAACGGTTTCAGCAAGTAATCCACTGCGTGCGCGTCGAAAGCCTTCATGGCGTATTGGTCGAAAGCAGTGACGAAAATCACAGCCGCGGACGGGTCGATCAACTCCAACACCTCAAATCCGTCGAGCTTCGGCATCTGCACGTCCAGGAAAACCAGGTCCGGCTTCCGCTCGGCAATAGCTTTGACCGCTTCGAACCCGTTTGCGCATTCGGCGACCACTTCCACGCCGCCCGCCTGATGCAGATATTCGCGCAGCAGGTGCCGCGCCAGTTCCTCATCGTCGACGATCGCCGCGCGGATGGCTCCACTGCGGGCCTTTTCGGCGGTGGGCGCGCGTTCCAGATTCCGCAAATCCACTAACAGCTCGCGCGCCGATTGGTAGCGCCTCCCACGATCCTTTTCCAGGCACTTTTTGACGATGCGCTCGAACTCCTCGGGCAGTTCGTAGTTCAGCCGGCAGAGCGATTCGGGCGGAGATTGGAGAATCCTCGCCAAAGTCTCCTGCGCTGATGCGGCGGCGAACGGAAGCTTGCCGCTGGCCATCTGATACAGCACCACACCGAGGCTGAACAGGTCGGTTCGTTGATCGATGTCCCGTCCCAACGCCTGCTCCGGACTCATATAGGAGACCGTTCCCAGCACCACGCCGCCGCTGGTGATGGTCTCGTCCCGGCTCGACAAATGCCCCTCACTTGAGCCCGGAAGAATTTTCGCGAGCCCGAAATCCAGCACCTTCACATGGCCCCGCGGGTCGATCATCAGGTTGGCGGGTTTGATGTCGCGATGCACGATGCCGCGCGCGTGGGCCGCATCGAGCGCATCGGCCACCTGCGCCGCGATCGCAACGATGGCGGCCACCGGCATGGGCTCGCCCGCGAGTTTCTTTTCGAGCGTGCCGCCTTCGATGTACTCCATCGCCAGAAAGTGGCGGCCGTTTTCCTCGCCGATCTCGTAGATGTGCGCCGCATTGGGATGGCTCAACGCCGAGGCGGCGCGGGCTTCCTGGAGGAAGCGCTTCAATTTATCCGAGTCGCGGGCGACCTCCGGCAGCAGCACCTTCAAGGCGACCTTCCTATGCAGGGTCGTATCCTCGGCGAGAAATACCTCTCCCATGCCGCCTTGCCCGAGCGGTGAAAGAATCCGGTAATTGGCGATCTTCGCGTCCATGCGCTATTTCTCCGCCTTTTCGCACGGGACGACCATCGCCGCGCGAAATTGGTTGTTTTCCACGTGCGCGGTCAGCCGGGCCGCATCGCCGAAGCGGGTCGTCAGGCGGCTGCGGACGTTCCGCAGACCCAAACCGTGGCGCCGGGGCGCGGGCGAATCGGGATCGAAATCGTTGGCCACGGTCACTTCCATCAACCCATCCACCACGCGCCCCTCCACGCGGATCAATCCGCCGTCCACCATGGTAGCGATCCCGTGCTTCACCGCGTTTTCCACCAGCGGCTGCAGCACCAGGGGAGGCACCATGCAGTCCTGGCAGGCCTCATCCACGTCGATCTCGACGCGTAAACGGGAGCCGAAGCGGACCTGTTCCACGTCCAGATACGTCCGCGACAACGCCAGCTCCTCTTTCCAGGAAATTGTCTCGCGCTCGCCCAGCCCCAGCGTGTTGCGCAAAAAATCCGACAGGCGGATGCACATCTCGCGAGCCTTGGCGGGATCGACGGTGGTGAGCGCGGTGATCGAATTGAGGCTGTTAAAAAGAAAATGGGGATTGATCTGCGCCTTCAGAGCCCGCAGCTCCGCGTCGCGAGCCTGCAGTTCCGCCTCGCGCGAGGCCTCCTGAGCCAATTGCATGTAATGCAGCGCGATGGAGACCACGTACAGCAGCAATCCCACCGCCACCAGGTGCGGCGCTTCCTCCTGGAATCGCGCATTGGCATGGAGGATATTCCGCGCGATGAAGGTGGCCAGCTTCACCCAGACGCCGCAGGCCAGCAGCGCGGCGGCCAGATGCTGCACGATCAGATTGAACGGATTCGCCGTGCGCAGCGGGAGGTACCGGCACATGTACCAAGGCGTGAGACAAAAGAAGGCGTATACCACGGCGAGTGGCGCGGCGATTTCCGCCGATTCGGCGAGCGTGAGGATGCCGCGCATGCGGAGCAGGCTGGTGAGCAGCGCTCCGATGAGGATCCAGACGAGCACATATCCCGTAACCCTCGCCCTGTTCGCCAGAATCGGATGCATCGCGCTAGTTCCTGACGGTGACGCCGCCGAACATAGCCAGTCCGCTGACGATGAGGTGGGGTTGTTTTGCAGTCGGCGCGATGCGCGCGTCCAGCGTTTTGTCTTCGTAGCCCCCGAAGATGCCGACGCCCTTCACGGTGATGGTCCAGGCCTCCGGAACACGCAGATCGATGCCGCCGAAGATCGAGTTTGCCTCGATGTGAATCTCCTCGAGCGTCGACGCCGCATTGCGCAGATCCACGAGGACGCCGCCGAACATGCTGAACGCCTCGCCGCCCTGGAAGTCCTGCGAGTCGACGCGGCGGCGCGTGCCGCCAAAAACCGCCCATTCGTTGATGTGATTGGTGGAGGTGGCTGCGCCGGGCCCGCGATTCCAGTCCGAATGAATGTCGTTGACGATTTTGTCCCGGATTTTTTCGCCCATGGCCTTGGCGGCGGCAGCCGAAGCGGGCCCTCCAAGAGGGCCGGAAGCGTTGCGGTCAATGGCCCGGGCCAGCATTCCCAGGCCCACCATGATGAGCACGGCTGGCCAAAGGAACCGCCAGACATCCCCGTGAATGATCCCGAAATTGCTCAGCAGGAACACCACGCCGACCGCGAAGACGATGCCGCCCCAGATCCGTCCACCCATCCCCCAGGAGCGCGCTGCCTGAACGACCCCTACCACAATGAGAATCACCGGCCAGTAGCGCTCCAGATCGTCAAACCCTGGGATGCCCAGATTTTGGAGCAAAAGCAGCACGCCGATCCCGGCGAGAATCACGCCGCCGCCAAGGCCCCCGGAGTTGCGCGGCCAATCCCTTCTCCAGCGCGCTCGGTCGTAACGGTCCATTTCGAAAATCCTTCCCAATGCGATCCTAAAAGGCCCGGCTGGGAAGGGAGGCGGCGATTCGGCGAACGCCCCCGCGGGATCGGCGTGCTG
>VFSW01008802.1_pt1 | contig 14467 bp, 6 predicted proteins | sample 5358111 | NCBI WGS metagenome assembly VFSW01 (sample SAMN11554181, study PRJNA540505) | mine drainage metagenome | isolation source: sediment from site ElyBrook_90M | place: USA: Ely Copper Mine, Vershire, VT | collected 2017 | reverse complement strand
ATACCAACATCGCGATTGACCACGGTTATCGCGCGGTGCAGGAGATCATGACTGGTAGACAGTCGATCCGCCAGTGACCGTCTGTACGATCTCGATGTCCTTGATCTTCTCTTGCTTTATGGTGTGAGGATCGTCTGCGAGGACGACGAAGTCGGCGAGTTTGCCAGGCGTAATGGACCCTTTCATCGATTCTTCGTGCGAGTTGTAAGCACCGTTGATAGTGTTGACCTCTAGGGCTTCGTCCACGCTGATTCGCTGGTTGGCTCCCCATGTTTCACCGTTCCAGCCTGTACGCGTCACCATGCCTTGAATACCCATCAGCGGGGCGAACGGGCCAGGACTGAAGTCTGATCCAGCGGCGGCTCGAATTCCGTTGTCGAAAAACGAACGGTATGCCATGCAGTGCTTCATGCGCTCTTCCCCATAAAAGTGAAACTTGTCGGCATTGTAGTATGCATAGGTGGTGAACGGCGCGGGTACGGCGCCGAGAGCTTTGATGCGCCGCAGAAGATCATCGTTGATAAGTGTGCAGTGAGTGATCTTGGGTCGCACATCGGGTCGGGGTGCCAGCTGCTGCGCTCGCTCATATGCTTTCAGCACCATGTCGATGGCAACGTCGCCATTTGCGTGGCAGTTGGGTTGGATACCCGCTCGCTGGACGCGTTCAGCCCATGCGTTGAGATCCTCCTGCTTCTCCGTGATGTTGCCACTGTACGGAGGATTGGTCCCCGCGTACGGCTGGCTCAACGCCATTGTTCGCTCGGAGAATGAGCCATCGGCAGTGTGCTCCGAGGTGGCCCCGAACCGAATCCACTCGTCTCCAAAGCCAGTGCTAATCCCATCCTTGATCATTGCCTCCAGAATGTCTCCGCTGGTCTCGAAGCTCACGCGATGGAGTAGTTCGCCGCGCGCGCGCACTTGCTGAAGCGCGAATAGGTCTCCACCTTCGTGGTGAACGCTGGTCAGGCCGTACCGAACAAACTGCTTCGAGATGTATGCCAGTCCGTCGCGATCGCGCTGTTCCTTCTGCTCGGCCGTGAAGGTCTCGCGCTTACCGACGTTGCTGAATACGTCACGCGCCCGGTCCGTGACTCGTCCGTTGAGTTCGCCATTTTCGTCCCGGTCATAAGTTCCGCCCATGCGATTTGGAGTGTTCTTGTTGATGCCAGCCAACTCCAGCGCTCTGTCGTTGTAGTAAGACGTATGACCGCCCCGATGGTGGACGCACACCGGATGCTCGATGGAGACCTGGTCCAGATCGTGGACGTTGAGCTGGCGGTTGTCTTTCAGCTTTGTATCGTCGAAGAAATATCCATCGACCCAAAAGCCCGGAGGAGTCTTTTGAGCTTTGGCGCGGAGTTTATCGATGATGCTGGCGATCGTGACAAACTCGACCTCAAAGGGATTGCCAACAATGACGTCGTAGAGCAGGGTGTTACCGCCCGCATGGTTATGGCAATCGATGAATCCAGGCACGATCGTCATCTGCTTCGCATCGAGAGTCCGCGTGTTTCTGCCAATGAAGGCCTTAGCTTCGACGGAAGTACCCACGTAAACGAAGCGAGAACCTTTGACGGCAAACGCCTCTGCTCTCGGCATGCGGGAATCGATGGTGTACACCTTGGCGTTAAACACGACTAGATCCGCGTGGCGTGGATCGACATCTGTGCTCTCAGTTTGGCCGAATGCGATCGAGCGCAGTAAAGTCCCGCCTGCCAGACTGGCCACACTTACTCCGGTCAAGGCTAGTAATTCCCGACGACTCTGGCGTTGTTCCTTCATCCCTCCTCCTCCTTACAGTCTATGAACCTTTGTCGCACGAGCACTCTTCTCAGCGTTTCTAGTCGGTCTGTTGGACGTCGAGAGAATTATGGAGATGCTGCTGGGAGTCCACTTGTTTGTGCTGAACGCTGTATTGAGTTGAGCTGCCTTTCTTCGCATTATGTTTATGACCAGCACAGCGTCAGTGTCCTGCCAGTCGTTCTTTGTCGTCACCCAAGCACGGATTTCGCGCACCTTCCGCTTTTCGGGTAGCGACTGAATCTTCCGCAAGGATTCAAGAATGCAAGTGTCAGCGGGGCCGAACCATTCTCTGAAAAGCAACGCCAGCAGGCCCGATGTACCGGGGTAGTCCAAACCCCGTATGCGCGGCGATCGAACCAGGTTGAGGCACTTTCGAGCATCGGCCAGTTCAGGTTGATCGATCGCTACAAGATTGCATTTCACAGAAAAGAGCTGTTCAAAGCTGTTCTTATCTAGATCTCTCAGCCTTTGCTGAAGATGGTTGCCCGCAAATTGCCAGTGGAAATACTTGATAAGGAAGGCATACCATTCCTGGACACCGAGCCCCCGGACATATTCCAGATCAACCCTGCGAATGAACTGTACTAGTTCGCGGTCCTTGCGGCCAGCCAGGGTTAGCCAACTACGATCAAGCGCAATTAACCACTCTCGTTCATCGCGCGAGTTCCAAAGATCGTTGATATCCAGAAGCATTTGTCTTCGGACCGCAAAGCAAACAGAGAACTACGACGACAGGGCTGGCCCGAACACATCACACGCAGCTTGATGCTTTTCGCCTGCGCTAATCTCTTGCACAGCGCGGTAACCCTGGTCAATCGCGATGTTGGTGTATGCGTGGCCGTCGGCATCAGAATTCGCAACGTGAATGCGGCCGAACGGTTGCCGACCGATCACGCAGGGACGCTCGGAGGCCGGGCGGTCGAGCGGTTCGAACAGCGGATTGTACTCATAGGCGTAACCGTGCGGCCATCGATTGACCGTGATCGCTTGAATGTCGCGAGCTGAGTCGAAGCCGCCACCGGCGAGCATGCGTCCGAGTTGATCGCGGATATTCCGCTCGAAGACATCGAATGGAGCAGTCATCAACTCATAGCGGCCGGCACGGTATTGCTCTTTTGCCGGAAGACCGGGCCTGCACGGCGTACGCAATAGGTGCAACAAACAGGATTCTTGCGGTGAACTGGGGAAGTGGTACTCACCCATGGAGACGGGGAAGTCCAGCGAGGCTCCGTTGAAGTATCCTCCCGGCGCGTAAATGGAACTGATACCCAGTTTTTGAAACGACTCCCAATTCCGGATCTGCACATTGGTGTACACAAGCGGTAGTTTTACGCAGTAATGCAGGGCCTCTTTCTGCTTTTCAGGCATCTCCGGACAGAGATAAGGAATGACCATGTTGTAGCAGGCGAGGACGCAATGCGCCCCTCGCACTTTGTAAGCTTTGCCGCCGCGAACGTACGTGATCTCGACCTGTTTTGCATTTTGGGGATCGCCGAGATGTTTCGCGCGCACGGCAGTGCTGTTCAATCGGATTCTTACGGAGGAGCCGGAGTCATCAAGCCGCGAATACTGCACTCTCGAGGTGACCACGTCTTCCATCGTGCTGCCGGGAACCGCGCCGGAAATTAGGGAACGAACGAGCAACCGAGCTACGGAAGCATTGCCGTCAGGGAAATGAAAGATGTAGGGCTCGGCCTGTTCTGGACTGTCTTGACGGCCATGCAGATGGATCCCCTGGAATCCGGGATACTCCATCTCGAGGCAATCCCAGGCAGAAACTGCATCGATGCCAACCGCATAAAGCCCGTGAGGAGCCGTCTGGAAAATCTTGATGACGTCAGGGTGCACTTTCACATACTGGAGCAGGTAGTCTTTGTAGCTGGTTTTGATTAGCTTGCGGCGCTTCTCTTCGGGAGACAGCCCCGCAAGATAATCGACCTTCTCCTCTTGCAGCCTGGCAAGGTCTTTGCGGGCAGCTTCGGAAACGGGGATCTGCGCCAGAATGTCCGGCGGGGAGGTTAGGCCGAGGTAGTGTGTTCCGAAACCGGACAAAAGGCGGTCGACACCAAACGTTTCCTTGTCGAAGAAGGTCGCCCGCTTCAGCTTCATGCCTTTGTACAGGTTCTGATCGAAATACTTATAGAAGCGATCGACGTCGATTCCTATTTGCTGAAGCAATCCGAAAGCTTCTTTGCTGTAGTGGTGGGGTGCTTCCAGCGATTGAGTTCCTCCGTAACCAATCAACAGTCGCTGACCGGTCTGGAACTCATTGCGTTTCGCATGGCCGCCGAAATCGTCGTGGTTGTCGAGAACCAGAATCTTTGAGTTGGCTCCGGCGATCTTGCGGAAGAAGTAGGCGGACGCTAGTCCGCTGATGCCGCCTCCGACCACGACAAGATCGTAGGATTCAGAGTTGGCAACAGCATCAGGCCAGGTCTCCCCGTCGCGCATGGCATGCGCCACTTCCCATGATCCGTCGTGGCTTCCGCGCATGCCTGTCTTCGCGGGAGGGTAGTAGTTCGGATCCTTCTCCGGAGTGGTTTCAGCCTGGGCCAGCAGATTGAACCATTCGGGACTCCCTGTGAGAGACGCTCCAACCGTCAGAGCGCAACCATTCAAGAAATCACGTCGGGAAATGCTGCGGTCCATACCCAAGGCCGCGTCCCGCTTCTTGTCCATTCTGCCCTCCGTATGCAGGCGGACCTGCCCAGCTAGGATTTGCTGAAGGTGGTCGACCAAGTAGTTTTCTCTAAAAGGTCACCTTGAGCGCCAACTGCAGGATTCTGGGGGCGTAGGTTCCGCCGATCTGCCCGAACGCTCCCGACAGTACGGAAATAGCCGCAGGTGGCCGGAATTCTGCGTGGTTGAAAATGTTGAAAGCCTCGGCACGGAAAACGAGCTTGGTCTGCTCGCCAACCAAGTTGGTGGACTTCTCCAGAGCCAGATCAAAATTGGAGTGCCGAGGACCATGCAGGGAATTTCTGCGGTACGTTCCGTAGAATCCCAGCGGACACGGGCCCGCATTGATGCAAGGATCGGCCTGGAATGAGGCGGGATCGAACCAATAGTTCCCGGGGTTACGAGGATTAAGGGTCTTCACTGAGCTGACCATTTGGTCCGCGCGTACAATTTCGCCATCGCCGTATCCCGATGGGCCGGGGTGGAGCGAGCTCTGGTGGGTTCCAGCAAGGAAATCCAGTGGAATTCCCGATTGGATGAAGTAGATGGGGTATAGGCTCCAGCCGCTGGTCAGCCGTTTTGGACCGTTGGCCCACGCTTTGTCGAAGGGCAGTTCCCAGCCTCCGCTGAACGCAAGTCTCTGGCGGAGATCAAAATCGGAGTTGCCGTAAAACTGGTTGTGGTTGTAGTACGGAGTGGAGGAAACCCGGGAATTAAATCCAGTTCCATTGTCGAGGTTGTGCGACCAAGTGTACGAGGCGGTGAAGAACACATTACCGAGATAACGCACATCCTGGGCTCGCTTGGTCAAACTTGTTAGCAGACCGTTGTAGTTCGCGTGATTGAGGCCATCAAAGGTTGGAGCAAATCCAAAAGTGAGGGGATCTGCATTTGGATTTGAAGCCAACAACTGCTGGTTCAAGAGACGCATTCCGGTTGCGGGGCTAAAAGGATTTTGGTCAACCCACGTGAGTAGTTTGTGAGAGGAGCTTCCGGCATAGCCGATCTCAGCCATCAGGCCGTTGCCGATCTGCCGCTGGACGCTTACGTTGTATTGGTAGATGTAGGGTGTCCTGAGATGGATGTTGACGAAGTTATTTCCAGAGCCCAGAAATGGCGTGAACCCTGCATCTGCGAAATTGATGTTGGAAGGTGGAGGCTCCTGAGAAGGAAAGGGATCGACTAAGCCAGCCGTCCCGTACGGATCCGAGAGTATCGCACCCGCCGGGTCCGTCGGAAGCGTCGGAACGTTAGTGGGGTAGAAGTTGAAGTCCGAACAGCCGGCCCAGGGTGCTTCGTCGGTCGCCCAATCGGACATCCATCCATTCAGCGTGTCAAAAAACATTCCCCCGCCGCCGCGGATACTGGTCTTTCCATCGCCGAATGGATCCCAGGCAATGCCAATGCGCGGCGAAAAATTTGTATGGTCGGGGTAATACCAGCCTCGTGGCGCTCCCGGATCTCCGGGCACCAAGAAACCCAGGGGCGCTCCAGGAAACTTTACCGACTGCCGGCCCGGCACAATGCTGAAACTATAGCCATGGGTGTCGGTCTCCGGGGTGGTGTACTCGTAGCGAAGTCCGTAGGTTATCGTAAGGCGCGGAGTAGCTTTCCATTCATCCTGCGCGAAAGCTGCGTACTGTCTTTGGTGCTCGTTACTGGGAGCTTTCGAATATTCACTGAATTCATCCATTGCTCCGAAGAGAAAATCTGCCAAATCGTTTCCGGAGCCAACCCCGCCGGGTCCGTAAAGATAGAAGATGCCATTAGTCTGGTAGGCGTAAACAGAATTCTCCTGCATGATCCCGAAGCGGCCACCGAACTTGAACGTGTGGTGCCCGCGATTCCAGGTCAAAGTATCGGAGAGCGAATAATTGTTGTCAGCTTTCCAGGCAACGTTCGGATCAAAACCTACGGTCATGCCGCTGGCAAAGGAAATTGTCGGGGGCCCAAAAGGATCATCCGAGTTGATGTTGACACCCAATTGCGATGGCGTAGGCAGGTGGCTGGTCGGGAGAGAAGTATCACGAAAACGTTGCGCGGTTATCAGCACTTCATTGAGGGCCGAAATCGAAATGGTCTTCGTGTAGTTGATGTTGGCAAAGTAATCCCAATTTGTCGTAGCAGCAACAAACCCCGGAATATTGGCACCGAAGAATGGATTGGTGATCGGCTCCTTGTTATAGCCGACCGACAGCGCGATGCGATCGTTCGTCGTCGCGTAGAAGTCGAACTTGCCCACGTACTGATTCGCGTTGTCAGTTCCTGAGGCTTGTGGAAACAGGACGCCGCTGGGCGAGGTCGGAATGAGGCCGGCAGCGATATATTTCTGCGCTACCGGATCGATCTTCGTAGGATCGATAATGGCCTGCGCTTGCTTTGTGGGGTCAGACTGGTAATAAGGATGAGCCTGAAGGAAGGCAACCACTTGCGGATCCGGACCAGCACCCTGGAAATTGGAGAAGTTCCCTGCTAACTCTGCGGGTGTGTATACGGTTGTGGGGCCTGCCACGTTCGCTTCGTTGATGGTCTGGGAAAGCCGCTGTCCTTGGTATCCGAAGAAGAAGAAGAGCCGGTCTTTCCTGATTGGGCCACCGATGACCCCTCCGAACTGATTGCGTTTGAGCACCTGGCGAGGCTGCCCAATTTCGTTATCAATGTAATCGTTGGCGTTCATCGCGTCGTTGCGCAAGTACTCAAACAGCGTTCCGTGCAACGTATTGGTGCCTGACTTGAGCTGGACACTAATCGTGCCGCCGCCATTGCGGCCATATTCGGCCGTGTAATTATTCTCGAGAAGTCTGAACTCCTCGACAGCCTCCGGATTGGGATTGAAAACCACCTGGTTGCTGGTCGTTCGATTGTTCATGCCCCCATCGAGCAGGTAAGTAACGGCGTCTCCACGTCCTCCCGCTACGCTAATGCCTCCCAGTCCCGTCTCGCTCGACCCACCGTTGCTGGTGCCGTAGGTTCCAATATCATCGGCGATGGGAAGTACGCCCGGTTGTGTTAAGGCGAGGTCCAAGGTATTGCGGCCGTTCAGCGGAAGATCCTGAATGGGCTTGCCGGTCACCGTTCCCCCGATCGTCGGATTCAAGGTCTCGACCTGGGCAGCCTGGGATTGCACGTCCACCACTTCATTGATGCCTCCCAGTTTCATGTGGACGTCGATGCGCAGCGCCTGGTTGATGGTGAGCTCCTGCGGCTCCGTCTTGGCCTTTGCGAAGCCTTGACTCTGGATCATAACCGTATACATCCCGATGGGGACGTCGAGCACCTGGTAGCTTCCCTTTTCATTGGTCACGGTGTTCCAGGTCACGTTTGTGCCCAAGTTGGTTACCGTCACTTTCGCCCCCACAACGGCCGCCCCCTGAGGATCGGTCACGATCCCGATGACGCGACCATTCGTGTTCTGGGCTGATGCGAGAACACTAAGGAGCACGGCGAGAGACAATGCGATTGCCGCCCGCCGTACGCAGGGTGAGCAGGGAAGATGCTTGCAGTTGCGAATTGCCATACAGTGCCCTCCGGAGTGAGGCGAATGACCGCGTTGATTCCAGAAACGGATGTCCAGATTTTTGAAGACGGAATACTGTAACGATGTATGACCGGTCGATGGAAGGAAGGACAGCCTCACCACAAAAGACTTCGCACGTCATAGAGGGCACCTCGCTGCTTGCGCGCCTTCAGTTCGACCTATCCTTTACGATACCTAGAACCTTACGAGAATTGTGGAAGGTTAGAAAAGTCCCCCATCCAGTGTCAAGCGGAAAATTCTCATCGAAGAAAAGCACTTTTCAGATCGTCACGGCGATCGCCGTCAGAAAGTCGTGGTTGACGCGTCATCGCCCAATGAGTGCTTTGGCAATCACATTCCACCGGGGTTGACCTCGTGAATGTCAGAGATTCCCGCTCCGACAGTGTCGATGGGTGCTTGCGTCAGCGCTTAGAAATGAACTGTATTGCGTTCAATTCCTTTGCGCTCGTAGCGCGTTCCTTCCCCGGAGGAAATCCATTTCCTTGTAGGATGTAAGCCAGCAGATCAAGGGTCTCTTTCTCGCTGAGGCTGCCTGGATCTGTTATCGGCATAGTGCTGATGATCCGGCTGTAAAGCGCCCGCAACGGTTTTCCGCTCCAATGTGAGATGAAGCCTGCTCCTTTCAGGCCGGGAGATTCGTTCCCCCCTCCTGCGAGAGTCTCTCCGTGGCACAGACCGCATTTAGCCCGATAAACGACTTGCCCTGATTTTGCCTGTGCTGCCGTATATACCCCGTCGTAGATCGTCTTGTTTTGCCCCAGGCGGCTAACGGGGGCGGGGGGCGCAGCTCCAGATGTGGCTTTCTCGGATTCACCGGTCGATGTTGGCCCCGATGACAGTGCTAGGGCAACCAACTCCGGGGGATTCTTTTTGCTCCCGACTGCGACGACAATGTATTGCCTGCCATTATGCATGTATGTCATTGGGCCACCGGTCGTCCCCGATGGCAGTTCCATTTCCCAAATCACTTTTCCGGTGCCTTTGTCATAAGCGCGGAATCTCTTGCCCCAAGCGTACGGCCCTGGCCCAGAACCAAAAATCGCGTCGCTGCCTTCGCCTAGGAACAGCAGGGTCTTTGTAACCAGCGGTGCTGGCCGACTCATTACACCCAGCATCGGCAGGTTCAGGTCTTTCAGCCTGGGGTGATTGCGCGGTCCGTCTCCGTCTGCCGCCATCCACACCTGCTCGCCACGATCCATGTTGATGGCGGTGATGCGTCCATAAGGAGGCCTGGTATAGGGCAGATCCCCGGGCATCTTCACGGTGGAATAGTTCTTGCCCTCAGGTTCGTTGTATTCCATCGTCGCCTTCGAATCGGGTGCTTTGATGATTTGGAAGACCTCAGGCATGGTCATAGATACTGCGTAATACATGTCCGTCTCAGGATCGAATGCGCCAGTGTTCCAATTTCCCGAACCCCAGTCTCCCGGCGACATCAGGGTGCCCTGCTTCCCGGTTGCGTCAGCGCTCTTCATTGTCGGCGGTGTATAGAGGGGGCCCAAGACGAACGGTTTCACCGCTTCGCCCGCCTGCCGATGTAACTCAGGTGTGAAATCCATCAGGTCATTCTCTGTGAGCCCCTGCAGGTCGAATGCAGGCGGCTTCGTGGGAAATGGCTGTGTAGGAGAGGAATGCTCTCCCGGAACTGTGGACTGCGGCACTGGGCGCTCTTCGATCGGCCACACAGGCTTGCCATTGGTTCGGTCGAGCACGTACACGAAGGCGTTCTTATTCGCCTGCATCACTGCCTTGATGGGTTTGCCGTCAACGGTAATATCACCAAGCACCGGAGGTCCGATGTTGTCGTATTCCCAAAGATCGTGGTGGATCATCTGGTAATACCATTTCAGTTTTCCGGTTTCGACATCTACCGCGACCAGGCTGTCTGAATAGAGGTTGTCGCCCGGTCTCCATCCCCCGTAGTACGAAGATGTGGGAGCCGTAAATGGGAGATAGACGAGACCAAGCTGCTCATCGGCGCTGAGCGGACACCAGGCGGACAGATTGCCCGCAATCTTGGCAGAATCATTACCCCATGTGTCGTATCCCGGTTCGTCCGGTTTGGGCACCACGTGGAAGGTCCAAAGGAGTTTTCCGGAGCGGACATCGAAGCCTCTGACGTCATCTGGGGATGATTCCTTGACAAAGCCCCCATCTCCAGCTCCATTGGCAGCGCTACTCCCAGCGACGACCACCACATCTCGTACTACGATCGGCCCTGAAGTCCAATGGAAGCGTCCGGTATAAGGTCCACTCATCTGCAGGTTTACTCTGCCGCTGTTGCCAAAATCAGGATAGAGACTGCCGTCTTTTGCATTCACGGCATACAAATAACTGCCGCGCACCAGCAGAAGGCGTAAGTCCGAACCATTTTGCCAGGAATCAATCCCGCGCATGCTCTGCCCCGAAGCCTCCTTGAGGGTTGGGGTGAAGGGTTTCTGTACCCAGATCGTCTTTCCAGTTGCCGGATCAATTGCCTCAAGCAAACCGACAGCGTCGGGAGTGTAGAGAACACCGCCGACCATAACCGGCGTTGCCTTGAAGTAGTGAGATGGACTGATATCGGGGAATTTCTCCGTGAGCGCCGGATCTACTCCCGGACGTTGCCAGACAATCCGAAGATCCTTGACGTTATCGCGATTGATCTGCTCAAGAGGGGAATACCTGTCGAACCCTTTTTCTCCCCCGTAATAGGGCCATTCCCCTTTGACCACCGTTCCTGACTGGCCAATCGCCAATTGGCAGGTGAAGATCATCAACACAAGAACAGCAGAAAGTTTGGAGCGATCCATCGGACCTCCGCGCCAGAAAGAGACGAAACATGGACAAACTGCGGCTTGCTAACGGTATTAGTCACACCAATCCTCACTTGCCGGCTGATTTTCGAGATTCTGAAATGAGCAAAACCTTCCCACAACTTAGAAAGGTATGAAACGGTGCGCGATGCTAACAGTGCTCTGCGTTGTGTGTCAAACGGATTTTCACGCTTTGTTGCCTGCCGAATGTAAACGTAAAGAAAAGTAAAAATGCGTCCATACTGCAATCTTCTTGACAGCAGTTTGTATTTTTTTCTAACCTTACGAACTTATAGTAATGTAAATTGCTGCATCAGACCACGACTCGCCTGCTTTACATGAGACTGGAGACTCTTCATGCGGCGATTGATTCCCCTGTTCGCGCTTTTGTGCCTGTGGCTGAGCCCAGCTTTTTCCCAAGACAGAGACTACGGCCGATCCATGGTCATCACTGACCAAGGAATTGTGGCGACGAGCCAGTATTTGGCATCGCAAGCAGGAGCACGGATTCTTTCCCGCGGAGGTTCTGCGATCGACGCGGCTATCGCTGCAAATGCTGTGCTGGGCGTAACCGAGCCCATGATGAACGGAATCGGCGGCGATCTGTTTCTCCTTTACTGGGATGCGAAGAACCGCAAGCTTTACGGATTAAATGCAAGCGGCTGGGCTCCCGAAGGGCTCACGATCGAGTTCCTCAAGCAACATGGCATCACATCCATGCCTGAAGATGGCATTCATAGTGTCACAGTGCCGGGTGCAGTTGATGGGTGGGCGAAAGCTCATGATCGTTTCGGGAAGTTGCCGTGGAAGGTCTTATTCGATCCTGCGATTTACTACGCCGAGAACGGCTATTTCGTGCCGGAGATTATTGATGACTTCTGGGTCATCGGACGCGCGAAGTTGAAGCAGACCGAGGAAGCACAGCGTGTTTTCCTTCCCAACGGCCACCCGCCCGCAGTGGGTGAGAAGTTCACCAATCCTGAGCTTGGGAAGACGCTGCGATTGCTGGCCGAGAAAGGCCCTCGAGAGTTTTACGAAGGTGAGATTGCGAAGGCCATCCTCAATACTTCGGATACTCTGGGCGGCACAATGCAGGCGGGCGATCTGAAGGATTTTTCGTCAGAGTGGGTAGAACCGATCTCGGTTGACTACCGCGGATGGAGAGTATACGAGCTCCCGCCCAATGGACAGGGAATGGCTGCGCTCGAAATGCTGAACATCATGGCGACATCGGAACCGGACAAGCAGGGCCCTCAGGGAACAGTGGAACTGCATAAGAAGATTGAAGCGATGAAACTCGCTTACACCGATCTCTATCGCTACAACGGCGATCCGCGCTTCGCAAAAATCCCGGTGCATGGCCTGCTTTCGAAGGAATACGCGGAAAAACGTGCGGCGCTGATCGATCTAAACAAAGCCAATTGCGCCGCGGTGAGCGGCACCCCAGCAAAGAGCGATACGACCTACCTTGCTGTCGTCGACAAAGAAGGCAACATCGCTTCCATGATCCAGAGTGTGTATGACTATTTCGGCTCTGGCGTTGCGGTCAAAGGCATGGGCTTTATTCTCCAGGATCGAGGGGGGCTTTTCGTTCTTGATCCCAAACATCCGGACGCACTGGCGCCGCACAAGCGACCGTTCCACACGATTATTCCGGCATTCATGGAACGCGGCGATGAACACATCGGATTCGGGATCATGGGTGGTTCGAATCAGCCGCTCGCGCATGCTCAATTCGTTTCCAACGTGGCCGATTATGGTTGGAACATCCAAGCCTCGCTTTCTGCGCCGCGATTCACGATCCGCGACACGGGAGAGCCGATCAAGTGCACGATTCTCTTGGAGTCGCGAGTGAAGCCAGAAGTGCAGTCCGAGTTACGCCAGAAGGGACATAATCTGATCATGAGGAAGGATTATTCAGCGTTGATGGGACGCGGACAAGCTGTGCTGCATAACTCGAAGACCGGCACAAATTTTGCTGCTTCCGATCCCCGTGCCGATGGCGACGCCGAGCCGCAGCCGATATTGGACCGGTAGAGAACGGGGTCCGCACGATTAGAGATAGGGACAGGTAATTCTGAATGCTTGATTACTCGATTCGATGAGCGAAGAGAAGCGTGACCGTTTGGGGATGAATCGTCGCATCACGCGACGCGATTTCCTCAACGGCGTTGCCGTGAGCATTGGGGCGTTAGGCTACGCGCGCTGGCCTGATTTGACCTACGGTCTTCAAAGCTCACTGTCAGCTGGCGGCAACCCGCCTGCTTTGACTGGCATGAGAGGTCTCGCTCCGGGATCATTTGATGTTGCACACGCGCTGCGCGACGGAACGTTCTGGGAAAGTGCCGCAAGTCCTACGGACACTCACGAGACCTACGATCTCGTTGTCGTCGGAGGGGGCATCAGCGGTCTGGCGGCTGCTTACTTTTACCGCAAGCACGCGGGCAAAGACGCGCGCATTCTCATCCTTGACAACAACGATGACTTTGGTGGCCACGCCCGGCGCAACGAATTTTGCGTGTCGGGACGGCTCCTGCTGAGCAACGGTGGAACTCAATCGATCGAGAGTCCCTCGGAATACAGTGAAGTGGCAAAACAGGTTCTCAGGGATTTGGGAGTCGATACGAAGGTCTTTTACAAAGCATATGATGAAAAGCTGTACTCGCACCTCGGTACAGCTTGCTTCTTCGACAAAGAGACCTTCGGAGCAGATCGTCTCGTCCCTGGAATGGGCTCCACTCCGTGGCCCGAGTTTCTGCAAAAGAGTCCGTTATCAGAAAAGGTTCAGCGGGAGATCTCCCGTTTATACGAGGAAAAGAAAGACTACCTCGCCGGACTTTCTACAGGAGAGAAGCATGCACGTTTGGCCAAGATCAGCTATGCGAATTTCCTGACCCAAGCATGTAACGCCGATCCTGCGGTCCTGCCTTTTTTCCAGACTTATACGCACGATCTGTTTGCGGTTGGCATCGATGCAGTTTCGGCTCTTGCCTGTTACAGAAATCCTGACGACTACGACGCGTGCCACTACGCCGGTTTTGGCGGATTGAATCTAGGGGGGGACCAAGAAAAGGAAGAACCTTACATTTTTCATTTTCCTGATGGCAACGCGTCGATCGCGCGTTTGCTGGTCCGGAGCCTTATTCCAGATGCTGTCCCAGGTCACACGATGGAAGATGTTGTCACGGCACGAGCCGACTACAGCAAGCTTGATCAGGCATCATCTCCCATCCGAATCCGTTTGAACTCAACGGCGGTTCGCGCCCAGAACTCCAGACCGTCAGAATCAGCCACGCAGGTTGACGTTTCATACGTGCAATCCGGCAAACTGAAGAAGGTGACAGGAAAGTGCTGCATTCTTGCCTGTTACAACAGCATGGTCCCATACTTGTGTCCGGACTTGCCCGAAAAGCAGAAGGAAGCCTTGCACTACTGCGTGAAGGAACCCTTCATCTACACGCATGTCGCCATTCGGAATTGGACTGCGTTCCACAAATTAGGAATCCGACAGATCGTTTCGCCCGGGAGCTTCCACAGTTTCACGATGCTCGATTTTCCCGTCAGCCTGGGAAGGTACGAATTTCCCAGCAAACCAGAAGAACCCATGGTGCTTTTCATGTTGCGCACGCCTTGCAAGCCGGGCCTCTCGGAG